>MDTE01019960.1_pt1 | contig 79009 bp, 76 predicted proteins | sample 811231 | NCBI WGS metagenome assembly MDTE01 (sample SAMN05326651, study PRJNA326480) | marine metagenome | isolation source: seawater | place: Indian Ocean: Red Sea | collected 2010 | reverse complement strand
TTCTTTGCAATAGGAATTGGTAATTTCGTATACATAGCAGCAGCCTGTCTCTTACCCGACTTACTCCGGGAGGAACGGTTTAAGAGTAATCTATATAATTTAGCGAGTATGCTCGTAGGGGTTCTAGTGATGTTATTATTGATATTAGTTGAACAAGCTACTCACTGATAAAAACCGCTGTTCCTAAAAACTGTCACCTGAAGTCGGATTAGTCCAAATGTTGTAATAGTTCAACTACATATCCGTCGGGATCTTCGATGAATGCCACTCGTACTTTGATACTATCGTTTTGGAATGTTGGCAATACAACCTTACAATTAGTTTTATCAACCATATTTTTCAATGTTGCATCGACATTTTCTATCTCAATTGCTATGTGGTCAATTCCACAGGGAGTATCTTTTTTAGTACCTTCTTGATACTTGAATTGGATTTCAACCCCTCCGTCTCCGGATATATAATAGTTCGTCACCCCGTCCCCACCTACGAAATCCCAAGTATGATGCAACCCCAATGCATCGATATAAAATGATTTCGTGGAGTCAAGATCAGAAACCCAAAGGCAAGTGTGCGAAACTTTCATATTTTTCTAGTAAATAGAGAGAACAAATAACAATATCTTTTTTTGTTCTAAGTGTTTTGGAGGGGGCTACATGTGCATAAAAAATAATGTATATATACCTCCAAATCCACTCAAAAAATACTTTCAGAATTGGAGGTAGAAAATATCATGCAAAAGAGAGATACGAGGGAGGCAAATCTGCCTGGGTCGGTGGGAGAGCACCTACTTCAAGAAGAGTATGGAGATACAGATCGTGCGAAGAGTTTCTATGAGAATCAAATGTTAGACCACCTCAACGATAGAATGAAAAGATTACTTTCCACACAGGAGATGGTTTTCATAGCGACTTCGGATGCAAATGGAGAAGCAGATTGTTCTTTTCGAGGGGGGCCAATTGGATTTGTCCGCGTTTTGGATTCCAAGACAGTGGCATATCCAGAGTATCGTGGGAACGGAGTTCATGCTAGCTTAGGGAACATTCTTGAAAACCCACATATAGGGATGATATTTGTTGACTTTTTCAATACCACGGTGGGTCTTCATATAAATGGGAGGGCTAGTATTCAAGAAAATCAATACATCCAAGAAAATTTCAATTTGCCTTATGAAGCTATAGAAGGTATTCAAACAAAAAGTGGCAAAAGGCCCGAAAGGTGGGTTGTAGTTGATATAGAGGAGGCATATATACACTGTGCTAAGCACATTCCGAAATTAAAGAAACTTGGGAAGAAAATACATTGGGGAACAGATAGTGAAGTGCACAAAGGGGGAGACTTTTTTGAAATTAAAACACAAGGGGGACGAAATGCAACCATACATCCCATTGATCTAAAAAATAAACTTTATTTTGATAGGGCAAAACAGCATTGTGAATGGTGTTTTACCTGGCTAGATGAGCCCCACTTTCATCAGATTGTAGCCCCTGTTTCGAGCAAAGTTATCACGCCTGATAATACACTTGTAGTTTGTTCGGAGTGCTTATCTAAGATTGAAACGAGAGGTATTCAAACATCTCATTTGGAATACCGGTTGGCTGAGCAAGTTAACAAATGGTCACCTGATTCGTACATAGAATCGTTGATCAGAGGAAAAAATGGTTTAACAGTAAGGATTACAAAATTAATCAACTTTGTTTTGACAGAGATGACTAAAAAAGAGACAATCATCAAGATATGCTTGTTGATTTTTGTGATACATTACTTGGCCCATTTTTTGGTGTTGCACTCTTGAGAATAGCACCTCATTAAAATTTTCGTCTTTTTCCATAGCAGAAATAGCTGAAAGAGTAGAATCCATATTGAGGGGAAATTTAATCTCAGATCCTGATCAAAAGCCAATATTTCAATTTGATATTTCCAATGCCCGTGCATGTGAAGAATTTGGATTCTCATTATCACCATTCTCTGAATCCCTACTCAAACATGCAAGCATACTCGAGAAGGGATCGGATAATTTTTAATTACATTCTTTCTCGAAGTAGCTCATTAAATGCCTCTGGTCCATCGATGGATTCGATTTCATTTTTGCCTATTAATATTGTTTCTTCTACGTGTTTTTGTTTCACGTTGTCATCGACGAAATATACAGATTGAGTTTTGGTTACATATCCGATTGAACCCATAATTTTGGCGCGCTTAATGGCTGTTTTGGTAAGTCTAGAATGTCCAGTTATTAAAACTCGGTTTGAATCACTAGAATGCTCACTTACAGTTTTGAAAGGGGCACGGTCGGTCGGATGGACTATGAATCCAAATCTAGTTAATGCATCGACCATGGCATCAGTGCCCCTATTTACTTCTTGTTTGTTTGATAAGGCATCCCTATGGGTTTTTTTGGATTCGTTGTTAAAGATATCAATAGGGACAGTTATTTCAGGACCAAATAATTCTTCTAGTCGGATGGCGACTTCTATGCTTGCATCCATTCCATTTTCATATTTCGAAACGGTTCTTCGAGATACACCGAGTACCATTGCGAGTTTACCAAGACTCCATTTTAACTCGTCTCGTGCTTTGGACAAATAATCCCCATTAATTGGGACATATAGTCCTCCGGGTGCTGCATATATCAAAGGTTGAGTTTCTTCTACGAATAACTCGTATGCCGTGTCCGGACTGATGACAGGGACTCCATGTCGCAGGTACACGACCCCAGATTCTAATTTCTTATCTCTCGTGTGGAGAGACACTACAAGTGGTTTAGCATTTAGATAGACTCCAAGATTGTACATTGCCATCCCAGTCCCCGCATTCAAGGCGTCGACATTCCCAAGCACTTTTATTAAGAAAATTTCTTCTCCTTTTCTGGCGGCTATATCGAAAGACTTGGGTCGGATAACGCATCTCTCGCTGACTATGAATCCGGATCGCAAAAGCATGGAGATTATATTATCAATCAAGGCATCTCGGGACATGTGTGCTATACCGTGTCTTATGATCTTTTAAGTAATAAGTAAGTCGGTTATCTTATATAGACCTGCAATCAACTAATTTCTGATATGAGTAATCAATTAAGAGGGAGACCTATGATTATTTTAGGCGAAGGTGCCCAAAGAGTTAGAGATAGAGATGCGCAATCATATAATATTAGGGCTGCGCGAGCAGTGGCAAATGCTGTTCGTTCCACTCTGGGTCCAAAAGGTATGGACAAGATGTTAGTGGACAACATGGGAGATGTCACGATTACAAATGATGGGGTCACCATATTAAAAGAAATGAACATAGAACATCCAACCGCAGAAATGGTCGTAGAAGTTGCACAGACTCAAGAAGACGAAGCAGGAGATGGAACGACTACAGCGGTGGCATTGACAGGAGAATTATTGAAAAATGCAGAAGAATTACTTGAACAAGATATTCATGCGACTGCAATTATAAGAGGATATAATTTGGCGAACGAAAAAATCAAAGAAGAGTTAGAGGTGGTAAGTGATACGATTGATGTGGAAGATCGAAATCTATTGAAGAAGGTAGCCGAAACCAGTATGACAGGGAAGGGAACGGAAATACACAAAGAAATGCTATCAGAGTTAGTCGTAGAAGCTGTTAAGAAAGTTTCATATGAAGAAGACGGGGAAGTTTTTGTAGATTTGGACTTTTTGAATATCGAAACCCAATCGGGAGAATCTACACTTGAATCAGAATTGTTTAATGGAGCAGTAATTGACAAAGAGGCCACGCATGATAACATGCCATCAGAAATGAAGGATGCAAATATTCTTCTCCTGATGGAAGCGATTGAAGTGAAAGAAACAGAAGTTGATGCGAAAATCAACATAACTGATGCAACGCAATTACGCCATGTGTTAGACCAAGAAGAAGAAGAAATTAGGAAGCAGGTCCAAAAAATAGTGGATTCTGGTGCAAATGTTGTGTTTTGTCAGAAGGCAATAGATGAAGTTGCCCGCCACTATCTAGCAAAAGCGGGAATTCTTGCTGTTCGTCGAATGAAAAAGAGTGACATGCACTTCTTGAAACATTTACTTGATACAACAATTGTATCAGATATTGATGATTTGTCAGGTGACGATTTAGCAAAAGGAACAGTTAGTCGTGACGAGGATGACAAATTATTTTATGTAGAAAGTGAAAACCAAGATGGTTTTGGAGTAACATTGTTATTGAGAGGGTCGACCGAACATGTTGTTGATGAACTAGAGCGTAGCGTAGGTGATGCCATTGACGTAGTATCCCAAACAGTTACCGATGGGCAAGTCTTGGCAGGAGGAGGTGCTATAGAAATAGAATTGGCTTCACGATTGAGATCTTACGCAGAGAGTGTCAGTGGCAGAGAACAACTTGCTATTGAAGCGTTTGCGAATAGTTTGGAATTAATCCCAAGAGTGCTTGCAGAAAATGCAGGGTTGGATCCAATAGATGTTTTGGTAGACCTGAGAGCGGCCCACGAAGAGGGGAATCAAAAAGCGGGATTAAATGTATTTACAGGAGATGTTGTCAATACATTTGATGCAGGCGTCATAGAGCCCGCGCATGCTAAGAGACAGGCGGTGAGTTCTGCAACTGAAGCATCCAATCTTATTTTAAAAATCGATGATATAATTGCCGCAGGGGATTTATCTGGCTCGGGGGGAGACATGGACATGGGCGGCATGCCTGGAATGATGTAGTCTTTTTCTTTAATATTGTAGATTCCTACATTTCCAATTTTTTAAACTGCAAGAGATAAAATTAATCGATGGCGATATCAGTTCCAATTTGTGCTAAATACTCCAAATCGAACCCTTTGTTATTGAAATTTTCAGTTGCTCCTTCGTTTCGGTCTACTACCACTATGAGGCGAGATATATTTGCTCCAATTGCCGCCTCTATGAAATCTATAGAGTCCAGCATGGTAGATCCAGTTGTAGTTACATCCTCCAGTAGTGCAACTGATTGGCCTTGACCAAGGTTTCCTTCTACCCTTGATTGAGTTCCATGTCCTTTAGTATTTTTTCTAATAAAAGCCGCGGGTATGCCAGTACGGAGTGAGACTGCAGTGACTAGAGGAACAGCCCCTAGTTCCGGTCCAGCAATAACATCGATTTTGGAGGTGGATAGCATTTCTGCTATTTTATCTGCAATTGGGCCGAGAACCTCCGGCTGTGTTTCAAATAAATATTTATCAATATAATAAGAAGATTCCACTCCGCTGGCTAGTTTGAATGTACCATATTTTATGGCACCTGATGTTTTGATTAAATTGGATATCGTAGACATTACATGAAGAAAATCACGGTATGAAAAAAATGTTTCTTCTTTTGTTGTAAATAATTACCAGGGGACTTTTTTGATCCCCATAAGATAGCCTATGGCATTTATACATAAATGTAATATTGGAGTGAGAAGGAATATTGTTAAAATAATTGGCATGGAAAAAGTTTCAAAAAACTAGACGGGGGAGATGATAAAAGCTAATGATAACGACCCAATTACGAAATCTAATTGATCAAGAAGAGGCATGGAATGCCCCCGGGGGATGTTGAGTGACCGTTTTATAAAAGAAGCAAATGCATCACCCAGTAAAGATCCAATTGGGATACCCACTGCGACTACTATAGGGAAAATGGGGAAATCAATACCGAGTACGGAAGAAAAGTGTTGATTTAAGATGTTTAGGAAAATGGCTGTTAAAATTCCAAATAATATACCGAATATAGTGCCCCGGATAGTTTTTCCGTCTCCAAAGATTCTATTTCCACGCCAAGAACGGTTGAAGTCCAAGGGAGTCCCCTTTCCAAAGATTGCCGCCGCATTGTTTGGTATATAAGCAGGTAACATAACCCATAAAGATAAAATTACGAGGGAGAAGATATCCACAATACTAGTTAATATATAATCGTTTTACTTAGGTAATTCTATTTTGTTAAGAAAAAATTTAGAAGAAAAACATATCAAATTGATCAAGTTAATAAGATAGCGGGAGGCTCATTACCTCACGGAGGTTATTATATAAGTGAAAATGGTAGCTTGGAAGAAAAATATGACAAGTGGTCTTGTGGTCATAGTCCCTCTTGCATTGACTATTTATGTGGTGAGATGGGCATATGGATTAGTTTCTCAACTAAAATTAGTGCAAATTGGAGGGTTATTTCAAGAGAATCGGATTATAGCTGATTTATTCCAAGTAAGTTTGACTATTTTGTTGATAGCAGGAGTAATTTTTGTAGTGGGATATTTAATGAGAACTACAATAGGAGAATTGTTTGAATCTAGAATAGATGACATTATTAATTTTGTTCCAGGACTTAGGATTGTTTATAACGCCACAAAAATGGCTGTTGAAACTACCGTATCCGAAGAAGGTACGCTTCAATCCCCAGTGAAAGTTACAGTATGGCCAGGTATGAAAATGACAGCGTTTAAAACTGGGAACAGAACAGAAGATGGGAAAGACATATTGTTTATGCCCACGTCTCCAAATATTACAACTGGTTTTGTTATTGAGGTTGATCCAAAAGATTATGAAGATGCGAATGAAAGTGTCGAAGATTCATTGGCACGTGTGTTAAGTGCGGGTTTTGGTGTTAAAAAATCAGAAAAAAAATAATTCTTTTTTGGAAACAGAAAAAGGAATTAAATGTAGGTAAACCAATCGTCGTGGTCATCCACTCTGCGGTTTAACACATCGAAGAACGTTGACTGGAGATCTTTTGTTATGTCTCCGCGAGAACCCTTGCCAATGGTAGTTTTACCTACTTTTTTAATAGGAGTAACTTCAGCTGCAGTTCCCGTAAAAAATAATTCATCCGCTTCATACAACTCATCTTCACTGATAACAGCATCATCATGTACAGTATATCCTTTCTCTCTGGCTAATGAGATTATAGTATCGCGAGTTATGCCAGCAAGTACACCTTGTGATAAATCAGGAGTATATATCTCACCATTTCGGATGAGAAAAATATTTTCTCCCGCGCCCTCTGCTACATTTCCATCGATGTTAAGAAGGACCGCTTCTGTGAATCCATTTCTATGGGCTTCTTCACTAGCCAGAACACTGTTAACATAAAGTCCAGTTGTTTTAGCATTCACTGGAACTTGTTCGGAAGAATATCGTTTCCAACTAGACACCATAACATCCACACCAGATGTAAGCGCTTCTTCTCCTAGATAAACCCCCCAAGGCCAGCATGCGATTGCTACTTGGACTGGTATTCCCACAGGGCTTAATCCGAGACGGTCGTATGCAAAATATGCAATTGGGCGAATATAACAAGATTGTAAATTTTGTCTACGGATGAGTTCAGTTGTTGCTTCTGTTAATATTTCGGGAGAATATCCAATATCCATTTCATAAGGCTTTGCTGAATTGTAGAATCTAGTTAGATGATCGTCCCATCGAAAAATCGCAGGGCCTTTTTCGGTGTTATAGCATCGAACACCTTCAAAAATGCCAACGCCATAATGCAAACCGTGACTTAGAACATGAGTATGGGCAGAATTCCAATCAACAAAGGATCCATCTAGCCAAATTGTATCAACATCTAGATCGTCGAACATTGCCATATTTCATTGATAGTTCTTGTAATGTTAAAAATCTGGTTGTTACGTTCGGAAAATCACTCATTTCCTGCACTATGGATAGATATGTGTAGTTCGTCGGTGTCTTTGAGTGATAGTTTTTTTCTTAGATTTACAGGAGAAAGTAGCTCGAGTTTTTCTACACCATGGTGAGTTCTTTTTGGAAAAATTGCGTGAAGAGGGATGACTTCCTCTCCTTTAGGTTTAATTATAGTAGCAGGATAACAATCGACAGATCCATATGTTTTGTCAGTATCAGTCCAGGATTTGATTACAATAGGAACCATATGATCCATATTTGATTTTATCTCTATGCTATGTGTATTTAGGGTCACATTTAGAGTCCCAGGGAATGGTTCATACCCGAGTAAGGATTTAAATTGATCTATATATCCAGTGAGTGAAAGAAATTTTTTTGCATCCCCCATGCCTGTTGTGACGGCGCCAATAAGGAGTAATTTGGTCTTAGTCATATTAATTAGGCAGAGGAAAATTCTGTCTCATTTTTCCAGAAACTACTAGATTTCTTAAGCATAGGAACCCATGTTTCTTTTTGTTTTGAAAGAAGAGAAACTCGAGATATTGGCACCGTTTTGATAGTATTATGTTCGGGTAAAAAAGATGCAACTTCCTTTGTAAAATTGACTATTTCCTGGGTATCAGGCATGATTTCTCGAGATAATCTATCGCGAGAGTGACCCACGTGCATATATGCTTTGATTTCTATAAAATCGGGGTTTGCTCTTTCATAGAAAGCAGCATACCAATCGGGGTTTTCCATGTTCCAACCTCGAAGGAGCGTGGTCCTGAGGACAGTTCTACAGGATTTTTTATGCAAAATGTCCATAGTATCTATGAGGCGTTCCCAAGCATCATTTTCAACAGGCCTTACGACTTTGTCAAAAGTAGACCTTTCTGCGGCATCGACGGAAATATAAAGTTGAGTCGGTTCGCACTCTTCGATCATATCTGGATTAGTGCCATTAGAAACTAGAAATGTAGACATATTACGAGAATGAAACTCTTCGATTAATTCAGGTAAATAAGGATACAAAGTAGGTTCACCATCTAGAGAGATAGCAACATGCCTAGGGTTCATTGCTTGTTGGAAAATTTCTGGTTGGACGTGTTGATTTCCGCCGAAACCAGAGAGGATTTTTTTCTGCAATACAATGGATGCATCTGCGACTGCAGAGGGGTCATCCCATGCGACATTGTCGAGTTCGTATGCATGCCCCCTGTGATCACGCCAACAGAAAACACAACGTTCGTTGCACTTTACTATTGGTGTCATTTGAATGCATCTGTGAGATTCAATTCCGTAAAAAATATTTTTATAGCATTTCCCTTGTCCTCTTAATGCGTTTGCGGTCCATCCGCAGGTTTGGGCTGCAGTATGCCCTATATGGTGATAATTAGGATAGTCCACTTGTTTTGGTCCGTCTGGACAGCTCATATATATCGTACTGTGGTTCGCGAATAGTAAAAGTAAAACGATATTGTGAAAACAAAGGGGTGATCTTTTATCAAACCAAGCGCAAAGGGATACTATGCTCCTCGCAATGCGCAGCGAGGTGGAGAATGCATTTGAACAAGTGTGTTCCCAGCTTGACCTCCAGGTGGATGATTTTGGATTGGAAGAGCCTCCAGAAGAAATAGAGGCAATACTAGCGTCCAATATCGCCTACCGTATGCAAAAGGAGATGGAAAAGTCTCCTGTAGAGATAGCTGATTTAATTGTAGAGTTACTGAATTCAAAAGTGTTTAAATACATAAGTAGAGTTTATTCAGAGGGACCCTACATTAATTTTGTTCCATCGGAGAGGTATTTTAGTGAGACTTTAGAAAAAGCACAGGAAGATGATTATGGACAGCTCGAAAGGAAAGGGGAGACCGTGATTGTAGAACATACTAGTGCCAATCCCACAGGTCCAGTTCATGTAGGGCGTGCCCGAAATCCAATAATAGGGGATTCCATCTCCCGAATTTTAGCGTTTGCGGGGTACCATGTGGAAAAGCAATATTATGTGAATGACTCGGGGAAACAAGTTGCAACTTTGATATGGGCTTTTGAGAAATTTGATGAGGGAGAGTTAACAGAGTTGAAGAAAAACAGGGGAGATTATGATATAGTGAGATATTATCAAAGAGGAAATTCATATCTCGAAGCTAGTTCTGTAGAAGAGAGAAAGAAGTCAGAGGTGGAAATTGCACATATTTTAGAACAAATAGAATCGGGAGATGTGGAAGTGTATAAAAAACTAGTGTCAATTACAGATACCATATTAGGAGGGATGAAAGATTGTCTAAATCGTATTTCAGTCGAATTTGATGAGTTTGTTCGGGAGACTATGTTTATTCGAGATGGTTCTGTCGATGAAATGGTAGAGAGGTTGAAAGAATTAGATGGTGCGTTTGAAGAAGATGGTGCCTGGAAACTACGCATGCGAAATGAAGAAAAGCCTTTGGTTTTCCTTCGGTCAGATGGTACTTCTTTGTATACAACTAGAGATTTATGTTACCATGAATGGAAACTTAATAAAGCCGATCATATTGTTACAATACTTGGAGAAGATCATAAATTTCAGGCAGGTCAATTGATAAATACCCTATCTATGTTAGGAATGGAAACTAACAGGATTAGGCAGGTTTTTTACTCATGGGTAAATCTACCAGAAGGGGGGATGAGTACTAGAAAGGGCACTGGAATTAATTTGGACGATTTACTTGATGAGTCAATAAATAGGGCTGCGCATGAAGTCACAAGGCGGGAGAAATCTAGAATTAGAAAGGTAGAATTGACAGAATATGATGTAAATCGGATTGCGCGTCAGGTTGGGGTTGGTGCAATTAGATGCGGAATTGTAGCGACCCAACCGGGGAAAGGAATAACATTTAGTTGGGAAGATGCACTGAGTTTTGAAAGACAAGGGGGCCCATATATGCAATATGTACATGCTCGTTGTTGTGGGATATTGACCAATCAAAAATTCGATATCAAAGACATAGATAGTAGTTTACTTAATTCGAAAGAGGAATTAGATCTATTGCATGAAATTTCTAGATTGCCATTTGTTATTTCTTCCGCTGCAGATGCGTTGGAACCGCATCGGATTATAACATACTCCCAGAGGTTATCTGAAAAATTCAATGTTTTTTATAGAGAATGTCCCGTTTTGAAGGGGGCAAATCCAGAAGTGATATCGGCGCGCCTTGCTTTGGTTGCCGCAACAAAGAATGCCATATCAAATTCATTATACTTAGTGGGAATTGAATCCCCAGATTCTATGTAAATACAAGAATAAGGACTGAGAATCTGTGTCAATACTTACTTACGAGATGAAAAGTTAGAGAGATCAATGGACAAAGATGTGGCATCAGATGACCTCGAAAAGCGGAAGTACGAGTTCAAAAGATTGCTGGAAAATTATGAAGAGTATACAGGATCGGGTACTCAGTTAGTAACAATCTATGTCCCAGAAGACCGACAGATTTCAGATGTGGTATCCCATGTCACTCAAGAGCACTCTCAAGCTGCAAATATTAAATCGAAGGACACGCGTACTAATGTAACAAATGCTCTTGCTTCTATCCGTGCGCATCTGAGATATTATAAAAAACCACCAATGAATGGAATGGTTTTGTTTTCGGGGGCTGTGAATGTGGGTGGCGGGCAGACAGATATGGTTACAGAAGTGTTTGAGAGCCCGCCCCAACCCATCCAAACATTTCGCTATCATTGTGATTCTATGTTTTTGACAGATCCACTTAGAGAGATGTTACTTGAACAAGGACTATATGGATTACTAGTACTAGATCGAAGAGAAGCACATGTGGGATGGTTGAAAGGAAAAAGAATTGAGCCGGTGAAAGGCACAACCTCACGTGTGCCAGGGAAACAGCGAAAAGGTGGTCAATCTGCCCAGAGATTTCACCGACTTCGATTAGAAGCAATAGATCAATTTTATAAAGAAATATCCGAATTGGCAGGGGATCTTTTTATCCCAGATAGATATGATATAGATGGGATATTAATAGGAGGCCCATCTCCAACAAAAGATGAGTTTTTAGATGGAAATTATTTGCATCATGAACTTCGTGAAAGGGTATTAGGTAAATTTGACGTTTCATACACTGATGAATCAGGATTGTATGAATTGGTAAATGCCGCCAGTGATGTATTATCAGATGCTGCAATTATCAAAGATAAAGTAGCTATGGAACGTTTTTTCAAAGAGCTTCATCAGGGTGAAAAGGCGACGTATGGGTTTGGACCAACACGGGAAAATTTGATTATGGGAGCAGTAGATAAACTTTTGATTTCTTCAGATTTGAGAAAGGATGTAATAAATATCACTTGTGAAGAAGGACATCAAAACTATAATATGGTAGATATGCGTTCGAAAAAAATAGATGAACAATGTCCCGATTGTGGCAAGAAATCAGAAGTGACATTACGTGAAGATGTGGTGAAACATCTTGTTGAACTTGCAGAATACAGAGGGACAGAAATTACATTTGTAAGTACAGATTTTGAAGAAGGAAATCAACTACTACATGCTTTTGGAGGAATAGCAGGAGTGTTGAGATTCCCAACCAATGTATAAAGATTATATTCAAAATAAATTTTAAATCTATTCTATTTTTTGTTTTACGTAATCCAAGATCTTTTTTCGTTTGTGAATGAGTTCTAGGGAGAACCATAAAAATAAAACTATAGTGGCTATTAAAATCCCGGCAAAATCCCAATCGGACATCCAAACTGGATAGATCCAGGGGGCTATATGTGTCCAACGGGTAGAGAACCAATTTGCTTGTTGTTCCAAGAAAGTTCCTTCGAATATTGAAGAGATGGTGTGTTTGAAAGATGAATTTGAAGCGAGGTGATCAGGATTATTATCTTGGAGATAATATTTACCAGTGATCCCCATATCAGTGGAAGTTAAGAGATTACTAGAAGAGGATGCCTCATCTCCAAGGGAGAGTCTCTCTGCATCATAGGGACCCCAAGGGGAACGCACTTCCCAAACAATTTTACCTAGTGGTGTGACCTCAATCACTCTATGGTTGAGAGAATCAGTGATGAGAGTATTCCCATTTGGTAATCTATCAGCATCACGAGGCCAAGAGAAATTTCCAGACAGAATCCAAGTTGGTTCCCAATTTTGAGTACCATCATTAGATAACTCATATTCAACGATACGGTCGTTTTCAGAATCTGCTACGATGATGGTGGGAATATTGTTAGAAGAGACCAGATATTGAGGATTATGTTGTTCATACATGATATCATGCCTTCCATCTTCTCCCAAGGTTGAGACGATCTTATCGGTGAGTAGGTCGATAAGAATTATTTGGTCAAAATTTCGGATAGATACCATAACGTATCTGTCTTCGATGAGATCAATATCATTTACGTGGGTCCAATCGTCAGAATATTTCCCACCTCCTACTTTTTTAAATCCATGATCTCTAAATTTCCATTCCCAATCGAATAATCCAGTTGTTCTATTAAAGATGAGTAAGCGATCGTCGTTTAGACTAGTAGAAGTGTTATAATTCCTCATATTTGCTATGAGAATCTTATCATCCCCAATAAGATCTGCATCGTGAGTATCGATAAGAGGCAAACGATGAATCCAATTTATTTTTCCCGCGTTTACATCGAGTTCATAGAAAAGGGTGCCATTAGGTTCTGTTGCGACCACAAATACATTTCCATTAGGAAGAGGATCTGCATCGTAAAACCAACGTGCCCCGACTGAACTACCATTATGCACCCACAGGACATTTCCAAGAGGGTCAAGTGCAACTAATCTTGCTGGTTTTTTAGTACTTCCTTTTCCTCAAAATGGAATCCTTGAATACTAACGATAGTAACCCCATCTGCAGGTTGTTCTATAAAACCAGGTGAAAATTCTAGATAAGAGGAGGAAGATTCGGTGTTTAAACCCGAAAAAATGGCAGGAGAGACTAGTAACAATAGTAAGATGCAAACTACAATTCTAAGTACTTGTAATCGAGGAATGGGATTCAATTTCGACATACAATGTCAGAGAAAAGGAGTGCAAAGAACGAATATCTTACCTTTCTTATTTTAGAAGAAAGAAAGATTTTTTTTTCGTTCTATGTTTGTTTTATGATTAAAATATTCTTTCCGTTTTAATTGGAAATTACAATCCACCTGTGGTTACGTAGAGGTAAATCACAAAGGCGATTGCTAGTCCCCATTGGGCAGGGGTTGCGGCACTGACGCTGCCTTCTTTGGCTGCTTTAACTATGGGATAGGATATGAGTCCTGCTGCGATACCATAGGCGATAGAGAACGTGAGAGGCATCATCAAAATTGTGAGTCCGGCCGGGACTGAATTTGTGACGTCTTTCCAATCTATATCAGTTACTCCACGTAGCATAAGAATAGCTACGAGAACGAGTGCAACGTGAGAAGCGTATAGAGGGACAGCGGCTGCAACAGGTACTGCGACGATGGAGATCAGGAATAGAACACCAACTACAAGTGCAACCATTCCAGTTTTTCCGCCTTCTTCAATACCAGTAGCAGATTCAATGTAAGTGGTTACAGTTGAAGTTCCGAGGATACCACCAACGGTTGTACCAATTGCGTCTGCCATGAGGGGTTTTTCGATTTCAGGTAGGTTCCCTTTCTTGTCTAAGAATCCCCCTAATTGAGAGGTTCCAATGAGAGTTCCTGCTGTATCGAAAAAGTCTACGAAGAAGAACGTGAAAACGATCAATGCGAAACCGAATGCAGATGCAGAACTTAGCCCAGTGAGTCCTCCAACGAACGCACCGACGAGTGGTGTGATATTGTAGGAAGTAGCAGCTAGTTCAGGTATCGCAAGGTCCCCTCCAATTCCAACAGCGGTGAGTGCATATGCGAGTACAGAGGTTGCTAGGATACCAATGACTATGGATCCTTTTACTCCGCGAGCATAGAGCACAAACGTGATCAACAGACCTAGTAGCGACAGGAGTGCTATTGGATCTGCTGCAAGGTTTGGATTAAGTGTTACAAAAGTAGCTGCGTCGGCGGTGATGACTTGCATCGCTTGAAGCCCGATAATTGCTAAGAAAAGCCCGATACCGGCACCAACGGAGAACTTTACAGGTTTTGGAATTGCTGCGATAATGGCGTCTCTCCAGCCAGCAGCAGTTATGATGATGAATATAATTCCTTCAACCACAACAGCTGCTAGGGCGACTTCCCACGCAATTCCCATTCCTAGGACCACCGTAAACGCGAAGAATGCGTTTAAGCCCAGCCCAGGTGCCAATCCGAATGGTCGGTTGGCATAGAATGCCATTACTAAACATGCTACTGCAGCAGAAAGTAGAGTCACAATGGCTAGCATTTGAGTGACTTGGGCGGCACTGTACCCATCGATTTGAATTGCCGCCCCTAAAATTGCGGGATTAAGGATGACAATGTAAGACATTGTAAGGAATGTAGTGATTCCAGCAATGACTTCTGTTCGTAAATCTGTCTTTGCTTTTTTAAAGCCAAAATAATCGGCAAGAGAGTCTGAGACGCTCATACAATTAAAACACGCTTCCGGCAAGGACTTAAGCATTTCTGATCGTCGTCCATGAGTGTATAGGTAATCGTTGATCGTCTAAAAGTGTCTGACGCAGAGGTGCTAAATAGGCATTCTGAGAACATTTATTGCAAATTGTAATGATTAAACAGTGATTTGACTGTAATAAAAATAAAGAAAAAAAGATAATAAAAGATATAATAATTTCTCTAGTTTAGACCAAGTAATCGTTGGGTGGTGGTCCTTAGGAAAGACAAGGACAATAAGATTACAAGAAATGGTAGAAGAGGTATGAGAATTAAAATTAATCCGAGGCCATACAGCATTGAGAGTATATTCATTTCGCTATTGGGCCTGCTTACATAAGGGGCGGTTACGGTCCTAAGGAATTTATTTGATGGAGTATCAGATGGTGCCATATAGATATTATTGTAGGAGGAGGGAAATAAACGTTTGAATTTGTAAAAATGAAAATAATTGGGAGATATTATGCATCATTCTGCATAAATTCCAGGTCTGAATGGAAGAGACTGAGATGCTTTTCCAGAAGGATCTAATAAATCTTCAGCTTCTTCGTGTAATTCTATTTTCATTCCCAATTCTTTTTCAAAAAAAGGCATTGCAGAAGAATAAAGGTCAAACTCCTTAATCGATTTTAGTAAAGACAACCTATCCGTTGGTTGTTGACGTAGATAGGCTAATAATGTGGTAGAAAAGCGCTTGATTTCATTTCCAAATTTACGCATATCTTCATCTTTCATTAGGATGCTCATGGTAGTGCCCATATCTAAATTATTGTCGATGAGTGTTTCTAGCAGTCGATATTTCCAAGCGGCGGGGGTATAAATTCGAATAGTACTAAGATCTTTATTAATGACATTTCTAACTTCGTGGATATCAGAAAGAAGGGTCCGGATGAGATCTTCTTCAATTTCGGTTAAAGGTGAATTGAATTTGGAAGAAGGAGAGGGCCATTTTGCGGCGTCGAGGGGTTCACCGGTCAAAAGTTCATGTAGCTCGTTGGAAAGGAAAGGCATGAAAGGCGAAAGCATAATCAGTCGGGATCTTAGTACTTCTTTTATAGCCCAACTAGATTGTGAAGAAGAATTTCTGCGATGGTACCATCTTAGATGATCTTCTAATTCATAAAAGACTGCTTGACTAGCAGTTCGTGTCTCGAAATGATTCAAAGAGGTGGTTGTTTTCTCAATAACTTGATTGAGTTTAGACAATAACCAATGATCTAGTTTACTTAGGTTTTGGTCAGTTTCGGGGAGAGAAATTGTATCGAAGGAACGATTCCAAAATCTAAATAATTGTGTTCGGATGACATCGACTTGATCAGATCTCCAATCGTAATCTTGCCATGGTTCTGCAGAGCTTAATAAAAAAAATCTAACAGTGTCAGATCCATATGTAGTAACGGCTTCTTCTACTAGAACGACGTGACCCTTAGATGAAGACATTTTTTCACCTTCTAACAGACCCATCCCCATTACCATTATTCCATATGGCCATTGAGATTCTTCGAAAAGTTCTGCATGGTGATATAAAAAGAAAGTCAGATGATTACTAAGTAGATCATTTGCAGAGCACCTATAATTAACAGGGTACCAATATTCCCATTCTTGTCTAAGTTCTATTGCGCGGGGATCGGGGGAAGGAACTGCATCTGCTCCGAAAAATAATGCATCGAAAAAGGCATCGTCAAGATCTTCTACAGGGATTGAATTTAAATGATGAGAAATGGTGTAATAAGACATATATAACGTTGAGTCGGAAAGTGGTTCTATGACATAATCAGAGTCCCATGGTAAACGAGTTCCTAATCCGTAATTTCGGATGCAAGGCCATTCTTTCAGCCAATCGATGGTCCGGTAATACTCATTTTTCGTGTTGGGAGGAATTGCATCCAATTGATCGACCACATTTAATGCTTTTTTTCTCCAAGATTCATCATTGTATCTAAGGAACCATGTTTCTTGAGTTGCCACCTCGACATTACCACCGCATCGGCAAATCACATCTTCTGTGAACTCATACATAGTGTCGAATATGTTTAATTCTAAGTATTCATATTTGATTTGATCCCGAGTTTCTTCCACGGATTTCCCAGAATAGTCACCATAAAATTCCCGGAGGATTCCCGAATGGAATTCTTTATTGTATAGTTCTTGGGTTGCTTGTTTGAGTGAGGAATCATTTGAGCTAGTTATTCCGAACGAATTAACTATATCTTGTGCAGGGAATTCACCGAACCCATCCACTGTTAAGATAGAAATGGGCATTATAGAATCAAGTTTTTTTTGCTCAATACCATAAGCAGCCATTTGGTCCACATCCCGTTTCGCTTCTTCCAAAGCGATCCAATCATCTGGGCTATGTGCAGGGACAGACATGACAGCTCCAGTTGCGTTATCTGAATCGACAAAAGTAGCTGGAAGAATTATTACAGAATCTTCGGTGATGGGGTTTTGTATGAATTCACCAATTAATGTCTCGGTGGGCACTTCTCGTTCTATTGTCACATCTCTAGCTTGAAGTGAAAATTTATTAGCCGCCTCTTGAGATATTATCCATCGCTCCCCATCGACGATTGCCTCTACATATGTTGATTTTGGATTGATAAAAGCGTTGGTCACACCCCGAATCGTTTCTGGACGGAGGGTTGCCATGGGAATGATCGAATCTTGCCAAGTAAACTTGATTAGAGTGTATTCCTGAAACTCGGCGTTTTCCCCGCGAAGTATATCATGAGTTGTTACTGGATTCTTCTCGTTGGTACAAAATTTAACAGGGTGGAGACCTTTTTCAAGTAACCCTCTGTTATTTAAAGTATTATATTGCCAAGTGATAAATTTAGAATATCTCTCATCATTGGTGGTGAATTCGCGCCTCCAATCGATGCTGAGGCCAAGGTTTTGCATTCCCACTCGGTAATGTTTATCTATAAAATGATGTGCGAAGCCCATTGGCGTTTTAAGTTCGTCCAATTCTTTGTCGGAAACGCCGAAAATATTTTGGAGCACAGATAGTTGCTCTGGTTCTTTATTTTTTAAACGTTCTACGGCACCGACTATAGGAGTTCCAGTGACATGCCAAGCCATTGGAAAGAGAACAGATTCGCCACAGAGTCTACGATAGCGTGCATATACATCGGGGACTGCATAAGTTCGAGCATGTCCTATATGCATTCCTCCACTAGGATAGGGATATGCAACAGTTATGAATGTAGATTCGTTATCGCTAGGATTTGCTTCATAAGTTCCATTTGATAACCACCTATCCTTCCATTTGTTCTCGATGGAGGATGGTTGATATTCCATAATACACTGTTTTATACCCTAGAGTTAAAAGAACTCGAAAGTCGTCTTGAGAAAATATAAGACGCTATAGATTGAAAAATATTAAATCAATCTTCCAATAGTTCATTGAGTTTAGATAGAACAGCATCGGAGTGGCCGTCTGGTTTGACATTGTTGTAGACTGCCTGGATTGAACCATCAGAAACTATAAAAGTGGTTCGGGGGGGCTTGCCTTCGCTGGTATCAAAACCAAAATGATTGGAGACAACCCCTTCTGGATCTGCTAAGAGATTTAAGTCTAAATCATATTTATTACAAAAAGAGGAATGTGAATCGACAGAATCCATAGATACTCCATATACCTCTACGCCTATTGCCGCATATTCAGAGAGTGATTCGTTGAATTGAACTGCCTCTGTAGTGCATCCAGGGGTATCGTCTCGAGGATAGAAATATACGACAGTGGGATTGTTGAAAGAGAGGGTCATTGTTTCACCTTTTTGGTTTGGTGCACTTACTTCAGATATTTGATCTCCAACATTTAGAGTCATGAGGCAGATACAACTTAGTGACAAAAACACTTTTCTAATTGGATTTTTGAGAGAGACTATTAAGAAAGATAGGTGACGTCGTAAGAACCAAGTGACCTAATCCATCCATTTTTACTTATGATAGATCGAAGATTGGAAAAGACATCCACGGTTCTGTTTTCATCAGAACTTGCTTCGAAATCGATGTGGAATAGATAATCTCCGAGTTTGTTCCCACTTGGTCTGGATTCGATTCTAGTTAAATTAATATTTTGGGCTGCAAATGTTTGGAGAATTTCGAGTAATAGGCCAGAATAATCACTCCGAGGATAAATTATAACAGAAGTTTTCTTCCCAGATAGTTGTCGTTGTTCAGAGGGTGCGATGACAAAAAACCTGGTTGAATTTGTAGATTGGTCCTGGATATTTTTAGCCAGAATTTTTAGTTTTTCGGTGGAGCTTTGGTGATGTCCAATTGCTGCGACTGTTTTATCTTCAGTTGCACGGAGAATTCCAGTTGCAGTACTAGTGGTTGGTTCAAGTTTCAAATTGGGATATTCCGAATTGATAAAGTTGCGACATTGGGCCAATGCCTGAGGATGGCTCATAATGGTGTTGAAATTGGAAGATTGTGCCAAAAGGGAATGTCGTATGGGGGCCACAACCTCTTTAAGTACAGATACATCATGATTGACCAGGCAAGACAAACTCTCTGTGACGGAGCCTTCGATGCTGTTTTCTACAGGAATAACACCATTGGAAAAGGTGCCGTCTGATACTTCTTTTACAATAGCATTAACTGAGTTACGGAATGAGATATCGTCGGATATAGACAGAGAAACTCTATGGCAATAGGTTCCGGCGGGTCCTAACGTGAGTATGCTCATCTCCCACTGGCTACTACATTAAAGGTAAAAAGGCCGTCGTTAGAAAGGTGAGGAAGAAATTTCACTGATGTGAAGATGCCATTCTAGCCGCTAGCACTATTAATTCAGAATAGGTCGGATGTGCATGGATAGTATCTGCTAAATCGCTAACAGTGGTTTGTGACTGAATTGCAAGTCCAATTTCCGCGACGAGTTCAGATGCACGAGAACCTACTATTTGGCCTCCAATGATAGTTCCATCAGAGGCATTAGAGACTATGCGGACGAAACCCAAGGGTTCGTTTGTTAGATGAGATCTTCCAATACTGCCATAAGAAACTTTGCCAATGTTCACTTCGATGCCTGCTTCTTTTGCCTGTGTATTAGTCAAACCAATGGTTCCAATCTCGGGTGTGGTGAACACTACCGAAGGAATAGAAGATTTACGTGAAGGTGTTGGTTTTGCACATATAGTATCCACTGCTTTTTTTCCTTCTGCACTAGCTTTATGTGCCAGCATTGGAGGACCAGATACATCCCCTATGGCAAATATATTTGGGACGGTGGTACGACAAGAATCGTCGGTCTCGATGAAACCGTTTTGGTCAGGAGTTATAGAAATTGCCCCAAGATTTAGGGTTTCAGTTACAGGGTGGCGACCGATTGCAACTATTGCCCTATCGCAGAAATAATCATTTTTTTTCCCATCCCGAGTGGCCGTAGTGATTTTAATACCAGATTCAGATTTCTCCCAGGAAGAAACTGATTCATTGAAATGAAAAGTTATTCCAAGGTTTTTGGAATGTTTTTGGACTAAGTTGGATATATCAGATTCATATTCAGGTAAAATTTTATTTTGTAATTCGATTACATCTATTTGAGTACCGAGTTTGGAAAATAAAGCAGATAATTCCATTCCAATATACCCAGCTCCAATGATAACTAATTTTTTGGGGATGGTGGAAAGAGAAAGGGCTGTTTTAGAGTTGAGTATATACTCAGAATCAAATTCAAATTCGGGTAACTCTACAGATTTACTCCCAGTTGCGATTACTGCATGTTTGAAGGAGATGGTGCAACGTGCTTGAGGATCGAGAGGGGTTAAAAGTGCAGAAGTTGTAGTCAGGAAAGTTACTTTTCCCTGGAGCAATTTAATTTTTTTTGCCGAGCACATTTTTTTAATCTGCCCCTCGATTCGAGAAATGATTTCATCTTTCCAAGAAATCATTTGGGTGAAATCAATAGAAGGTGAAGAAAAAATGCCCATATTTTCGGCGTGGGAAATATTATAAACCATATTAGTTGCATTAAGCAGAGTTTTGGAAGGTATACAACCGTGATGAAGGCACGCACCACCATAGTTTTCCATTTCTGCCAATATGACATTGAGACCTAGTTGGCTAGCATGTAGTGCGGCTTCGTACCCTCCAGGGCCGGATCCGATTATTAGAAGGTCTGTTGAAATTGAATTGGGTAGATCCTCCATTTGTCATAAATAATCATCTTGTCTACCCGTATAAAGTAGATGAATAGAACCGCTATGTGGAATGAATGGAATCAGAGAGGAGAGATTGGATGAAAAATTCGCCTGCCCGGTAAGAAGACCTAACTAATGGTCCGCTAGCACAATATATAAATCCAATTTCATCCTCTGCAACATGTTTCCAAGTCTCAAACTTTGAGGGAGAAACGTACTCAAATACTTCCAAATGTCTGGTAGATGGTTGTAAGTATTGGCCCAATGTTACAAAATTGACTCCATTGTTCCGGAGGTCCGATAACGTCTGGTATACTTCACCATCGTATTCACCCATGCCAAGCATCAAAGATGATTTAGTATGAATATCAGAGGTTGAATTAATATAATCTAAAACTAATAAGGATTGTTCATATCCAGCTCTTCGATCTCGAATTGGCCATTGGAGTCGCTCGACAGTTTCGATATTATGAGCTATGACATTGGGTTTTGCGGCTATGATTTCATCTAGTAGATCAGTTTTGCACTGAAAATCAGGGATTAGAGTCTCTATCAATGTGTTTGGACAGAGGTTTCGGATTGCTTCAATTGTTTTTGCAAAATGCCCTACTCCTTGGTCTGGTAAGTCATCACGGTTGACAGAAGTCAGAACTGCATATTCCAAATTTAATTCGGAAATGGCAGATGCAATATTCAAAGGTTCATTGGGATCTAGAGGTAGCATACCGCCAGTAGTTACATTGCAGAAATTACATGTTCGCGAACACCTATCGCCCATTAGCATAAAAGTGGCAGTTCCAGGGGCATTTTTTCCAGACCAACATTCTCCGATATTGGGGCAATGTGCTTCTTCGCATACTGTGTGGAGATCGTATTTCCGGAGCGTTTGTTTTATCTGAGTGAATTGAGATCCAGAAGGGAGAGAAATTTTGAGCCAGGATGGTTTTTCGCGGGAAGAAGTTGCCATTATATATTTAAGATGAGTTGGATAGTAAAATAAGTAACTGATAGAAAGGGGACATAGGACTGCGCCGACCGGGAATTGAACCCGGGCTATGAGCTTGGGAAGCTCAGGTCATACCACTAGACTATCGGCGCAAAGGATTGTTTGTTCGCAAAGATAATGCGTCAAGTGACATTTGTAGTGGAAGGGGAAAGATCGATCGGGATTAGCTTCTGGAGAGCATAGAGGAACCCATGCTATCGGGAGAGAGAGTTCCTAATTTAGAATTGGAAGAGGGAGAATTGGCACGTGTTGAAGAAAATATAAAAAAATTTATTAGAAAAAGTGTAGATGAGGCAGGGATGGATGGGTTGGTAATAGGATTATCAGGAGGAATAGACAGTACACTTACAGCTTACTTGGCAGTAGATGCGATTGGGGCAGATAGAACATATGGGGTAATCATGCCTAGTAAAGTAAATAAAGAAGAGAATATGCATGACGCAGTGCAAGTTGCGAAAGATTTGGAAATGGACTATAGCGTTATTGGAATTGAATCTATAGTTGAAGAAGTGGAAGGGGTCGTTGGAAGAAGTGGGTTGGGTGGAAAATTGAATATAGAGAGTGACAAAGTTACAGGTAATTTAAGCGGGAGGATACGGGCAGTTATTTTATACCGAATAGCAAACTCGAGTAATGCGATGGTAATAGGAACCGGGAATAAAACAGAAGCATTGATAGGATATTTTACAAAATATGGAGATGGTGCAGTGGATTGCCATCCCATAGGGAATCTCTACAAATGTCAAGTTCGACAGTTGGCAAATTGGATTGGTGTTCCAGAAAAGTACATAACTAAGGCCCCGACTGCGGGTTTATGGGAGGGACAAACGGATGAGAAAGAATTAGGTATGGATTATGACACTCTAGATTCGATTTTATTTTTATTGGAAGAAGAAGGATTATCACTTATAGAAATACAAGATTTATTGCAAGTGGATAAAAAACAAGTGCATAGAGTAGAGCAACTGCATAAAGAGAGTGAACATAAAAGAATAGTCCCACCTAGTCCAGAAAAATTGTTTTGACCCAATGAGAAATGAATTAAGAGCCTAATCCGGGAATTGAACCCGGGATCTCGTCCTTACCAAGGACGCGCTTTACCCCTAAGCCAATTAGGCACACGGTGTGCAGTGACGCTAACTCTTTGTCATGTTTATGCATTTCTAAACGCGTTCTACTTAGGAGTTAGAGATTCCCAATAAAAAATCCTCTTCTTCTTCTATTGTTCGTAGTAGGGCTACAAGATAATCTCTTGAAGTGGGAGAAAGGTCAAGATTAAGTAATTTTTTTGTATTAAAATTTTTTGGAATTTCGATTTCGGGAGAAATATATCCGGCAATGATAGCTAGTTCAAAAATATCTCGTTCTAGGCCCATGTGAGAAGGGGATGATTTGTGTTTAGATGAGGAATTATGTTGTGTTTCTTCTATTCCAAACGAACGAATGGTCTCTACAGCTTTATTTGCAGCTTTTGTGTGAGATAGCAGATGGAATCCTTTTGCGACCATGACATCCGCAGCTAGGAGGTCCATATCGGTGTTTAATTTCTGTTCTTCTTCTTTCCAACGATTACCTCGGACGAGGTCTTGCGTTAATCGGAGGCCTTCATAGATTAATTGAACTCCGGCTGCTTTTCGGTTTACTGCAGAAACTTCTTCATTTGAGCTGGCCACCTCTTCGGAGATGATAATCGTCGCCAATCCAAATTTGGGTGATTCACCATTGATTTGATTCGTTATGATTTCTCTAAGTTGTAGAGGAAACACGTCGTCAATTGATTTGTGGGAAGCGGCCCTAACTCGGGAAATGGCGTCCATTATTGCCCATAATAAATAGACAGTGGCCCAAAAGACCTTTGGAAATGATCCGTGGGTAGCGTCTGGTGATTTGGTTTTAATGTCGAAAAATTATATAAAAATAAAGTTACCACTCAGGGTGTTTGAAAATAAGAAAAAGCTGAAGAAAAAAGCTACTCAGTTACGCTTTCCTGCGAACCGCTAGGAGAGCTGCTGCGAGTAGGGCCACAACTGCTATAGCAAGACCAAATCCTGGTTGACCAGGTGTTGGTGTAATTTGCACAGTTCTGACGTTTTCGATTACTTTCTCAATTACAACGGTTCGTTCTTCGACCTCAACTTGTACTTCTACAATGGTTTGAGGTGTTGGAGTACCGCGGATAACTTCAATAGTTCGGGTAACGATCTTTGGCTCTGCAGTTGGAGTTGCAGTATCTGCTACTGCTTCTACATCTACTTCGTCACTGATCGTGGTACCGTCTCTAGAGACTTGGATCTTGAAAGAGGTTCCAACTTCGACATCAGAGAGGTCGAATGTGGCAGACCATGTGCCATCAGAGGCTACATCTACTTTCTTGGTCTTGAGGAATGGATCATCCCCTGTGTTGCGGACTCTGATACTGAGTTCAGATCCTGGTGCAACGGAGGCAGTTCCACTGAAGACGCTTGCAGATTCTGGTTGGATTCTGAGGTCGTCGTCAGCATCTAGACCGGAGATCTTGGCTTCTTCCTTGATGTAACTGAAGGATGCTTTGAGTGTGTTATCATCTTTACTTGCATCGTCATCTTTTACATATGGGTTGAATTTATCGATCCATACTTTGACTTCGTAGTCTTGACCTTTTGCGACACTGCCATTTGTAGTGGTTGCGTCTGCGGAGTCAACGAGAACATACCATGTGTTGTCGGCCGGTTTTGTGTACAATTGGGCCTTGGCGCTGTCCGCGTCGTCAGTTGTTAGAGCAAATACAATTGCGTCCTGGTTGCTGACTTCGTTAGTCTGTTTGATGGTCATGTTCATACCGTGTGCTATACCGGAGTCGGCTGCAACACCACCAAGGACTGTTTCTAGATCCTTGTTGGTGACGTATCCATAAACACCAGATTGTTGCACTTTGACAATGAGCATATCTTTTACAGATAGGTCCCCACCATCAGCGACTACTGTTGTGTATCCCCAGTCATCATCTACGTCGAATTTGCCTGGGTTTGCGTAGTCATCGGTTTTCTCAGGGGCTTTGTGGAGACTGATCGCAGTTGTTGCACGGTCGGAGAGTGCTAATGTTGCGATGTCTTTCTCGTCTGCAACAACACCAGCTGTGGATATTGTTGAAGTGGAGGAAAGTCTGAGGTCGTAGTTTCCACTTGCCATTGGACCGCTGAGGATTGTGTCTATGTCAAGACCTGTTGTTCCTGTGGTTGTGTTGTAACGAGTGATGCTCGTAATGGAGTCATCAGATCCGTCTACACTGTAGGAGGTTCCGTTGATGAAAGATCTTCGGGATGGGTGCTCTTTGTGAGTCACGACACCACTTGCTCTACCAACGTTGTAGGTATTGATTTCGAGAACGACTTTACCGTCTTTGTCCCCACCGTCGGTGACTTGGACTGCTTCTAAGTAGTTCACATCTTCACCACCAACAAACACGTATGCTGTTGTTGCATCCACCAAGTTGACTTGGACTTCTGCAACGTCACCACGTTCTTCAGAGTATACGCTGTTGCTGAACGAGTAAGCTGGGTCTGGGTCTCTGACTGTGATTGTTGCAGATGCTTCTGCGTCAGTGTCTAGAACTTCGAAGTCAAATGTGAATGTACCGTCATCTGTGAAGTCGGCATCCCATTCGACCATGAGGTCTTCACCAGCGTCTACAGTCATGATGATGGACTCGCGGTCGTTTTTACCCTTGTCGTCTTCATCTGTTTTAGATGCATTGTTGACTGTGTTAGTACTTCCAGCTGCTGCGAATACATCGGTAAGATCGTCTTCATCCATGTCTGGTGAGGAAACTCTTACGTCGAATGTTCCACGGTTGGAAGTTACTTCAAGGGTTGTTGTTGTGCCTGAATCGATTGAACTGTCATCGAGTTTTAGGCTTAATGTCTGTACAGCGACTTCAAATTTCGCCTTGTTAACTTGTGTTGTGTTAGGAGAAACGAATGCGCCGCCATTAGCGGTATGAGATACTAACATACCAGTAGCGTTGGCTTCATAGACTAGAGAGCCTTCTCCACCTGCTGTGATTACGTAGTATCCTTCGAGACCACTAGTTGATAATTTTGCGGTACCTTTACCTGTGGCAGCTCCTGCTACATGGGCTGTGTCGAGTTGGAACTCGGTTGCTAGCCCTTTGACTTTGTTATCGTCTACCGTTCGTAGTTGAAGCGTGGTGCCCACATTAACTGCAGTACCATTTTCTAACCAAATGTCCTGACCTTGCCAGTATGTTGTACCTGAATCAGCTAATTCTGCGTCACCTTGGGCAACACCGAAAGCGGACCCAGAGAATGCAACAACTCCAGCGACGACGGATAGAACCATCAACGCTGAAAAGAGCACTGCCTGAACTTTTTTGCTTTTGTTTGTCATATTATTATTTTTGTTTGCAATGGACCGTTGTAGTCGGGTTTACCGACCTGTAGATCCAGAGGTACTTCTTCAGCTTCCTCTCTGCAATCCCAACAAACTACAGATTAGGTTAAATACTTTCCTATCGAGAGTGTGGATAAATCGATGCCCTGGTTTGGTTTATATATCTCTAAAAAAAGGGAATTACAAGACATTGAAGATCAATCGATGAAAGGGGATGAATGTATAAACCATTTTTGGTTCGAATGGTTGGAAAAATGGCACACTAGGATTTAACAGACGACAGTAAAAATATAGAATTTTGGTCAAGTTATTCACAAAAGGGTGGAAGAATCCCATTAGTTAGGCAGGTGGAAGAGATCGTGATGGCCCATGTTGAATGTTAGAATTGAATTTTAATTACTTGTAGTAATTAATCTAACAGTAATTGAAACGGGTTTTTGTGGTTAGAGGTATTCAGGGGGGCAATCGTATGTTTTTTTAAGAAGGCAGGAGGAAGAAAATGTATGGAAGGTACAGGAGTGCCATTGGTTACCCCTTTCGATGGGAAAGGAGACATAGATGAGTCAAAACTAGCGGAATTGGTGGAATGGATAGAAGAGAGAGGAGTTGATTTTATTGTTCCTTGTGGATCTAACAGTGAATCGGAATTAATGACGGTTGAGGAAAGATCGCGTGTAATAGAAATAGTCGTAGAAGCTGCTTCGGTTCCTATATTGGCCGGGACAGGACATCCCGGCCTCCGAGAAACGACTATACAGACAGAGATGGCCGCATCAGCAGGTGTAGATGCAGTTCTAGTTGTAACCCCATTTTACTTTTCACATACGCAAGAGGTTATTGCCGATTATTATAGAAATCTGGCAGATTTGGCCTCGGTTCCTATATACTTGTACAGTGTTCCGAAGTTTACTCATATTAGTTTAGAGCCCGAAACCGTCCAGAGATTGTCAGACGTGGAAAATATAGAAGGAATGAAAGACTCTAGCGGAGATTTAGAATTATTTGGGCGAGAAATAAATAGTACAAAGGAGAAAGATTTCCATATGTTAGTAGGGGCAGGTGGGATTTATGCCCAGGCTCTAGAAATGGGCGCAAGTGGAGGAGTATTGGGATTAGCAAACGTCGCTCCAGAAGGATGTTCTAAAATTTATGAATTGTATAGAAAGGGAGACACAGCAGGTGCAAAGGTTTTGAATGAGAGTTTAGTAGAATTAAATCGCGGAGTGACCGGGATTTTTGGTGTTTCTGGCTTGAAAGCTGCGATGGAAATGAGAGGTGCTCCTGCGGGGTTTGCTCGTAGTCCGCGTCAGATTGTAGGAATAGAAGAAAAAGAGGCCCTTCAAAATCTGTTGAGAGAAGCGGGATTATATTAATTAAAGTAGTTACAAGATCCAAAGATAGAGAGATGAAAGGCACCGTAATTCGTGTCGTGATTGATTCGGGTGTGTTGGTAGAGGATGCCAAAGGAAAGGAATCTTCGAGGGAAGTTATGGACATCGTCCGGGGGAACCCTTGGATAATATTCATTGCTAGTTTACCATTGTTGGATGTGGCGCAGAAAAATATTGAAATAAATCTAGGAGAAATAATGGCGCAGAAATGGAGGGAAGACATAGAGAGAATATGTGAAATTGTAGATCATGCTGAGGGAGATCATCCTGCACTTGCTTCGGCATATGTTGGGAATGCACAGCACATTATTTCATTGGATGAGAGGTTGACTAGTGCCAAAGGTGGTGTGTCAATTAGGGCACGGGTTGAAACTAGTGTGAAGAAACCAGATGCGTTTGTGAAACTATTTGGAAGTTTTACTTGACCCCACGATGTTCTACTGGGTCGTTTTCAAGCCAAGAAGCCAACTTTGCAAGTGCCCTTCCACGATGAGAAATTGCATTTTTTTCTAGGATATCCATTTCTGCCAGAGTTTTACCATTGTATTCGAAGATCGGGTCATATCCAAACCCTTCATTTCCACGGGGGTCGACTATGGTTCCTTTGATAGAACCTTCGAAAACCACAATTTGTTCATTGGAGCAATAGGCTATTGATGTTCTAAAGTAGGCACGGGGGGAATCGAATTTTTTGAGCAAAGTGAGAATCCCAGATAGTCCAATTGTGTGGTAGACATATGAAGAATATGGACCTGGAAAACCACCCAAGTCATCGATAAAAATTCCAGAATCATCTGTGATGACGGGGCGGTCACCACCTGCTGCGTGGAATGCTTCGTTGGCTCCGTGGGTTGCTATCTCAGATAGGCTCTCGGATTGCAATTCAATATAATCGTAATCTAGGTGTTCGACCGAGGGTCCTAAGTATGCTTGTGCTTCACGAACTTTTTCTGCATTGGTAGTGGCAAACAGCACCATGGGAAAATGGGAGTTCCGGGGGGACAAATAGACGTCGTAAAGTAGTTATTTAGAGATACCTACCACGTAGTTCGATTTCTTTGAGACGTGTTAGAACGTGAGGGTCTCCTTCTTCGCCGTATATAGATTCTGCGTGGCACCAGAGTTGCTCGTAATTGGTGGCAGTTCCAACAAGACTTTCCTTGAATATGTGAATATCCATCGCGTAATCCTCTATATTATCTGTGTGGAATCCCAGGCCGAAATCAATTAAATATACCTGATTAGATGTAGAATCGACCCTAATGTTTCTAGTTGTGGGATCCCCATGTACGATGCCAAAGGAATGAAGTTTTGACAAATGCCTCATCACACATTCGACCCTGTGTTGGGTCAATGCTTCTGATAAATCAAGATCGCCGACTTTTTGGAATTTGATGATAAAATCAACAGGATCGATCTCCTTGATAATAGGAGTTGGAATGCCTATTTTTCGTGCTTCGTGAGTAAGTCTTGCTTCGGCGTTAGTTCTTTGGCGCCTGAGACGGCGATCCATGGCAGAATTCCGATAAGATTTTCTTACTCGTTTTTTACAAACGGTATCTGAATGGAATTCGACGAGTGCTTCTGATCCTTGTATAGTTGTTTGAGAGAGAGGGCAAGAGTTCCTACTCTGAACCGGCCAAGTTACTTTCACTGTGTCTGGGCGGAAATGAGGCAAAGCATGTGAATCTTCGATGGGAATAAAATCCCCTACATCGAACATGTGTGATCCTAGGATTGCGATCATACCCGCATTGTCACTGAGAAATCGGGGTTCAGGGGTGAAGAAATCAACTCCTCGATTGGTGCACATTATTTCTAGGATTTCTTGTAGTCGAGCATTATTGCCCACACCGCCTCCGAGAAGGAATTCGTTGCATTGTAGCAACGAAAGAGCACGTTCGGAGACTTCTGCGAGAATTGAAAATATTGTTTCTTGAAGCGAAAAACAGACATCTTCTATTGGACGTCCTTGGTCATATGCCGTGATAGCAGCGGTTGTGAGTCCAGAAAAGGAAAAATCCATTCCCTTGACTACATAGGGGAGATCAAAGAAACTCCCTTCAAGTGCAACTTGTTCTATTTTTGGGCCGCCTGGATGTGCCCAACCAACATGGCGGGCGAATTTATCTAGAGCATTTCCCACCCCGGTGTCCATCGTCTCGCCTAAGATTCGGTAATAGTCATTATGGAAGCCTAAAAGGTGGGCATTTGCACCGCTAGCGTTTAGGCAGACAGGGGAAGCGTATCCTGAAAAATGTCTTCCGACTTCGAGGTGGGCAAGCATGTGATTAACCCCTATCAGAGGGACATTGAGAGTGCCAGAGAGTGCCCTTGCTGCTGTAGCGCATAGACGGAGGCAAGGGCCTAGTCCAGGGCCTCTAGAAAAGGCAATTGCTTCGGGAGGCATTTCCAATTCTTTGATTATTTTTTCGATGACGGTTGGCAATGATTTTCGCATGTGTTCTGCCGCCTCTCGGGGGTGCAATCCTCCACTGGTTGGGAGATAGGGAATTGTTTCGATGTTTATTGTATCAGAAGTTGAATCGAAAATGGCAGCGCTAGCTGCCCATGCTGTCCCTTCAAGGCCCAAGATAACAGTCATATCGAAAACACCATGTTTAGAGGATTAGAAGAGAGAGATCATTATCTCTGTTGATTGGCGGTTTTACAAACGTTCTTCCAGTAAGTGTTATTTCCATTTTGTGTAACTACACTTCCCGCAATGGAAACGGTCGTGGTGTTCTGCTAGAAAAGATGCATCGCACTCGGGACAACGTTCATTGGGGTCAGATCCATCGTTGCCATAATTTTCTCTTGCTCCCATTTACTCCTCCTCTACATCTTCTTGAGATGTGGATTTATTTCGAAGGAGGATATGGTCATGCTCGATGGTTTGTGCGAAATTAGAATTTTCATAAACCTTTGCATCCCCAACAGTTTTTCTCGTGCCAAATTGAGTCCTGAGATTTCGTATTATAACTTCATCGGTGTTTTTGTTTAATGTTGCTGCGAGATTGTTTCTGACTTCGGTGCGGTTAGGAGTTGCCCCCGTATGGTCGATGAGGAAAGAAACGTCGATTCTGTGCAGCAAGGGGTTGGACGTTTCAGATAAGATAGTTATTTCCATTAGTGGGTACATTTTCCAGTCTTATCTAAAAGTATTTCGAAGGCACTACAGATCCAATTCTACGCCCATAGAGAACACAGAAGAGAGATTTCCATCAAAATTAGAGAGGATATCCCACACAGTTTGTTTAATGGTCGTAGTTACAAGTACATGGACCATTCCTCGGTTGGGTTGACCATATATTATACTAGTCCCAATAGAGGCCAACATAATTGCAGGTAGGGTTGAAAGATCCTCTTCTCCTATTATTAAAATTTGGCATGGTTTGTTTCTGTGTTGAATTGCTTTATGAATTGCTTGAACTAATTCCTCGGTTAGCACTCCGGGAGGATTATTGATTTTGAAAATGGGATCGAGATGGGAGAAAGGCCGGGGGAAATTGATAGGTTCGCGTTCTGTCAATTGGTCGATTATAGATATATCGGGGGGAATGCCTGCGGCTTCGAAAATGGATGTTACTACATCCCCTATAGTGATGATAGAAGGACCTAGATGGGGGGCCATATCCTCTATATTTGTATATACGATACCCATTGGATTTTTTAATATATCCCGGAGATCAAGAGGGAGGTTAACTGAATTTGACAATAGTTATCTAACTTTCAGAGCATACTGCCCGGGCTCATTTATTCCCATGATTTGTGCCACTTCTGATTGTTCGGGGTGGATAATAACTACATACCCACTCCAATCGTCTGTGATACTAGCAGAACCACAAGAGGGGCAAGTTTCTATTTTTTTATCATTTAATACCCGGAGACAGTCCCTACACGCAAGACGTTTTTTTGTGGGCATTAACTATCAGCCTCACGTTCCCGTTTGTCTTTGAGCCATCCGTGTTTTCCGAGACCTGGTTGTTTGGCTGTTAGGCCTATTTTAGATTCTCTTGGATTTCTTTCGTCGATGCTTTTGGTAACAATCCTTGTTCTGACGGGATCGTCAACTTTGATCGATTTGCCAGATTCATTTGATGCCAACTGTTGGTTTTCTCCATTGAAACTCAGATACTCGTCAGAAATTTGAGAGACGTGTAAAAGACCGTCAATAGGGCCAATTCCTACAAATGCACCGAATTCTACGACTTCTACTACAGTTCCGTCAACGACCTCTTGCATAGAAGGATCAAAGGTAATAGCATCGAAATCAGTAGGGTAGTAAACGCCTGGTTTGCCAGGGAGTACGACTCCTTCTTCAAGGCCGTGTACATGAGTAACGGTGATGACACTACCGATGGACTTGTCTACACTTCCTTCGAGCTTTTCTTGAAGTAGCACTTTGACTAAGTCTTTGTTTATGTCTCCTAATTTATCGGGCGGTACTTCTACTGTGTCTATTATTCTAACCTTTTTGAACATATTAGGGCTCCATGAGATGTAACGTATTTTGGCCTCTAACGCCGATTACAGGGATACCAGCTCCCAAGAGTCTGTCGCGCAGAGACAAATCGTTTGTTACAACGTAATCGGTCTGATGAGTATAAGAAAGCTCCATAAGTGCTTCGTCTGCGGCTGTGTTCTCGGTCGAAACAATTTGGCATCTTGTTTTAGCTAAATCAATACCTACCTTTGCCGCTCTAGAAGCATTTCCTTTGCCGCTTTTTAGAAACAAAAGTTCTTGCAATACGGGTTCGGGGGCAATAAATGTGGGAGTTGGCAGCAGAAGTTCTACTTCTTCGAAGAGTCTTATCCCTAGTTCGACGGGGATCATTAGAGCGTTTGTATCAAGGGCTACGATCACCATAACTCAGTTTATCAGAGTCCCTATCCCAATCAATCTCCAGCGAGATCCGATTCGCCTACTAATAGCTATTTGGGAGTTCAAAGGAGTGCTTATTGGTCGCTTGAGGGATACTTCGCATTCCGATTTTCTGGCGCTTGTAACAGTTCCTACAGTGGTGGTAGTCCCAATCGAAAGCATTAGAATTTCTCCTGTATTTATTGGGCCGATATCACTGTATTCAGAGGTTCCTACTATACGCTCTAAGAGTTTTACATCCATAGTAAATGTGTCCCAGAGAGGAGGTAGTGTGCCAGGTTTTCCAGCTAGTCTTCCGGTTAAACCATCGCTTTTTGTGAGAGAGGGGTCCAGTCCAGTTCCAATCCCAACGAGACCGCCCGGAGTGACTTTGTCGGTGGTTGAATTTCCAGCTCGGATAGAGGTTATTGTTGCCAGTATTGGAGCATATTCAACTTTACCAGAAGTGGATACACGTCGTCCAGGGGAAATTTCGATTTCGTCTCCAACAGAAAACTCACCCTGGACCAAACTTCCCCCGAGGACACCTCCGACTAATTGGTCCCATGTTGCACCCGGGCGATTTATATCAAAACTTCTGGCAACATACATTAAGGGGGGAGATTTCTGATCTCGTTTAGGTGTTGGTATCTGCTCTTCGATCGACATGATAAGTGAATCCATATTGATATTTTGATCGGCACAAATAGGAATTATAGGAGCATTGTTAGCTATAGTTCCAGAAAGAAATTCCTTGAGTTGTTGATAGTGGGTTTTTGCTGTTTCTAAGTCAACTAGATCTATTTTGGTCTGGGCAATGACTATATTCGAAATACCAATTGTTTCGAGAGCCATTAGATGTTCTTCCGTTTGGGGTTGAGGTACTGATTCTGTTGCGCTGACAACTAGTATCGCCCCATCCATAAGTGCTGCCCCGGATAACATAGTGGCCATGAGAGTTTCATGTCCAGGTGCATCTACAAAAGAAACGGTTCGCAGGGTGTTGGTGTTTACATCATGATGGGGGCAGGTTTTGGATATGGTGTAAGAAGTGGACCCGTCGCATTTGGGACACTTTCTGAAAGTAGTATCTGCATATCCCAATCGGATGGAAATGCCGCGTTTGAGTTCCTCGGAATGTTGATCAGTCCAAGTTCCAGACAAAGCTTTAACTAATGTTGTTTTTCCATGGTCAACATGTCCAACGAGACCTATATTAACTTCGGGTTTGGTTTCTTCTTTCACGATTTAGATGCTTTATATCTGTAGCTGTGAGAGAAGTCTTCTTCGATTGGGTGAAAAGATTACTGTTCTGAATTCAAGAGGTATATGAAGAAGAGGTAAAAGGGATGGAATCGTAGTGAATGATATGAGATCTAACAGTCCAGCCAATATTGCAATTATTTGTGGAAGTCGAAGAGAACCATCTAGAGTTAGGGCGTTGATGGAGTATGTAGGCGAAGTACTAGAAAATAAAAATATAGAGTATGAAGTTATAGATCTAAAAGACATAGAATTGCCAGTTTTTAGGACGAAAAATCAAAATGAATGGAATGATCTGACTAAAGAAATTGTAAAAAAATATCTCGACGCCGATATTTATTTTATCGGCTCTCCAGTGTATTTTTTAGGAATTTCAGGAGCGCTTAAGAATCTTATTGACCATACACCTTGGCAAGAGTTTCAAGAGAAAAAAAGAGTAGCTGGGATTGTTATGTCTGGAAGGAATAGACAGCACAATTTGGTAATTGATACTCAATTGAGACCTGTGTTTGTTTATCTAGGGGTAGAAGTGGCCAACAAGAGCGTCTTTGCCATAGAGCCTGATTTTGGGGGCGATGGATTTGACCTAGAGAGTGAAGAGGTGAAAAGTAGAATAGAAGAGATGGTACAAGAAACAATTTCGTTGTGGGAAAGAATGATAAAAAATGACAAATAAAAATGATCAGAGTTCTAAATGGGATGAAAGGTATATGTCAGGAGAATATCGTCCGAGAACAGAGGCTTCTTCTCTTATAAAAATAGCAACAGAAAGAATGGATTGCAAAGATAAACGTTGTTTAGAAGTGGCGTGTGGAAATGGGAGAAATTCCGTTTATTTGGCAGAGAAGGGTTACGAAGTTGATGCAATAGATGTTTCTACCGTCGCTTTGTCACGGGCTAGGGAACGTGGGGAAAATGCAAAAGTTGATGTCAATTGGATATTGGGAGATGTGGATGAATTTGAGTTTGTCGAAGAGGAATATGATGTAATAGTGGTTGATTTCTATTATTGTGAAAAGGAACTGATTGAATCTATCAAAAAATCATTGAAGGTAGGAGGTTTGATCATATATGAACACCATATTAGAACAGAAAATGAAATTGAGAGAGGCCCGAGTAAAGATAAATACCGGTTTAAATCGAATGAATTACTGGATTATTTTTCTGATCTAACAATTCTTTATTATAGAGAGGGGATTCGACGAGTAGACAGAGGATCGATGGCTATTTCTTCTCTTGTTGCTCGGAAAACAGAAGGAGATTCTCAAAAATATCCTGATGAAATTGGTGGATCGATGTCGCAGAAGTGATAAAATGATGAAGGTATTAGAGTAATTAAAGATGAGTTCCAAAGAACAGAAAATTACTAGTGCAGAGGCTATTCTTCGTTCGTTGTTTTTTCAAGGCGTAGAATACATATTTGGGAATTATGGAACAGATCATACTCCATTGATAGAAGCAGCTGCAAAGATACGAAGAGGGGATGGGAAGATGCCAGAAATTGTTGTTTGTCCACATGAATTTGTAGCACTTAGTGCCGCGCATGGATATGCAGCTGCGACTGGGAAACCCCAAGCAGTATTAGTCCATGTAGATGTAGGAACTCAAAATCTGGGTGCAGCAATGCATAATGCCCACCGATCGAATGTACCAGTAGTAATAATATCAGGGTTGGCTCCGGTAACCGACACGGGTCATGTGGGTTCAAGAGATCATGTAGTACATTACCTACAAGATACGTTTCAACAGTCGAATATCGTTAAGGAGTACTGTAGATGGATAGCAGAATACAAACCCCCTTCAGATCCAGTTGCCATGGTCAGACGTGCAATTTATTTGTCAAGGGGGCCTCCAGCGGGTCCGGTCTATTTGACAGCTGCAAGAGAGGCATTAGAGGTGAAATGTTCGTTGGATTTCAAAGAACCTATTCCAATTAGAAAGACAGGTGCAGATAAAGAGACTGTGAAGGACATCTCTTCACTCATTAAAGCGGCTGAGCGTCCAGTGATAATTACGAGTCGAATGGGGGGGCCTCCGGTAGATAAAAACGTCTCTGCGTTGGTAGAATTTGCCGAAGTTTCAGGTGCAGGAGTAATTGAACATGCCCCATCTGTATTGAATTTTCCTAGGAATCACGCACAGCATGTAGGCTTCGTTCCAGGGAAAATATTTGATCATACAGATTTAATAATTTTAGCCGATACGGATGTCCCATGGATACCCTCTAGTTCTGCCCCGTCAGAAAAAATTCCAATAATTCAAATTGAAAATGATCCACTAAAGCCCACATATCCTCATTGGGATTTTGATATAGGCATGGCGATATCTGCAGATCCTGTTGAAACGCTAAGAGTAGTATCTGAAAAATTAGACCCACAGGATGGAGAAAATGGACGGAGATTTTGGGAAAGTTTCAGTGTTCAGAGTCGGAAGGATCAGGGAGAAAGTGTTGAAAGACAAATTAATGATGGTAAATTGAATTCTGCAACCATTTCTACGATCATAAATGGAGTGAAAGATGAAAATGCAGTGATAGTAACAGACGCTACCACGAGTACAGGAGGCATACTAAATAATTTGGACTTGGTCAATCCGGGGAGTTACATTGCAAAGTATGGATCAGGACTTGGATTTGCAGGAGGGGCAGCAATTGGGGCCAAGATGGCATTCCCCGATAAAGAGACGTGGTGTTTGGTAGGAGATGGATCATATCTTTTCACACATCCTTCAATTACGGCGTGGTTGTCCGCAGAGAGAAAAGCACCCACCATGACAGTGATATACGATAATGGAGGTTGGAATGCAGTGAGGGGTTCAACTAAGAGGACCCATCCGGATGGAATAGCAGTTAAAGATGGAATTCCGGAGAGTAAATTTAATTACCCAATTGATTTTTTGGCACCTTCAAAAATTGTGGAGAGTCATACGGAATCTGTTTCTGAATTAAGTCGACTGGGAGATGCATTGAGGGAGGGAATAGAGGCAACTGAGAATGGAAAACCTGCAGTGATACATGTTAAATTTTCAGAGTAGCATGGAAATAAATCTCATGACATTATGCCGATATTATAATGTAACTTTGTTTTTGAAACGGCTGATATTTAGCCTATAAGACTCAAATAAGATCATGGCAATAGGTGGAAAGACTATCTTCGATACGGATGCCCACTATGTGGAGACATTGTATGACATAGTAGACTATATTGATGATAACGACCCGTGGAAATTAAAATTTGAATATGGAAGTACAACTAAAAGAAGTGTTCCAATATCATTTTGGCCGAGTTTATCAAGGCCAGACGGATACAATTATCCTAGTATAAAAAGAAGGGATGTCGATTTTAACACAAGGGAAGGAGTTGTTCAATTGATGGAAGAAATGTCATTTGACAAAATATTGTTATTGTCTGAACAAATTCTCACTTTTGCTATGCTAGAAGAGGACAAGCGTCAAACAAAATTTGCAGAGGCATACACTCGGTATATGCTTGACAAGATAGCAGATGCGGATGATGGGATGTATATGTCAATTCCGGTTCCTTATAATGATCCGGAGAAAGCTGCAGATCTTATTGATGATTATGCAAATGAAAAGGCAATTATTGGTGCTTGTGTATTAACAGCCCGCATTCAACCTCCAATGGGACATCGGAAATATGATCCAATTTATGATGCCTGTCAACGTGCGGATTTGCCGGTTTTGTTCCACGGTGGCAGTGCCACACTAGATAATTTTGGTTGGTTGTCAGGTTTTACAACAATTATGGAGACGCATGCCCTAGGATTTCTATTTGACAATATGGCAACTATTGCGAATGTTGTCTCTCAGGGAGTTCCAGAGAAATTTCCTAAACTAGATTTTGTATTTCAGGAGACGGGGTTATTTTGGATACCAATGATGATGTACAGGATGGACATGGAATATTTGAGAATGCAAGATGAGGCTATTTTGATGAGAAGGCGCCCTTCAGAATATATGAAAGAATTTTATTATGGTACCCAACCTCTTGAGATAGTACCAGATAAAAAATATTTCAAATATGTTATTGAAATGCTTGGTGGGCCAGAAAGGTTGATGTATGCATCGGACTATCCACACGAAGATTTTGATGATCCGAGTGCGATAAACGAATTGACCTTTTTGACCGAGGAAGAGAAGGCTGGGATTTTGGGGAAAAATGCAGAGGAGGTTTTTGGAGTATGATTGAAGTCTGCAAAGTGGGAGATATAAACCATGGAGAGAGTAAGGTAGTAAAAGTAAAAGGTGTAGAAGTGGGCATATTTAACATAGATGACGAATACTACGCTTTGTTAAATTCTTGTAACCATCAAAGAGGACCGGTGTGTACGGGAGACATAAGAAGGCGTGTTGACGGAGATATTCCAGAAATGGGAAGACCACCAAATGAATATTTTACAGAGGATTATGTGGTGATATGTCCATGGCATGGATGGGCATATGATATCAAAACAGGCAGTCATGCGGGCGATCCTGATATCAAAATACCAACTTATGATGTCGTGGTGAAGGACCAGATAGTATACATAGATGTATGAATATAAGAAGAAGAATTGAGTATAAATTCAACAAATTTTCCGACGAAGATATCCTACTGAGTTAGGAGGGAAAGAAATAGATATTAAAATACCCATAGATTATTTATGCAGAAAGTTAGTTATGGGTTATTATTACCACATTTTGGAGAACACGCATCAGCTTCTTCATTGATAGAAGGGGCAAAAAGAGCGGAAGAACTAGAATTTGATTCTGTATGGGTCAGAGACCATTTCTTACGGTTTCATGGACATGGTTTTGAAGGGTCAAGTGCCAATATGGTAGAACCATTTGTTGTATTGGCGGGTTTGGCGGCGGCAACTAAAAAATTAAAATTGGGAACTGCTGTTGCCGTGCCGTGGAGGCATCCGTTGTATATGGCACATCTATTTGCTAGTTTGGATTGGCTATCCGAGGGGCGAGTTATTGCAGGAATGGGTGCGGGTGCGACTTTGTTTAAAGATGAATTTGAGCTAGTGGGATTGGGCCTGGATGATCGAGTAGATGCGGTGAGAGAAGCGGTTGATATTATGCGATTGGCATGGGAAAATGATGAAATAACCTATGATGGGAGATTGTTCCCAGTAGAGGGATTGGGAATTGCCCCAAGACCAGATAGAGAAATACCTATTTGGTATGGAGGATCCACCCCAGCGTCTGCTAGAAGGGCAGTGGAATATTGTGATGGTTGGTTCCCAGGTAGAATCACTATTCCTACATTTAGGGTGAGGATGCGTCAATTGAGAGAACTGTCAGATGAGAGTGGAAAAGACATGCCAACTGTGGGAGTGGTTCCCCCCACTAGTCCAGATACTACTCGTGTGAAGGCATTGGAGCCCGTTAATGTAGAGGGACTACTAAATGCTGCAAATAATCAGAAGTGGTGGCTCAAACCAAAATCGGGAAAATTCGAGAATCTAGATGATTTAGAAGGAGTGATCATGGCAGGGACACCAGAAGACATCGCGCAAGAAGTGGGGAAATTTATTGAAGCTGGGATTGACCATATCGTCTTTGATCTTCGTTTTAGATTGCACGATTATGATTATTGCATGAATATGATAGGAGAAGAAGTTCTTCCACTTGTTAAGTAAGCATATACAAGTATAAGAGGTGGGAAGATCTTTTCCCCGATATGCAATTTTATGTAGAACGGGATGTGCCCATGCCTATGAGAGATGGGGTTATTCTTAGAGCAGATATCTATCGACCTAGTGAAGATGGGGAATACCCAGCTCTACTGACACGGATTCCATACAATAAATCTAGTGCGCAATCCACAGGGGCTCCGATGGTAAATCCCATTCAAGGACCAGAGCGTGGTTATGTAATTGTTGTTCAAGATACCAGAGGGAGATTTACATCGGATGGGGAATTCGTTCCATTTTATACCGAAGCCAATGATGGGTATGATTCGGTTGAGTGGGTCGCAGAACAAGAATGGTGTAACGGGAAAGTAGGAATATATGGAAATTCATATCTTGGCGTCACGGTTAGACAAGCTGTTGTTTCAAATCCACCTCATTTAGAGGCCGCTGTTGCATATCTAACAGGGGCTAACTATCACCAAGGTTGGACGTATACAGGAGGTGCGTTTGAATTGGGATTTAACCACAGATGGGCAATAAAATTGGCTTTGGGAGCTGTTTCTGGATTGGACGAAAATAAGAGAGAAATAGCAAAAAAACATCTAACCTATGCGGCAGCTCATTTGCAAGAAAGTATGTCTTATTTGCCACATAGAAATGCACCGGGACTGGAAAGAGAACTAGTGAGTTACTATCAAGATTGGTTAGATCATCCGGCCTATGATGAGTATTGGGAATCCATTGACGCAACGCGAAAGGCGTCTGACGTTTCCGCGCCTACTTTGGACATAACAGGTTGGCAAGATCTCTTTTCTAGAGGTCATATGGATATGTACAATGCTTTGCAAGAAAGTGGAAAAGAAACTCCGAAAAATGAACAGAGATTGTTGATTGGACCATGGGCTCATGAATCATATATGGGGTATGCCAATGATAGGGTTGGGGACAAAGTATTTGGACCCATAGCATCGAGCGCCGCGGGTTTTGTTGGGCCATTTATATTTTCTTGGTTTGATGCGTGGTTGAAAGGAGAAACTGAAAAACTCGAAGGGTTGCCCCTTGTTCGTTATTTCGACATAGGGTCTAGAGAGTGGACCAATACAGATACGTGGCCTCCAGAGGGCAAGGATATTAAATATTATTTGCATAGTGCGGGGCAAGCAAATACTAGGTTTGGGAATGGTACTTTATTATTGAATACTCCGGATGTACAATGTCCAGATAGTTACCAATATGATCCACTTGACCCAGTTCCAACCATGGGTGGTAGAATCCAAATGCCAGAGGTGCAAGAGGCAGGGGTAAAAGATCAATCGGTGGTTGAAGAAAGAGAAGATGTGCTAGTATATACAACTCCTCGTTTGGACAAAGCTGTGAAGATAGCAGGTCCTGTTGAAGCAAATTTATTCATATCGAGTTCGGCGGTGGACACTGATTTCACAGCGAAACTGGTAGATGTAGAACCAGATGGGTACTGTGGAAATGTTACAGAGGGGATTCTGAGAGCTAGATATAGAGATTCAATGGAAGAGGCATCATTCATGCAGCCAGGAAATGTGTATGAAGTTTCTGTGGATTTATGGCATGTTGCCCATACATTCAAACCAGGGCATAGAATTAGATTGGAGATTTCTTCGAGCAGTTTCCCAAGATGGGATAGAAATCCGAATACAGAAGTTCAACCTTGTGATGCGTCTGTGGGAGATATGAAAATTGCCACTAATACTATTTACCATGAATCGGACAAGGAATCATTTTTATCTCTTCATGTAGTGGAATAAAATCGAAGTCCCTCCCATTTTTGAAGGAACCCGAAATCCTATCAAATTTGTCATAGGAGAGGATGTGTTTCTAATTAAGAGCAGAGAGGAAATATGTCATAGAAGATATCATACATATTTGTCAAAGATCGCCTTTGCTAGTCTCTTTCCTATATTACCCCCTAACCAAACATTGAAGATTCCAATATAGAGGAGCCAAATGAGTAAAACATTTACAAACATGACCCCAGGACCTGGATAGCCCCAACCGCCAATTCCAGCAATTCCATTTACACGGAACCAGAAAAGGGGAAACAGTACAAGTATATCGATTGTTAGCATAGTTATAGCGAATAGTATTTGTTGTCTAAACGAAAGCATTGGATTTACCTGACTTCTATATGACGTGCTAGTTCATAAAACTACAGGAAATGGAAGTCGGGCTATTTAGAGAGATTAAGAAGGGACACACGTTCGAGTACTAATGATTCTATATCGTTCGAAGTGACCTCTAATTCTGCCATAGTTATGTTAAAAAAAGTGCGAATTACATCCATATTTTGAATTGGGTTTATTACATCAGTGGGTATGATTAATTCCCGTAAAGAATCAGAAGCCTCCTTCTCTTTTTCGCCATAAGTAATTATAACAATTTCAGTGGTTTCTGGCCCTATACACATTTCCATCGCCCGATTAATTTGGCGCCTACCTGAAGCATAAAGGATAAATTCTATTGCAGGGTCTTTTGCAATAGTTTCACCACGATCGAAGGCTCTTTTGGAGTATTTTGCTGCGAGAGACAGATGAGAAGTTCCAGCGACATATCGAGCGTCAAGGGATTGAATGATACATTGGTACTTATCAGATATAGAAGAGAGATCATCAAGGAAAGAAGAGACATTATTAGATTTCAAAGACCCTTGAATAATAATCATTTAAAAATCCCCCAGATTTGCTTGGTCTTTGTCTTCTTGAGTAGAACGATTTTGGGTTTTTATAGTAGAAAAGGGTCGATCTTCATGTATGCCGTCTAGAGAAGAATCAGTTCGACCTGCATTTCGTAGGATCTGTTCAGTGGTGAGTCTTCGTCCGGAAAGTGCATTGAGAATGAGTTCTTTGTCTGCAATTCGTAAATCTAATCGGGTGTGAATTCCATGAGAGAATAGTTGCCTAGCACGTATTCGTCCTATTCCTTCAACTGAAACCAGCTCAAGTAATTCCTCTTTTACTCCATATTTAACTCGTCTTTGCAGATTTCGGATAGTTGAAAGGGAGGAAAGATTTAGAGAGACTGCAATTCTTTCTGTTGCCCTTAGTAGCCAGTGTGCAGTGTCAATTTTGGCACGGATATCTCCGGGGCCCATTCGGTAGCGTTTTGTGATTGTTTCTTCGTTTATTTCTTCTGACCAATCATCAATCATTTTCGCTGTTTTGAGTGCAGATAGCCAATCCTCCCAATGGGGATCAAATTCAGAAGGCGAGGAACCTAATAAATCGGATTGATGCTCATATGCTAATTGATAGTAGAACTCCCTATCTCCAGATTTTAGGTATAATGGATAAGTATCAGGAGTTCGGCTGATTAGATGATATAAGCCCAATGGGCTTGGATTTTCAGAGTGTTGCAATCCATAGATGATTTCTGCTGCAGACATGGGGTCAAGATAAATTCTAGATATTTCTTGTCCAATTTTAGTTGCCATGATATCCCCATCGGTGATGTTAAGAAATTTATTGGTTTCTAGATATCCTAGTACGGAATTTGTTACGTGTGTGAGTCTTTTTGTATTAGTTGTTTGGGTCGCATAGAGGGTTCCGTCTAAAAAGTCCAAAAGCCCCTCGGTTGTTGTGGCGAACCCAGTGGCTATAGCAGAAAGAATATGTGTTCTTAGAGCAGGTTCCACGGCTAACTTGGATTCAACCGATTCAGGTTCTGCCCCAATATATCGATCGAATAATTCATTGAATTCGTCTGAGCTCGAAGCGAGTAGTATGGCCTCACCATAAGGGTCTAAATTTGGTCGGCCAGCACGTCCGAACATTTGATGCATTTCAATGACAGAGAGAGGTTCCATCCCACCACGGAAAGAATTATATCTACGCCAATCTCGGACTATAACACGTCTGCTAGGTGTATTTACCCCGGCAGCAAGAGTCGGTGTTGCACAGACAACTTTTATCGTGCGGTCGCGGAAAGAGTTTTCAACTATTCTTCGATGATTATTGATCAATCCAGCATGGTGGAATGCAGATCCTAATTCTATCGAACTTGCCAAAGTGGTAGCTAATTCAGTTTCGCCTTCGTCCCGGACTTGGTCTGCTATTTCGGTTAAGTCAGATCTATTTTTCTGAGTGAAATTACTCGTGACACTAGATATTTTTTTTGCGGCTGATTCGGCATTTCTGCGAGAACTAACGAAAACAAGAGCAGATCCATCTTCGTGTAAAACATCATGAATTATATCCTCAACGGGGTTAGACTTAAATGGGATATTTCTAGTGGTTCCATCGTCGAAATGGATAGAGTTTTCGTGGAAAACACCTGTCCGGAGTGAAATTGGCCTCCAAGAAGATTCGATTAGGGTTGCATCCAGCCATGTTGCAATTTCGTGTGCATTTCCAATGGTTGCAGAAAGGCCAATGATTTGAATCCCAGGATTTATATGAATAAGTTTTGCCAGAGTCATTTCTAGAGTTGGCCCTCGGGATGCATCATCTAGGAGATGAATTTCATCTGCTATGATGCAAGTGAGATCTGAAATCCAAGGGGCGAAATTTCTAATTAAAGAATCTACTTTCTCGGAAGTGGCTACGATTATATCTTTGGTCGCAAGCCAATCGTCTGTACTTTCGTAATCTCCGGTAGAACTTCCAACAGAGATATCAATTTCGTCGAATCTATCAAATTCGCGTTTTTTTTCATTGGCCAGAGCCCGTAGTGGGACAATATATAAGGCTTTGCCGCCGCGAGCTATGGATGAAAGCATAGCTAATTCTGCGAGAAATGTTTTCCCGCTAGCAGTAGGAACGCTGGCGACTATGCTTTTCCCTTGGGTAATGCCCGCTTCTACCGCCATTGCTTGGGGGGGATAGAGTGTGTTTACACCGCTAGATTTCAGCAAAGCTATTGCATTGTCGGGTAAGTCGGATAAATCATCTACATTCACTTCTATTGATGACAAGACGCGAGCGATAGTAATGAGGGTGATGGATTATAATCCAAGATTATAACTGATATATCTCGGCATACATAAGACAGACTATGACGAAGGTAGAAATATGAGAATAGAATTTGATCGATATACATGTACAGGTATGTTTCAATGTGTGCATGAATGGGAAGGGATTCAGAAAAATCTTAAAGTGGGAAAAGCAGACCTAAGGGATTCGATAGAGACAGATGAGCACATATTCGTGGCGGAGGTCCCAGATGGAGAAGAATATGAAGCAGAAATGGCTGCTCGTGTTTGTCCAGTTGATGCAATAAAACTATACGATGACGAAGGGAATCGGATTGTGTGAAAGAACTGAGGGAAAATACTAGAGCAGGTTATATTCTGAATTTAATTTTTCTGCTGATTTTTGGAGTGCATTTTGTTCAGAAGGGGATAGATCCCATTCTATGATTTCTTTCATTCCATTAGAGCCTAGATGAATGGGGACGCCCAGGCTGACATTTGACAGGCCATATTCACCATCTAGGACCACGGAACAAGGATATGTATGATTATTATCTTCTATGATTGAAGATACCATATGATATAATCCGGCTGATGGCCCCCATTGAGTGGCTTTTTTCTGTTCAATGACACGCATAGCAGATTCTTTTAAGCTGGATAAAATAGCTTCCATTTCATCGGGGGAGAATGTTGGTGTCGTGGTTTCTGATAATTTAATTTGGGAAAAAATAGGAACTTGGGAATCTCCATGTTCGCCCAAAATTGCTGCATCAATTGCAGTCGGGGGGAGAGAAAGTTTTTGGGAAAGTGTATATCGAAATCTTGCAGAATCTAGAATACCACCAAATCCCAGCACACTCTCTCGGGGGCGATTTCCGGATTCAAACACATACCGATTGAGTAGATCTACAGGATTTGTAGTGATAATTGAGATAAAATCGTCATTGTATTCTAGAAGTGAATTGATAATAGAATCTAGAATGTTCTTGTTATCAGTGGCTAGATCAATTCTAGTTTGCCCAGGTTGTCTTGGCTTCCCTGCAGTTATAACAATAATATCAGAATTTTCTGTATCAGAATAATCTCCACAGAAAACTTCAGTATCAGAATGATAGGCTAGAGCGTGATTCGTATCTTCTGCCTGTCCAACCGTGAAGGAATGTTTTGAAGGAATATCGACGTAGACTATTTCAGTTACGATAGATTGGACTGCGAGATGATACCCAAATGAAGAGCCCACCGTTCCCGCCGCCCCTATGATAGAAACTTTTGTCATTATCAAAGACAACTCAGTCGAATATTTAAAACGCTTCGAAAGGAAACGAGAGAATAATTGATTCTTCGGAGGATTTTTGTCTCGATGGATTTTTAGGTGTATTAATGGCAGAAATAGATAAAGAGGCAGAAAAGGAAAAACTTCGTTTGCAATTTGAAAGAGAAGCCAAAAGTCGAGAGTCTGCTCGAGTTATGAGTTCTCTTTTATTACAGGGAGCAACCATGACTAGAAAACATTGTGAGATGTGTGGAGATCCTATTTTTCGTCAGGAGGAGAAAGAATTTTGTCCAAGTTGCAAGGGGGAGGAACAAGTCACAAATGGAGAAAATGTAGATAAACAAAATGTTCAACAGATCGGGCAAGAGGAGAAAGGGGAACACATAGCTGGTGCTCGTTCTGCAATAATAGATAAGATAGAAGATCTTACAAAGAAAGTGGAACAGGAAGAAGACATACAGAAAATGAAAGAGTATTTAAGTGCGATAAAAGAAGCTACTGAAGTTCTTCGAATTATGGATGAAATTAGTGAGTGAGAGGAGAAACTATGCGATTAAAGAAGCATAGAGACAAATAGCTGTCAGAACGCTTAACACGGCGATTGGAATTGGCGGGATTGATTCACTGAAACCACGGAGTTTGCCAGAAATGACAGTAGCCGCTATAACTACTGACCCAATTGCAGTTGCAAGAAGGATGGATTTCAGCGCATCGCCGCTCGTTATCGTCAAACTACAGTAGAGATTGATAATACCAATGGCCATGAGACTGCCTCCGAGTGGTAGCCTTAGGCCAGCAAGGGGTTTAACAGCTGATTTGACAACTTTGCCAATTATTCTTTCGTTGAAGCCGACTGGGTCGAGATTCATTAATATTCCTATGATGACGCAGACGGCGCCTACTATTTGCATGGCTATTACAGTTACCATGAGGAGGTAGTGGATTTGATCAGGTATAGATATAGCGGTGGATCGAATGAGGATCTAGATAAATAGTTGAAGGATCAGGAGGAGTAGGGGGAAGAGGTGATCTTAGTGATACGTTCCGCGGTTATTTTTCCAACTCCTTTTACTTGTTGAAGTTGGTTTTCGTTGGCAGACATAATAGCTTGGACAGTGCCAAAATGTGCTAATAAAAGTTGGGCAGTTATCGGCCCTATTTCTGCCATTGAAGATACTACATATTCTTGCTGTTCGGAGAGGGTTTTTTGGGATTTAGATCCATGAATCTGTATAGACCTTCCTGTGGAAATTTGTTCTCTGCGTGCGATTAGCTCAAGCATGTGTGCGGTGTCATTTTCGTCGGATGTTCTCAATACACTAGCGCCAAAATTTATTGCGAGGGAAGCCATTGCCCCTCTAATTGCGTTGGGGTGTATATTTCGTTTGGAATATAAAGAGCCCTCTCCTTCTATTATAACAAGGGGACGAGAATAGTTTTGAGATAGATTTTTAACTTGGTGAAATAAAGATCTGTCATTCCCAACGAGTGTATCTAAAAAATCATCGATCGTTTTTCGTTCGACTGCAACACGGTCGGAGAGGATATAGTCACCCACTACGAGGGTTTCTAGCTTAATTTGTATATTTTCGTTGGAAGATAATTGCTTAGTTATTGAAGAGTTTAGTTCTCTTTGATCGGCGATGATTTCTATTTTTGATGCAGGATCAGTGGTAGCAAAATCAGTGAGTGTTGGCTGTGGATTAGAAGGAGGGTTTGCAGGATGCTGTTTAGTATCTAATTTTGCAAGAGAGGATCTTAAAGATCTCAATTCATTGTGCATTTTTTGCTCTCTTTTTCGGGAGATCCAGAAGTAGGTTTCATCGCGAGTATCATTTGCCATTATAACAACCACTTTTCCTTGAGTTCCCCTTCCAGTTCTACCTCGACGTTGTATGGTTCGAATGGCTGTGGGGACAGGTTCAAAGAAAATAACTAGATCTACATCAGGGATATCTAAACCCTCCTCGGCAACAGATGTAGAGACTAAAACGTTGAAATCGCCGTTTTTGAATTTAGAGATTGTTGTGTGTTGCTGTTTTTGGGTCATTCCAGCAGATCCATCTCTAGTGGCTTGGCCAACAAAACGTTCTGTTGAAAAGGTAGGGGATAAAAAAGCAGTAAGAGAATCTGCAGTATCTCTCGACTCGGTGAAAACAAGAACTCTTACACCGCCATTAATCCCAAGTTCTTCTGCGATTAGAACACGGGTTGTTTCAAATTTGGGATGGATGCCTTGATGTTTTTTTGCGAGGTGTTTTGCTTGCTGAGTTAAGGGGTCGGAGATGAATCTTTGGGCTGCTTTTGAAGCCCCAGATGTCCGGGATGCATTCTTTTGGCGTTCGAGGTATTGATTTAATGCATCTACGCTTTGAGTTTCTACGTAGTTGATACCAACTTTTATTTTTCTGAGTTCTGCGTGTAGAGAAAGTGCTTCATATCCATCTCCATTTCCTGCATCTATTTGAGATTGGATTTGGGACCTAAGTTTTCGAAGATCATTCTCAGATAAACTATTAGAAGAAGGAACAGAGATTCCAATGGATTTCATCCGAGAGAGGCGTTTCTTCAGGAGGCTACGGAGTAAATTTCTAATTTCTATTGCCTCCGGAGGCAAGTTCACTCGAACCCATTCTATATGAGTTTTTCCAGCAAAATGAGCAACTTCGGGGTCATCTTCTGTGAGTATTTCAGTGTTTGAAAGAGACAGATTATCGCAAACTGCAAGAATGGACTCAATATCATTTCCAGGAGATGCAGAAAGACCAGTTGAGAGAGGATTTGATGCATCGGCCGCATATCGTTCTGAAATATACGTGTAGGCATAATTTCCAGTTGCTCTATGGCATTCGTCGAAGGTGCAGTGGACTACGTCTTTGAGCGAGATTCTCCCACTAATTAGATCGTTTTGGATAACTTGGGGGGTTGATATGACAATAGTAGCTTGGTTCCACAACTCACTACGTTGTTTTGGGGGAATTTCTCCAGTAAAAGATACAATTTCGGAGGGAGGTAAATCCAGCCAGGTTCGATAATCGTTTGTGTGTTGATTTACGAGTGGTTTAGTAGGGGCAAGAAGCAAAGATTTACCACTAGTTTGGTTTAATCGGTGGACAGTTACTAACAGGCTAATTGCAGTTTTTCCGAGACCGGTTGGTAAGCAAACTAGAGTGTTTTCAGAAAGTGACTTTTCTGCGAGTTTTAATTGATATGGCCGAGATTCAAGGGCCCCAGGACGGATGAGCGGGTGTTGAACACTGACTGAATTTTTTTCTTGCATCCCGATTCAACCTGTAAATTCGAAACCTGTGGTGTTAAGGTATTCGTTGAGACTATTATAGGTCAAAAAAGGCAGAGGACCCATTTCGGAGATTTTCTAATAGTGCAGATAGAGAATCGACATCGACCCTTATTTGAAGCGCTGAATTTCGTTCTCTAAGGGTCACAGTTTGGTCCTCAAAATATTGGTGATCGACCGTGACGCAAAACGGAGTTCCAACTTCATCTTGGCGACGATAACGTTTTCCAATACTACCGGACTCGTCGTAAAGGACGGAGAGGCCACTTGTGCGGAGGTTGGAGGCTATATCTTGTGCGACCACATCTAAATCATCGCGGGTTAGGAGGGGGAATACACCCACAAAGATTGGAGAGATTGAAGAAGGGAGAGAAAGTAAAGATCGTGCCTCACCATCGACTATGTCTTCATGGAAAGTGTGGGCAAGTATAGAGTAGATAATTCTGTCAATGCCAAATGATGGTTCGATCACATGAGGTAGTATGTGTTCCCCAGTCACGGTGACTTTTTCTGTTGTAGGATGAAGACACTCTGAAAGAATAGAATGAGTAGTTCCATCGATTTCCACAGATAGTTCGGGGGAATCAAAAATGGTGGAATCTTCCGATGCCATTTCATCTATTTTAGATAGTATTTCTGGGGTTAATTTTCCAAAAGTTGGTCCGAAGTAACCCATGTCGGGGTTTAGATTGGTTTGTAGTTTCTCTTGAGGTTCATCAAGAGGAATAAACATTGTAAAATCAGCTGATGAGTGGGTGTTGTGTTTAGAAAGATCATAATTTCCACGATGTGCGAATCCAGTTATCTCAATCCAATCTCCATCGATTTCTACTTCAGCGTCCCAACAGTCTGATGCGTAATGTGCCAATTCATTGGGCATATGCTGTCGGTACCGGAAACGGGTGAGGTCAATCCCAATGGAATCATACCAGTTGGCAGAGAGTTCCAAATAATATGCTAGCCATCGATTTTCAATTATGTTTTGATCTATTGCTTCGGTGGGCGTTACAAATTCGATGTTCCCATTTGATTCTTGTTGAGAAACAGAATAGAGAGGAAGTTTAGTAGTTGTTGGATTAATTTCGGGGCCAAGATCAGTGGGGTGGATGAATAGTTCTAATTCTGCTTGTGTGAATTCCCTCAATCGGGTGAGTCCCTTTCTAGGACTAATTTCGTTTCGATAAGAAGTTCCTATTTGGGCTACGCCAAATGGCAATTTTCCACGCGCATAATCAGATAGTCTTGGAAATTCAACAAAAATTCCTTGTGCAGTCTCGGGGCGGAGATATCCAGGGGTTTGAGAACCAGGTCCAACTTTTGTGGCGAACATGAGGTTGAATTCCTGCAAGGTTGAATCGTCCAGGGTGTTTTTACAAGATGGACAAGTGAGGGAATACTTAGAGAGGAGTTTTTTGAACTCCTTAACAGAAACATCTGGGGATTCAAGAAGTGTGTGTTGACTCTCAAGTAAATGGTCAGCTCTATAGGATATTTCGCATGTTGAACAACTTATAAGAAGATCATCAAATCCATCTAAATGTCCCGATGCTTTGAATACAGGAGAAGGGGAGATGGTGGGGGTTGAAATTTCAAAGTGGCCTTCTCCAATAACGAATTTCGTTCTCCAAGAATTTTCAATATTACTTTTTAATGCGGCACCCATGGGACCATACGCGTAAAATCCTGCCAACCCACCATAGGAATCATTTGCAGAAAAAAAGAATCCCCTACGTTTTGCCAGCTCGTTTAGAACGTCTATATGGGTCATGGATTTTAATTACTGTCTTTTAGCTTGTGAAAGATGGGCAAGGAAAAGTATTTCGACGGGTTTATGTTAAATGACAGCAATTCGCACGGTATGGTGGGAATATCAAAAAGTGGAGATGGTCACGAGATTATGGCTTCTATCGACATAGAGGGGGATACTTCGAGACTCATAATTGCAGATATTACAGAAGATGGTGCTTGGATTTGTGCATCTGTGTTGGATTCCCTCGATTTGGCGAAGTGGGCTTAAGAAAAGTATCGGGTTAAATAAAATAACGTTTGTCTAAAATAGTTCCAGTTGTTACTATTGTACAATGGGGATAGATGGGGGAAAATTCCGTGTAGAAGCTGGGTTTGAACCAGCAGGTGATCAGCCGAATGCTATTGGAAAGGTAGTAGCTGGATTTGAAGAGATGAAGAAGCGCCAGATACTCCTCGGAGTTACTGGATCGGGGAAAACGAACACGGTTTCGTGGGTAATTGAAAAGTTGGGGATACCTACCTTAGTTATTACCCATAACAAAACCCTTGCTGCCCAATTGTATGAAGAGTTCAGGGTATTGTTTCCCGAAAATGCGGTGGAATATTTTGTTTCTCATTATGATTATTATCAGCCGGAAGCATATATTGAACAAACTGACACATATATTGGAAAAGATGCGTCAATAAATGACCAAATAGAGCGCCTACGTCATTCGGCAACCCATTCTTTGTTGACTAGGAAAGATGTTATTGTAGTTGCTTCGGTTTCTGCCATATATGGTTTGGGAGACCCCCTAGATTATGAAAACATGGCGATTAGATTGACAAAGGGACAATCGATTGAAAGGGATGAAGTAATCCGAGAATTGGTAAATTTGAACTATCATCGGAATGATATTGATTTTTCTCATGGGAAATTTAGAGTTCGAGGAGATACTATTGAGATATATCCTATTTATGCACGATATTCAATAAGAGTTGAATTTTGGGGAGATAAAATTGAGCGACTAACAAGTTTCGATCCGCTAGAAGGTAAATTGAAAGGTGAAGAGACCGCAGTATTAGTTCATCCTGCTGAGCATTATTCCATTCCAATGGAACGGTTAGATAACGCCATTTCAGAAATTGAATCGCTCATGGAAGAGCAAATAGGATATTTTGAACGGAGCGGAGATCTGGTTGCTGCCCAGAGAATCGAAGATAGAACCAAATTTGATATTGAAATGTTAAAAGAAACGGGCCACGTTCCAGGGATAGAAAATTATTCAGTTCATCTTTCTAATCGGGTGTCGGGAGACCCACCATATACATTAATTGATTATTTCCCAGATGAATTTTTAATCGTGGTGGATGAGTCCCATCAAATGTTGCCTCAGATTCGTGGCCAGTTTGCAGCGGACAGGTCGCGGAAGGAAGCACTAGTAGAAAATGGTTTTAGGCTGCCTACTGCATATGACAATCGTCCTCTTACATTTGAAGAATTTGAGAAGATAGATGTCAAAACATTGTATCTTTCGGCTACTCCGGGAGATTATGAATTGGGAATGTCTAACCAAATTGTAGAACAAATAGTAAGACTAACATACTTGATTGATCCCAGGATAACGGTTGTACCTGCTAAAAATCAGATAGATGATTTAATGGAAAGGATTCGGGAGAGAGTAGAAATGAGTGAAAGAGTTTTAGTGACAACATTGACAAAACGCATGGCAGAAGATTTGACTGAATATTTAATAGGTGCTGGTTTTGCTGCAGAATATATGCATAGCGAAACGAAAACATTGGAGAGGCACGAGCTAATCAGAGGATTGCGATTGGGCGAATTTGACATATTAGTTGGAATTAATCTATTGAGAGAAGGACTTGACCTCCCGGAGGTTTCATTAGTTGCAGTACTTGATGCAGATCAAGAAGGATTCCTACGTTCTACACGGGCATTAGTTCAGATAATCGGAAGGGCGGCCCGAAATATAAATGGAGAAGTTGTATTATATGCAGACAGGATTACCAAATCGATGGAAGCTGCAATGGCAGAAACAGAGAGGAGAAGGGAGTTGCAAAAGCTATACAATAAAAAATATGGATACGTTCCTAAATCAATTGAAAAACCAGTTGGAGATTCGGGGTTACCAGGGATGCGAACAGATACAGGAGGGATTGGGAGGGCAGTGCCAAAAGATTATTATGATGCCATAGAAATATGCGAGGTTTTGAATGAGAAAATGAAAGAAGCTGCAGAAAATCTTGAGTTCGAACTTGCAGCAGATATTAGAGATAGAATTAGAGAGTTGCAAAAGAAATTTAAAAATGAAAATCAAGGTATTAGTCCGGAAGAATAAAAATAATTAGAGTTGATTTTTGAGTTTGATCGCTGTTTGTTTTCCAATCCCTTTAATGTCACAAAGTTCGGTGAGAGACGCGCGTCGAATTCCATCTATAGATCCAAAATTTTGGAAAAGTCTTTTTCGGAGTTCGGGTCCGATTCCAGGTACAAAATCTAATGTTGTGGTTACGTCATCGCGCAGGTGTCGGTGATATGTAAGAGCAAATCTATGGGATTCGTCGCGGATGTGTTGAAGGAGGTGGAGATGAGATGCGTTTTTGGGCCATTTTTGATTCCCAGTTTGAGTAACGACGATATCATTTGGTTTTTGTAATGCGATAACGGGTACATCCCATTTGGTATCTGAGAGAGCACATAGGGCTGCATTTAATTGGCCTATGCCACCATCAACTACAAGTAAATGAGGATCGGGCCGAGAATCAGTCCCCGAAATAGAACGGTTTGCTCTCCAAAAAATGAGATCGTACATATTAGAATAGTCATCATTAGTCTCTTTGAGTTTTAATCGCCTATAGGACGATTTTTCAGGGTATCCATCGGCGAAAACTACGTTGCTTCCAACTACATCTTCTCCGGTGGAGTGGCTTATATCAAATGCTTCTATACGAGTAGCCTGACGGATAGAAAGTAGATCTTGAATGGCAAGAATAGCATCTTTTGAAACAAAATTTTGACGGGAATTTTTTAATGCCATTTCGACCAACACCGATTCTCGTCCAGTAGTAGGAATAGATATGTTAACATGCTCAGAAGAGAGCCAGGTATGAATTCCAGGGTCGTGAATGTGGTCTGACAGGATTATAGAACTGGGTAAAATTCTATCTGCATAGTATTGAGATATGAATGCGGAAAGAATTGTTTCAGGAGTAGAATGGAGAGGAGTATCAAGTATATGTTGTTCTCTGTCAAGGAGCATTCCCTTCTCAATGTGGAAACGTGAAACTATAGAGTGGTTGCCTTCTATTGAGACTGCAAGTATATCCATAGTTTTTAAGTCTCCGTGTTTTTGAACCGCGTCGCCGCCGCCATGGAGTCCACGGACTGCGTTCAGTCTATCTCGGAGGGTGGCTGCTTGTTCATATTGTTGAGCATGAGATGCAGAATCCATTTTTTCTAGTAAAGATTGGAATAGATTTCCTGGTGCTCCACGAAAGAATGCTTCTGCAGAAGATACATCCTCAATATACGCTTTTTGAGAAATATAATCAACACAGGGTGCAGTACAAAGTCCAAGATCATAGTCTAAACAAGGGCGAGAACGACCGGAAAATTTATGATCGGAACAACCCCTTATTCCAAAAGTTTCTCTTATGGCTTTCACTGTTTCATCCACTTTTTTTCGGTCGGTAAAAGGACCATATACTGTTGCTTTGGTATCAGGGTCCCGAGTGACTTCTATACGAGGGTATTCGTGATTGGATATTTGGACAAGTGGATAAGATTTATCATCTCTTAACCGGACGTTGTATTTTGGTGCGTGGCGTTTGATGAGATTTGCTTCTAGGAGTAATGCTTGGGTCTCTGTGTTGGTAATGGAGATATCAATCCTATCTGCCGTTTGGACCATTTGTTGGATTCTAGGAGAGCGAGGGTCGATGTAAGAACGGGTGCGAGAATAGAGGTTTATTGCTTTTCCTATGTATATGGGAAAATCCTGAGAATAGAAGAGATATACACCAGGTTTTTTTGGAAAATCAGAGGTCCATAGAAGCAGATCTTCTTTATCCATTAGAGAAAGTATGTTTCTTAGGTTTTTTAAACTATCTTGATAAGACGTAAAGATTTGCCATGGTGGGAGATTGAATAGACCACTTCTTTTTTGGCCATAGACATCATTTTGAGGTTATTGATGGCAGACCTAACAATTGAAAGTATTGGGAAAAAGAAACCTAGTTCTATTAAAGGGGATGTTTGGTTGACTTGTATTGAATGTGGAGAAGCATACCCTCCTTTTGATTTTGTAATATATAGATGTCAGAAATGTAGAGGTTTATTGGAAGTGAGATATGCGAATCTACCAAAATTTGAAGATTTTTCAGGACGTGGTGTGTGGAGATATAGTGCTTCGTTGCCATTCGAGAAAGGAGTCAGTATAAAAGAAGGAGATACACCATTATATACGGTTCCAAGAATAGAAACCGAGATCGGAATAGACACCTTGCGAGTGAAACACGAAGGTATGAACCCAACAGGTAGCTTCAAAGATAGAGGAATGACCGTCGGGGTGAGAGTGGTGCAAGAACTAGGAGTGGAGAGACTAGCTTGTGCATCTACTGGAAATACTAGTGCTTCTTTAGCCGCCTATGGTTCGAGGGCGGGTTTGGAAGTGATTGTATTATTACCAGCAGGAAAAGTGGCAATGGGAAAAGTCGCCCAGGCGAGTTTGCATGGTGCAAAAATATTACAATTGGATGGAAATTTTGATGAGTGTCTAGATATAGTTACTAAACTGGCAAATGAAGGTGAAGTTTATTTACTAAACTCCGTGAACCCATTCCGATTAGAAGGTCAGAAGACTATTGGATTTGAGATCCTTGAACAATCATTGGAAGAAGTTGGGAGATATCCGGATAGAATTGTATTGCCAGTCGGCAATGCAGGTAACACGGCGGCACTATATAAAGGGTTTAGAGAACTAGTAGCAAGTGGTGCACTCAAAGTAGAAGAGGTACCAAAAATAACAGCGATACAAGCAGAAGGAGCATCTCCTGTTGTTGAGGCTATTAAAAGTGGTAAGGGACAAGTAGAGAGGTGGTCGGATGTGGAAACCAAAGCAACGGCGATTAGAATTGGAAATCCAGTTAATGCTCCAAAAGCACTTCCTGCGATACGGGAAACGAAAGGTACAGCCATCTCTGTTTCGGATGAGGAGATATTGGCGGCTCAATGTGAACTAGCTGAAGAAGGGATTGGAGTGGAACCGGCATCTGCCGCGTCAATTGCGGGATTGAAGAAATTACGTTCTCAAGGGGTTATTGAAGATGGAGAATATGTCGTCTGTTTAGCTACAGGAGTTCTATTGAAAGACCCCGATGCAGCTAGTTTTGCGAGAGATGCCCCAAGGGAGATTCCAGCAAGTGTGGAAGCAGTTATGCAAGCCATTTTAAATTCATAAGATACGGATCTTATTTGTTTAGAGAAATTGGGTAAATATCAGTGATACGGTCATCAGAAATTAATTTTTTCTGCGCATCTTCGGGGAGGGGATCGTCGATGCTATAGACGGTGAGTGCCCCGCCGCCTATGTTTTCTCTTGAGTTGAACATTGCTCCGATGTTTATATTGTGTTCACCAAGAGTGGTGCCTATGAATCCAATCACTCCGGGTCGGTCTATGTTTCGAGAGATGAGCATATGCCCAGAAGGAACTGCGTCGACTCTGAAGCCATCAATGCTAACAATTCGAGGGTCCTCATTTGCAAAGATCGTTCCTTCTATACATATGGATTTTTCATCGCTGAGAAGGGTTACTGAGACTAGGCTTTGGAAACCATCCACATTTGGGTGTTTATTTTCTTGGATACGGACTCCGCGTTCTTGGGCAACACGGAATGCATTTACCGAATTGATTCTCCATTCGAGTGAAGTGAAAACACCTTTGATTGTACTCGCTGTGACGAGGTTTGTGTCTAAAGAAGCAATCTCACCAGAATATGTTAATTCAATTGAATTGATGGGCTGTTCGAGTAATTGTGTGGCCAAATTCCCTGCAGTTTCCATGAGTCCAATATAAGGATGAATTTTGGAAAAGGTTGCTTCATCAATTGAGGGAGAATTGAGGGAATTTTCAACAGGATTCCCATTTAAGGCTGCGATTATTTGATTGGCCACATCAAGAGAGACATTTTCCTGGGCTGTTTCAGTGCTAGCTCCAAGATGAGGAGTAACAATGACGTTTTGCAATCCAAGAAGAGGATTGTCAGATGATACAGGTTCTTCTGAGAAAACATCTATCGCGGCGCCTGCTATAATTCCATCTGAAGCTGCTTGGGCCAATGCAGTTTCATTGACTATCCCACCTCTTGCGCAATTGATTAGGTAGCCATCTTTTAATTTTTTTAATTCTTCCGATCCGATGAGATCTTTTGTTTCGGGGGTCAGAGGAGTGTGAATGGTTAAAACATCGGCTTTTTCTATGCAAGTGGGTAGATCTGCCAATGAAATACCAAGTTGGTCTGCCCGGTCTTGGGAGATATAAGGGTCAAATGCCACAATATTCATCCCGAGTGAGAGAAATCGTTTGGCCACTTCCTGTCCAACCCGCCCTAAGCCCACAATTCCTGCGGTTTTGCCATCAAGTTCTATTCCGATAAAATTTTTCTTTTCCCATTTCCCCTCATTGAGAGAAATATGGGCCTGGGGAATTTTTCTTGCTATTGCAAACGTCATTGCGATGGTGTGCTCGGCTGCTGCATGTATATTTCCTTCTGGTGCATTTACAACAATAACACCATTTTCAGAAGCTGCGTTTAAGTCGATGTTATCAATTCCAACGCCGGCACGTCCAACAATAATGAGATCTGACGCCGCTTCGATTAGGGTTTTAGTTACAGAAGTGCCCGACCTAACTATAAGCCCACTAGCGTTTTTAATCTTATCCAAGAGTTCTTTTTCTGTGGAGTTGTATGCTAATTCGACTTCATGTCCAGCTTCTTTAAGGATATCCAAACCTGTTTTGTCAATAGGTTCTGCTACTAAAACCTTCATGACTTGGGAAGACTAGTCGACGATTATTAACACTTTCTGATGAGGACAGGGTGAAAAATTGAAAAAATATATATAGGAAGAGACCTGGAAATTGTTGTGCAACTTATTGTATTTGATTTTGATGGGACATTATCAGGGGGAGAGATGATAGTTGAATTAGCTATGGAAGTGGGCCAGGGACCTCAAATAAATGAAATTACAGAAAAATCCATGCGTGGTGAAATAAATTTTGCAGAGAGTCTCTCTTTGAGAACGGGTTTATTAAAAGGGCTTTCGGAGAAAAATGCCGGGGCGGTTTATCAGAAGACGTGTTTACGTCCAGGAATGGGAGAATTATTGGAAGAACTGAAGGATAAAAATCTAAAAATTGCAATAATAACAGGTGGATTTCTAGAAGGAGTGGAAAATGCACTATTAAATTTGGATGTGGATGTTGATTGGATTGTTGCGAATGATCTCATGGTCGAGAGGGGGTGTCTTACAGGAGAAGTGAAGGGGGAATTTCTACATAGATCAAAAAGAGAAGCTCTAGAAAAAATATGTACAATTGCAGAAATACCAATTGAAGAAGTAATTGCAGTAGGAGATGGGGCAAACGACATACCTATGTTAGAGATGGCTGGTTTTTCAATAGGGTTTAAACCAAAAATGGTTGTAAGTGAGTATTGCGATGTGGTTGTAGAGACCGTAGATGAATTAAAAGAAGCATTGGTAGAAAGAAATATTTTATAACAAACTATTGCGAGAATAGGCTGTTATGAACAGGGGCAAAATTGGTTTGTGATTCGTGGATGGTGTCTGTGATTGAACTTGAGTTTGTCCCATCAGAGAGGAATCCGGACAGGGGAGGCCCAACATTATTTGGTTCTACGAGGAATGCATCGTGACCGTATGGTGAATCGATGACATGGTGGATTGTTTTAATATTGGCATTCCTAAAAGAACAGGCTAGTTCTTCTGAAGATTCAATAGGAAAATGCCAATCTCCAGTGAAAGATATTAGTAATACCTCCCCAGTGAATGCAGAAAGTGCATCGGTGTCAGAATCGTATCCAGAAGATAGATCATAATTATCCATTGCACGTAGCAAATATAGGTAACTATTGGCATCGAATCTAGTTGTAAACTTTTCAGAGTTATAATCCAAATATGATTCAACTTCGGTGTAGGGGAAAAATGCTGCTGCCGGGTCAGATGGTGCAAAATCATAAAGTGAATCTCTTCCTGCAGACCTTCGTCCGAACTTAGATAGCATAGAATGTTTTGAAAGATACATTACATGTCCAATCTTTCTTGCTTGTGCCAATCCATGATATGGAGGAGTGGACCCATAGTAATCACCTCCGTTCCAATTTGGATCTCCGGTGATAGATTTGCTTGCGATGGAATCTAATGCTATGCATTGAGGGTCTAGTCTTGCTGCAGTTGCGATAGGAATTAATCGATGGACATCGTCCGGATAGAGTTTGGCCCATTCTAACGCGTTCATGCCACCAACAGAACCTCCGATGACGGCGTGTAAGCGGCCGACACCTAGATGGTCTAACAGCATTCTTTGGCAACGTGTCCAATCAGTGACTGTCACAGGAGGGAAGTCAGTTCCATATGGCGATCCGGTTTCTGGAGAAATAGAAGAAGGGCCAGAAGAACCATAGCAGGATCCAACTACATTGACGCAGACAATGAAATAATCAGTTGTATCAATGGCCTTACCAGGGCCGACTATGGTATCCCACCATGCACGTGCTTGTCCAGTAGTATCGGTTCGATGGTGGCCAGCTATATGAGTACTTCCAGTTAAAGCATGGCAAATTAAAATTGCATTGTCTCCTGTGAATTCACCATAAGTTTCATATGCCAGAGTTAGATTGGTGATAGATTCACCGCAAGCGAAAGTGAATTCACCGAAATCAATTGTATCTTTTGTTATATTCATAGTTTTCTCCAAGAATATTGGGTTTTGTAGTATCTTTATCTATATGGAAGAATATAACTATTACGTATAATTTTTTTTATAAATATAACTATTAAATAAGAAAACAGAACGAGTTATAATGTTTTTTCTGCGATATCAAGTGCCGAATCTATGTCTGTTTCGATTCCACAATCATTCAAGGCTTCACCAATAGTTCGAATACCACGAAGTACTTGTTCGGGGGAAAGATCGCCCATATTAGACATACGTAGGATGAGGTCTTTCAGGTGTGCATGGCCACCACTAGCAGTTACATTTCTTTGTTTTATGGACTTGAAGAAATCAGAAGAATTACTAGAAATTGGGTCTGGCAAGGATACAACAGTTACTGTATTTGAATAGTTGCTGTAATCGTCTATACGGGGGAACATGGAGAGGTCCATTTCAGCAAATGCCAAACGGTTTGCTTGAGCCTGGAGCCTATGGCGAGAAATTCTATTTTGTATTTTCTCTTTTCTTATATTTTCCAATGCGACTACAAAGGCACGTACTAGTGTTACTGCACTAGTAAATGGTGTTTTGTTTTGTTTTGTTGTTTTAACGTATGCCGGAAGGTCTTGGTAATAACCAGCATTGGTATTATCAAAGGCATCTATTGCATTATCCGTGGCGAATATTGCGCTTATACCAGGAGGTGCTGCTAACGCTTTTTGTGCATCTGCCACTACCACATCCACATTCCACTCATCTATCTTGAATTCATCTCCTCCAATACAGGAGACTCCATCTACTACGAAAAATGCCCCATTTTCTTTCGCGATTTGACCTACTTCTTTGATTGGGTTCATAATGCCGGTGGAGGTGTCTTGATGGACCATTGCAACTACACGAGTATTGGGCGTAATAGTCTCTTTTATTAGTTCCATGTCAAATGAATCTCCCCAATTTGCTCGGATGGGTTTGACCAAACAATTTCGGTTGGCGATATCAACAAACCGCTCCCCAAATTTTCCATTATCTAGTGCAACTACTTCGTCCCGTGGCCCAGCTAGATTAGTAATGGCAGCTTCCATCCCCATGGTTGCAGTGCCCATTAGAGGTATACTCATACCATTTTTAGCGCTTCTCGTGCCGTCGAGGGTTGAATTGCAGAAAACATAATCTAGACCATCTCTAAATTTTTGATACGTTTCTGCGAATTCGGGGGACCTATGCGAAACTAAAGTGCGTGCCATTTCATCTCTGACGTTTTTTGAAATGGGCACAGGTCCTGGATTTAGCATCAAAAATTCTTCTACCATAGCTGGAGTACTTTTGAATTGCAATTAAACCCATCGAGTTAGATTTTGTTTGCGGTGTAAGATATTGTAAGAAATTTAAGTCCAAATAACCACATTTCATGAGTAGCCACTATCGTTTCTGATGGCGATTTCAAAAGAGGGGGTTGAAAGGGTAAAACTTGGAATCTTTGAGACATGGGGAGTGCTATAGCCCCTATAGCAGTGACTAGGTATATCCCCCCATCAGAAGAAAAGGGACGAGTGTTGAGTTCGATTCCGGATTTCAGATTTTTTACATTTAGCACAGTGCTTAGGTTGGAAAATGGCAGAGGTGCTGCGATATTAACATAAGTGGTAGATTTCTTTTTATGGGTGGCATAAAGGGCGACAAAAACAGTCTCGTTTTCGTTGTTGGTTCGAATCCAAGCTCTGGTTCCATCGCGGGGGTCCATAGAGGAGGGAATATAAACGAATTTACTTTTCATTTCATTGATAATTCCGCTATGTCCAGGGAGGTTTAATTGTTCCATATAAGACGTTAAGTAACTAGTTAAGAAAGCACCAGTTTTAAACGGGTGGTGCCAGAATACTTGATATTCCAGGATGTAAGATGATGTCTGTTCATAGAAATCTTTGATGGAGTGATGGATTAAACTTGGATCAAAATTTGGTCCAGCTAAAATTGTTATATCATCAATTTCACCACAGGGATTTGGAGAAGAAATTAGGTCGTATTCTGACAGATAATTTCCACCTATTTTCAGCTTTCCAAAAAGAGGACTAAATGGTATTTTCTTCGTGATGGTTGTGTGATTGTACGAAAGGTAGCTAGATAGAAATAGAGATAGAAGAATAAAATACCAGAAAAATAAATTTTCCATGAACTCTATATATCCACATATTGAGAAGGGTTGAGGAGGAACACTAACAATCCATTTTGTGCATATAACCTGTTTTCTGCTTGGGCCCATACAAGAGATCGATTACCATCGAGTACGTCTGTAGATATTTCTTCATTTCGGTGGGCGGGTAAACAATGCATGACTGAGGCTTCAGTTTTTTCTAGAAGGGTAGAATTTATCTGGAATCCACTAAAATCGGATAAACGTTTTTCTCTTGTTGTTTCATCGCCCATGCTTATCCACGTATCAGTGTATACCACATCCGCTTCTGATACTGCTTCTTTTGGGTCATTTGTGATGGTTAATGAAATGGAAGAGGATTCCAAAATCGATAGAGTTTCTGCTGAAAGTCCGTATCCTTTTGGGGTGGCGACAGTTAGATCGATTCCCATGATAGAACATGCTCGAGCGAATGAGTTAGATACGTTGTTGCCATCTCCAACCCAAGCAGCATGTGTATTAAAACCCCCAAATGTTTCGTCTATAGTAAGTAAATCTGCTAAAGATTGACATGGGTGGGCTTTATCAGATAGCCCATTTATAACAGGGATTGGAGAAGTAGAAGATAGTTGCTGCAAAAATGAATGATCAATGACCCTCGCCATGATTGCGTCCACGTAGAGTGAAAGAGATTTGGTGGTATCAGAAAGGGATTCACCTCTGCTTAGCTGTAGTTGAGAAGGATCAAGTAAAACTGCATCTCCTTTGAGCATATTCATGCCGACTTCAAAAGAAACGCGGGTACGAGTACTAGGTTTTTGGAATAACATAGCGAGTGTCTTTCCAGAAAGCAAGGGCTGTGTTTTACCACCAATTTTTGATTGTTTTATTTCTTTTGCAAATTTTAAAATGGAAGTTATATCCGACTTTTTTAAATCATCTATATCTAATAAGTGAGTCATAATTTTGATAATCGAGTGCAAACGTTGTTCAGAACATCAATACTGAGATAGAATTCAGGTAGTGAAATTTGTTCATCTGGGGCGTGATCGAATGAAGAATCTCCGGGGCCATATGTAACCATAGGTACATCCCAAGAATCCGCATAAATATTCATATCGCTGGTTCCGGTTTTCCGTAATTGCCGGGGGATGGCGTCGAATTGTCTTATCGCGGTGCGGAATGCCCTTGCAGGGAGAGTTCTAGCACTCATCATAACTGGGTTTACCATATCTTTCCAATGTACTGTTCCAGTGGTTAGTTCATTGTCTGCTATTTCCCTAACCTCATCCACAGATAAATGTGGAGGCACCCTAAACTGGACGTCGAAAGTGACTTCAACTGAAAGTCCATCATGGCTAATACCACCATTTATCATGATGGGTTTAGGGGTGACTTGTTCAAAAATTGAATTTTCAGATTGAGTAGGAATGGGCTCGGGGGAGAAATCAACTTCGTTAAAACAGGTTTCAACTGAAGACCACCATTCTATTGCATCTTGGAGTGCATTTTTTTCTGGACGGGAGGTATGGCCAGATCTACTTGTTGCAACATATGTTCCATTAAGAAGACCGCGATAACCAAGCGCGATGGCATCCCACCCACTAGGTTCACCATTGATTACATGATCAGGGATGGCATCTCGTGTTTTGACCAAATGTCGTGCGCCTAGGGAATCATGTTCTTCGCTTACGACTCCCACGAAACTAACTCCATTAGTTACTGCAGCGATTGCCATGGCAGAGAGGGGACCTTTGGCATCCACAGATCCACGTCCCCAAAGTACATCCCCCTCTACTCTAACAGGAATTTCTCCAGGGACTGTATCGATGTGAGAGGTCAAGAGAACTGAATCATTTGCAGGTGAATGTACATTTCCCATTTCGTCAATCCACACTTCACGTTGGTGATTTTGGAAAAATTCTACTAATTTTTCTGCGCATTGTTTTTCTTCTCCAGAATAAGAAGGAATAGACACTAAATCTACAAGCAAAGATTTTGCTTCTTTTTTGCTCCAAGTGGAACTCATGAGGTTTCCTCCAGAATTTGAGTTATTGCAGATATGAAATCTTCCGCATGAGTTTTATCTATAGTCAAAGGTGGTAAAAGTCGGACCACAGTCTTTCCTGCAGGTAATGCTAGAATTCCATGATTTGATGCGAGTTTGTTGAGTATAGGTCCAGACCCATGCTTGACTTGAATTCCAATTAACAGGCCAGAACCACGTATATCACGTGTCTGATCGCCGATGGCCCCTTCTAATTCTTTAATTATATAAGATCCAAGCTTAGATGCGTTATTGGATAGATTTTCACGTTGGATGACATCTATAGTGGCATTTCCCGCTGCGCAGATTACAGGCCCGCCACTGAAAGTACCTCCGTGATTGCCAGGGTCATTTGCTATCCAATCTTTGCAGAAGGTTGCCCCAATGGGTAGTCCATTTGCCAATCCTTTTGCAGATGTGAGGATGTCGGGCACTATATTATCTTGATTGCAAGTCCAAAAAGACCCAGTTCTTCCAAGACCAGTTTGGATTTCATCGAGGATCATAGCCGCCCCAACTTCTTCGGTTATTTTCCGGACTTCTTGTAAATATCCAGGCGGAGGTAGGTTGACTCCACCTTCTCCCTGTATTGGTTCAACAATAACAGCTGCTGTTTCTTCAGAAATGGTATCTACTAATGATTCTACATCTCCAAAAGTTGCGAAATCAAAATCGGGAGTTAATGGTCCGAACCCTTTCTTGTAAGTTGGTTTCCACGTTGCAGAAAGTGCACCCAGTGTACGGCCATGGAAAGCCTGTTTTGTTGAGATTATTTGGGATCTCTTTGTTGCATGACGGGCAAATTTTATTGCCGCTTCATTTTCTTCAGTTCCAGAATTACAAAGCCAAATGTTTTGGATATCCCCAGGAGATATTTCGATTAATTTTTCATGGAAATCATCTCGAATGGTAACGGGGAAGGATCCTTGAACGTATGATAATTTTTCTAGTTGATTTTGAATTGATGAGATTACATCTGGGTGGTTATGTCCCACAGGGACGCATGCATAACTAGCTCCTAAATCCAAGTATGCAGTGCCATCGGGTGTGTAGAGATATACCCCATCTCCACGATCGATGTGAATATTTTTCCTTGAGAAAATAAAGTTATTCACAATATCGCCTCAGGATAGATGTGGGTACCACCTCCATTTAGTGCAGAGATGAGTGGTTTGTGTTCATTGGCACTGGCTATGATGGATTTTTTTGCTCCTTGTTGGATTGCATCTGTTGCTGCCATTAATTTACGTGTCATGAATCCTTCGGATGCATTTTGAAGAAGTGAATATTGTTCTGGTGTTTTGGCCTCGGAAAGAAGTGTATTTGGATTAGAGATATCCTGATAAATACCTGAGACGTCTGTAAGAGACACTAGTGTTGCGGAGAGGGATCCAGCAATTGATGATGAGACCCGATCTGCATCTGTGTTGACTGCGACACCATCTTCTGCCATCATAGGAGGAGATATCACAGGGACATATCCGTTTTCTAGTAAAAGTTGTATGAGATCCACATTAACCGTGGTTATTTTACCAGAATAATCTCCTCTTAGAATTTTTTTCTTTCCATCGATGATTGCCCGAATCGAATTTTTTCGGGGGCCAGATAGCAATTTTCCATCCACTCCGGAAAGCCCAATTGCATTTACATTGAGATTTTGTAATTTTACTACTATATTAGTGTTAAGTGAGCCAGCCATAGTCATAGTAAATACTTCCATTGTAGGTTCGTCGGTGAAACGCCCCACAACACCAGCAGGTGTTTCGACGTAAGTGGGAACAATTCCCATTCGTTCTAGGTTTTCATCTATCGCGGTGGAACCTCCATGGACTATAACAAGGGATTCTCCCTGAGTTGATAAATGAGAAATATCATCTAGTGCCCCTGCAGGGTCTACTGCTTTTGCACCTCCTATTTTCAATACGATAGTCATAGTTGAATTATAATTCTGTTAGGTTAAGGAGACCCGGTAGGGTGTAGACTCCTGTATGCAAGACCCATAGTTTCGTCTAGGCCAAGTGCTATATTAGTAGCATGTATAGCCTGTCCTGCAGATCCTTTCATCATGTTATCGATTGCAGAAAAAACCACAAGTCGATTGTTTCTCTTATCTATCTTAAATGCTATTTCTACATTATTTGTTCCGGCTACTACCTTTGGTTCGGGATATCGATAGTTGCCTCCAGATCCACTTAATAGATTTACAAAAGGTTCGTTTTGATAGGACTCGCGGTAGGCCTTCCAGATCATTGGTTTGGTCAAATTAGGTTCATTTGGGAAAATATGACATGTTGCAGAGGCCCCTCTGATCATATCAACTGCGTGGACTGTGAAAGCTACCTTTGCACCGATTTCTTGTTCTATTTCGGCTTCGTGCCTATGTCCAGTGGGGGCATAAGGTCGGACTATACCAGATCGGACCGCGTGGTGAGAGGAAGTGCTCCCACTAGCTCCGCCTTCAGACGACCCAACTTTGATATCTGCAACTATTGTATCTTTTTCAGTTAATATTCCTGTTTGAAATAGAGGATATAAACCAAGCAGAGTGACCGTAGAATTACATCCACCGCAGGCAATGAGTGTTGCAGATTTGAGATCTTCTCGGTGGATTTCGGGGAGGCCATAAACAGCTTGGTTGAGTAATTCGGGTCGAGAATGTCCGTGATAGTATTCATCGTATTTTTTGGGATCTTTAAGTCTAAAATCTGCACTTAAATCAACAACTAAATCTGCTGCTTCGGAGAAATCATCTATTTGATTCATAGAAACCCCATGGGGTGTTGCTGTGAAGAGAACATCAACAGGATCTAGTTCGTCGGGTGAAGAATATTTTAGTTTTAAATCTCTGAGATTTGGGTGTGTGTAGCCAATAGAACGACCAGAATATTTTCGACTAGTAACTTGACTTATTTCTAGTTCGGGATGGTCACACAAAATTCTGAGTAATTCCCCTCCAGTGAAACCACTTGCACCTATCACCGATGCTGAAAATGTCATTTTATATCACCTTTTTTGTGAACTAGGGACTCAATCCAATTAATTATGTGTGAAGGAACATCTACATCTACGCATTCATTGAGTGCCTTAAATTCAGTTCCAGGATTGATTTCATGTACTGTGAATCCACCTTCTTCTAACTCCATGAGATCGACTCCAAGTAACCCTCCTCCAACAGCTTTGGAAGCTTGTTCAACTAGTGAAGCGACATCATCAGGGATTTCATATGCCGCCGATTGGGCTCCTTTTGCTGCATTTGTCAACCAATGTGTAGAAGTCCGAGTCATGGCGGCAATTGGATTTCCATCTGCTGCGACAACGCGGATATCCCTATTGGGTTTATTAATAAATTTCTGTATGTAGAAAATTTTATGTTCATAATGCCCAAGTGTCGCTTTGTGTTCCACTATGGCCTCTGCTGCAGTTCTATTATCTATTTTTGCCATTAATCGGCCCCACGATCCAACTACTGGTTTAATCACACAGGGGTATCCGATAGATTCGATGGTTTCAAGTGCACTTTCGGTGGAAAACGCTACTGTTGTTTCGGGAGTGGGAATTCCCGCTTTGGTCAATAAAAGACTTGTCTTGATTTTATCGGAGCAGCGTTCGACAATGGCGGGTTTATTGACGATAGGAATATCGTAAGAATCGAAAAACATTGAAGCAAATTTACTTTGGCTTTGTGCTATGCATCTATCGATTACGATGTCCAAGTCTTTAAAATCAGGAGAGGGCGACTTTATAGAAAATTGGTGTTTTCTGACATCGATTTTAAGTATGTCGTGGCCTCTAGATCTAAGCTCCGTTAGAAGTAACTTCTCGTCCGCTCTAATTTGGGAATATAAAAACCCGACATTCATGAGAGGGTCACTTTAGGGTTAGTTAATTAATAAATGTTACTATATACCTAAAGCCACTATTCGCCCCAATCTTCTTCCAACTCGGGCGCTGTGGAGAGTTCCACAGGGTCTACACTGATTACCTCTAGTTCTATTCCACAATCGTCGCAATCTAGGATTTCTCCAGATTCCACGTCGTCAGATATTGTGAGTTCGGATCCACATTCAACACATGTTGTGTTTACCATAATGTGAGGATAAACAAGACTTCGGTTTAAAATTTCCTAATTTGATTATATACCAAGATAGAAGATTATTTTAAGTAAGCTCTAGCTTCTCGGATTAATTCTTCTTTGGATTGTTCTATTTGATTTTTATAAGTCGTGTGGAGTTTAAAATTAGAATCTAGACCTATTTTTGCATTGGAAATCGAATCCAAAACGATTCTAGGAGAGGGGCCCCCAAGTGAATCCCTCATGTTTACATTTTTAATAGGATCTAGAGCAGATTCTATTAAATCTTGGGTGCAAAATTCATCCATGGGACTTCCCATTATCGTGTTGAAATTGGAAGCTATATCTTCATAATTACTTTCTGATTTTGCTACTATTTGATGGGCTTTTCTAAAAGGAATTCCAGCCATTGTTAACGTATCTGCAACACCGGTTGCTGTGGAGAATCCATCTCCGGCGGAAGATAAGAGAAGTTCGGCATTCCAAATGGAGGTTTCTATTATTTTAGAAAGAATATTCGCAGATTCCAGCATTTTTTCTGTAGAATTCCAAATATAAGGAGTTGCAGATTGAAGGTCTCTATTGTAAGCCCGGGGGAGGCCTTTCAAAGTTGCAAAAGTGCCCGAAAAAGTAGCTAGTGTTGTTGCCGATGCTGCCCGTATTAATTCTAATGTATCGGGGTTTTTCTTTTGAGGCATAATAGACGAAGTGGAAGCATAATCGTCGTCTATATCGACGTAATTTTTATTTGAGTAAAAAATTAAATCGTTGGAGATGTTTGAAAACGTAATAGAAAGGGAACACAAAGATGCTGCAGATTCCAATAAAAAATCTCTAGATGAGACTGCATCCATGGTATTTTCAATTATACCAGAAAATCCTAGAAGAGTGGCGGTTTTTTCACGATTGATGGGGAAAGGAGTTCCTGCAAATGCCGCAGATCCGAGTGGTGATAGATTAATTCGGTTATACACATCAAAAAATCGTTGGATATCTCGTTCAAGGGAGCTATAGTATGATAAAAGCCAATGTGAAAGGGTTGTTGGCTGTGCATTTTGTAAATGGGTGAAACCAGGGATGATGGTTGTAGTATGATTCTTAGCCGTAGAGAGAATGACCTCTTGAAGTGATAAAACTGAATTTATTAGAGACAAAATATCATTTCTTAGTTGATAACGGATGCATGTTGAAACTTCGTCATTTCTACTTCTGGCCGTATGCATCCTGCCCCCGGCTTCTCCAATTTTATTTACTAACTCAGTTTCAATGGCAGCGTGAATATCCTCTGCAGAGGGTAGATGTTCAAATCCAGCTTCATAGATGGAAAAAAGTCCATCGATTATCGCCTTGGCATCGGTTTTGGAGATTATATCTTCTTCAGCTAGCATTGTTACATGGGCCAAATCCACTAGGATATCTGCCTCAAAAATATGGTGATCAACATCCATAGATGAAAGGAAACTTCTAGCAGAACCTCCACTAAATCGAGTGCCTCCTATTATGTCATGGGAATTATTTGTCATTTTTATCAGTATGTTGTTTAGCTTCGAAGATGGCAGAAGACATCCTTTCTTGGAGTCCATGATATTTTGCAACTCCTATGGCATCTGCTTGTGTTATATCATCTATGACATCAGAGGTATTGAAAGAAGCTGCTGATGCAGAATGTACTGCATATGGACTTTCTCGTGAAACTGCCCTTGCATGACCGCCTTGTAAATCCAAGGTCACAGAACCAGTTACTCGTTTTTGAGTGGAAGAAATAAAACTATTTAATGCTTCGACAAAGGGCGAATATATCAATCCTAAATATGCTTGCTCTGCCCATGCATCGTCTATAGAAGTTTTGAATTTTCTTTCTTCTTTGGTAAGTACCAAATCCTCTAGTGCAGAATGGGCATTGAGAAGGGCCGTTGCGGCAGGGTGTTCATAATTTTCTCTGACTTTGAGTCCTAAAATCCGGTCTTCCATTACGTCAGTTCGCCCGACGCCAAAATTTCCACAGAGAATATTTAGATGTTCTATTAACTCCATAGGAGAATGGTTAGTACCATCTACAGCTACAGGGTACCCTTCTGCAAATTCAATGGTAACTAGTTTGGACTCTGAAGAAGGTGGTTTTGTCCACTCATAAATGGAACCAGGAGGTATAGTAGAAGGATCCTCTAGTTCCCCACCTTCGATTGATCTAGACCAGAGATTTGTGTCTATACTCCAGATCCCATCGTTTCCAGATTTTATGGGCAGGTTATTTTCTTTTGCATATTGAATTTCCCAACTTCGTGTTAATGCAAGATCGCGGATGGGTGCTGCTATTTCTAGACCAGATCCGCGCCAAACTGCTTCGAATCTCAATTGGTCGTTTCCCTTCCCGGTGCACCCGTGAGCGAGTGCCTTACATTTGGATTTTTTTGCCTCTTCAAGAATCGCATTTGCTATTATAGGTCTAGCTAGAGCAGTTCCTAAAGGATATCCTTGGTAAGTTGCGTTTGCCCTTACTGCATCGAGACATAGATTGGCAAAATCAAATCTAGCATCGAGTATTATTAGGTCCAAAGAGAGTTCTTCTGCCGTTTCCTTTGCTTGTTCAAATTCACTTTTTGGTTGACCCACATTTACAGTGATTCCGATTACTTCATCATATCCATATTTTTCTTTGAGAAGAGACACGCAGACTGTTGTGTCAAGACCACCAGAAAATGCGAGTGCCACGCGATTCATGACCAATATATTGTAGTGATGGGTTATAATATGTGATGTTTGGAACGAACAGGTGATAGGAGGGCATAAAGGAAGTAATTAACAAGATTACTAGAGATATATTCACAAGAAATTTAAATGGACCAAAGTAAACGGTGAACGATGAATGAAAAATTATACCCCCTTCATGCTGAAGGTCCAGATTTGATATTTGGATTCTCAACGATTTATTTTGGATTACTTGCCTTTGCTGCCATCGTTGTTTTCTTAATGTACAGAAGGAAGGGGGCATTGCCAAAGATAGGTGAACCATATTATGATTGGATGGTCCTTGTATTGGGAATGTGGTGGTTAGGTGGACTTCTAATCGATGCGTTTGCGCATATTTCAGGAGTAGTGGATGATACTTTTTTCACTCCGTGGCATGCCATATGGTATGCAGGTGCTACTGCGTATGGAGCATATATGTTTTATGCCATTATCCCAGAAGATGGGCTTGGGAGTCTTGTAAGAAAACCATTGGAGACTATACAAAGTATCGCTCCAGAACACAAGGCAGGAGTTTATGGAATTATTCTGTTTGGACTATCAGGATTTGGAGATATGATCTGGCACGAAACCCTCGGTGTTGAAACAAGTGTAGATATCCTTCTTTCTCCCGCCCATATTGGACTTTTCATTGGACTTATGATGGCAGTTACGGCGCCGATGTGGTCGGCGTGGGCTGACGAAAAAAGTGGCAGGGATGGTTTCAAATCGCAAGTGGTGATTGTTTTTGGGCTTGGTGCGGCATGGGTTGGTACAGTACTGATTACCCTTTATGGAAATATTTGGTTTGATCCCCTACAAACATTCTGTTATGATGGGGGCGGGTCTTATTGTTTGAATGAGATTTATGATGTTGGATTGAGCCAGGGAATGCGGGCTTTGTTAATTCAAGCTGTTGTGAGTTCAATTGTGGTCTTACTTTTCATTCGTCGGTGGATGCCTGCCCGGGGGAGTCTATTTGTTCTTTTCATATTCCCTGCAATTGGTATTTGGGTCTACAGTGAATTTAATAATGCATTATTATTGATGGGTATTGCGTGGGCAATTATTGTAGAACTTGGCCTACCCATTCTTCAAAGAGGTAGGAAACATTTGTTTGTACCATTGGTCACTACAAGCCAAGTTGGTGTGTTCATGGTTTCATGGTTATGGCGAGCTGAAGAGTGGGTAAGTGAGATATATTGGATAGAAGGAACCAACTTACATATATTTCCGTTTGGTTGGACTATTCATGCTACATTTGGGGCTTTGGTCATGTGCGCATTTATTGGCTGGATTGTAAGTGTTATTGCGTTTCCGCCCCCAATCCCAGGTCTCAAGGGGGATTAATAAAAACGTAGAAAAGGTCTGAAATAAAAGGTCAACCATATGTCAACATTTTTGGGTGGAGCAATAGCAGGAGGGATTGGAGGGATTGTTATAGCACTATTGATCAATTTCGTTCTGAATAAAAATATAGAACAAGATGGACCCCTACCGGGCGCATTATTTATTTCTAAATATATAGGACATAAAGATCCTCGTGAATACCAAAAAGAGGGTTTGGTTATAAGTGTAGTTTATGCTTGTTTGTTGGGGGGCATTATTTCAATGTTATTTGCAGGTATAATTACAGCCATGGGGATGGTGATATTAGTAGGATTGTTAATCGGTGGAGGAGTGGGAATAATAAATGAAAAGGTATGGATGCAGAAGATATTGGGAATAAGAATGGATTGGGAATGGAAAAATAGATCCGTTTCTCAATCGCGTATAAAATTTATGTTTACAAATATAATATATGGGATGGTTGTTTTGGGAATAATAACATATGGAGGAATATGAAGTGGGAGAATTGATCCTGTGTGGAGTTTAAATGTCACAATACCTCAAAAAGTAAGTAGATTGATTGAGGAGATGGCACCAGCATTGTGGAATTGGGAAGAAATTTGTGAAGATCCAACATTGGTAATTAAACGTTTTGAAACAAAAACTGCAAAAGAGGAAACTGAGATTAGACTTTTATTAGAAAAGATAGAACCATTTGATGTCCAAATCGGAAATATAAGAACTTTTGATATTGCACAGAGGGGAATTTCACCGGTTTTGTATATAGAAGTAGAAAGTCCAGGAATTGAGGCGCTTCATGAAATGTTAGTGGGCATTTTTGGATGTGTAAAAGGAATAGAGGGCCAAGACTATACACCACATATAACATTGGCTAGAGGAGAATGTAGAGAATATATCGAATTTGAGGAACGCCCAGATCCAATACAGTGGGAAGCTGATGAATTGGAATTTTGGCATAGTGGCAAAATGCAAAAGAGGAATAAGATAAAATTGAAAAAATAAATAAGTTAAGACTTGTTTTTTCTGAAAGAATAAGAGAGGATACGGAAAATAGATTTTGACATCGTAACAGACAAGAATGAAAGATGCGCCTAACACAGTATGGGGCCGATTGAATGGAAAAATATCTATCGTCTGGCACATCCCAGACAGATGGGACTTATTGCGATTGCACATGCATTGCATGAGTTTTATTGCGTGGTCTTACCCCCTATTATACCATTTATTGTTATTGATTTTGAGGTTTCATATTCCCAGGCGGGGTGGTTGGTGACTGTTTTTTATATAGTATATGCGTTGTTCCAACTTCCGTCCGGCATTTTGGCTGATAAAATTGGGAAACGGTATGTTCTGGGGTTGGGACTAGTGTTGTTAGCAATTGGTGTAATTCTTGCAAGTATGGCAAATACATATCAAGCATTGTTATTGTCCCAAGTGGTTGCAGGGATAGGAGGTAGTACATATCACCCCGCTGGTTTGTCTGCAGTGTCAGATTTAGAGAGTGGCAAAACCGCAGGTAAAGCCATGGGATTCCACGGATTGGGAGGAGCTATTGGGACTGCATTGGCCCCTGCAGTCATAGGAGGAATAATCCTATTTACTGATTCTTGGCGTTTGGCCCTCTCAATCACTGCAATTGTAGGAATTGTATATGCTGTTTTGTTCCATAAAGAATTTATTGAACCTGATGGTCCTATAGAGAATATAGGAAAGAAAATTACAATATCGGATAGAAAAATAAAAACTCAAATTAAAGAGTTCCCATGGGGGCCGTGGGTTGTTGGATTGGTTTCTATCAATTTTTTATTAGGAGTGGAAATTGGAGCAGCTAGGACTTTCACTACTTCTTATGTATTTTTGAGAAGTTCAGAGATGGTTGGTTTTGCGAATACTGTATTTTTTGTTATGCTTGTTGGTGCAGGAGTATCGACAATTGGAATAGGACCGCTTGCAGATATATTCGACAAAAAAAATCTTGGTGCTTTAACGTTTGTAATGACAGGGTTTCTATTGGTTTTAACATGGATTGTTCCGCCAAATAAAATGCTCCTCATAGGGTTATTTTTCCTTATAGGCGCCATGATGTGGACAACTGTTCCAGTTATGAATGCATTGACAGCAACATATGCCAAAACTGAATTTTCAGGGATGTTGTTTGCTTTGACTTTGACAGGTTCGGCACTAGGTAATTCTATGGGGCCATTTATGTTTGGGATAATCCTAGAACATGTAGACATTATGGTTGCATATCCGATTATAGCTTCATCTAGTCTCGTCGGAGCGATTGCATTTCTCATAATGAAGAGATATTAAGAATGAGTTTATAGAAAAATGGAGATAATTGTTTTCTTATTGATTGGTGTCTTGGTGTTAATCTTTTTTGCATTTTACTTAATTCTTAGAAGATCAATAGTGGGATTTAAAGAAGGATTTGATTCTAGTCGGAGGGAGTAAACAATTCACATCGAAATTCGTATAATATGGCCTGTAAAAGAAGGGACATGGATCCACGAATTAGAGAACATGCGAATATTATTTCCATGCATTCAACTTCCATGAAAAAAGGAGATAATGTCGTCATAGATGCAGATCCTATTGCGGACGATTTGGTAACTTCTTTGTGTGAAATTTGTGCAGAAATTGGAGCAAACCCATTGGTCACTAGAGGGAGGACGGGTGGACGGTTTTTGAGATCATATTTGAACAATTCAAATGGTGAGTTTCAGATTGCATCTCACGAATTAGCGTTGTTTGAGCAGATGGACGTGTATATTGTGATAAGAGGTGGTGGGAATGATTCAGAAATGGCGGACGTAGATCAAAATAAGATAAATGAATATGGATTGGTGCGGAAACCAATAAGAGATATTAGGTTATCAAAACGGTGGTGTTTGACTCAATTTCCAGCCCCTCAAAGTGCTCAAAGGGCAAATATGAGTACTGAGGAATATGAGAATTTTGTATGGGATGCAATAATAAAAGATTGGGGTGTTCAAAAAAATCATCAACAAAAACTTGTGCAATTGCTCGAAGGGGGAGATCGTATTCGTCTGGTGAGTGGGGACGCAACGGATATTACTATGAATATTGGAGGGATGGTCCCAATTAATGATTATGGGAATCACAATTTGCCAGGGGGAGAAGTGTTTACTGCTCCAATTATAGAATCGGTTGAGGGAGAAGTAACATTCGATATTCCATTGAACTACAAGGGCCACACAATTGAGCAGGCATATCTTAAATTTGAAGAAGGTGTGGTGACAGATCATAATGCGGATCGGAATGGCGAAATATTAGGAGAAATACTATCTGCAGATCGGGGGGCGAAATCAGTTGGTGAATTAGGAATAGGCATGAATAGAGGCATAGATCGGTTTACAAACAACATACTCTTTGATGAAAAAATGGGAGATACGATTCATATCGCGGTGGGAATGGCTTATGGAGATACAGTAGGGAGAGGAATGAAAAAGAATGAAAGTTCCGTGCACGTAGATATGATCACAGATATGTCAAAAGATTCGTTTATTGAACTCGATGGGGAATTAATACAAATAGATGGGTGTTTTGTATTTGAAGAGGGATTTAAGCAAAAATAGAATGGGGAAATGGGAATTAATTTGATTTTTGTTTAATTTCGATGATATAACCAAAGGGATCTTGTAGATATATTGCCGGTGCCCTTCCAGTTGCTCCCAATGGATTCCCTTCCCTTAGGAGAGATATGTTTGCATTGGAAAGTTTTGTTTTGACATCAGATATGGGCATATCTACTATCAATGCGAAATGGTCATAGTTACTTTTGTCAGGGGGCGAAAAATCATCAATTGGGCGTACATGTAGTACGGTGGTTTCTCCAAGACGGAATGTGAAAAGTGTCCGCGAACCATTTTTATATTCCTCTATTTGTTCTGCTTCAAATCCTAAAATATTTGAATAGAATTCTAATGCATCATCAACCCCCGTTTTTGGGATTTGAATATTGACGTGGTCTATTGCAACGACGTTCATAATTAGTACTATAAAGAGACAAGGGATAAATGATAAGATATTCGTTTTGGTTATAGTAAAGGGAACGAATATTAACCAGGGGCATGACTCTGTTAATTAGTGTCATGATAGTAGGAACCTTTATTAGTTAAGTGACCTACTTGTCAGACGTATGTCAGGTGACAACAATATACAAAGAGGAAGCTCCCGAAGGAAATTCCTCGCAATAACATCCACTGCTGCTGCAGCAGGCATAGCCGGCTGTACAGGTAGTGGGGGCGGAAGTGGTGGAGGTGGAGCATCAACAGGTGCCAAATCCGGAAGTACAACTTCTCAAAGCATCGTAAAAGGAGGAGGTTCGTCTAGTTCCGCGGGACGGGCGGATAGAGCACCTCCAGCAAGCGCTGCAGTGATAGTAGGTAGTATCACCATTCCAAGTAAAGTAGCAAGTACAGCAACTGAAGAAGGAGAAGTGGTGGTATACTCCACAATGGATGAACCAGATCTACTCAAATATATTGTTCCTGGGTTTGAAGAAGCGTTTCCAGGAATCAAAATGACAGTTCAGGGGCTAGGTTCTGGAGAGCTTTCAACAAAGCTAATATCAGAAAAACGTGTTGGGAAAGTTATGTCAGACGCAACGACGTTTAACCTGGGTGCCTCTCGATCCATTGCACCAGAAGGTGTTTTTGTTGGGTTTGGGAAAGACCATTGGTTGAAAAAAGAATGCGCTGCGATGGGGTATGATCCAACCATCCACGAAAAATCATATGAAGTTCCAGGGTATGGTAACGCGTATACATTGATCTACAACACAGAACTAACCACTGAGGCAGAAGCCCCAAGTAAGTGGGAAGATCTGGGGGACGACAAATGGTCAGGTCAAATGGGAATTGTCATGCAACATCCAGCTCAGCTCTCTTCAATGGGGGGGTTGTTCTCAACATTATACGGGAAGTGGGGACATGAAAAATGGGTAGAAGTTGTTGGAAATATTATGGACAACACTCCGCAAATTATCTCGTCCAACAGTGCATCATACCGTGTGTTACTCCAAGGTGAGAAAGCCTTATCTCCAAATTATATCAACGATTTGGCTGCCCAATTAGGAGCAGGTGAAAGCCCACCCGCGCAATGTAAATGGCTCGATCCGGGATTATTAAACAATACTCCAGGTCACGTGACTGCGGGTGCTCAGCATCCAAATGCTGGGCTCTGTTATGCAGCATGGTTTGCATCAGAACTAGGGCAACGTTTAGTGGGAGATACGGGGAGGACTCCAGTATACACTCCAGTTGCTGCAACACACGATCTGTTTAAGGTTGTTATTCCAGAAGGTACACCAGCAATACTACCGACGGGATACAACAATCCAAAATACAACGGTAAAGCGTATCTGGAAGAACCAGATGCATTTGTTCCCCTCTTTGAAGAACACTTTGGTGGAAGATAGATTTAAATTATCACCCCCAAAGATCGCATCGTCGTATTATATATTATTTTTATCACTTGGAGGGCCAAATATCGGGAATGTTCCCAAAATGAGATATTACATTTTTAAGATGCGTCTGACATTCGTCAGACACTATTAGAAAGTGAAAAATGAAAGAAAAGAGGACTACGTGAGCCGATATATATACTTTAGGGTATTTATATAAGGATTCGAAATATTAGGAACCTTTATTAGTTAAGTGGCCTACTTGGTAGACGTATGTCATCAGGTGACAACATTACAAAGAGAGGAAGCTCCCGAAGGAAATTCCTCGCAATAACATCCACTGCTGCTGCAGCAGGCATAGCCGGCTGTACAGGTAGTGGGGGCAGTGACAGCGGAGGATCCTCCGCTGCTCCTGCTGCATCGAAACCCGAATCAAGTGCACCTGCCCCGGCAGCATCTGCAGGATTAAAAGTTGGATCCATTACGATCCCTAGTGATATTGTAGCAGCTGCACAAGCAGAGGGAGAATGTTCCCTTTACGGTGCAATGGACGAGCCAGATATGCTCGACCCAATCAAACCAGCGTTCGAAGAAGCCGTTCCTGGTGTAACACTTACACCATGGGGTGGCGGTTCTTCTGAAATCGCATCTAAACTCATTGCAGAATTTAAAGCCAACATCGTAAGTTCCGATGTAAGTCTTTACTCACTCCCAACAGGGCGTGCTGCAGCAAGTGCAGGTGTGTATGTAGAGTACTCCAATGATCACTGGCTAAAACAAGTAGCCAATGACCTTGGTTACCCAGCAGGTAGCTGGCAGTCCCCAGAGGCTCCAGCATATGAATTCCCAGCATACGGACTTCCATACACCCTCCACTACAACACCGACATGATGTCTGAAGGAGATGTTCCAAGTACATACGAAGAATGGACTGGTTCACAGTACACAGGATCAAATGGATTTGTTATGCAAGACCCACGACAACTATCTTCAATTGGATCTCTATTCGCCACATTGTATGGCCTATGGGGAGAAGAAAAGATGACAGCATGGGCAGGCGACTTCATGAAACTCAAACCACAGTTTACCACTGGTAACACTGGTGCTTACAACGTATGTCTAGCCGGAGAGAAAGCTCTCTGTAACACATACATCAACGACCTTGTTG
>MDTE01070268.1_pt1 | contig 79167 bp, 57 predicted proteins | sample 811231 | NCBI WGS metagenome assembly MDTE01 (sample SAMN05326651, study PRJNA326480) | marine metagenome | isolation source: seawater | place: Indian Ocean: Red Sea | collected 2010 | reverse complement strand
GCTGGCTGTTTCTCAGATTGTCGCCGTTTATGACCTGGAAGCGCGTCGCGAGCAACAGCGGGTTGCAATACCGCTACTTGAAAATGAGGTGCAAATCGCGGATGCACATCTGGATGGCGTTGCGATTCAAACACGCTGGTCGCTGACGGGAGACAGCCTGGAGTTTGCCGTCAATTCTCAGGGGTTACACCGTCTTGAACTTTCGCTGCTTCCACTTGACCAGACGCAGTCTGGCGAAGGTCGATTCCAGATCAAGATTCCCGAAGTTCCGCAATCCCGCTTTCGACTGGAAAGCGCAGAGCCGGTGCCAGGTATCCGGGTCGACTCCGCGTTAGGGCAAACGACAATTGACGAGTTTGGCAACCCGTCCGTGGAATTAGGGCCTTCGAAAACGTTATCGTTCCGTTGGTCGCCAACGCGACAGGATGTGACCGATGGTGTCGATGTCACGTTTGAACAGATTGACTGGTTACGTGTTCGCCCGGGCCGTGTATTGTTTGAATCGCGTTTGTTTGGTCGTGTCCTCGCGGGGCGCGTCAAGACGGTTCAATTGGAGGTAGATTCACGCTTGCGTTTGCTCGACCAGGAGACTGAGTGGACAGTGGTGGAGGTAGGGAATCCTGAGCGACCAGGGACCAAGACACTGAACGTAACTTTACCAGAGGAGGCAGGCGACGAGTTTGTGTTGCCGTTGACTTTTTACCTGACCGGAACGACTGGCGTGGGAAAACTGACGTTGCCGGAGTTAGAGGTGCGTACAGGCAAGGCGACGCGACACTTATTTGCCGTATCGTTGGACGACTCGTTATCAGGCCAGCCGGAAAACGTACCCGGGTTTATTTCTATGGATGCTGCCGATCTGACCGCCGCCTGGTCAGCCGACGTCGCGTCTCCAGATCTTGCCTACGTGGTGAGTGACCTGCAGGGTACGTGGGGCATCATGACACAATTACGGGCTGCGACGGTGACAGCGGATTCGCAGTTAGACATTCTGTTTGGTGAGCGTGAAGTGAAAATGGAGTGGGTAGCGCAGCTGCGTACGGCGGGTGAATCGGTGTGGCAGTATTACGTTGAAACATCTCCGGAGATGAAGCTGTATGACGTTGAGGTGACTGGGAATGGTGTGCCGCTGCTTTCTCACTGGGCGCGTGCGCCCAGTGGGCGCGTTTCCGTGTTTCTCAGGAACCTGACGGCGGATCCAGTCCAGGTGGTACTGCGCGGTGGCATGACGGAAGTGGGCGCCGAAGTCGAGTTGCCGTCCATCGAGCCTGTAGCAAGTACGGTGAACACACGACGCGTAAGGGTTTACCGTGACCCCAAATTGCGAGTCGTCCTAGCGTCTCCGTTGCATTGGCAGGCAACGGACGAGGAGGGGTGGGGCCGGTATCGATCGGGGTGGGGAAGGTTAGTTGGTAGTTACGCTTGCACACCTGCGGTTGAAGACGGTGTGGCTCGCTGCCGTGCGCGTATCCAGAAAAGGACGACGCGAGTCCAAGCTAAAATCATTACTCGACTTGTGCCGAAGGACGGTGACTGGTCCGCCCAGAGCGACGTCTCTTTTCGAGGAGAAAAGGGGGCTTTAGATGCGTTGCGTCTTGAAATTCCCGACAGTGAGAGTACTTCCCTGAGTTTGCCTGAGGGGACACAGAGTACGTCCCGGGTACTAGCTGATCGAGATGGCCGTGAATGGGTCTTGTATCCAGGAACCACGGGCCTGGGGAACTTTACCGTTCAAATAGAGCGTCTGGTAAAGGCGGCAACAACGAGTAGTGACTTGTTGTTGCCGATTGTACCTCGAGATGTTACGCAGACCGAACGTTACCTGATCGTGCCGGAGATATTGGAGGGCGAGCCTCTGTTCTGGAAGGGGATCGATTTGCGGCGCGTGGTTGTGCCGCCCAGCGAAATCGGCGCAGAACCCGGTCACACCGTGTTTGAGCTTACCGCGCGTTCGCGAGTGGCGCCCGTACGCCAGGAAGACCGTATTGAAGCGCGAGTGCAACTTGCAGACCATCGTGTGATTTGCGATTCACAGCATCGATTTGGTGCGAGCAGTTTTCACCTGGTAGCGGGCCGGCGAGAGTATTGTGTACTTGAAGTTCCGGATGGACTTCGGTTGTTACGTGTCTCTGTTGACGGGTATCCTGGCGAATTGACCTCTTTAGGCAAGTATGAGTGGCGCGTGAACCTGGGACGCCAGCCGTTACCACAACGGATCGAGGTGATCTACGACGTCCCACAGAAAGCGATTACAGACAGGACATTATTCGTTCCTCGCGTGGTCAGCTTTCCGGTTGAGCAAACACTCTGGTACGTGCAGGTCGCTGGTCAGAAGTCTCGCGATCCAGAGGTAGTGGAAGGAGCGGTTGTTTCGGAGTTGGAGCACGGAGTCGCGCGATTGCGCAGTTTGACGGATTTGTTGACTACAGCTGCTGATACCGCGCGGAGTTATTCTTATCAAGATCGCAGCCGCTGGTATCTGTCCTGGTGGCAACGCTATACCGAAACACATACACGGCTCGCTCAGATTGATGCTGGTGAGGGACTTTCGGGAGACACGGCGGTTCGGGAGGAAATGAACACGCGCTGGCGGGATGTCGGCCAGCGGCTTGAAATCGTGGAGCCCCAGCAGTCGACTCTTACGACAGCGCCCGGGCCGCTGACGCTGATTTCCCGCCTTGGTGATTATCGTGAAGGAATTTACCTGCAATTCACGGGTGACCAATCGACTCTGGAGCTTGGCCGGCATGTCGCGTTTGATCGGTCCTTGATGTGGCGTAGTCTGGCCGTAGTCCTGACGGTTGTTGTCGCGTGCGTTGCGTGGAGAGGGATGTCACGGCAGTGGAACATGGAACGAGTGACCTGGCATGCGTCCACTGGTGGAATCGTTCTGGGGTTGGTGTGGTGGTTATGGTTGTCTCCTAGTTGGCTGGGGTGGTTGATTATTGGTTGCAGTCTTCTGGTGGCAATGCGTACAGTTCGTTTCGGCGACCGCGCCTCACCCGTGACTCGCAAGACGCCTCATCTTCAAACGGTATTGAGATCGTGAACAGTGTGATGGGGCTGGCGATACGTGAGATGATCGATTCGGAGGGCTCTTTGATGCTGACGAAAACCGGGGTGCAGGCCACAATGATCCTGGTGGCCCTCGGCTTGTCCACTGGGTGCGGGCCATCTCCAGTGGTACCGCCTCACGACACGGCGAATACGACAACCGCTGCACAGGACTTTGGTGAAGTAGTTGCAGCCGTCGACAAGCAATTGTTGGAGTCTCAGATACGTGAGGCATGCACCTATTGCCACGCGTACCCTGAACCGCAGACGATTCCGAAGGAATTCTGGGAAAAGGAGCTGCGGCAGGCGTACGGCTTTCTGGAGCATAGTGATTTTGATCCGCAGAAAGTGCCCCCTTTTGCGCCAACGTTGCGATTTTTTCGGGATCGTGCTCCCGACCGTTTCGAGATTGAACCACCGCAGGGAACACCGTCGCCACTCGTCTTCCAAACACGTGATCTTGCGGTCGAAGTGGATCGAGAGACCACCGGACAGTTCGCTTTGCCTGTGTACCAGGGAGTTTCCAACATTCAGTGGTCACCTTGGGGGGCGGAAAAACAAAATGCAAGTTTGATTACAGATATGCCGACGGGACAGATTTTCGTCTGGGAACCCAGGACGGGACGAAATACGCTCTCGTTCCTGGGCAAAGTCACCCATCCGGGGCATCTGGAGACGACCGACCTGGATCAAGATGGACGTCCTGACGCATTAGTTGCCGACTTGGGGACGTTGCAGACATCCGATGCAAAGAAGGGACAGGTGCTGTGGCTGCATGCGGACGAATCGGGCACCTACCAGATGACGAGTTTGCTTGCCGGAGTCGGGCGGGTTGCGGATGTCAGGGCGGCGGATTTCGACAGTGACGGTGATCGCGATTTGGTGGTCGCAGAATTTGGAGGACAGTTTTCCGGTCATGTGTTGTATTTGGAGAATCGGACGACCGATTACCGTGAGCCGCATTTTGAAGTACATACGCTTGATGATCGCGCTGGCGTGATACACGTCCCGGTTGCGGATCTGAATGGTGACGGACGCCTGGATTTTATGGCGTTGATCAGCCAGGAGCACGAAAAAATTGTGGCCTTTTTAAATCAGGGTGATGGCAAGTTTCGCAAAGAAGTCGTGTTCGACGCAAATAATGCGGGGTATGGCTCTGCTGGGATTGAGCTTACGGATGTGGATGGCGATGGCGACTTGGATGTTCTGCTGGTGAATGGAGATACACTCGACTTCCAGATCTACCGACCTTACCACCAGGTTCAATGGCTGGAAAACAAAGGCAGCTTTCCGTTTCAGAGGCATGCTTTGACGCCACTCCCCGGGGGACTGGCCGTCAGCAGCGGTGACCTGGACGCCGATGGCGACCTGGATATTGTCGCGTCAGCCTTTCTCCCGTTTGGTATTACCGATCCCCAGACGGGGGTGAACTTACTGGACGGTAAACGAGTTGCGTCACTGGTTTGGCTTGAGCAGACCAGTCCAAGACAGTTTGAAACACACGTGCTGGAAACAGGACGTTATTCCCATGCCACCGTCAAATGTGCGGATGTGGATGGTGACGGTGACCTGGATCTATTGACAGGTCACTTTACGCTCGAAGGGATTACGCCGCGGGCGATCGGGTTATCTCCCTTGCCCGGGATGATCACAATCTGGGAAAATCAACTTCGCTGACGCAGGGAATCAGATTGATGGCAAACTGCCTTTGGTGTGACTTAGCAGTTGTTCTGAACGAAACAGATCCATTGTGCGTTCCGTGCTGTTGAGACAGTCCATAGCGGGACAAGCATCCTGGTTCGTTGGGCTTCAGCGAGGGTGAATAGGGAATTGCCGGGAGGGTGCATTGCAGAAGATGAAGTGGTGGTGGATTGGTCTTTTTGTGGCGATCCACTTGTTCTATTACGCATCCGCATTGCGTACCGATCATCTCCTCTGGTTTTTTCCTTGGGATGCAATCCAGAGTGAGAAGACGCTTGACTATTCGCAGATTCCCCACGCAGTGCTGGAATGGCGTCAGGGTGGGAATTTGTGTGGTCCATTTACAATGCCTGCCGAGTACCCGTTGCTGCGCGGTAATGTGTACCACCCTGTTTTCACTTTGTTGATCGGCTTGCCGTTGCAAGGGATGAGTATTCCCACTGGTTTCGCCATTTTCTCCCTCGTCAAGCTGCTCATCAGTAGCCTGCTGTTTGTCGATCTCTACCGTCGCGCTGGCCAGACGCCCCGCTTCGTCCTGGCGGCATTTGTGTGGTGGGTGTTTTTTGTGCAAGGTGTTGAGATCGGGTCCGGGCAGTATCATTTCTTTCTGAATACAAGTCTCTATCTCTTCTTGCTCGGGGTTGTGGAAAACCGTTCAGATACCTGGCTGACAGGCTGGCTGTTGGCGTCATTGCTCGTCAAACCGATCGCCCTGCTGTGGGTGCCGTTGTTGATGCTGCGTGGAAAGATTCGCGTCGCGGTAGCTGCGACACTCGGGTTTGCGGTGCTGACCGGAATTGGGTGCTTGTTTCAGGGCGGTAGCCAGTACTTGGAACTGCTGGTTAGTTTTGCCGGGCTGCCTACGGAAGCGCCTGCGTTTCATCGGGAAATGGTCTTTAATTTGCAAGCAGTTGTTCTGCATTGGGGTGCTGGCATCGCGGCGGCAGAACTATTGAAATACAGCGCAGGAATAGGGTTGTTGGCTTTGTTCTTTGTGCCTCGTATTTCCCTGTTTTGCGGTCTGCTTCTGGCAACCTCTTACTACCTGCTCTTTTATAGTGGCGCGTTCGAATACCACTACACAACATTGATTCCTTTCCTGGTGCTCGGATTGTTGACCCAACGTGACTTGCGGCATCCGTTCGCGCTCGTGTGTATTCTTGTTGCCTGTTTGCCGTCTCCCTATTTTCTCTTCAAGCAACTTGATTTGTTCGCCTTGCCATCAGAACTGGCTGAACAGTTGCAGGGGATCGACCCGCAACGGGTGGTGACCGCTCCCGGTTTGTTTCTGATGCTTGTTGTGCGGGTCATGCCGGTGATGTTTCTGGCTTTGTTCCTGGTAGCCCGCGCGTTGGATAAAACAGGGAAGGACGATCCTGCAGAGCACCCTGACTCCTCAGGATGCTGGTTGACGGTGTAACCGCTGATTACCAGTGGACTACGTTGGCGGTTCGTCTGACTAGTTGCGTTTCTGCGGGTAACTAGAATAAAGTCTGTCTATCACAGCCTGACGGAGTTGCCCGGCGGAAACGCGGAATGGATCCCAGGATGACGCAAGAAACCCCACCTTATGGCAAGGTGTTTTTGACCTTTGCCCGAAACAGCCTGGTCCGTGAGATGACCTTCCGGTTGAATTTTACGCTCCAGTGTGTTTCCTCACTTTCCTGGACGTTGATGAACGTGGGCTTTTATCTGATCATCTTCAACCACGCGCAGGAGATTGGACCCGGTACAGGCTGGCACAAGTACGAGTTCTTTGTGTTTTTGGCGACCACGATGTTGATTAACAGTACGGTGCAGGCGCTCTTTATGCCCAACGCCCAGGAGTTTAGCGAGTTGATTCGACGGGGCGACCTTGATTTTGCCCTTCTCAAACCGATCGATACGCAATTCTTGATCTCATTGCAGAAGATCGAGTGGTCGCAGTTTGCGAATTTTCTGGCGGGATTGATTTTGCTTGGAGTGAGTGCGTGGCAGCTTGTTACGCGGCCGGAAAATCCGATTGTTGTTTCACCGATACGGATCTTGTTATATCCACTTTACATCATCACGGGTGTCGCAATCTTGTATAGCCTGATGATTGCTCTGGCAGCGACCAGTATCTGGCTTGGACGCAATCAATCACTCTACAATTTCTGGTTTTATCTCACGAATTTTTCGCGGTATCCAATGGATATCTACCAGGGATGGCCGTGGGGGAACATGCTGCGGATCTTTTTTACTTTCATCGTTCCGGTGCTTGTTGTGGTAAATGTGCCGGCGCGTCTGGTAGCTCAGCCGCTTTCCCCGAACTCGAGCTGGATGTTAGACATTCTCTTGCCGGTGTTCGCGTTGGTCGTGACCTTAACAAGTGTGCTTGGATCTCGCTGGGTCTTCACCCGCGCGCTTGGCAGTTACCGAAGTGCCAGCAGTTGAATGGCGGTTCAGTGTTTCGGCGAGGTAATGCCGCGAGGCCGAGGCTAGAAATCCCGCGGACGCCGCAGCTGTGATTCGACCAGAGATTGGAGCGTTGCCGGCAGACGCACGATCAGGCAGTCGGATAGAGCATCAAAACAGATCGCGCCACTACTTCCTGGATCCTGGAAATGCGCGGGGCCAATGATCTGGACCAAGGAGCGTATCTGCTGATTTGCCTGGTCGAGGGTTAGCTTCTGGCCGGTGGGATGAAACATAATCTGCATTCGGACCTCGCTCGGCGTCTCTGTAGTGACGTGATACAAGGTGGATCCCAACGCTGACAGCGTAACGGGAGTTGGCTGGAATAGTTGCTCCAAGACATGATCCAAGGGGTCCGCGTTTGCGACCAACGTAGATGTGCTGTCGGCGTACCATCCTTGTTGTGCCAGCGATGCCCAATTAACGACCAGGCGACTGTCCGTTTCTTGTTCCAGACGTTTGACCATCTGCAGCAGCCGGGTTGGTTGACTGAAAGTGAGTGATACCAGGGGGAACTGGGGTTCAGCTCCTGGATTGTGATTGCCTGGATTCAGTTTGAGTGGGGGCAGTTTCTTGCGGGCTCGTCGAAGTTGACCGCAGAATCGCTCGACTTCGGTGTGGATCGAGTGTGTCTGATAAACGATGAGCGTTCCACGGGCGCCCTGCAGGCTGCCAGTCCCTCCTTGCGTGCGCCACGTACTGGGCGCGACCAGAGTTTGTATAAGTTTGCAAAGTTGTTCGGTTTCGGTTGGATTGGTTGCGAGGTCTCGGACGTCAATTTTGCGGGCATGCGCCTCCGGATGGTGGGTGCGATGGTGAATAATGATCCCTTGGTGTGAATCGAACGTCGTCTTCAGTTCGAGCGGCGCAAGGAGGGCCGGAAGCAAGTCCCGAAAGGTGGTTTGGTTCAGTTCGGCGGATACCGGGACAAGTGGAGAAATCTCGTGTTGTCGTAGTGATACGACGTCGAGTGTTACCGGTAGGTAGGTGAATTCCGAGACGAATCTGGCAAAGTCGACGAGTGGTTGTCGATGGATTTCGAAAGACTCGAGTGATCTTGCAATTTGGGTGTCAATGTCGAGGTGGCGCGTGGCTGCTTTGCGTTTGGCTGGAGGGCGGATCGGCGCAGGTGTGTCGTGGGGCGCCTGGTTTTCAATAGCGACCGGCAGGGGAGGGGGATCTGCGTTGGGCTCCGCAATCGTTCGTTCTTCAACTGAGCGTGCTGCCGCCGGTGGTGCATTGACAGAGGACTCTGCAGTGACCACATCAGGTATGGCACTGGCGGGGGCGGTGGCAGAATCTCTGCGGTCTGGATCCAACGGCGCGGGCCCTGCTTTTTCACCAGTCGAATGGGTTGTTGACGAGGCCTGCTGGGAATCGTCGGTACGTAATTGCGCTGCTATGGGGGTATTATCCGACGACCAATCGGGGAATTGACTTGCAGTCAAGATAGCAAGTGCAATTCCAGCCGCGGCCGCGAGCACATACAAGACCCACTGACGCGTTCGTTGTGTACTGGCTGGTGTCCAGTCACCGGTCGGCGGCAAGAGCGGGCGGTGTGCCGGGCTAGGTTCCTGCTGGGTGGGGTTCGCCTGGTGACTGAATTCTTTCTGTGTCTCCGATGAGGTGGACGTGATTGGGTTGCGGCCGCTGGCGGTTTCCTCAGACGTGGTCTCCGGTGGGGAGTGAGATGGGAGGTCGTGCGTTCTGGATGTGGTAAGCGGTTCAGCAAGGGGTGGTTGCCCGACCGCCGCATCTTCGACTGAATCGGGTGCTGACTCTGGGACCTGAACGAGGCTTTGACATTTGGGGCAACACAAGATCTGTCCCAGGGCATGCGCACTGGACACGCGCAGTCTGGATGTACAACTAGGACAAGTGATGTGGAAAGGTTGCACAGGAGTGGCGGTAAATTAAAGTTGGTTCAGGCAGGGTAAGCCAGACTGCTGATGCAACTTAAGCCTATCGCATGGGGTTCCCGGCGGTCAACGGATTTGTTTGGGCACCGCTTGTTTCTCGGGAATGAAGCTGAAGTACTTGCGACCTTCCATGCGAGCTGTCCAATCAGCTTTGGCCGCATTCAAGTAGGTTGGGTGTTCAAGTAGATCGAGACCGGTTGCGGCGAGTGTTTTGGCTGCGTAGAGAATTCCTTTTTCACCGATTGACGAACCGATCGCTGCGACATTTTGCCAGCTGTGTCCAGGACTTTGAGCGCACAGACAGGTGGTTGCGAGCCCTCCGGTGGCGACGCGCCAACTGATGTCCCCGACATCGGTCGAACCTTTCCCAGGAGGAGGGTTGGTCACAGTGCGATGAATTCGATCGTCGATGGCGAGAGGAAACTGGGTACCAAATTGCTCGGTGAGCGGGGCCTGCAGACGTCGTGCGAACGCGATTTCGTTCGCGGTGAAAGTCGGGGCGCCGATCCTTGTCAGATTCGCGGTTAGTAGTTCCGATAAGGGGCCATTGGGAATGATTTCATGGCAATCCGTGTCGATTTGGATAGCGAGCCGGGTGCGTGTCATTTGCGCGGCTCCTTTGGCGATGTCCTGCAGCCAGCGAAAATTGTATTCGACGTCGGCGTGCACGTCGGCGCGACAGAAGTACCAGACTGTCGCCTTGGGAGGGACGACATTGGGCGCTCCCCCACCATCTACGATCACATAGTGAATTCTGGCGTCTTCTTTAATGTGTTCCCGCATGAAATTGGCGCCAATGTTCATCAACTCCACAGCGTCCAAGGCGCTGCGCCCGCTATGAGGACTGACTGAGGCATGGGCTGCCGTCCCATCGAAAGTGAATTTCGCCGACACGAGAGCTTTTGAACTGCCCGCCCAGGCTCTGTTCTTGGAGCTTGGATGCCAGTGGAGGCAGGCGTCCAGGTCGTCAAACTGGCCATCCAGTGTCATGTAGACTTTGCCAATGACGGTTTCCTCGGCAGGTGTCCCGTAGAGTCGGATAGTACCTTGGATTTGGTGTTTTTCCATCGCGGCTTTGAGGCCGAGCACCGCGCCCAACGAGCCGGCACCCAGGCCAGAATGGCCACAGGCGTGGCCGGCAGCTCCGGGTTTCAAGGGCTCACGTTGTGGGAGCGTTTTTTGAGACATGCCTGGCAACGCATCGTATTCGGCCAGGATGCCGATGATCGGTCGACCTTCACCATAGCTTGCCACGAACGCAGTCGGCATTCCAGAGATGCCACGTTTGACGCTGAAGCCGGAAGCTTTGAGTTTTTCAACTAGTAATCCACTCGAATGATGTTCCTCAAGGCCGACTTCGGCAAAATTCCAGATTGCCTGATTGACTGCTTTAATGTCTTCACTGCGTTTGATGATTTCGTCAATCGCCGTTTGCTGGGATTGACGAAGTGGATCCTGCTGTTGCGAAAATAGCGGGACGGTCCAGAGCAGAACAAACAAGAACAGCGGTCGGGAGACGGAAAGGAAGTTCATGTTGACCCTCGAATCGATGTGAACAGGGAATCGTTTCTGTCGTGAAAAGATTATATCGATGTGTGAAAGCGTGCGTAGCGATGTTGATCTGTGTCCAGCTTCGAGAGTCCGGAAGAGTACCGCCCGGTTTCGATATTACGGAGCGTGTTCTATGATCGTTGCCGGCGGTATGACGTTGAGTAGACGGTGACGTGAATGCTCTGAGGGGGTGTGCTTGTATGAGTCAGGTGGAATTGGTGCGGGCTACGACGGAAGACCTGGTGCGGCTCGAGGGTGCCCTGCAAACCGTCGTGGTAGATAGCGGTTCGCCGCGGCAGCTCGATGCGATGATCCTGCTGCACGGAGTGGGCAGCAATTTCTATGGGTCGATGTTGATGGAATCGCTTGCGGGAGCATTGGTACAGATGGGGATTTCGGCGTTGCGCGTCAATACAAGGGGACATGACACGGTAAGCACCGCCCGTTGTGGAGATGGCGTGAAACGCGTGGGCGCCGCCTATGAAATTGTCGCTGATGCGTGTCTGGATATTGCGGGATGGGTAGAGTTTTTAGTAACACGAGGGCACCGGACAATCGGAGTCCTGGGCCACAGTTTAGGAGCAGTCAAGGCTTGTTACGCAATGGCCCATCAGCCACCTCCCCAAGTTGCCTGCGTGATTCCAGTTTCGCCTCCGCGACTTTCCTGTGCTGCGTTTCGCGAGTCAGCAGACAGTGGGAGATTTTCGCAATCGCTAGGGGAGGCTGAGTCATTGGTCGCGGCCGGCCGGCCCGATGAGTTGTTCTTGTCACGATTTCCGTTTCCGACCTTAATGTCCGCAGCATGCTATGTTGACAAATACGGTCCCGCGGAGCGGTACAATGTGCTCGAATTTGTCGATCGTATAAAGTGCCCATCTCTGTATGTGTTCGGGCAATCCGAAGTTGAACAAGGCGGAATCGCCTTTGCTGGTATGCCAGAGGCAATCCGATCGACGGAGGACACGGGACGGGATCTGCAAGTTATTCCGGGCGCTGACCACTTTTATACAGGTCAAGCGCCGGTGCTGATCGAGACCGTTCTCAATTGGCTGGCACTGCGATTCAGCGGCTAATGGTTGTGCCAGCGGTGTTCCACAGAATCAGGGCCGCGTTGCCAGGTCTCTTGAGCGTTATTCCGCCGCGGCGTCTTGAGGAGCGGCGGGAACGCGACGAACCCGCAGTCGCATCGGAAACGAGACCAGGTTTCCCTCGACTTTGGCGACCGCGTGAAACAGGCGGTCCGTTTCCGGGACCCAGTTTTCAGCACGCAAGAAAATTGTCCGTTCCGTTTGCCCCTCTGGAATCAGGACGCCATTCAAACCGATGTCTTCCACAATCACGCCGTGTGGTAAATTATTGACATCGAACTGGACTCGTTGCTCAAAGCCATTTCGTTCGATTCGTAATTCACATTGGGCCATGGATCCAGGGGCAATGACGACCTCCGGTATTTCGGGGAAAGCAATTGCCACTGGCGGTTTGGGTGTGGCTGTATAGCTCAATCGGAAATGTCCCAGGTTGTGCTGCTTTTGAACCCCACCCTGTTGAAGTGTAATTACCAGCATCGTGCCGCCTTCGAAACCCAGCGGTTCAGACAGTTCAAAGGCGGCCCAATGTGCGGGATTGTCGCCAGATCGTTGCACCGGGTAGCCAGCATCAGCATCGTGGGACCCGACGGACCAGCCCGTCTTCGCGTTGCCATCAATGGCATTTCTGACATCCCATCCACCTTGGGAGTAATCCGCGCTGGCATCCGACCACGTTCCGATCTGTGATTTTTCTGGGGAGGCCAAGGATACTGCAGTGACGTTGATTTCCGAGAGTACAAAATTACCAGTCTTGTCGGCGCGGCCGGGCCCGCTATGGGGTAGCGACGGATGCCCCATGGCATCGAGTCGAATGGCACGAATGTCTTGACTCTCGGTATAGCAAACGATGGTGTAGTTACCGGTATCAGGATTGGCGCCGCTTGCCAGGATTGCCTGATCGGGTTGGCGCGATAGCGTTGCAGCCGAGCTGGTTTTAAGGATGCCCGGTTCGAGGGGGTGCCAAGTCCGCTCTGGTGGCGATGGCACGACGATTGGTGTCAGGCCTTTGTCCCCTTGGGTGCGAAGGTGAGTTACTAGTTTGGGTCGACCTGCCAGTTTGATGGTGCCCAGCCCACCGACTTCATGTTTTCGTGGCTTTCCGAATATCTCCGCGGTGGCGGTGACTTTTGTCTGGGACCAGTTCTCCTTGGTTGTTCGGGGAGCGTGGGGGAGCGAATAGATGACTCCCTTGGCCATGCGTTGGCCGGCTTCGATCCAGATCGGAGTGCTGACCGCAAAACCGGCAGGAATACCAGATATGTCAATTCGGACAGGTCCATCAAAATTGTCGATGCGTGTCAGTTCGAGAGTGAATTCCTTGCCACTACCGGCATTGACGGTCGGATTGGTACCGCCCAGATTGATCGTGAAGTCGGGCTGGGGCCGTCGCACAATGAGCTCGTAAGAGAATTGTTTGCCGCCGAAGTTCCGGACATCATTGATTTGAATCAGATACTCGCCATCGGCGGGAGCCACAAAGGTGAGTCGCGAATCACTGCCGAGCTTGCGTGAGCTGGCGTCGTCGTTTTCATAATTCAGCACGAACGTAGGCAAGCCGTTGTCGGGAAGTTCAGTGCCGACGGGATAGGGAACCACGATGTAACACGGTTGGCCCAGTGGTTGGGCCCGGCCGCTGGTGTCAAAGAACCCAGTACGGGCTCCGGCACCGGGATAAAACTGGTAGCCCGAGTCTGGCCCTCGAGGCTTCAGAAACAGCTTCGTGACTTCACCGTTGAGATACAGATACTCGTTGATTTCCATCTCTTCCCAGTTGACCAGCCGGGCCTGGATGTCATCGGAACCGACGGGGCGGAAAGTAACCTGCGAGTCACGGACGGCGCGCAGCAGGACACGTGGGACAGGCTTCCCATTGGCATCCAGAATGACGATCTTGGAATCGAGTTGAGATTTGGCCCGAGCTGCGTTCGTTTCGATAATCCATTGATCACCACGGCGGGCTTGAAACCGGAACAGATCGACGTCGGGGGTTTGTTCAAGATCAGCTTGAAGCTCTCCAGTAGCTACCCCTGGGACGGCAAGACTTGTGGCGTTGCCGGGCATATTGTTGGGTTCGGACTCAGCCGTTCTCTCAAGTTTTTCGAGCGGCGGCTGGGCGCCGTAGTCGACGGGATCGGGAACTTCCGGGAGAACATCGTGGCCGGCCCCGTCCTGGTTCCCACGGGCTTTCAGTGAGTACTTGCCGACACTTCCATCCAGGCGTCCCACCAGCAATGTCTGGTTGTCACGGGCCACGGCGAGTGCCGAAACCCAGTCGGGCTGTTTTTCGAGCTGCCGATTCAACGTCAGGCTTTCCATCTCCCAGAGTTTGAGAGTGTGATCTTCTCCAGCGGATACCAGGGTCTTGCCGTGTGGGGCGTAGGCGATGCGCAGGATGGCTGCCTGGTGGGCAAAGACGGAGTAAAGAAGTGGGTTGGTGCCCTCTTGTGCCGAAGGACTGACTTGCCATAAGCGAATGCGGTTGTCGACGCCGCCGGCTGCCAGGTGGTTGCCGTTGGGTGCAAAGGCCAGCGTGTAGAGTTCCTTGGTAGATTGTTTGAGAGTGTCGAGACGTTCTCCAGTGGTGACATCCCACAGCTTGACGGTGCGATCAGCGCTGGCACTAGCCAGTACTTTGCCGTCGGGACGAAAAGCCAGGTCAAACACGGCTCCGTTGTGGCCGGACAGGGTAAAGCGTGTCTGGCCACTTTCGACGTCCCAAAGCTTGATTTGGCGATCATAACCGCCCGTTGCCAGCAAAGTTCCACTGGTATTCAAGGCACAGGCGTAAATACTGTCTCGATGTCCCTGAAAGACCCGCAGTTCACGGCCGCTCTGGCGTTCCCACAACCTCGCTTCACCGAACAAGCCGGGCTCTCCCGAGGCTGCTACCAGGAGGTTGCCGTCAGCGGAGTACACAAGGTCGTTTACATTGCCGCGCGGACCCGCAAGCTGACGTCTTGGTTCAGACAATTCCAGTGGGCCCAGAGAGACGGCGCCATAGCGGGCAATGGCAACTTCAGCGTCATCCGGTGCTAGCGCGACTGCACTGACCGGCGCTCGTGCTGGATTCGTCAACTCGATACGTGGAGTAATCAGACGTGTGGGATCGTAATCTCCGCTCGGGCCTTTGGCTCCGAGGTCAATCCAGGTCGTCAACAAAGCGATTTCCGCTGCGGTTGGTTGTGGTTCGTCGGCTGGCGGCATCGCTGGCTTTGCCTGGCCTGAGACAACGCGGATTAGCCGACTGAGGTCACCACGTGTCGGCGTAATCACCGAACCGCGTGTGCTGCCTTTGAGTAGCTCGCTGTAACTGTCGAGTCGCAGGCCTCCTCCGGCCTCGTCCGCGTTATGGCAACCGACGCAGTACCTCTTCAGAACCTGCATAACGGGTGCAAACGCCTGCTCGCCGGTCGTTGGCTCCTCGGCGCGCGTGGGGGTGGGTTCCAGCAATGCCAGTAAGGGGGTGAGCAGAGCCAGCAAGAGAAGGTTTCGAAGTGCGAGAAGAGGTGTCATTCGATGAGCGCCTTGAGCCAGAAAAGTGGAGAACATCGAGTACCGTAGCCTGGTTGTTGTCATGGATGTGTGTTGCCACATGGGCAGGCAAGTTCGTGGGTTTTAGTGGTTGAACAGGAACTCGCGACTACTAAGAATACTCCAGTAAAGGTCTTCAATGAGTAACCTGCGGTCTGCCGCAGGCGTTGCTTGAAACACCTCTAAAAGTTTCTTTGCCTCGGATTCCGAAGGAGTGCGTGACAGTGCGGCGAGATAGGCTTGTTCAATTGGCATCGTGTCGGGTACGTCAGAGCCAATTTGACCGACGATACTGTCCGCGGCCTGTAATTTTCCGTTGACGGTGTCGCCGTTGTAGAGATGGAAAACCTGGGTGATACTTGGTTCATCGCTGCGTTCGCATTCACAGGTGATTACACGTTCAGGGCGGCCAAATGTGGTCAGGAAGTAAGAGTTGATGTTTGAATCTGGCAGCTGCAAAGCGCGGAAACCGCGTGGATGATCCTTGAACGCGGTGGGGACCTGTGTCACTTGCGAAAGCGCGTCCAATAGCACCTCAGCTTTCATGCGGCGGGGATAATAACGTGAGTAAAAACGCTGGTCGGCGGCATTTTCTTTGCTTGCCTGGCTACTACGTTGATAGGCCGCCGACTGCACCATCGTCCGTATCAGTTCTTTGAGACGAAAGTTGCGTGACACCAGGAAATCGGAAACCGCTTGGAGCAGGCGTTCGTTGCTGGCCGGATTGGTTATCCGCATGTCGTCAATCGGCTCTACCAGCCCAACACCAAAAAAATTGGCCCAGATGCGGTTGCTGATGGAGCGACTGAAATAGGGGTTGTCGGCGGCCGTTAACCACGCCCCAAGCGGGATCCGCCGGTCTTGGGTGTTACTAAACGGAACCGCTGGGGCATCCAGGGGCCGTGGTGGTTGGGCGCGGCCAGTCGCCGGCTGGATCAACTCACCCCGTGTGTCCGCAAAGACAACACGGGGATTGCCCTTGGCACGAACCCGCGCAAACATGTTGGCGAAACCGTAGTACTGGTCATTGGTCCATTTTTCCAAAGGATGGTTGTGGCACTTGGCGCACTGGATCGACAGGCCCATAAAGGCCTGGGATACCGTTTCAGCGATTTCTTCAGGGCTTTGATGCAGCGTATAGAAATTGGCTGCGCCGTATTCTTTCGTACTCCCCGTGGCAGTGATGACTTGTGACACCATCTGATCCCAGGGCGTATCTTCGGCGACGCGCTCACGGATCCAGCCGTAGTAGGACTTTACGCTAGCCGCATCGAGTTTTTCGCTGTTGACCAGTAGTAAGTCAGACCAGCGATATGCCCAGTAATCGACAAATTCAGGTCGTGCCAGTAGGGCGTCGATCAAGGCATCCCGTTTGGCGGGGTGGTCATTTGCCAGGAACTGACGGGTCTCGTCGATCGTCGGCAGTGTGCCAATGGTATCCAGAAAGACGCGCCGAATAAAAACTTCGTCGCGGCATGGAGGCGAGGGGGGCAGTTGAAGGCTGGCCAGTTTGTCCGTGATCAGCGTATCGATAAAGTTGGAACTCGCGGCATCTGCGAACTGTTGTGCCGGGGTCTGGTTTTCGTAGGGCACACTGACAAAGGCCATATCATTCAAGTTGAGATACCAGACCTTGATAGCGCCTTCTCCCGACCCGTGAACCGAAACCTGGCCGTGTGTACCAACCGTGGCGACACTGCTATTGACCGAGGTGTATTTCGCCCACCTGGTGACGTCTTCCACATGCCCGTCATTAAAATGTGCGAGTACCACGAGTTGTTGGGTGCTGCCCGCCTTTTGCCGTGATGCGGCAGGCAGAACTTCCAGCCTCTCGATCACTGGATCGTCGTCCGCCGGTCCCGGACTTCCAGCTGCGATCCATTCTGCAAGTACCTGGTATTCAGCCGAATCCACTTCGAACCGGATGCCGCCCTTGTGTGGGATCAGGCCTGTTGGCTTGGTGAGAATCAAGCTGCGGCCGGGGTCTTCCGGAATAATGCGACGGCCGCGGGCCTGACGGGTAAGATACGCATAATCGGCTTCCAGGTTGAACCCGAAAAGCGTCAGGCGGAATCCCTTTTGTCCAGCTCGGGCGCCGTGGCAAGCTCCCGAGTTACAGCCAGTCTTGGATAGAACCGACTCGACATGATTGCGAAAATTCCAGACAAACGTCTGTTCTTGTCCCTCAATGATCACTTCAGCAGTCGCCGCATGGCCCTGCCAGCGGGCCTCAATTTGAGTACGTCCATTGGACTGTGGAACCGCGCGTTGGTTCTCAATGGTGACGATTTCAGGATTGTGACTGATCCACTCAATCTCCCCGGAAGCCTGTCCCACATACTTCCCGTCGACCGTCCGTTCGACAACAAGTTGTTGGTGTGCACGTGGCGTGGATAGCTTGATTGTACCAGGGAAAAGGGCGATTCCGTCGGCAGCGCAGAGCGAGTTGACCTGCGCGAACGTCAGGGTGATGAACAGGATTACAATGCGAGGTGCGTCGCTGCTGATGGTCGCAGTTTTGTCGAGTGACGGTAACCGTTGCAGTGCACCTGGACCGATCCTGGAGCATGGTTTGCATAAACGCATGGCGCGATTCCTTGAGGCCGGGTTCGCAGCAATTTCTTTGCACGTACCCGGCCGCGCGTGATAGTTGAGTGTTCCAGTATGTCGAGTCAGAACAACTCTTGAATTTCGTGCTTGCCGTAGTCGACCAGAGGGAATGGCCGGCCAGCCGGCCCGGGTAGTTCGGTTTCCAGGTCCAGGCCGAGACTATGGTAGATCGTGCCGACGAGTTCGGCGGGCTCCACTGGACGTTCCGCAGGATAACCGCCAATGGAGTCACTACGACCGACGACGCGTCCTCCTTGGACTCCGCCACCGGCAAAATAGACTGACCAGCACTGGGGCCAATGGTCGCGGCCGCCGGCGGGATTCACGCGGGGAGTCCGGCCAAATTCCTGCAAGTTACAGACGAGCGTATCTTCCAAGAGTCCGCGTTCTGTCAGGTCCTCCAGCAAAGTGCCATAGGCCTGATCGTACATCGGGCAGACGATGTCCTTCATGCCGGCAATTGAAGTAAATGGCTGAGAACCATGGATGTCCCAGGTAATTTCGTTGAATACGGTGAGGAATGTATTGACGGTGACAAAGCGGACGCCAGCTTCCACGAGGCGTCGAGCCAACAGACAACATTGTCCAAATCGATTGTTGCCATATTTGTCTCGTAGTTTTTTCGGTTCCTTCGACAAATCAAACGCGTTGCGCGCTTCTTGACTCGTCATAATGCGGTAAGCGGCGTCGAAGTTTGTGTCCAGCAGCTCGGCACTCTGGCTATTTTCGAACTGGGTGGCGGTTTCTTCAACGATTTCTCGTAGCTTTCGCCGCCTCGCTAATCTCGCCTCCCCAATTTGCTGGGGTGGGAGCAGATCGGGGACTTTGAAGTTCGGTTTCGAGGGATCGGTATTCAATACAAATGGGTCGAATGCTTTGCCGAGGAATCCGGCATCCTGACCGTGTGGCAGATTGCCACCAGTGGGTCCCATAGGTTCTGGCAGGATGACGTGCGCAGGCAGGTCGGTTTTGCGGCCACGCAGATAGGCGAGAGCACAACCGGCGTGGGGGGTATTGATGCCACCGGTGAAGAGTCGGCCCGTCTGCATCATTTGGTGACCGGTATCATGCACCGCGGCAGCCGTGTGGAAGCAGCTGCGAACCAGCGAGAGTTTGTCCGCATGTTTGGCGTGTTGAGGCAGGACTTCGCTGATACGTATGTCAGGAGAAGCCGACGCAATGGTTGAAAAGGGGCCACGAATTTCTGCTGCGGCGTCTGGTTTAGGGTCGAAGGTGTCAAGTTGGCTGGGAGCACCCAGGTTGAAAATCATAATGACCGATCGGTCATCGTGTTCTTGTTTGACCTGACCGGCCGCTTTGGCCGCCATGAGCTGGGGCAGCGAAAGCCCGACAGCACCTAACGACCCGACTTGCATGAAATCGCGTCGGTTAAGGCCGTCGCAGGTTTGTGCAGTGCCGCGGTCGGTTAAGCGGAGCATAGATGGATCCTTGATCTCTTAGGAGAGGAGGCACCGGAAGTACTGGGGCCAGGCCCATGTGGGTCGGCCATTGTGTTTTACCACGGGAGGGTGTTTTGCCGGGAGACGGACACAGCCGATGGCACGACTGCTGGAGGCATCGGCAGCCGATGTCGCTCCGCCGCGGAAACAAGGGCAACTGTTTTCACAAAAACCGGATTTTAGGGTAGCATATTTGCGGTGTAAGGTCAACGAATCAAAGTGGTTAGGGTGGCTGGGTGAAGATGAAGCAGCTATTGGTTACTGGGCCCAGACAGGCCTCACTCTGCGATGTGCCCTGCCCTGCCTGTGGCGTGGAAGAGGTGTTGGTTGAAGCGCGGCTGACTGCGATCAGCACTGGCACGGAACTACGTGTGTTTCGAGCAATTGCCGTCGATGATGAAGGGCGGTTCCTGCACGAAGCGGTTCCTTTTCAACTGCCGGCTGCAAACGGCTATTCCATGGTGGGGACGGTGCGGGAAACTGGCACGGCGGTCTCGGGGCTTCGTCCCGGGACTCGAGTCTTTGCGACCGCGGCGCATGCGGCGTGGGCCACTGTTTCTCCTGATGTGTTGCACCCATTACCCGAGACGCTGGCGGCAGAAAACGCTGTCTGGCTGAATGTGCTTGAAGTGGCCCATCGCGCGTTGCGGCAAGCCAACCCAGATCCGGGGGCGGATGTCGCCATTATCGGGCAGGGTGTCGTCGGCCTAGGAATGCTTGCCTGGTCGGTCGCTTGCGGTTTTCGTACCGTGGTGGTTGAACGTCATGCCGAGCGCCGCGCGATCGCGTGCGAGATGGGCGCTGATATGGTCCTCTCGCCAGACGATGACGACTGCGTCGCCCAGACCATTGCGTTTGCCAGCGGCGTCGGTGCAGATGTGGTGTTTGAAGCGGGCTCATGCTGGGAAGCAATTCGTGTCGCATTGCAGGTTGCGAGGTCGGATGGGACCGTCGTGGTGATGTCGCGTCATACGCAGCGGCCCGAGTTTAATCCGGTGGGACACCCATTTCTGGGCAAGAGGCTAAAGGTGGTGACCACGTATGGTTACCCACCTGATGGCCACCGCTGGGATCGGCACCGCAGCGTCGCGTTGACGTTGGATTTTCTGCAACGCGGGCGGTTTAACTTGAATCCCATGGTGACTGACCGCGTCCCTGCTGAACAACTACCGGCGGTTTATGACCGGATGGATCGTGGTGATGCGTCGCTGGTCGGAGTGTTGATCGACTGGTAGCAAAAGGGAATGACGAGCGAAGATGTTGCCTTCAAGAGCGGTTATTCGAGCCGACCTGCGAGACGGAGAGGGAAGTGTCACAGTTGCGTTACACGGGTTACTGGGAACAAATCGCTAGCCATGCCGTCCGATTGATCTGTAGCGAGTTTCCTGGACGAGTTTCTGGTCTGCTGCTGCTGTGCGTCGGTTGTGGGACTCCCACAGAACCCGAGTTTCCAGCGCCAGCTACCGTGGTCGACATCGAGGTTGAATGTCAGCGGGTGGCCCAACGACTGCGGGACGAGCTCGGTAACCGTGGTGAAGTGGTCGTGAGGTCGCCATTTGTGCTCGCCGGCGACGAGACGGCCGATGGGTTGATTGTACGTTATCAGCAAGAGATTGAACCGCTGGCACGGGCCATGCGGTTGAGCTATTTCGAGATGGTCCCCGATCGGCCGATTACCTTCCTCTTGTGCTTGAATACTGCAAGCTATCACGATCTGGCACGCCATCTATTTGCGGATGAGCCTGTGTCGAAGTGGGGGTACTACAAGCCTGCGCGGCGCACGGTGATTGTCAATCTGGAACATGGCGTGGCGGGGATTGGACACGAACTGACACACGCCTTGATGGACTTCGATTTTCCCACGGCCCCTTTTTGGTTTCGCGAAGGGCTAGCGGCTTTGCACGAGTCCGTATTCGTACGTGAGACAGCGGCGGGAACTTCCCTCGAAGGTTTGCGCAAAGGGCGCTGGAAGGCAATGCAGTCGCTCCTGGACAACGATCGCCTGCTAACGCTGGAAGCGTTGCTCACAGCAGGAAAGCCGAGCACCGGCCGGGCAGCACGTCGCTACGCGCAAGCCCGTTTTTTTTGCCTGTTCCTGCAGCAAAATCAGCAGTTGAAAACGTACTACCAGCGTTTCAAGCGAGCGAGCAGTGTAGATCCACACGGCATACGGACTTTGCTGGAAGTGTTAGGCAAGCAGCACCTGGAAGACGTCGATCGTGATTTTCGGCATTGGCTTGAAGAACTTTCTGTGACGCCGGCCAGACGAGCAGACGCTGCGTCATTGGATGCGAGGTAGCAGCGCGGAGGTCCGTTGGGGTCAGGGCGTGGCGGCGCGGGCCGGATTGGCTGACTTGTCATCGGTTGGTTTTAATTTCCCCGAGCGACCTTGTGTCCAACGTCGCAAACCTTCGAGTCGTTCTTTGCCGCGGGCAAAATACGCCGTGTCGAGCGTGCTCAGGTGTTTTGCGTAGCGTTGTTTTTGTCGGTTGTTCCAACCGTCTTCTGGCTTGACGAGGGAAAGGCTGGTCATCTGCTCAACCAGCATCTGAGCGATTTGCTGATGTCCAGTTATGTTGGGGTGGACATGGTCTAACATGAGCTCGTCACCGATCAGTCCGTGGCGAGCTTGTGCTTCCCAGGTGCGGCGTAGTTCCAGTAGAGGTACATCCAAACGTTTGGCAATTGCACGCAATGCGTTGTGCATTGGCTCAAGCATGCGTAAGGGGCAGATGTCTTCATCCTTGGCTCGCAGGTAACTGGCTTTTGCAAGATCGTAATGCCGCAGGTTTTCCTGGACCCGTCCCATCAGGAAGTGGGCACCTGCATGGCCTGGATCCAGGTCAAGTGCCTGGCGAAGCAGGTCTTGCTGGTTGGCTTCACTTCCTGACGGCAGGTTGCGAGCGCGGGACCACAAGTCTTCAAAGCGTTTCCGCTGCTCGGTAGACAAGTTCGTGTCGACGACTGATTTGAAGGGAGGGGTGTCTTTGATGTTACTGACAGGGTCGATCAGGATGACAGGGATGCCTGCCTGGAGAGTGAGCTGTAGCATCTTGTCGAGGTTGTATTGGAAGTGTTCGATTACTGTCTGCTGCCATTCTGGATCGCGATGATAGTCTGCCAGGCCTCCCTGATAATCAAGCAGCGCATCAACCTCAGTGGTGAGTGTTGTGCCTGGTTGATTATTGGTATTGCCGTTGAATAGTGATTGTGGAAATTGCACCACTCGGAGACGTGACAGTTGGTTTTGGATGTTTCTCACGATGGTTGGTTGGCGTTTGAGGTGCGCGTATGATCTGTCCTCGAGAAACTCATTGTGGCCGGTGTAGAGAATCAGTAAGTCCGGTTTGTACTGCAGGATCTCTCGCACGATCGGGACGAGTCGGTAGGTTGCGTAGGAAACCCCTCCACAGTTAATGACTTCCCAGGAGCGGGACGGTGCGTATGCTTCCAGGCTCAGCTCAAGCCATGTCGAAAACGCGGTTTCAATAGCGAACGGACGTCCCTGGACAGTCGATCCGCCTAGGCAGAAAACACGGAATTCATCTTCAGGCTTTGGCCACGTGAAGGATTCGGGACGAAATAACAGTTGTCGGGAGTCCGGAATGACAGCACTTTTCTGTGCGGGCTGGTGAACAAACAGGGGGCGTGTTTCGCGCATACCGAGGTAGGGGTCGTCAAGTTGTGGTGGTGGCTGCCAGTCGGCCAGACGTAGTAACCCTTCGCAAATCAGAAACGGGGTCAAACTGAGTATCACGGTTGCTACGCGGAAACTGATGGATCTGTAGAGTGAAGTGATGCGTGGCGCTGTCATGGCGATACCGGTGGTCGCGGTCCTGTGGCCGTATTGCCTATCATAACGCAGCGCGGTCAAACATCACGTTACAGTAACTGTTTCAGTCCGTCGGGAGAGGCGTCAACGTGGGACTTATACCGATTGACTCCCTGGAAGATCCTCGTATCGCCGTCTACCGGGATCTCCACGCGGGTGCGGACTGGCGCCGTCGGCGCCGGTTTATTGTGGAAGGTCAACACTTGGTTAATCGGTTGCTAGCAAGCCGTTTTGAGGTTGAGTCCGTCCTGGTCGAGGCGGGGCGTGCGGCGCAACAGTACCAGGTCCTTGGGCCGCAGATGGATTGTTATGTCGCCCCGAGAGAACTGATCAACAAGCTGGTAGGGTTTCGTTTCCATCGAGGTGTCCTGGCGTGCGGCAAACGCGCGCAAACGGTCTCGCTGCAGGACCTGGACCTGTCTCGATCCGGCCCATTGAGACTGGTCGTCTGTGTCCAGATCTGTGACCCGGAGAATGTGGGGTCTGTCATACGTACTGCGGCTGCGTTTGGGGTGCAGGCCATTGTATTCACGGAGGGTTGTGCCGATCCCTTCTCGCGCCGCGTGACCCGAGTTGCCATGGGAGCGAACTTGCTGTTGCCGCTGGTCGAGATGACCGATTGCAGGCAAGCCCTGCAACAGCTGGCAGAGCAGTATCGGGTACAGCGCTATGCAGCTGTCATAGACGATTGCGGTTTGGGATTAGCAGAGGTTCGTCCGGGCGACCGCTGGGCAGTTGTCTTTGGCAATGAAGGGGATGGGCTCCCGGCCAATATTTGTGAGAGCTGTGACCAGCAAGTGACGATTGCCATGGCGGCCGGTGTGGATTCGCTGAATGTCGGCGTGTCTGCGGGTATATTTTTGTACCAGATGTCGCGACAGACGGGCTCGGACCATTCTACGCCAGACGCCATGCACCCATCCCCCGGTTCCCTTGAGTAATGCGGGAGACAGAGTTCTTGTCGAGCCCTGGTGGTAACTGGCCCGGCGGCTCGATTGGCTCCCCGGTTGTGAATTCTTTACAATGCTCGTGCCACGAATGATGGAAATTGTTCAGCCACTATTGGAGCGCACCTGAGACAAAGGTGTCTGATTGTTATGGAAATGCTGTTGCCCGTAAGGGATGTGTTGTTTTACGCCTTTGGTTCGCTGCCATTGATCGCGGCAGGTATAGGTCTGCTGGTTGCTGCCCGCTGGATTTTTGTCTGGGCAACTCCGTTAGGATCTGATGATGATGTCGTGGCCGGTGAGAATACTGCCGTCGGTGTGGTGTTCGGCGGATTTATGTTCAGTGTTGGTTTGGCGGTGAGTGGTTGCTTGTTTGGGCGTGTACCCGATGTACCGGTATGGGTTGATGCTTTGGAAATGCTGGTTGAGGGTGTCTTGATTATCATCTTGTTGCTATTAAGCATCTGGGTGAACGATGTCGTCATTCTGCGATCGTTTTCAGTAGTGAAGGAAATTCGAGAAGACCGGAACCTCGGTGCCGCCTTCTGTGTGGCGGGATCCTGCCTGGCGAGTGGGTTGATTCTCAACGGCGCGTTGTCGGGCTATAGCAGCGGGATATGGGAAGGCTTGAGAGATATCAGTTTGTACTGGTTCATCGGGCAAGGTTTGTTGGCGTTGGCTGGTTTCGTTTACCATAAATTGGCCCGTTACGATGTGCATCACGTGATTCAGTACGACGATAATGCCGCTGCCGGGCTCGGGTTTGGTGGATTCTTGCTCGGGCTGGGGTTAGTGGTACGGGCAGCCATGGTTGGTTCCGGCAATTTCCCGCTGGCTGGCGAGTTGTTGTCAACGGTCTGCATGGGGGTGCTGGGGTTGGCGTTGCTGTCCGCAGTGAACACGGTCACGACACTGTTTGTGCTGCCTCGCGTCAATTATGAGGTCGAAGTAGAGATGAAACGAAATCTGGCCGCTGCCGCGGTTATCGTGTCCATGTCTTTAGCGCTTGCATTGGCAATTGCCGGTCCGTTGCAAAGACCGATCAACGTGTCGTCCCCCGAGCGAGCACCCGCCACGACGACAGCTGGTGCCTCCGAAGAGGCATTGAACAAGAAGACGCCTGCGGCGAAGGCAGATGTGCAGGAACTCGCGACAGAGGATGAGTCCTGAACTCGTCGAGCGTCCCGGAGCGGCAGCCAATCCGCCAGTTGATGGGTGCGCGTCAGGTCACACTGTGGCCAGCCAAGAAAGAAAAATTCCGGCGGTGTTCTGATGTAACAGGAAGGGAGAGGCGATGCGCGTCCTGGTGGCAGAATTGAAACAGGAGACGGCGACCTTTAATCCGATGCTGAGTCGGTACGACGACTTTCAGGTCCATCACGGCAGCGGAATGATTGACGCCTACCGTCACACACGTACCGAACTTGCAGGTGCGATGCAGGTACTGGAGCCGGAGGGGATTGAGATCGTTCCGACGTTGGCAGCAGCTGCCGTTTCTGGCGGGCCTGTCGTAGATGCGGATCTCGAACGGTTGTTGACGGAATGTGTTACCGCAGCAAAGGGTTGCGGTGATCTTGACGGTGTCTACGTTTGCTTACACGGCGCAATGGCCGGTGTGTCTGAAGACGACCCAGAGGGACGTCTGCTTAGCGCATTGCGGGAAGTACTGGGCGATTTGCCCATGGTTGCTTCGCTGGACCTGCACGCGGTGATCACGGACCGCCTCGTGAACGCAGCTGACATACTGGTGCCGTTCCATACCTACCCCCACATCGATCAGTTTGAGACAGGGCAGCGGGCCGCAAGCCTGCTGCTACGTTTGTTGCGGAAGGAAATTCGACCTGTTACCGCGCGTGTTACCATTCCGATGCTGGTACGCGGGGATGAGCTGATTACAGCAACGGGGAAGTTTGGCGAGGCAATTCGCAGGTGTCAGGAGATTGAAGCTGAACGCGGTGGTTTATGCGCCGGGGTGATTATTGGGAATGCATTCACAGATGTCCCTGACTTGCAATCGAATGTGTTGATTTGCCGGGACGACGATGCATCCGGCGCCGAGACGCAGGCACTAGAAATTGCCCGTTACATGTGGCGTCACCGGCAGGACTTTCAGGCACCTCTGACACCACTGGCAGAGGCGATTGCTGTGGCTGCGGAGACGGAAGGCCTGACAGTGTTTTCAGATGCAGCCGATGCAACTGCCAGTGGTGCGGCTGGTGACAGTAACGCGATTCTCAAGGGCTTGCTGCAGTCCGACTGGAAGAAGCTCGCCTTGGTGCCGGTGGTTGACGCGCCCGCGGTAGCGACCGCGATAGGTGCCGGGGTTGGTTCGCAAATGGCAATCCCATTGGGTGGTACACGTGACCCGGGACGGTTCTCGCCGGTGGTCGTGGACGTGATTGTTGAAAGTGTGCACGACGGTGACTTTTTGTATGAAGACGGGACGCGTGGCCGAGGTGGTCGCGTGGTTGTGTTGAAAGCGGGATCGATCACGATTCTGGTTTCTGAACGACCTGTTTACGTAGTGGGTCTGAAGGTTTTTCAGGCACACGGCTTAGAGCCGACCGCGTTCGATCTGGTGGTGGTCAAGTCACCCAACGGGTTTCGTACGCACTACCAGGAACTGGCGAGCAGAATCGTGCCAGTCGATGTTCCCGGGTCAACGAGTGCCAATTTGCGTTCCTTGCCGTTTCAGAATTGCCGGCGGCCTATGTACCCACTAGAGGAACACACCGAGCCCCCGTTTGACGTGCTGTAGGACACGTGCCGTTCCATTCCAGAGAAGTGGGCCTGTGGTGCGATCCAGGTGAAATCGGTAACCACAGTTTGATGGGGCCGATTGTGCGCGAGGGGCCGGAGACAGGTAGCGCATGCTGCGCTAGAATAAAACAAGCGAATAAGTGTCCCTCAAAGAGGGTGTTCACAACACGTCGAGCAGAGTGGTGAGGCGAAGAGCGATGAAATACGAAATGGTAGAGAACTATGCGGGAGGTCTGTTTCAGACTCGCACGGCAGAGAGACAGGACGTGATTTCACCGCTCGATGGCACCGTGATTTCACAGGTTCCGCTGTCCGACACTGCAGATGTCGAGGAAGCAGTGCGACACGCCCACCAGGCGTTTCCTGCCTGGTCCTCGCGGACAAGCAAGCAACGCGCCGATGTGTTTTATCGCTATCGGGCCTTGCTGGAAACAAATCAGGATGAATTGGCTCAGTTGATTCACGACGAAAATGGGAAAACGGTTGACGAGGGACGCGCGGAAGTGGTGCGTGCTATTGAGGTCACTGAATTTGCCTGTGCATTACCACAAATGGTTGCCGGTGAGGTGCTCGAAGTAAGTCGTGGGGTTGAGTGTCGCGTAGACCGGATACCGCTCGGGGTCGTGGCATCCATTGTTCCGTTCAACTTTCCTGTGATGGTTCCACATTGGACGATTCCTATTGCCCTGGGTTTGGGTAACACCATGGTGTTCAAACCGTCTGAACAGGTTCCACTGAGCGCGCGGCGAACCGCAGAACTACTCCAGGAGGCAGGTTTGCCCCCTGGCGTGTTCAATGTGATTCATGGTGACCAACGTGCTTCGCAGGCGATTATAGATCACCCTGATGTCGAAGCTGTGACTTTTGTCGGTTCGACGCCGGTTGCCCGGCAAGTTTATCAGCGGGCGACCGGCCAGTACAAAAGAGCGCTCTGTTTAGGAGGTGCCAAGAATCACTTGTTGGTGTTGCCTGATGCAGATCTTGAGCAAACCGCGGCGAATGTTGTGGCATCGATGGCTGGGTGTGCCGGCCAGCGGTGTATGGCTGCGGCATCGATGGTTGCGGTCGGCGATATCGATCCCATCATCGAGCGAGTTTGCCAGGTAGCTCAAGAGATGGTTCCTGGCGCGGGGCTGGGACCAGTGATTTCCGCTGCTGCGAAGTCACGCATCGAAGACTATATTTCCGAGGCGGAGGCTGCCGGGGCGAACGTATTGGTGGACGGCCGTAATGCACAGGTTGCCGGTTGTGAGGACGGATTTTACGTGGGCGCGACAGTCTTGGACCATGTACAGCCAGAAATGCGGATTGCCCGCGAGGAGGTGTTTGGCCCAGTACTGAGTATTCTTCGCGCTACGGACATTGACCACGCTGTCGAGCTCGAAAATGGCTCTGAGTTTGGTAACGCGGCTGCGGTCTATACGCGTAGTGGAGCGTTGGCCCGCAATATCGTCCAGCGTGTCAGCGCTGGCATGATTGGAGTCAATATTGGTGTACCGGTTCCACTTGAGCCATTTGGTTTTGGGGGCTGGAACGAGTCAAAATTTGGTGTCGGTGATATTACCGGGAAGAGTTCGATTGAATTCTGGACACAGGCACGCAAGACCACAACGCGCTGGACAGGTGAGATCAAGCAGGGCTGGATGGGGGATTGAGGCGGCTGAGTTGTCCAGGTCGTTTCAGTGTGCTGTCGGTCAGGGGGTGAAATCCGCGTCTGCCGGCAGGTTGCATACAAATGCCGCCAGCAAGTCCGCAGCGCGATCGATATCTTCCAGGGAGATGGTTTCGACGGCACTATGCATGTATCGGTTGGGTACGCTGACCAATCCGGTTGCGACGCCTGCTCGTGAGATTTGAATCGTATTGGTGTCGTTGGGCGTGGCGCGGCCGATTGCGGCGGGTTGATAGGGAATGCCCTCGCCCTGACATGATTGTGTGAGGCGGTCAACCACCACGGGATTCATGTTGGGACCCCGGAAAATGACCGGGCCTTTGCCGAGCGAGATCTCGCCTTGCTGTCGTTTGTCGATGGTTGGGCAATCTGTCGCGTGCGTTACATCGACGGCGATCGCCACATGTGGATCGACCGCGTACGCGCTGGTTCTCGCCCCACGCAAGCCGATTTCTTCCTGGACCGTTGATACAGCGTAGACGCCACAAGCGGGACTGGCTTCACAGGCCCGTCGCAGTGCTTCGATGACGATCCACACGCCGGTTGCATTGTCCATGCCAGGCGCGCTGGCCAGGCTGTTTTGCAGCTCTCGAAAGCCGAGTTGCAGGGTCACGGGGTCGCCGATGGATACGCATTGGAGCGCTTGTTGCTTGCTGGTAGCTCCGATGTCTAACCAGAGGTCTTCTAGTTTGACAACTTGCTTGCGTTCCTGGTCGTTGAGGAGGTGAATTGGTTTACGGGAAATGACAGCCGGCAGGGGGCCATTTGTCGTCCAGACGACCATCCGTTGGCCAATCAATTGTTGTGGATCCCAGCCGCCGATTGTTTGTGCGTAGAGGAATCCGTTGTCATCCACGTGTGAGATTAGCATGCCGATTTGGTCACAGTGCCCAGCAAACATGACGCGCAGCGGTGCGTCGGGATTCTTGACGGCGACCAGGTTGCCATGGACGTCGCGGTCCACTCGGTCTGCAAAGCCTGAAACGTAATCCTGGATGACGTCCTGGACGGGTTGTTCGTAGCCGGAGGGACCGGGAGTTTCCAGGAGTTTGATCAGGAAATCGCGGGCGCTGGAAAGCATGGTAGAACCCTCTGGGAGATGTGACGCAAGGCGGTTGTCAGCTGTAGCCAGGTTAAACTCGATGGAAATGCATCAGAAGTCTTCACAAACCATGACCCATAATGCCTACCCTGACAAGTGGCGTGTTCAATTCGCAGTTTGTCCTCTACGATAGTTTCTAGATGACGGGTTTGGACAAGGTTGCAGAGGTTACAGCGGCATGGAAACGACGCGGGTTGGGGTGGTTGGTTTAGGGACAGTAGGCACCGGTGTCGCAAGGCTGTTGACGGAACATCGCGAGCGGATTTGCAGGCGAGCAGGGCATGCCGTGGAGCTTGCCAGGGTTGTGGTTGCGGACTTGAGCAAACCGCGGGAAGTCGGTTTTGACTCCGGGATGATTACCGATCGCCTGGCAGACCTGACTGCGGATCAGGAAATCAGTGTGGTCTGTCAACTGATTGGGGGCCTGGAGCCTGCACGTTCGATCATGTTGCAGCTCTTGGAGAGCGGCAAGGATATTGTTACCGCCAACAAAGCACTATTGGCAGAACACGGCCCCGAACTGTTTGACCGAGCTCGTGAATTGGGCCGGTCGATCGCCTTTGAGGCTTCTGTGGGAGGGGGGATGCCGATCATCAACAGCATTGGCCAGTGCCTCTCAGCCAATCGCATTGATTCACTGCAGGGAATCCTCAACGGCACCAGTAATTTCATCGTCTCCCAGATGGAGGAACAGGGCTGGGATTTTCCTGCTGCGCTTGCCGAAGCACAAACGCGTGGCTTTGCAGAAGCTGATCCACGAATGGATATCGATGGTAGCGATGCGGCCCAAAAACTGGCAATTCTGTCGCACCTTGCGTTTGGTGCCCGTTTGCATTGGACCGACATACCCTGTGTCGGGATTGATGACCTGGAAGTGGTCGATCTCAAATATGCCAGACAGCTGGGATACCGTATCAAGTTATTGGCGATCGCGCAGCGATCGAACGCGGGGTTGGAGCTTCATGTTTCACCAACACTAGTACGTTCCGGACAGCCGTTGGCAGAGGTGCGGGGTTCCTTTAACGCCGTGAGTGTCGTCGGTGACGCAGTTGGTCGCGTGTTTTTGCAAGGCGCCGGTGCCGGACAGATGCCGACGGCGTCAGCGGTCGTGGCGGATTTGATTGACACGGCCGTAGGACGCACCAGGATTACATTTCAAACACTGGAATTGTGGTCGCACGGGGAAGCCCGCGTGAAGATTCGCGATCATGCCGAAGGTTCAGCACATTACTACCTGCGTTTCATGGTTGACGATCACCCTGGTGTGTTGGCCGAGATCTCAGGCGTGTTGGGGCGGCACCAGGTGTCGATTGCTTCGCTGATTCAGCAGCCAGGGGAATGTGGATACCCGTCCGGGCAGGTGCCGCTGGTCATGATGACCCACAGCGCGAGTGAAGGTGCGGCTGCTAGTGCGATGGAAGAAATCGAACAATTGCCGAGCGTTCGTGGCCCAGGTGTCAGAATGCGCGTCCTGTCCTGATCGTTCGTAGACGCAAGTTCAGGTAGTTGTTTCGACGACGCCAGATTCTACCAGCCGGCCCTGATCGAGCGCCAAAGATCGGTCCGCATAGGCCGCGGCGCGGTCGTGATGGGTGACCAGGAGGATGGTTCCTCCTTGTTTATGGAATTGCGCCAGTAGCTCAAGTACGCCGGACGCATTTTCTGGATCCAGGTTGCCGGTTGGTTCGTCGGCGAGCAGCAAACGCGGGCGGTTCAGTAAAGCCCGCGCCAATGCCACACGCTGGCGTTCTCCGGCACTTAGTTCACCCGGACGATGTGTCAGGCGATCCCTTAAACCGAAATCGGATAGCAGTGTTTCAGCACGTTCGCCAGCCGTTGCCGATGCAACTTCACTTCCCGCCACCACCACATTTTCCATAATGTTCAAATACGGTAACAAGTGAAACATCTGGAACACGAAGCCAATTTTTTCACCGCGAAAAGCAGAACGTTGTGCCGCTGTCATCTCTGAAACCGGTTGTCCGTCAATCACGATCCGCCCTTGTGTGGGCAGTACCAGACCACCAGCCAGTGACAGTAGCGTTGATTTTCCACATCCACTGGGGCCGCGTACGGCGATAAATTCCCCCTCGTTGATCGAGAGCGACAGATCTGAGATCGCAGCAACTTCGCTTGTCGCGGTGCGGTAGGTCTTGTGGACATGTTCAAACTGGATCATAGGTATTTCGTGGCAGATGTCCGTTGCCAGCCGGCCAGCTCCCGGATCTCGTGTGCGTGGCCAGGCTGGTCAGCAGTTTCCGCAGTTTGTCGGTGGCGTGATCAACGGGGCCGCAGGACGATGAAGGTGGCAACAAATAATGTCAATAGTGACAGGGCAACTCCCGCGCCGACCGTCCAGAGCAGGTTGCCGGTGGCAGCTGTTTCAGCACCCTCGCCGGTAGCCGGTGACGGGGAGGAGGGTGGCGTCAGTGAGGCAATCGCGGTCTCCTGAACCGGCGGAGCGGTCGGCTTGTCCTGCGTTTCGTCTGCTGTGGCAGTTTGCTCTGTTTCTTCGGGAGTTTCCGTCGTCGTTGCTGGCGTACCTGCAATGTCTGCTGAGGCCACCTCGTCCTCAGCATTGTCTGCAGGAATAATCAACTCGGGAAAAAAATCTTCGGCACCCAGCACGGACTCATTGCCTTCTTCCGCACCAAACTGTTCAGCCAGTTTGTCAGCCGCAGCGTCCCAGTTGTAAGCGATCAGCAGATCCATGCCGCGGTTCTGTTCTTTGACGGTACAGGAACAGGGGCCGGTGATGAAGTCGAGACATTCTACAAGTAATTCCTGAGTGATACCTGCACCGATGTAGGGCGGCAGGACACGGCCGCGTCCAAAAATGGGGAACACCATAGGCTTGTCGATTTCCGGCAGGCCATCTTCCACGGCAAAGAGAGTGCGAATCAACCATTGTTCTGCAGTGTCGTCACGTTGGATCACGTGGAGGCCAACTTGGGGTTTGGCCGATTTCGCTTTCCCCTCTTCGGGAGTTTCCCCGGGGAGCGCCGTTGCCAGGGGAAGTTTTCCTGACGCGATTCCAGATGCCAGTTGTTGTACGACTTCTCGGGCGCGTTTTGTTTCTGCAGCATCCTTCCCTTCGAGGAGCACCAGGACGCCGGCTTTTCCCGTTTCCAACTGTTGCGCGATCGAAGTTCTGGCGGGTGAATGTGTCAGTGCCTGGAGCATTGCGGTGTCGAGCGAGCCGGAAATGATAATGCCCTCATCCTGCCTGCGGTCGCGAGAAGGTGGCGCCCAAATCAGGTACGAAGGAAGTGGTTTAGGATCTCCGGATTTCCAGAATCGGCGGACGTCTGGCGGTACGGTTTTGAGATCCGGGTCGCGAGCTACATCGATAGGGATCAAACTTATATTTGCGGCCGCTTCAGGGTTTGTGGACATCGTTTCAATCAGGCCGTGAAGCGAGCGGTCGGTGTCAGTCACGGGTTGGTCATGGAAGTAGTAGACTTCATAGGGGGCCGGGTTCCAGCGATACATTGCATAGCGGTAAACCGGTGTGTCACAGGCTTGCGTACTCGCAACGAACGCAAGCCAGACCGCCGCCAAGGCGACCAGTCGAATACCGGACTGCAGGTAGTAACGGCCCGCAGCCATGGTTCGCCAAAACAGGGCGTCTGTAGTGTTCTTCATTGTTCGGGTGCTCCATGAGCTCAACGCAATTTGCGTCGGCGGCAACGCCTCTGGCAGTACAGATCGCTGATTGAACGGAAGGATAGGGACAGAACGGCCTTCGATTCTACTCGTGTTGAAGTTGTGTTCTTTCCAGTGAAGGCTCTTGGCTGTCAGGCTGGAGATCCGTCAGTTGGTTGCAGCATGCCGTGGGCCGACAGTCTCCGGTGCATGCATTAAGATAACAGGCGAGTATTCTAGGATGCAAACGCGGTGGGGCAGAAAACATTCTGCACAGCCCGTATTTGCGTGGATTGTCATTACACGCAGTGGGTCTCGTACAGCAGGGGGGAAAGCATGCCATATAGAGCACCGTCCAAGACATCTGCCTGCGGCCTTGCACGCAGTGTCACATTTTGCCTGCTAGTGATGATCAGTGCAGGAGAGGCACTGTCGGCTGAGGAACCGCCGAAGTCGCAGCAGGCTGTGCGCTATGCGATTGCGATACACGGTGGCGCCGGGAGCGCGCCGGACCGACTTGCTCCAGAAGAACGGGACGCCTATCGTGCCTCGTTAGCTGCTGCGTTGCGACGAGGGCGAGATTTGCTGGCGGCCGGCAAGAATAGCGTCGAGGTGGTCGAAGCGGTGGTGCGGTACCTGGAAGATGACCCACAGTTCAACGCTGGCAAGGGGGCGGTGTTAAATAGTCGCGGTAGCTGTGAACTGGATGCATCGATTATGGACGGACGCACTCTGGCTGGTGGCGCCGTGGCTGGAGTCACGCGGGTCAAAAACCCGATTTCATTGGCACGCCTGGTGATGGAACGGACACGACATGTTCTGCTGGCAGGCGAAGGCGCGGACCAGTTTGCAATTGAGATGGGTGTGCAGCGAGTCCAGCCAGCCTATTTCCTGACCCCGCGGGCGCAGCAACGGTTTGAGCGAATTCAGCAACAACGCAGGCTGGAAAAACCGTTGAAATCTTCTCGCAGGATTCCAGCTGTTCCACCTCCGTCAGGGGCAGTTTCGCGGCGGCGCGAACGCGACCTTGGAACGGTAGGATGTGTCGCACTTGACCGACATGGAAATCTGGCGGCGGCAACGTCGACGGGTGGGTTGAGTAACAAGAAATATGGACGAATCGGTGATTCGCCCATCCTGGGTGCGGGGACCTACGCTGCGAACGCGACCTGTGCCGTTTCTTGTACTGGAACTGGTGAACAGTTCATTCGACATGCGATTGCCTATAGTGTGTCCGCTCGTGTACGTCTGCTGGGTGAAGATCTGGCGACAGCAGTGCGGACGGCGGTTCACACAACATTGGATCGTGGTGACGGAGGCATTATTGCGGTGGATCACCGAGGGAACATCGCAATTGATTTCAGTACGGCAGGCATGGCGCGTGGTTGGGCCACTGCGGCCGGGATTTCGGAAGTGCGCGTAGGGCGCGAGGATGGCCGGCCCTGATTCGTGTGTGGGTAGCACGCGACTGCCCAGAAGTGTAATCCGGCAATGTGCACATCTGGTCTCAAGGCTCTGCGGCAGGTAATTCGTACGCCATGATACGACTTCGGTTTCGGACATAGAGACGCGTTCCAGCCAATGTGGGTGGTGTCCAGGCCCGCTCTTCAAAGAGCTGGGATTGTGCGTGGATCTTGAGCGATTCGGGAGTCAGTGTGGCGAGCGTGAGTTGGCCGTCTTCCTGAAGGATGAGATAGTTTCCATCTCGATACACCAGGGAGCAGCGGCCGAGCGTACGTTGTTGCCAGGTGAGTTTTCCCGTCGTCAGGTTGATTGCGCTAAATAGCTTGGGCCCGAAATCGCCGCTTGCTGCATAGAGGTAACCTTGGTTAGAGATCGCGTTGCTATGATGGATCTTCATTCGTTTGTTTTGCCATAGCGGTCTGGTCGTGGTCGTGCCGTTTTCTTCAGCGAGTTGCAGGCAGTAACTCCCCCCTCCGTATGCGAATGAGAAAAACAGCCGGTCTCCAGTGCCCCACACTGGCATGCTGGCGATATGACCACCTGTCATCGGGTGTTCGTGTGACCAGAGTAGTAACCCGTTGTCAGGGTTCATGCCAACAATGCACCGACTGGCCAGGACGACGAGTTGAGCCTGCCCGTGAAACTGGATGACAAGTGGCGAGGCATGCGAAATGTCGAAGTTCTGTGATTTCCACTTGACGTTTCCCTGCGACAGCGTCAAGGCGACGACTCCCTGTCCTTCGCCACCAACCGTCAAGATGACCGAATCTCCGTAACGTAGAGGATTGCAGGAGTAGCCGCGGAAAAGGACTGTGCCCGCAAAGTCCTGGACCAGGTTGCGTTGCCAGATCACCGCGCCTGTTGCCAGGTCCAGACAGTGAACAATCCCAGTCACGCCAGCGGTGCAGAGCCGGTCACCGGCGACCAGCGGCGTCGCATGGGGGCCTGGACCTGGTTGAAGATCGGTTTTCGGCAGGAAGGGGGCTGGGTAGTGATGTTGCCAGATGGTTTTCCCAGAGTTGGCGTCAAGTGCCACGATGTACTCGCGACCCGCGCTGCGATACATGGTGTAGAGCCGATTATCGACGGACGCAATTCCTGCATAGCCGTCACCCAGTGGTCGATCCCAGAGGCAGGCCGGACCGCCTGATGGCCACGTTTTGGCAAGCCGGGGGCCGCCGACTTTAAAATTGCGGGCAGGTCCACCCCATTGCGGCCAATCATGAGCGGCATTTGCCGTGCACGCCAGGAGCCAGCAATAACAGGTCACCATATGCAGACGGTGGGAAGTCACGCCAAATCTCCTGGGGGTGGTGGTCGCTGCCGCAGGTTGTGCATTTGGCACGATCGCAGCCAGATCGTTCTTCGTTAGCAGCTAGTCGGACGCGGCGTAGTCGGTGCGGCTAACGTGGACAGAACACGACATGGCAGCCTGTTAACTTACCAATCGAATACTGGCACCGTCCATAAACACCGTTACAGCGCTCATCAACCGTTGACAGGAATACCGATTCGGAGATTATAGAGTACGCTGTCACAGTGCGGGTACGTGTTGTGTGTTCAACAGGAGGAGCCCAGGTGTCGGAAGTAACGATTTACCATAACCCGCGTTGTAGCAAGAGTCGGCAAACTCTTGAGTTATTGCGTGCTCGTGGCATCGAACCGCGGGTTGTAGAATACCTCAAAACACCCCTGGCCGAATCGATGTTGTCGGCGTTACTGGATCAACTCGAGTTGCCTGTCCAGCAGCTTGTTCGTGAGCAGGATTTTCGCGCGTTGCTGTTGCCGGAGCCAGAGGATGAACAAGGCTGGATAGCTGCGTTGGCGGCCCATCCGGAAATAATGCAGCGTCCCGTTGTCGTCGCCGGCGACAAGGCCCGATTGGGGCGCCCGCCAGAAAATGTGCTGGAAATCCTGTAACGCGTGGCAAGTTGACTCACGCCGCATTGGGCTCGGCTGGTAACGTGTTGAATTGCAGCTGGTCCTGGCAGGCCTGAAAGACCGTTTCAGGCGAAATCGCCTGCATGGCATCGTTGGTTGCCCGCCGTCGTTCGCGGCTCGTTTGGTACTTCTGGAAATAGGCCTGTACCACCTGGTGGTGGTCACCGTACGGTCCTGAGGCATCAGGGTGAGTGGTGCCATAGAGACCAACACAGCGTGTGCCGACGGCACCCGCCAGGTGCAGGGGCCCGGTGTCAGAGCCAACGAAGAGCCGTGCGCGCCTCAAGATGCCTGCCAGCTCACGTAATGTCGTAGGTGGTGCCAAGACCGCGTGTCCGCCGGATTTTTCCTGGATCCGATCTGCTGCGGACCGTTCGTCCGATCCCGACCAGACGACTGCGGAGGGAAGGTTCAGCTGTTCTCCGAGCATGCGAGCCAGTCGCCCGTAGGACTCCGCTGGCCACACACGCGATTCCCAGCCTGCGCCCGGGTTGAGAACGACAAAGCCTCCGCCGAGGTGCGACCGCCGCACAAACTGTTCGGCCACGGATTCTGCCTCCGGCCAGGCAGGCAGTCGAAAACGGGCGGCGCCGGTTTTGATATTGAGTTGCTGCAAGAGTTCGAGTTGCGCATCCACAATGTGCGGCGCTGCAGGGAGGTGGTGTTCGCGATTCAGCCAGAGCGCCAGTTCCCGGCCTCGCGGCCTCGCGAATCCAATACGTCGCGTTGCTCCCGACAGCCATCCGAGCGCCGCACTTTTGGTCAGACTTTGTGGATCCAGCACGGTGTCGATTTGCAGTTCTTGTAGCGTCTTCCGGATCTCCTTGATCCTGGTCAGAGATTTCAGCCAGCCTTTGGAGACGACTAGTAGCTGGTCCAGGTCGGGATGTTCGCCGAGAAGCTGGGCCGGACCAGGTTCTGTCACCCAGGCCAGCATGGCTCGGGGATAGTGTTTTCGTAACGCGCACAGCATCGGTAGTGTCAGGATGCAGTCGCCTACAGCGCTGGTGCGGGTAATCAAGATACGGGGTGAACCGTCAAGTGGCATGGCAGTCCAGTTGGCTGGGAAATCTGGCAACCTCACCAGCAGGTTACGGTGAGGTCTCACTTGGTTGGGGAGGACGCATCCTGCGCTGTCTTGGTAGTGACGGGGGCAGTTGATTTTTGTGGGGAGCTGGCTGCGGCAGGGCGTACGGCAGGCTTCCCGTCGGGTTGGGTTGGAGTCGATGCGGGCTCATCGTCGAAAATCGCGGCTTGGACCGGTTTGTCACTCTCGCTGGCGAACTGGACTTCCCGGAAGTAGGTGGCCGTTTCACGACTGCCGGGGGAGTTGTTGGCGTCCTTTCGACGCAGCGCCAGCGGATCCCAGAAACGGGAGCCGGCAAACTGGGTACCATCGTGAATGGTGCCGCGCTGGAATGGGCCGGCCCCCATCACCCAGGTGTTGGTGGAAGTGGCCTTCGCTTGTGCAATTCCAGATTGCCAGATGGGTTTTCGCGTTTCACGGTGATAGGCGAAAATCGCCAGCTTCGCAGCCGCTTTCTGGTTTTCACGTCGCACCAGCGCAATTTCCGGAAAAATGGGCAGACTAGGTCCTTCAGTAACCAGGGTGCTGGCGGAATTCAACGCATGACTGGCGGGGATTCCGATGGTCAGGTTGTGTCCATCGGTACCCAGCGCGCCGACCCGTGGTTCGACGATATAGGTGGCGTCTTTTTCGCTTTCTTGCAACAGGCAGCCAGCGGCCAGTAATTGTTGACGCAGGGCGCTTTCCATGTAATGGGCACCGACCAGGCTGTTGGTCTTGACTGACGCGATAAATTGCGTGTCGAGGTAAACTGGCTGGCCTGCCAGGACGTGAAAGTCCAGGGCGGCTACAGATTTATCCACCGCATCCGAGAGGAGGAGCTGCTCGGTGGCTTTTTGCGTTTTGGTTGTTCCACAGCCGGCCACGGTGGCCAGGAAGGTTACTAGCAAAACGCATGACCCGGTGTTGATGCGACGGAGGGTTTCCATATTCCTGTGCCGACGGAGGAATTTCTGTGGCGCAGGAGTATAGCGAAACCCTGTAACCGGCCAAGCTCAGAATTCTGGTTGGCACCAACGGAATCCAGAACGCAGCCATTCAGTCAATTAACTGTCATTCGATAAAGCAGCCTGGGCGGCAGCCAAGCGGGCAATGGGTACCCGAAATGGCGAGCAGCTGACGTAGTCCAGGCCAACCCGGTGGCAGAAGTCGATCGAGGCTGGGTCGCCGCCGTGTTCTCCACAGATACCGACCTTGAGTTTGGATTGCGTGTTGCGGCCTTTTTCGACACCCATGGCAACTAACTGCCCGACCCCTGTCTGGTCCAGTGACTGGAAGGGGTCACAGGGGAGTAGTTCTTGTTGCAAGTAATCGGGCAAGAACCCGTTGATGTCATCACGGCTGTAGCCAAAGGTCATTTGGGTAAGATCGTTCGTGCCAAAACTGAAGAACTCCGCGTGTTCGGCAACTTCGTCGGCCGTCAAAGCGGCGCGGGGAATTTCAATCATCGTGCCGATCAGGATGTCGAGCTTGCCTTTGTATTTCTTGGCTTCGCGTGTTTCGGCGATTTTGGCCTCTGCCTTGGCTCGCAGCAACGCGAGTTCCGCTGCGGTGCCGACGAGTGGAATCATGATTTCGGCGCGTGCATCGATGCGCTTCTTTTTGCAGGCGATGGCTGCTTCGACGATCGCTTGTACCTGCATTTCCAGGATCTCTGGATAGGTAACGCTCAACCGGCAACCGCGATGTCCCAACATGGGGTTTTGTTCATGGAGTTGGCTGACTCGCGATTTAACCTCTGCCGCGCTGACTCCCAGCAGTTTGGCCATCTCCGTTTGCGCTTTGGAGTCATGAGGCAGGAATTCATGGAGTGGCGGGTCGAGCAACCGTACGGTGACGGGTAGTCCTTTCATGGCGGTGAAGATGCCAACAAAATCACGCCGTTGGAAAGGTAGTAATTTCCGGAGTGACTTCCGGCGGTCGGCCTCCGTGCGGGCCAGAATCATCTGTCGCATGGCGGTGATACGATCATCCTGGAAGAACATGTGTTCTGTGCGACAAAGCCCAATTCCCTGGGCACCAAAGTCCCGGGCTCGCTGGGCATCTTGCGGCGTGTCGGCGTTGGTGCGCACTTGCAGGCGGCGAACCTCGTCCGACCACTTCATGATGCGAGCAAAGTCGCCCGACAGTTCAGGGGCTTTGGTCGCGACGTTGCCGACCATAACTTGTCCCGTCGAACCATCAATCGAAAGCGTATCCTTGTGGGTGAAGGTGGTGCCATTGATGCGAACCTTGCGACCTTTTTCGTTAATTTGGACTTCACCGGCACCCGCTACGCAACAGCGGCCCCAGCCACGTGCGACAACGGCAGCATGGCTGGTCATGCCACCGGTGCTGGTCAGAATGCCTGCCGCGCTGTGCATGCCGTCGATGTCTTCTGGGCTCGTTTCATTGCGCACGAGCAGGACCGCTTCACCTGCCGCGGTCCGTTCGACTGCTTCTTCCGCGGAAAAAGCAAGTTTGCCAACCGCTGCACCTGGTGAGGCAGGCAGGCCCTGTGTGAGGACATTCGCTTTCGCCTTGGCCGCGGGATCAAAACTGGGGAGCAGAAGTTGTGTCAGATCGTTCGCGGGTATTCGCTTGAGTGCAGTAGGCCGGTCAATCAGTTTTTCCTTGACCATGTCGCAGGCGACTTTAACGGCTGCAGCGCCAGTACGTTTGCCATTACGGGTTTGCAACATAAACAGTGAACCACGTTCGATGGTAAATTCAATGTCTTGCATATCCAGGTAGTGGTCTTCCAGGATCTTCTTGATCTCCAATAGCTGCTTGTGGACACGACGACCAATATTGGGGATCTCTGGCGCGCGCCAGCCAGGCATCTCTTCCACGGGTTGCGGTGTGCGGATGCCAGCAACGACGTCTTCGCCTTGTGCGTTTACCAGGAACTCGCCGTAGAACTTGTTTTCGCCGGTCGAAGGGTTACGGGTAAAGGCGACACCTGTGCCAGAGTCTTCACCCATGTTTCCGTAGACCATCGATTGGACGTTGACGGCAGTACCGACCAGGCCTTGAATGCTCTCGACTTCCCGGTATCGAATGGCGCGCGGCGTGTTCCAGCTCTTGAAGACTGCTTCGATCGCCAGAGTCAGCTGTTGCAGAGGGTCCTGGGGAAAGTTGGATTTAGTGTGGCGACGATAGACTGTCTTGTACGCCTCACAGAGTTCGATCAGTCCGTCCGTCGGGACGTCCGTATCCAGTTGAACACGGTACTTCTTTTTGATTTTGGCAAAAGCGTCTTCAAAATGCTCGTGGTCGACACCCATGACCACGCCGCCAAACATGTTGATCAAGCGGCGATAGGCATCATAGGCGAAACGGGGATTATCTGATGCGGACGCCAGGCCCTCAGTGGATTCGTCGGTGAGCCCCAGGTTGAGAATGGTATCCATCATGCCGGGCATCGATACCGCAGCGCCACTGCGTACGGAAACCAGGAGCGGATTACGGCGGTCACCGAACTTTTTGTCTAGTTCGCGTTCCAGTGTGCGGATGTTCTTTTTTACCTGCTCGACGAGTCCGGCCGGTAATTGACGGCCCTGTTGGTAGTACTGGTCACAGCAGTCGGTGGTGATCGTAAAGCCGGGAGGCACTGGCAGGCCAATGCCTGTCATCTCGGCCAAGTTGGCACCTTTGCCTCCGAGTAGCTCGCGCATCGAGCCGTCCCCTTCCGTGCGGGTGCTGCCGAAGTAATACGTGGTTTTTCCACCAGAACGTGCCGACTTTTTCTTGGCCATCAAGGGTCTCTCTATTGAGGAAACTGCAAGCGGTCTGCTGTGTTAATCAAATGCGTTTTGAACGTTATTCAGAGCGATCGTGTGGATCGATGCATGCCGTGGTCGGCGCAAGGACATAGGCTGCAGTCACTCTGTCGGCGATCGAGGTACCGATCGGCCGAAAAGCGGGGGCCGCCAAAGGCCTGCGGGGCAGCCCACACTGGTCTGCCCTGATGCCCCGCTGCTACCAGCCAGAGCAGACGCGGTCGGCTCGGCTCCGGAACACAGGTTCGGCTCCGGAACGCGCTAGGTGGGAACTACCTACCGGAAATGCGTCGGCTTCACTGCCCGAACGGGCCCCCCAAATTAACATCGTCCGTGGCGGTGGTCAAGGACACGCTACGTCAGGTCTGATGTGCCGGGGGCGCGGAGCCGCGGCGGCAAACCGCGGTAATGGGTGTCTTTTCCGGTATCGCTGGCGGGGGCTAGAATGTGCCCTGGGTCGGTTGGCTCCCCAGAGGCCATGGTAAACCGAAATGGTAAATGTGGATCGCAAACAACGTACTTCGAGGTGAATGGCGAATTATGAGTGATTGGATCGAAGAAGGGGCCGTTGCGCCTGCATTTGAACTGCCATCGGATGGTGATTCCAGCGTGCAGCTGGCCGAGCTCCGTGGCGCGCCTGTAGTCCTCTTCTTTTATCCACGTGACGATACTCCAGGGTGAACGCGGGAAGCCTGTGCTTTCCGTGATCGAAAGCAGGATTTTGCGGGATGCGGCGCTCAGGTGATCGGAGTCAGCCCTGATCCTATCGAGCAACACGTTTTGTTCCGTGACAAATACGGATTGAATTTTCCTCTGTTGTCGGATGCCAGTCATGCTGTTGCCCAACAGTACGGGGCCTGGCGTGAAAAGGAACGCGACGGACAGGTATCGATGGGGATACAACGTTCCACATTTCTGATCGATGCGGAAGGTCATGTTGCGCGTGTCTGGCGGAACGTCAATGTAGACGGTCACGATGAAGAAGTGTTGGTTGCATTGCGTGAAATGGGTGGCACCACAGTGACATAGAGGGACGTGAGGCATGCTGCAGAAATTCAATGAACGTAACCGTGACCTGCAAGTCAACGTGAACGGGACGTTGGTGCATCGCGACCAGGCGGGTGTGAGTCCGTTTGATTCCGTGGTGCAGGGGGGCGATGCGGTCTGGGAAGGATTGCGTGTTTATGAAGGTCGGATTTTTCGATTGATTGAGCATCTCGATCGATTGCGATCCTCGGCATTAGCCCTGGCCTTTGCGCAGATTCCTAGCCACGAAGAGATGATCGCGGAGATTACCCGCACGCTGCAGGCGAATGCCATGTTTGATGGTGTCCATATTCGCCTGACCTTGACCCGGGGCGTCAAGTTGACGAGCGGGATGGATCCTCGGTTGAATACAGTCGGCCCGACGTTGATTGTACTGGCTGAGCACAAAACCCCTGTTTACGACAAGGGCGGCATTCGGCTGGCCACCTCTTCCTGGCGGCGCCCGGCACCCGATGTACTTGATCCCAACGTACACCATAACAATTTGATCAACTCAATTCTGGCCAAAATTGAGGCTAATCATGCGGGGGTTGACGACGCCTTGATGCTCGATGGACGTGGCTTTGTCGCCGAGACGAATGCCACCCATGTGTTTGTCGTGCAAGCGGGACGCGTGTTGACCTCGACCACTGCCGCTTGTCCGGAGGGGATTACACGGGCGGTGGTGCTCGAACTCTGTCGGGAACTGGAAATCCCATGTCGCGAGTGCAACTTTTCTTTGACCGAAGTTTACCGGGCTGACGAGATGTTCTGTACAGGGACAATGGGGGAGCTGGCACCGGTGACCGAGGTGGATGGCCGTATGATCGGAGATGGTCAGACGGGTCCTGTGACCAGCAGGTTGGCATCGGCGTTTGCGGCTTTGACCGCGCGGGAAGGCACGGTGGTGGTGGACGCGCCTTCTGCCACGTCGTGAGTTGCAGCTGGAGTCGCCGTCGCAATCCACTACACTCAAGGTGCGTAGCAGCTGGCCATCTGGTGATGGACCCAGCCTGAGCTTGCATGCGGGGGCGTTGCGATGGACGTGAAAGCGGGACAACAGCTTGAAGTGACCTCGACCCGTGAACTCCTCGATCCTTCGGCGGGCACGGCTCGGTTACAAGTGGTGATTCCGGTTGCCCTGATCAGCTTCTTCTATGCCAACATGCTGGACTACGCGTTGCCACTCTACCTGGGGGCGCGCGAGACGGCCGCGGAATTGGCCGGGACTTCATTCCCCAGAGGCATGTACGTCACAGCTGCGATTTGGCGGGTGACGCCCTGGGTTATCGGACCGATTATGGCTGGGTTAGGTTCGCGTCTGTTTGGAGAACGCCGGGTTTGGGCACTGGCGCTGTTTGCCAAGGTGGCCGTGCCGCTGTCGCTGGCCGCTCACCCGCATCCGGAAACAATTGCATCGCTGGCGATTTGGCAGGGTTTTACAGGGGCCTTGATGTGGATTGCGGGGTTATCGCTGGTGCAAATGGTCGCGAGGGAACGCAAAGGCTTTGCCAATGGCCTCTTGATGACTTCCATGGGCGTCGGCAGTTTACTGGGGCCGATCTGCGGCCGGGTATTACTCTACCGTCAAGAGATGAGTGAGCTGGTCAGCAGTGATGGCGTGGGGGCGGCGCTAAGCAGGCTGGTCGGTTTGAATCCCATGACGAGCAGGCCAGGACTGTCGGATTTTGAGCTGCTGTTCTGGGTTCTCACCGGCACGACGGCGACCTGTGCATTCCTGATTGGGATGTGGGGGCAGCGTCCAGGACGGTTTCAACGGGATCCACACCCAAACCTGGTACAGACGCTAGCCGACCTGAAGACCCTGGCGACGATGCCTACTTTCTGGGCGCTGGTAATACCATTGTGCCTCTTTGGGGGTGCGGTTTTCGGAGTCGGGAATTACTACCTTCCCAGCAGGGCTGAAGAACTGGGATTGAAATCAGGGTCGTCGGACAATGGCTGGATCTGGTTGACCCTGTTGAAAACATTGATGTGGATCCCCGGTGGACTTGCGGTGGGTTTGCTGGCCGGCCGGCGAGCGCCCGGGATCGCGGCCGTATTGATGATCGGTGGTTTTTCTTTGGGCGCCACCTGCATTGGAGTCAGCCAGGTGGCCTGGCAGCTGTTTGCGTCGGTCGCAGTCTTTGAGTTTGTCCGCCAGTTCATGCGTTGGTCTCACGGAGGGTACCTGACCGAGCACATTGGTGATCGCTTGCGGCCGACGGCGATTGGCTTTGCGATCACGTTCTCTGGCCTTGGCGAAACCGTTTACGGATGGGTCGCCAAGGCGATCTGGGATCCGGACTTGCCGGGGTTTGAATCCTGGAAACCGGTACTACTGGCTTCGATTGCGGGATTGCTTGCCGCGGTAGGATTATTTGTGTTTGATCGTTGGCGGCCGATTCGTGATCCGGGCGTGGAGCCAGCGGGAAACAGCTCGACAAAACCCATTTAGAGAAGGAGTTGCGTTTGAATCTGCCACGTATTTGGATTTGTTTGGCGGGTAGCCTGGCGGCCGCCGCGGTGACGATTGGTGCGTACCATGCACACGGCCTGGAAGCGGCGCTGGCAAAACGCAATCTTGAGCCGGATGTCATGCAGGCGCGGCTGGATAATTGCGCTCTGGCTGCTCGTTATCAAATGACGCATGCACTGGCGCTGTTGATGTTGGGTTTGTCGCGGACGCGGACCGCCAGTCGGGCAGCCGATGGTGCTGCCGCTCTGATGTGTCTGGGACTGCTGGGATTCAGTGGTGGTTTGTACGCCAGTGTCGCCGGGATTGGATTGCATTGGTCGATTGTCCCCCTGGGCGGACTGGCCTTGATTGTCAGCTGGGGCCTGGTGGCACTGGCGGGATGGGGACGCCTGGGAGCAGTCCAGGCACCTGCGGTGTCCACTTGAGTCGCATCTCAGGGGTTGGCTGTGAATGACCTCCTGTTGCGTTGGACGATACGTGTGGCGTTGGCGCTGTATGGCCTGTTGCTCGCCCGGGAGATTATGGGCTGGCGGACGGGACAACGCCTCGAACGCTGGTGTTGGACGCTCGGGTTGGCTGCGATTCTGGCCCATTTTCTGGCGGCCTATGCCCAACTGGGGTGGAGCCACGAGGCGGTGCTGGAACATACAGCGCGGGAAACGGAACGCGTGACCGGCTGGAGATTTGCGGGTGGGGGCTGGGGGAATTACCTGTTTGCCCTGTTCTGGGGCCTGGAAACGATTGGCCAGTGGTGGGGCCGTAGGCGGGTGACTGGCTGGTCTTCCTGGAACTATTGTTTGCATGGCTACCTGTTGCTGGTGGTCGTCAATGGCGCCATCGTGTTTGCCACAGGATCTGTTCGTGTTGTGGCATTATTCGTCTGCCTGGTGCTGAGTGGGGTTTTCTTTCGGCGGTGGTATCAGAACCGCGGTGACAAGACTCGATCGGTGGGGCCCCTTTTGCCCGCGGGTCGCGATCGGCAAAATGGAGGTGGCGGTAGCGATTGACCGAGTCGTTGTGTTCTGCAAGCGATTCATTGTCTCCAGGAAGGTAGTGTGATGGCATCAGAGGCCCTCGATATTCAGCGTATCGATACGCGCAGTGCGGACTGGGTTGATCGCATTGACCAGCTCCGTGAGAAGCTCAGCCCGCGTGGTGATGTCGTCAGCGAGGCGGGGCAGCAACGTACGGTTGAGGTATTTGGTGAGCCACTTTCGCCGCAGCAGGTGGTTGAACGAATTTGTCGTGACGTGCGGGAGCAAGGGGTGGAAGCGGTTCTCCAGTACGGTCGGCAACTCGACGGCGCAGAATTAACGGCAGAAACACTGCGGGTGCCCTCCGACATGCTGGCCACAGCACATCAACACGCGGATGCGGAATTTCTGCAAGCCGTGCGAAGGATTCGAGCGAATATTCTCGAATTCCAGACAGCGTTGTTGCAGCAGGATGTGGAGGTCCGGCGCGCCGACGGGACACGACTCCAGCAACGTTATCTTCCCCTGCGACGGGTGGGGATCTGTGTTCCCGGCGGAGCCGCTGCCTACCCGTCGACGGTGTTGATGACCGCGGTGTTGGCGCAGGCCGCGGGCGTTGCGGAAATCGTGGTCGTGGCACCACCCACTGAGTTTGGCGCCAATAACACCGACGTCCTGGCGACTTGCCATGAACTGGGAATCGAGGAGGTCTATCGTGTTGGAGGGGCGCAGGCGGTCTCGGCGTTGGCCTATGGCGCCGGACCAATAACGCGTGTCGACAAGATTGTCGGTCCGGGTAACTTGTTTGTTGCCCTGGCGAAAAAGTGGGTCTACGGTGAAGTGGATATTGACGCGATTGCCGGCCCCAGCGAAGTGGTCGTGATCGCGGATGGCTCGACTCGGCCGGATTACACGGCCGCGGATATGTTGGCCCAGGCGGAGCATGCGCCTGGAGCCAGTCTGCTGATTACCTGGGACGAACGGCAACGCGATGCCGTCGCCGCGGAACTGGAACGGCAGGTTGCCAGTTTGTCACGTAGCGATCTGACACTTCAGAGCCTGGAGTCGTTTGGTGCATTGATACTGGTGCGCGATGCAGAAGAGGCTTGTCGCTTGACGAATCTTATCGCGCCGGAGCACTTGCATATTGCCGTGGACGACACAGGGCCCTTGTTGGCGCGGATTGAATCTGCCGGGGCGATTTTTCTGGGGCACCACAGCCCTGTGGCCCTGGGAGATTATGTGGCGGGTCCATCCCATGTGCTGCCAACGGGTGGGACGGCACGCTGGGCTGCCGGGCTCTCCGCCAATGACTTCTTGCGTGGTGGCAGTATTATTGAGTACAGCTCCACCGGATTGGCAGAGGTTGCTGAAGACGTACGTCTGATGGCTGACAAAGAGGGGCTTACCGCGCACCGTGGCAGTGTCGATATTCGATGTTCTTGATAGCGTGACAGTGCCCAGGCCGCCATTCCATGGACCTGGGATTGATCCCTTTCACAGCGAAAACTTTCGCAGCGAGAAATGACGGTACTGACGTGAATTATTTTCGGCCCCAGATCGAGCAGATGGATGGCTACACTCCGGGTGAGCAGCCTCAGACAGGGAAGTTCATCAAACTCAATACAAACGAGAACCCTTATCCGCCTTCACCGGCGGTACCTGCCGCGATTATGCGGGCGGCAGAAAGTGGGTTGCAGCGTTATCCGGACCCCTTGGCGACCGCCTTCCGATTGAGGGCCGGCGAGGTACTGGGTGTGGATCCTGAGTGGATTCTCTGTGGCAATGGAAGCGATGACATTCTCACGATTCTGACACGGGCTTTGGTTGGAGACGGGCAGTGGTTGCGGTTTCCTTCGCCGAGCTATGTGCTTTATCAGACGCTGGCAGATCTGCAGGGTGCGGCGGCCGAGCAGGTTGCGTTCAGTGCTGATTGGCAACTTACCGAGGCGTTTTATCAAGGTCGTGACGACTTGCGTCTGGTCTTGTTGCCGAATCCGAACAGTCCGAGTGGGACTCTGATCGAAGCGGATGCGATTCTCGATCTGGCGCAACGTGTGGATTGTCCGGTGTTAATCGATGAGGCGTATGTCGACTTTTCGGAACAAAGTTGCTTGCCGTTGGTGCAACAGGATCCCCGCATCATGGTATGTCGCACGCTGAGCAAATCGTACGGATTGGCCGGGTTGCGTTTTGGGTTCCTGGTTGCCCAGCCGGTGATGATTGACGCATTGCGCAAAGTTAAGGATTCTTACAATTGTGACGCGCTGTCCATCGCGGGTGCGACCGCAGCGATCGATGATCAGGCGTGGTTTGCAGACAATCGCCAGAAAATTCTGACCACACGTTCCCACCTGGCGGGTGAATTACGCGGGTTGGGGTACGAAGTTATCGATTCATCGGCCAATTTTGTGTGGTGCTACCGTCACGACCAGTCCGTAGAGCAGATCTACCGTCGGCTCAAAGAACAACGCGTTTTGATCCGATATATGAACTATCCCGGCTGGGGCGAGGGATTACGGATCAGTGTGGGGACAGATGAACAGATTGCCGTGTGCCTGCAGTTGTTGGCAGATGTTGTTGTAGACTGAGTCCTGCACAGACTGGGGCGGATACAGATTTTTCGTACACAGTGCAGGGCGGTCTGTGAGGGATGGAACGGGTTGTCAGCGCCGATTGGGTCCATTGAGAGTGTGGGTTGCCGTCGGCGGGGGAGTCGAGGTATGACGCGTACGGCTACGATCGAACGTGAGACTCGGGAGACGTCGATTCGATTAAGACTCGATTTGGACGGTTCGGGAGCATCTCAGATCAAGACCGGTGTTGGTTTTCTGGACCACATGCTCGAGTTGCTGGCGCGTCATGCCGTGATAGACCTGGACGTCGAGGCTCGCGGCGACTTGCATGTCGACCAGCATCACACGGTGGAGGATGTGGGGATCTGCTTTGGTCAGGCCATTCGTCAGGCACTCGGCAATAAATCAGGGATCCGGCGTTACGGCCATTTTACGCTGCCGATGGAAGAGGTGCTGGCGACGGCCAGTATCGATCTAAGTGGACGCTACTTTCTCGTGTTCGACGTGGAATTCCCGGCTGCCAAGATTGGCGATTTCGATAGCGAACTGGTGGAAGATTTCTGGCAGGCCACAGCAGCCAACTCGCTCTGCAATTTGCATGTTCTGATTCACCATGGGCGCAATAGCCATCACATTAGTGAGGCGGTGTTCAAGGCGACAGCGCGGGCTTTGCGAATGGCCGTGGAAAGTGATGATCGCGTTTCTGGCATTCCCAGTACGAAAGGGACGCTGGATTCCTGAGTCGTCCTTGTCTGCTATGACGTGGGCAGATGTGGCATAGCGAAATGACGATCAGGCTGGCGTATGAAACGCGACGGGTTGATCGAACAAGCTGCGTACATTCGGGTCGAGCAGGACGACCAGTCCCCAGATACTGAAAGGCAAAGCGAGGCCACAGCAGCACGAAGTCATGCAGGGAATCATGGGGAGAACGCAGGCCGTCACGGCGAACCCATAGGATCGTAATTGTCTCATCTTGAACGCCCCATATACGGTCACGATGGACGATCCGACCGAGATCACAAGGAACGTAATCGTCAAGATCAGGGAAGAATTAGCTCTCTGGATCGCAAACGGGTTCCTTCCTTGGTTCATGAAGCCGTCCGCCAGATTGAATCCGTAGCCTACGATCTGAAGCATCTGAAGCAGTAGTGTCAGGCACCCACAGATTATCAGAAACAACGCTGGCAACTGTACACGGTTTCGCAGTTGTTCCGCACTCGGCGCGTCCAGGGTCCCTGGTGTTACCGATGCCTGGGAAAGATGGTCTTGCCGTGGCGGTTGAAATGGGTTGCTCGACTTAGTGGATTGAAAAGGACTTTCGTCAACGAGCGTGACGGGGGCGAAGGGGCTGTCGTCCACACGAGACACCGGCACGGATGTGGGGTCAGTTGCGGAGTCGCCTGACAATCCAGGCAGTATATCTGCCGCAGGGTGCCACGGTCCTTCGCCTTGGCGTAGTTGAAAGGTTGGGTCGATCCGCCCTTCAGCGACCCAGTTCTCGAGCTCCAGTTTGGCTACCGGCCCGTAGTCCTCCCCAGTCGGGGTCCGTGCCCACCAGCGATCCGCCAGCGTAGTCTCTGCTGGGTTGGGGCCAGCGGCCGTCGACGCGTGGTCCAGTTCACGCGAATCGGGGGTGTCTGTTTGCTCGTCTTGGATTTGGTTGCCCGATCCCGGCGTTTCCGCGGTGGGTAGCGTGCATTCGGCCTGGCAGCTGAAGCAGCGCACAGATTGTCCAGCCTGGTCGTCTGGGAAACGCAGTCTGTAGCCACAGGTGGGACATCGAGTGATAAGGACCATGTGATACCGGAGTGTGTATTGGAGTTCGTTGCGTGACGAGCGATCGGGGTGCTGGTTTTGAGACGCAGGAAAGGTTGCCCCGCGTTGCCAGACTTCCAGCCTTTCAAGTTATGGGGTGGCAGCCGTAGCGAAGGAATTCAACGACTGCTGTAGCGAAGAGGATTTATTAGTGCGCAGGTGGTGTTGTGGGGAACGAGTTTATCTGGCATGTCAAGATTTGGCGGCCTTTGACATTTTCAGGAACAGTTGTTCCAGTACAAAACGTGCACGGTGTATGTTGGCATGACTCCCCTTGAGTGCAAGGTCGGCCTCCAACAGCCACGTAAGTAATTGCTTGGCGCGGGCGCTCCCGAGTTGTTTCAGTTGTGTCGCAGAGCTGCGCAGATTGCCTTTTGGCCAGTCGCGTACTCCAGCTTGTTGCAGTGCCGCCTGTAGTGCGTTAGCGATGGATTCGGGAGAGCTATTGCGTGGAGGCTGGAAGCACTGGGTTGCGGTCGCAAATCGACGGAGAGACCAGGAAATTTGCCCAAACAACGCGTTCGGATGCTGGCCGGAGTGGAGTAGATGATCCAGGTGCTCCAATGCCACCGCAGCCTCACCATTGGCAGCAGCGGCGAGTACTTCCCACATGGTCTTGCTCTGCCAGCCTCCCGTAACTTGCTCGACAAGCTGATCGGTGACAGGTGTTTCGGGTGTGACGAAAAGGGCGAGTTTGGCCAGTTCCTGGTCAATCAGGCCAAAGTGTGGACCGACGAGCTGCAGCAGAATACGAGCTGCGGATGATGCGACAACGATCCGGTGTTGAGACTGGGCCCACTGAACGATCCATTGCTCGATAGCTTTCTCATCAACACCTTTCGCGCCGCGTCCAGATTGTTGGGGTGCCCGAGCTGCGATTTGTAGTCCGGTTTTTGTGAGCGCTTTGAACAGTCGGGTGTTCGCAGGCCAGGTCTGCACTATGAGTACCAGGACGCCGGAAGCTGCTGGTTGAGCGGTGTATGCTTCCAGCAAATGTCGGGACCGACCCAGGAATGACTCTTGGCCTTGAGGCCCTCGACTATCGGCCGCATCGACCACGACCATTCGAGGTTTGCCCGCTCCGAACAGGGATAGAGTCGCCAGTTCGTCGGCGATGTTTCGCCAAACTGCTGTGGCACCTTCGAAGGTCGTGGCCGCGACTTCAGGGGCATCACCCAGTATTCGTTGCTGAATTCTCGCTAGAACTTGTCGCTTTAGAAAAGGTTCGTCGCCATAGATGACATTAATGGCAGCTGGGCTGACTGGTTGCGCTTGCGGATCCAGAAATTCAAGTGCCGTGAGGTTTGTCATCGGTATCGTTCCCGCTGATCCCAGTCAGCGACATTATCTGTCCGTTTGACCGGTGTGACAATCGCGCTGTCGCTCGGAAGTGTTCATCCAGCGTAGGTGGGGCTATAGCTCAGGTAGACTGGGGTTCAGGCAGGCTGACTATTGACGCAGACGTCCTTGTGCACGGCCAATACTGCGTTGCTGGAGATAGTCAACGAGCACCTCGGCAATACTCTGTTGCGTGTTAACTTGAATTAATTCGCAGCGATGACGTTGAGCGATGTCCGCCAAAGTGTCCTGGAACTTCACGAGCGCGTGGAGGTAGGCATTGCGAATATCTTGTGGTTCAACGCGTAACTCGTCATCGGTTTCCAACCCAACAAAGCGTGTGAGACCGCGCAGAGTGAACTGAAGTTCGTCGGCGTGGAGCAGATGAAAGAGAACGACTTCGTGTCGCGCGTACCGCAATCTTCCCAGGGCATCTTCAAGCGTGTCCAGATCAGTAAAGAAATCGCTCATGATGATTACGATCTCCTGACGCCCGATCCGGGCGGTCAAGTCATTCAGTGGGCCTGACAGGTCCGTTTTGTCGACAGGTGTGATTTGCTGCAGGCACTGGGTGGCGCGGACCAGTTGTGCTGGTGAATTACTGGGAGGCAGGAATTCTCGCAGTCGGTCGTCGAGTAAGCAGAGCGAGACCTGGTCACTTTGTCGCACAATGAGATAGGAGAGCAGCGTCGCGAGTTGACATGCGTAGTACAGTTTTTGCTGGTGAGCGCTGCCGTACTGCATTGAAGTACTGACATCCACCACGAGATGACAGACGAGATTTGTTTCCAGGGCGTACTGTTTGACGAAGTATTTGTCGCGGTTGAAAAAGACCCGCCAGTCGATGTGTTTGGGGTCATCGCCAGGTACGTATTCCCGGTGTCCTGCAAATTCCACTGCGAATCCGGCCAGTGGCGATCGGTGGCTTCCCGCCAAAGAGCCCAGGACCAGGTCGCGAGGTTCAAAGACACGGTCTGCGATCCGGTTCAATAAGTCAGGATCCAGATAACGTGCAAGTGCCTGTTTAGCCATGCTCGACAACTCGGCGCGGGAATCGGTTACGCTTCCTCGGAGGGACGCTCGTAGACCTGGTCGTGGGGGACAGCTTCCAGAAGCATTTCGAGTAACCGCTCGTTATCGACCTGGTTTGCTTGGGCTGCGTAATTGGCGCCGATACGATGACGCAACGCTGGGCGCGCCAACTCGCGTATGTCGTTGACGGTGGGATGGTAACGGCCATCCAACAGGGCTTTGGCTTTGGCACACTGGACAAGCGCCAGAACCCCACGTGGCCCTGCTCCCCAGTTTACCCATTGTTGAACAAAGTCGGGCGACTCTACGGTGTTGGGTCGTGAGGCACGCACTAATGCCAGGGCGTAGCCGAGGACCTGGTCAGGAACCGGGATGCGCTGTACCAGATCTTGCATGGCAATGATCTCATTGGCGCCGAGGACAGGAGACAACACGGGGGCCTCGCCACCTGTAACCTGACTGACGATGTCCCATTCCTCCCGCGAGCTGGGATACTCCACCCGGACATAGAGCAGAAAACGATCGAGCTGGGCTTCGGGCAGCGGGTAGGTACCTTCTTGTTCTAGTGGGTTTTGCGTAGCCAGGACCAGAAAGGGTCTGGGAAGTGCCCGTTCCTGACCACCGGCACTGACCTGGCCTTCTTGCATCGCTTCCAGCATTGCGGCTTGGGTCTTGGGTGGCGTTCGATTGATTTCGTCCGCCAGCAGCAGGTGTGAGAAAATCGGGCCAGGCAAGAAGTGGTAGCCACGCAATCGGGTATCCGGATCTTCTTGAATGACTTCCGTTCCCGTGACATCGCTGGGCATGAGGTCCGGAGTAAACTGGATGCGCTTGAAACTGAGATCGAGCGAAGAAGCCAGGGAGCGAATGAGTAGTGTTTTTGCCAATCCCGGCACGCCTTCCAGCAAAGCGTGTCCGCGCGCCAGCAGAGCGATCATCACTTGCTGAATGACTTCTTGCTGGCCAATGATGACGCGCCCCAATTCGTCGCAAATACGCTGGTACGAGGCGTGGCAGGCAGCGACCGCTTGCTCGTCTGTCTGGGATGGCGAGTCATTCAAGGCATTGACCTGAAAAAGAGCTGCGGGGATGGGTTCGGTACGCGAATCCCTTGGGCCGTCCAGTTTCCGCATCTCGTGGCGATGCAAGCGATGCGTCATCTTCCGCGTCGCGGATCTCAGCGAGAATGCTTCTGATTTGGTGAGCCGATGCGGGACCGAGTACCTGTTGGTATCTCGATCTGTACAAGGTTCTTGTTTGTAGTTGCTTTCTTGTCGTAGTTTCCAACAGAGGTGTGTCCGCGTACTTGCGGTTAAGTCGCAGTCGCGTTGTGCGGACATTACTGGGAAGACTCAGGCTAGTGTGTTGATTGGCCTCCCGTCAATGGCTGGATTGACCGGTAGAGATACTTGACACGGTGACGTACTTCATCAGAATTTCCAGCTGGCCACCGGTCTGTGCTGTCAGCTCTCGTGGGGCCATGCGAGGTGTGAGCCGCCTCCCTCCCCCAGCTTTTGTTCAATGACCTTAGACGTACCCGTGGTTGGTGTACTCCGCGAAGCGGCATGTATTTTGGTTTGTGGTATTTCGCGGCAGATGAATAGATTGGGACTAGTGGTCCGAGTGGTTGTTGTTGGCTTCCCTGGCAAAGGTGAAGCGCATTCACGGGAATCGTCCTCGCTTAGGGATGACTTCCTCATGTGACCCGTTAGAATTGCCGTTAGAATTATGGTGCCCGGAATGGCCGGGCGCAGGTTGCTTTTAGTCGGCAGGTTGAGTGCAGCGAATCCGCGGCTGATCCGCCCGGATGTAAGGTGACGCGTCGTCGGCGGTTGGTTTTGCAGGGGGGCGATTGCGCTCTCAAGTAGTAATTGCGAAGATTGTTGGGATATGCGGAACTGGTCAGGCTTGAGATGGACAGGTTGATCGTGAACTCCTGGTCGGGAGTGTAGCCCCTCTGGTAATGGTTGCGGTGGTTGTTTCTCCGTGAACTCGACTACGACACAAAGCGAGTCCTTGCGATGATTCTCTCGGGTGACGAAATCCATGCGCGTTTGGGCAGTGATGTCATTATCGATCCGTTTGACGAGCAGCACCTCAATCCCAATAGCTACAACCTCACGTTGCACGATGAGATTCTGACCTACGAAGAGGTCGTGCTTGACATGCGTCAGCCCAATCGGACTCGACGTATTGTCATTCCAGAGGAAGGATTCGTGCTCAGCCCCAATCAGCTCTACTTGGGACGTACTGCGGAAAGGACCGAGACACACAATCTGGTGCCGATGATTGAGGGCCGTTCATCGGTGGGGCGACTTGGACTTTTTGTTCATGTCACTGCGGGATTTGGCGACGTTGGATTTCAAGGATTCTGGACACTTGAAATGTTTGCCGTCCAGCCGGTTCGTATTTACCCAGGTGTGCGCATTTGCCAGATTTTCTATCATCAGATTGCTGGGCAGATCACTGAGTATGCCAGTGACAAATACCAGAATAGTCAAGACATCCAACCGAGTCTTCTGTACAAGGAATTGAATCCGTCTGCTGAGCTGAGGCCGGATCCGCAGAAGAAGTTGGATTTCCGTCTCGCGCCTCGCTGACACGACGCGTTATTCTTGAATTGACAGTCTTGAACAGTCCACCGATACTCGGCAACGGTCGTCGTCGTACGCGACGCTCCAAGGTGTTCTGAGAAAAGGATGGAGATTCTTTCTGCTCCGTTGGATTGCGTTTCCCTGGACCGCTCCTTCGCGGTACCGAGGAGAGAGCCATGATCAATACTCTCTATCTTCCCGAATTGCGGGAGATGCTCGAGCGACGCGATGAACCCGCGTTGCGGGAGTTTTGTACTGCGCTTCATCCTGCGCGCACGGCGGAATTCATGGAAGGGCTGTCTGCCGCCGAGGCCTGGTCGGTGATCGGCTACGCGGATGCGGCATTGCGGGAGGAGATATTCGGCTATTTCGGGCATGACCGGCAATCCGAAATTATCGAGACCCAAGAGCTGGAAAGCGTTGCCCAGTTGGTTGCCGATCTGGCACCAGACGATCGAGTGGACGTGCTCGATGACGTTCGAGCTGACCGGGTTCATGAATTGCTGGAGCTCCTGCCAGCAGACGAACGGCACGATATCTTGCGTTTGCGTCTGTACCCGGATGGCAGTGCCGGTGCGGTGATGACCACGGAGATTGCCAAGTTAAGCGAGGCGTTGACGGTTACCGATGCGCTGACTGAGCTAGGAAGGCAGGCCGAGCAATTTGAGACGATCTACTATTTGTATGTCGTCGATGCGACGGACCACCTTCGCGGTGTTGTTTCGACACGCCAGTTGGTGTCGGCCATGGGGCGGCCTGAGACGCGACTGGGGGAGTTAATGGAGACCGATGTGGTTGCCGTTAACCCGATGGATGACCAGGAAGATGTGGCACGCCAGGTTGCCAAATATGACTTGCTGGCCATTCCTGTTGTTGATCGCGAGCGAGTCATGGTTGGGATTATCACGCATGACGATGTCATCGACGTGGTGCGCGAAGAGGCGACCGAAGATGCGCACCGCAGTGCTGCAGTGGCTCCTTTGGACACGAGTTACCTCAAAACGCACGTATTGACGCTAGGGTGGAAGCGTGGGATCTGGTTAACGATTCTCTTTGCGGCTGCAATCTTGACCGCCGGTGCGCTGGAATTCTATTCGGATCAACTTGCTAAATGGGAATGGCTGGTCTGGTTCATCCCACTCGTAATCTCTTGCGGCGGCAATTCAGGTAGCCAGTCAGCGACGCTGGTGGTGACGGCGCTAGCGACAGGTGACATCGCGTTGAGCGATTGGGGAAGGGTGCTGTGGAGAGAGGTACTACAAGGACTTTTGCTGGGGTTCTTCCTGGCGGCGATCGGTTACGTGGCTGTTTCCCTGATCCAGCCGATAAGCACAGATGCGCTCCCATCCAACGCGTTGGTAGTACCAGTCACCGTGCTATTAGTCGTGGTGAGTGGAACCGTGCTGGGTGCGTTGCTGCCCCTATTGTTTCAACGTTTGGGGCTCGATCCGGCACTGATGAGCAACCCTTTTGTCGCTGGCATCATCGACATTCTGGGGATTGTCGTATATATGAGCGTCGCACAGTGGTTGATGTCGTAACCTGCGCGAGCTGATGGCTCTAACGCCTGCTGCGGACCCGGACTGGTATCAGACGCCTACCAGCAACGCATGAGGTTACACGCTATGGGTCTTCGTCGCCGTCCGGTTCATCTGGCTGATCGCGATTCGTGGATCTTCCTTCGCGCTCGGGAAATCGGTAGGTTTTGCCTTTCATTGCGATCCATTTTTCTTTTTGTTTATCGTTGAGCAGCTCGAGGACGTCAGTTTCTAGCTGGGCGCGATGTTTTTGCGCTGCTTTGCGATCTTCGCCGGCGTCCTGGATGCGTTTGCGCCCCGCTTTGAGCAGCTTTTGGATTTCCTCCAATTGCGTCTCTTCCAGGCTCAGTTGCTTCTGGAAATCTGTTCGATCCAACGCCCGCAGGCCTTCACGTTGCAATTGGAGTTGCTGGAGCCGTTCCAGTTGCTCTGGTTCCAAGACAACTGTCAGCAGAACATCAAAACGCCCGGAAATCTCTTTGATTTTACCGCGGGCTTCGTCAACTCCATTGCGAAAGGGATTAACTCCTTCAAAGCTCTTGCGGAATTGTGCACGCACGTCGACGAGTAACGCGTCGACTAATTCGTTTTGTTCCTTTCGCAGGCGGACTTCTTTACGTACCTCGTCGATCGCGGCAAGGGTCAACAAGCTATCGTTGCGCACTGCCCCCCAGATTCCGCGGCCGCCACGGAATGGCCGCTGGGCTGTAGCACAGGGAACCGCGATAAATAACAAGTAAAGCAGGCAGAGCGAAAAGTGACGCATGCTGAGTCCGGATGTTCTTATTGAGGTTCGGGCGGTTGTTCGGTGGAAGTCCATTGGACCACCAGTGATTTCAGAATCGTGCTGGGGACCATGTAGGTGGCAATGCGGTCTGCACGCGCTACATTGAGACCTACCATGCGGCCACGGCTGTCGAGGACAGGTCCTCCACAGAGGTTCGGTTGGATGACGGTGTCGTGTTGAATCGCTCGGAAGAAATCATCTCGACGGCTACTTAATGGGCCGTTGAATTGAGTCGGCGCAAACTGGAAAAAGATATCGTCAGCCTGACCAAGTGTGACTTTGAATACGAGATTTTCGTCCCCGCGTTTGACTTTGAGCGTCACGATGTCTCCAGCACGTTTCTCGGCGAGTTGTCCGCGGAGTTCGTTAATGTTATGGACTTCCGTGTCGAATACGTGGGTAATGATATCTTTGGCCTTGATGCCAGCTGCCAACGCCCCGCTTTTGGGAAACACGCGCACGACCTGTGCTTCGGTTTCGCTACGGGCAATCTCAACGCCCAGGACGCCGGGGGTCCCCACGATTCGGCGTGCGCTGACACTTACAATGCCGACCGACTCAGGTTCGCCTTTGGGGCCGATGGGGATGAGCCAGCTTCCCAGTGGTAATTTATCGCCAGAGTATAGCGGGATGGTTGGCAGATTCGTGGCCTCAACTTTAAGGAGTGCCAGATCATACGGCTGGTGTGTGCGGACGAGTTTGGCGGGCAACTTGCGGCCGTCACCAAGTACGCAGACGAGATTGTTTTTCGCGTCGGTGGTTTTGGTGTCTTTCAATTCCGTTGCCTTGGTCAGTATCCAGCCGTCGGGCCCTACGATCGTTCCTAACGAGACAACTTTATCGTTGCGTTCGATACGTACTGCGATGTCGGCGGCCTCGCGGGTCAATTCTTTGAAAATCGTGGTGACTTCACTACCGCGGACGAAGCGACTGTCTTTGAGAGAATTGTCTGTGCGTGTCTGGGCATCATAATTTTTGCCCCACGAGATCGTTGGCGAGCCTTTCCAGTTAAGCGACTCAGCGAGTTGTTCCAGCGGATATGATTTTTTCGGATCCAAATCAAACCGTTCGATCAGCCGATCATAGAGCTGACGGTAATAGCCGTCTGAAAATTCATTACCGGAGAGCATCCCGTCACGATTGCGGTCCAGAAGATCGAGGAACTGGCTGGGTGGCAGTGGTGGGTAAATCTCACCAGATTTCAAGCGATCCCAGACTTCGAGACAAGCCAGTACGGGGCCGTGCAGGTTTTCAGTCAGATTGCCCGAAATGCGACTGTGAATACCGATCACATGGCCATCGGAATTCAATAGCGGACCGCCAGAATCTCCACCATTGATCGGGCAGTCAGTGCGCATCACATCATCGCGAATGTCGACAATGCGTCCCAGCCGAATAGGAGGAGTTCGTTCCGTCTGGAACCCTCTGGGGTGGCCCGCCGCGATACACCATTCCCCGACTTCGGGGAAATCGTCAAACGATACCGTAGGGACGTAAGGCCAGGGGCCGTCATCATTGATCTTGACCAACGCAATATCTGCGGCGGTGTGCATGCCAAGCGACTTTCCGCGAGTTACTTTGCCGTTGGGAAAACTGACAAGTACCTCGCGTCCCGGTCGGCCCGTGACGTGTGCTGCGGTCATGATGTAGCCATCCGCACTGACCAGAACGCCACTTCCGCGTGCCTGCCCGACCTGTAATCCGACGGTACATGGCACGACTTTTTCGGCGATCTGTTGAGCCATCATTTCGATGGTTCGCAGATCTTCTATGCCAGCTGGCACGGGGCGTAGAAATGTGGCCGGATCGAGGGCATCATCGGCCCTGACTGGCCGCAGCAGGCCAATCAGAATCGTGCCGAAGATTACCAGTGTTCGTATGGAGCGAGTGAAGCGTGTCCCAGACATGCGGTGGTTCCATGAGGTCGTGGGAAATACGTGCTAGTTGATCTCTATGACGTGAAAGCGTCATACCTATCCACAGCATCTTGCCGTGTTGCTGGGTGTGGCGTGTTACAGGGGGCTGTGTCAGCGTTGTCTTGTGACACAGGCCATGCGAGACCACTTTCACCAGACGGTGTATTGTACCAGATTTACTACATTTGCGTGGTGCGGTTTTCACCGGAAGGCACTGCGAACGGGCTAACTTTTCCTCGCTGTGTTGGTTCTCGTGAATGGCGGTGCAGCGAAATAGCCGGAGAGGGCCCGGTCCGACTATGGGCGCGTCAGGCAAATTTTGCGATTGTCACTTCATCGCCCGACTGGAGCAGCCGTGAATATCAAGTTTGTGTTGCCGATTTGACTTGTCGCCGGCGGGTGGTCAAAACTCGTTCGGTGTAACCGTTAGGTTCGGCTTTGCCTTCAAAAACAAGGTCGAGCGCTGCCTGGAACGCGGTACTTCCGTCGTAGTCTTGAGCCATCGGTCGGTACCCACTCTCCGAGCTGTTTTGTCGATCGACAACGACTGCCATCTTACGGAAAGTCTCTTCAATTTGTTCGCGCGTGGCGACCCCTTGGTGTAACCAGTTGGCGACATGCTGGCTGGAAATGCGCAGCGTGGCCCGATCTTCCATCAAGCCCACGTCGTGAATATCGAGAACTTTGGAGCAGCCGACTCCCTGGTCTACCCAGCGCACGACATATCCGAGAATTCCCTGGATATTGTTGTCAAGTTCGCGTTGGATTTCTTCTGGGGAGAAAGTGCGATCGCCAGCTAATGCGGGTTGCAGCATTGCAGTCACACTGCCGTGGGCGCGTTGCGAAAGATCGAGTTGGCGTGCCGGCACGTCGATCTGGTGGTAGTGCATGGCATGCAGTGTCGCGGCGGTAGGCGATGGTACCCAGGCGCACGTAGCACCCGATTCAGGATGACCGATCTTGGTATCCACCATTTCCGACATGCGGTCGGGCATGGTCCACATACCCTTGCCGATTTGCCCGGTTCCCGGCAGTCCAGTTGCGATACCTGTGTCGACGTTGGCGTCTTCGTAGGCGAGGATCCACGTAGCATTCTTGATTTCCATTTTGGGCATCATGGGCCCACACTCCATTGTGGAGTGGATGTCGTCACCTGTGCGATCGAGGAAGCCAGTGTTGATGAACACCACGCGGTTACGAGCCTGGCGGATGCATTCCTTGAGGTTCACACTGGTGCGGCGTTCTTCATCCATGATGCCAATTTTGATGGTGTTCGGAGGAAGTCCGAGAGTTGCCTCGACGCGGCCGAACAGTTCTACCGTGGCAGAGACCTCTTCGGGGCCGTGTAGTTTTGGCTTGACGATATAGATGCTGCCGCACTTGCTATTGCGCAAACCCTCGGCCGCCTGCAAGTCGTGCATTGCTGCTGCCGAGGTCACCATAGCGTCCAGAAAGCCCTCTGGAATCGGTTCATTTTCACTGGTGGTGACTGCATCGGTGTACATGTGAATGCCGACATTGCGGACCAACAGCAGGCTTCTTCCGGTGAGCGTGGTTGTTCCGCCAGACGGGGTAAGATACGTGCGGTCAGGTTCGAGGGTGCGGGTGACTTCTTTACCACCTTTGGTGAATGTGGCCTCCAGGGTTCCTTTCATGATGCCGAGCCAATTGCGGTAAACCTGGATCTTGTCGGCCGCATCGACTGCGGACACAGAATCTTCGCAATCTTGAATGGTCGTAATCGCGGATTCCAGCAGAATGTTTTTGACGCCTGCTGCGTGTTCTTTGCCGATTGGGTGCTGCCGATCGATTTGGATTTCGACATGCAGGTTGTGGTGGACGAGCAGGACGGCCGAAAGTGAATCGCCGTTGGTGAGATAACCTGCCCACGCGCTCTTGTCGGCCAATGTGGTGGTCTCGCCAGTTGCAAGTGTGATGGCAAGTTCGTGTCCCCGGTCTGTGGCCTGAAGAGCGTAGCCGGTTACTTCTCCATGCTTGCCCGACGCCAAGGGGAAATGGCGGTCAAGAAACTGCTCACTGTAGGCGATCACCTTGGCACCGCGTTGCGGATCGTAATCGCTGCCGGTGGCGGCTTCGTCACGCGGGATCACATCCGTGCCGTACAAAGCGTCGTAGAGACTGGTCCAGCGTGCGTTGGCAGCATTTAATGCGTAACGCGCATTGTCGACAGGTACCACGAGCTGGGGGCCGGCAATTTGCGCCACTTCGGGGTCAACATTCGCGGTGTCAATGGTAAAGTCATCGCCTTCCGGTTGCAGATAGCCAATGTCGGTCAGAAATCGGCGATAGACCTCCACATCGAGGGCGTCATCCCGGTGTTCCCGATGCCACTCATCGAGCTGCGTCTGGAGCGTATCTCGGTGGTTCAGCAATTGGCGGTTCTTTGGTTCCAGGTCGTCGACCAGGCGTCGCAGCGAATCCCAGTAATGGGCAGCGTCCACTCCCGTGCCGGGCAGAATTTCCGTTTCAACCAGGGCATGCAAGGCGGGATCGATCTTCAAACCACTTATTTCCACGCGTTCACTCGCGTTCATTGTTTTGTTGTGCTCCTCGATGCCGGAGTGGGATGCGGCCGACAGCGATCTGCCGGATGCCACCTAGCGAATATAGTGAATTGGGTATTCAGCGAACCAGTTTAGCAGCGTGTCTGGCACCCAACCAGACACGGCAGGTTGCCCACTGACCAGAACTGGAATGTCCTGCCGGATGGATTTCTGGTCGAACGTTGTCGAGGCAGTCGGAGGTTCACGGTGTTGCCTGCTTTGGCACCGAATCTGATCTGAAATTAGATCGGGCGATCTGCGTACCAGCCGACGATCTGGCTGTGGGTTCCAGGGACGCCCTCGAGCGTGACTCGCAGCGGATTTCTGATTGGATCGAAAACCTGACGGATCACTTTCCGACACGGTACATCATGACCGATGATCCGAGGTTCGGGCGGACACGGATGATGCAGGCCTCTCCGGTGCGACGGGTTGCTTGGAGACCAGGCCCTGGCCACGTGAGAGTACTAGAAGCTGGCCGGGTGCGGCCAATCGGTCGATTCGGCTTGAAGTTGAATCCAGGAATTCGCGGTGAGCATGAACTTCCGGCCAGGTTGTCGGTCCGTTGGTGCACCGACACCCGGCGCGACGGTCGCTGCCGCGAGTAGTCCGCAACGGATGCATCGCATCATGCGCGTGCCCCTGTTCTTGAAACGCGCTGGTTCAGTTGCGGGGACGCCGGTTACTGGCTCCGAAAATTGCCGTGTGTGGAAATGCGGCGCCGGGAAAAAACTTGCCGCTTCGTCGAATAAGTGAGGTGTGTCGTGGCAGTCTGGTGCGCCAATTTACTCGCGACCGAGGTGGCATTGAGCACAGGTCGAGGCGAGGGCCTGGTGGTCAACCTGGTGGCGCCGTTCCTGGTACGGGGCGAGCTCGGCATGGCAGTCGCGACAATCCTGTGCCAGTTCGACAGTCCGTTGGTGAACCTGCTGGAAATGCCAGAAACCTTTCCGCTTTTCACTGAGTAGCTCGGCCATTTGATGGCACTCGTCGCAACGGGCTGTTTCTGCGTTGAGGAAAGTCCGTTGTGCAGCGGGCAGTTGCGCCAGAATGGCACGTGCCGCGACCCTTCCCGTGAGGATGCAGGGGCCAAGGAAAGTCCCTTCCAGAGCAGCTTTGCCGTTAATTCCGGCGAGTCCGGTCAACTCTCCAACCGCATACAGTCCTGGAATGGGAGCTTGTTGGCGGTCGAGGACTCGGCAGTCCAGGTCGATCGCGACGCCTCCCATGCTCTTGCGTGTTAAGGGAAAAGCGGGCATCGCGTAAAAGGGCGGGACCTTCAGTGCGGGAGACATGGCGACAATCTCTGGTTGCTGCGGGCTGAACCGTCCAAAATCGGTGTCGACACCACGCTCGACGAGAGTGTTGTAGCGGGTTACGGTCGCCTTTAATGTCGCTGCAGGCAACCCTGTGGCGACGGCCAGTTCTTCGAGCGTGTTGGCGGTTTGAACCAGGTCTGGATTGTTCAGGATTTGTTTTTCTACTTTCGAGAAATCCGCCCAGTCGGAACCGGAAACCACAAACTTCGGCTTGCTTGCCTTATCAAATACAAACCACAGCCTGGCCACCGGTTGGGCCAGTAACGCGGGCATGACTTCTTTGGCCCATTGGTGCAAATTGGCGAATCGCTGGCCCTGCGAGTTGACAATGATTCCCCACATATTTGCGGCGCTAAGTCCACGGTTGGTTCCTGGATAACGCGGGTCCGGGATCCCCGTGAAATAGTTCCATTGGTGATCCATTTTGGCCAGCTCTGCGCCGACTTCAGTCGCTAACCGGTGGCCTAGACCTACAGAATGACGGCCTGAGCCCGCCAGGATTCGTTCTGGAAAACGAAATTCCTTTGGCCAGAATTCACGCACCATATCGAGATTGCTTTGAAATCCACCAGTGGCAAGTACGACGGATGATGCCTCGAACGGGGTTTCTACACCATTGCGGAGTTCTCTGCCGACGACGCCAGTGACGCGTCCTGATTTCACGATCAGTCGTACGGCTTGCGTATTCCAACGGAATTGAATGTTTTCGAGCTCAAGGCATTTCCGATAGATAGGCGTTACCAGCCCGATACCACGACCGGCAGGTTGATGAAAGCGGTTCACCGAGTTGCCGGGCGCGGTTTCTACGCCTTGAAAACGAACTCCCAGTCCGACGAGCCAGTCGTAAATTTGCGGGCGCGACTGGTTGACGTAGTAACGCACCCAGTTTGCGTCGGCATCTTCACCCCAGGTGATAAAGTCATTGTACGCTAGGTCCGGGGAATCTTTGATGCCCAGCGCTTGTTGAAGGGGGCTGTTGACGATGCACAGTCCGCCCTGTGACATGACCGCATGCCCACCGTAAACCGATGACATGTCGAGCACCGTCACACGGGCGCCACCCAGGCCCAGTTCCAGTGCAGCAGTGATGCCGGAGATGCCGGCACCTACCACCACCACATTGGGAGCTGCCTTCGGATTGGTGGTGGGCTCGCTGGAGGCATTTTGTAGTGCGATTTGTTGCGGTGAGGCAGGATTAGCCGGCGACGGCTGCGCTGCTGCGTTTCTCGCTGCCGAGTCGGGGTTTTGACTCGGCGGATAGTTCCACAGGAAGAATATCACCAATAATACGGTGACCAGCAAGAATCGGTATGAATGACGCAGACGCATCGGCAATCCTTCCAGTAAGCAACCGCCAGAATTGTACCGCTTCCGCGACTGGTTCAGCGAGACGAATTTGTATCGACTGACGTTGATTCCCTGGGCACCATTCCTGGAAAAGTCAGCTCTGGTGGGGTAAGTTCCCGGGGAAGCACCGCACGACTGTTTTCGGACTGTTGGGCTAAATGAACTCTCGCAGGTCTCTCTCTGTTTTCCGAGGAACACATCATGACGCAGGTGACGGTCGTGGATCATCCGCTGGTACGTAGCCATTTGACGACACTCCGCGACCGGGCGACGACACCTGCGGAGTTTCGTCAACTAGTGCGTCGGCTGGCAATGTTGTTGATCTGTGAAGCCACACAGACACTTGATGTTGAGCCCAGGCAGGTGCACAGTCCGTTGGGGGTTGTCGAGGGTTGTCAGGTTGCGGAGCGGGTTGGCGTGGTTCCCATCCTCCGTGCTGGGCTGGGCATGGTTGAGCCGGTTTTGGAGTTAATCCCGGATGCCGAAGTGTGGCACTTGGGACTGTATCGAGACGAAACCACTGCCCAGCCGGTCGAGTATTACAGCAAATTGCCTGAGACGTCTCCGGTGGATGTTGGATTAGTGCTTGATCCCATGTTGGCTACAGGGGGATCGGCGACCGCGGCGCTCACAGCAATCACAACGTGGGGCGTGCCACGGACACAGTTGATTTCAGTGATTGCGGCACCCGAGGGGATCGAGGAAGTCAGGCGATGTTTTCCAGAAACGGCAATCTATGTGGCCGCGATTGATCGGGAACTCAATCAACAGAAATTTATTGTTCCGGGGCTGGGGGATGCGGGCGATCGGATCTTCAATACGCCTGCCCGTTCCTGAGTGGTGTTTTGCGGTTTGCTCTCTGGCATGTGGGAAAAATCATGGAGCGGTGGATCAGTGTGGTTGGGCTGTTCGTAATGATCTTGTTGGCCTGGCTGATGAGTTCAGACCGGCGTCATGTACAACGTGGGCTGGTGGTTCGTGGCGTCTTGCTGCAGTTCTTACTGGGTGGTGTTATTCTTTGGACACCGCCAGGGCTGGAACGCCCCGTTGGCTACTGGCTAAGCGACCTGATCACTTACTTGTTTGCGCAGTTGCAGACGTTCGTACAAGCCGGTTCTGGTTTCTTGTTTCGCTTGCCCGTAGAAGTGCAATCTGAACAACGTTCGCTCCAGTTACTCAGTTCGTTTGCGTTTGGTGTACTGCCGACCATCATTGTTTTTTCTTCGTTGATGTCACTGTTCTATTATCTCGGTGTGATGCAGTGGATCATTCGTGGGATGGCGTACGTGATGCAGCGCGTATTAGGTGTATCCGGAGCAGAGAGCCTTGCTGCGGCAGCCAATGTGTTCGTCGGCCACACCGAGGCGCCACTGGTGGTTCGGCCTTATATAAAAAACATGACTGCTTCAGAACTGAACGCATTGATGGTTGGTGGGTTTGCTACGCTTTCCGGCGGCCTCCTGGCGGCGTATGCGGAAATGAATATCGACGCGGGGCATCTGGTGACCGCGTCCGTGATTTCAGCGCCGGCGGCACTGGTAATCGCCAAGGTCCTCAAGCCGGAACGTGACACACCAGAAACTCTGGGTACGATTCAAGTTGAAGTGGAGAAGCGGGAGGTCAACGCGATTGAAGCAGTGGCCAATGGAGCATCGGAAGGACTGAAGCTGGCGCTGAATGTGGCTGCGATGTTGCTCGCGTTCCTGGCCATCATTGCTATGGCAGATGCGTTCGTAGGGTGGCTGGGCGGAATCTTCGGGTTTGTGGATGAGCAGGGGAAGTCGCTTTGGTCATTTGCGGCAGCACTGGGCTATTTGTTTGCTCCTTTGGCCTGGGTGATGGGCATTGAAGCCAAAGACTGTTTGCTGGCTGGTCAACTGTTGGGAATAAAGACTGTTGCGAATGAGTTTGTTGCATTCCAGCAGATGGGGCAGTGGATCGATCCTGCAGTGGAAGGGCCTGCTCTGACTCCCCGGACTCAATTGGTGATGACCTATGCCTTGTCGGGTTTTGCTAACCTGGGAGCGATTGGAATTCAAATTGGTGGAATTGGAGCGCTCGCTCCGCAGCGGCGAGGGGATCTGGCTCGTTTTGGTTTGCGCGCGATGCTAGGCGGTGCTTTGGCGTGTTGTATGACTGCGTGTGTCGCCGGAGCTCTGACGTCGCGGTGAACCGGGTTTCGAGGTCAGTGATTTTTTCTAGAATGCTCTAGCGATGGAGTCGTGGAAGTCAGGCCGTCTCCAGATGGCAAGCCGAGTGAACCATGTATTTGATTGAAAACCCGGTACTCCAACGAGAGCTGCTCGTTAATCTGCGGATGACGAGGGCGTTCGTATTGTTGTTTTTGTACCAGGCGTTACTCGGTGTGGTTGTCTTTTTTGCCTGGCCTGACGAAGAGCAGCTGAATCTGTCGGGGACCGGTGGGGAAGGTCAGCGATTGGGCGACCTGTTTTTCCTCGGGCAGTACATCCTTGCTTCTCTGATGGCTCCTAGTTTTGCAGCCGGTACAATCACCGGAGAAAAAGAACGCAGAACCTATGAGATGTTGTTAGCCAGTCCACTGCGGCCCAGCGCGATTGTGTTCGGGAAAATGGTGGCATCGCTGGCGCATTTGGCGGTTTTAATCATTGCCTCATTGCCCATTGTGATGCTCTGTTTGCCACTAGGTGGCTTGTCTCCGCTGGAGCTGTTGGCGGCGTACCTAGGACTCGTTGCCTCGGTGATCACGTTTGGGTCCATTGGCGTCGCATGTAGCAGCTATTTTAACCGTACCGCCGCTGCGTTGGTCGTCTCTTACTTGCTGATACTGCCTTTGACGATGTTAGGGGCATTGTTTTGGACGGCCCTTAGTAATGAAGGTCAGCTGCGATTAATGCTGTCAGTTACGGTTGTACCGGGAATTGCGTTGGCGATTTCAACAGCGTTGTTCGCCGTCACAAGCGCGCGTTTATTGCATCCACCCGACGTAGGTAGCGAAGGGAAGGACGTCGTCGATCTTGACCAGGAAGCAGAGCAGGCGGTTGGACTGGTTATCCAGCGGGACCAATTTCCGGACAAGCTTTTTGCACCGGGAAAGAGGGAGACTCTTCTGCAAGACGGCTCAAATCCAGTCTATGACAAGGAGATTCGCAGCGAGATTTTCAGCCAAGGTACACTGATGCTGCGACTTGTCATTCAAATCAGCATGTTGCTGGCAATTCCTTTGATGGCTGCCTGTCTCTACATTTGGCCGCAGCATGCTGCCTGGTATATTTCCTATGTGGTCATCTTCAACATGCTCTGCGGTCCTGTGTTTTCTGCTGGCAGCGTTACCAGTGAACGTGAGCGTCAAACACTTGATCTCTTGCTGACAACCACGATTACACCCTGGCAGATTTTGTGGGGAAAGTTGGCCGCCGGACTACGGGTGTCCAGCGTATTGACCATGTTTCTGTTGTGGCCGGTATTGCTGGCCTGTGTCATGGTTGCATCCTATTGGAGTAATCTGACGAGTGTGCTGGCTTATGTTGCAGTCGTACTATTAACGTGTTTGACCACGGCCGTGCTGGCGTTGTTCTGTTCGGTGGTTTTTCGCAAGACATCGATCAGTCTGATGACGACGTACCTCGTCATCGTTGTCATGTTCTGCGCACCGATGGCAGCGATTTTTTTCAGCGACGAGTTTCTGGCAGGGAAAGAAGTCGCTGATTACGTTGACTGGTTTGGCGTAACGAGTCCGTTTTGCACAGCATTTGCGATCCCCTTGCAAGTTCGTTCCGTATCGCAGATGGGGGTCGTCCCTGTGGTTTCTGTGCTTGGAGGGTGGACCTATTTTGGTATTTATGTCTGCTTCACCCTGGCTTTTAACGCATTGCTGCTGGTCGCAATGATCTGGCTGTTCAAGATGCGTTGGCGAGTTGCCCGCTGAATGGTCTGGCAATGTGGCACATCAGCTGAAGAGACCTTCGATTAACGCACCATTGGCGATGGGAGTCGGGCGGGGCAGACGCGGGAAGTAGGTGCGTTGCGGATCGAGCCCCAGCAAGTGATAGATCGAGGCGGCGAAATCTTCCGGCCGCCAGGGCCGCGTACGTGGTTCCGTCCCATTTCGGTCGGTTGCTCCAATGACCGAACCGGCGCGAATACCTGCTCCGGCGAATAACGCGTTGCCTGCCGACGGGTAATGATCACGTCCAGCCGTTTTATTGATTTTCGGTGTGCGACCGAATTCGCCGATAGCGACCACCAGCGTCGTTTCCAGAAGTCCTCGTTGTTCCAGATCATCCAAAAGCGTGGAAAGGGACATGTCGAGTTGCGGTAGATTACCTGGGCCGGGATACCGATGCCAGTTGCTACCCCCAGGCAGGCCTGCCGGTTCATGCGAAAATGACATCATCGAATCGAACAACCAGCCATGATTGTCCCAGGTGCCGTTTGTTGTGCCGGCACCAAACAGGCCACCTTGCACCGCGTGGTTAATGGTCACGAAACGGGCGCCTGCTTCCACGAGGCGGCGCGCCAGCAGCACACGTTGACCGTAGATATTCATTCCGTAGCGTTCACGCAAAGAGAGGGGTTCCTGCTCCAGGTCCATCGCGTGATGCATAGCGTTGCTGGTAAGGAGCGAAATAGCTTCTTTCGAGAATTGTGTACTCGCTTCCAGGGATTCGTCTTCGAGCTCGGCTAATTGCCCGAGGTTCTCGAGTTGGTTGAGCATCGACTGGCGATCTTCAAATCGCGCGGCAGCAAGTTGCATTTTGGCCATCGAGAGATTGGGTTTGCGAGGGTCGCCTTCAATGTCAAAAGCTCGATGTGCTGCTCCCAGGTACCCCGGGGGATCGGTGTATCGTGCCGCAAAAGGTATTCCAAAATGTGCAGGTACGCCAGAAACTCGACTTCCTTGTAACGCTGACACGAGGCAGCCGAAGTTGGGGAAATATTGACCGCCGCGTGCGGGATACATACCGCTGGCAACGTGTTGCGAACCGCTGGCATGAGAACCGCTCGAGCCTTGCCAAGAGCGGACAATTGCTACTTTATCCATCCGTTGTGCAAGTAGCGGAAGTTTCTCACAGATTTGGGTTCCTGGAACACGGGTACTGATTGGCTTCCAGAGTCCCCGTATTTCAGCCGGCGCGTCCGGTTTAGGGTCGAAGGTCTCGAAGTGACTTGGACCGCCTGCGAGGAAAATGAAAATGCAGGAGACATCTTTCTTGTCCGCAGCCTCCAGATAACCGGGCAGCCCGAGACCGAAGAGACCAACACCGATCTGTAATGCTTCACGGCGCGAACCGCAGTAGACATGCTGGGATTTCTGGCAGCTCATGGGCATCATTCACAGACTCGAAGGAAGGTGCGAAGCGTCCAAACCGTCTAGTCATTGTAGGCGGAAATCTGGTGTGATTGCCAGTTCAGCCCTGGCGTGGTCACCGGGGAGGCGTCGCAGGGAACGGGATGCGTGAGTGACGCATGGTGCAACGGGAAGGCCGTGCAACGGGAAGGCCGTGCAACGGGAAGGCCGTGCAACGGGAAGGCCGTGCAACGGGAGCCTCATCAGGCGGGAGGCGGTGTGCGGTCAGACGTCAAAATAGAGACCGACTTCATAAGGATGAGTTTCACGACGTAATGGCTCGATTTCCTCTTCGCGTTTCATGCGGATCCATGAATCAAGGAGATCTTCGGAGAAAACATCTCCGCGCAACAGGAAATCGTGGTCCTCTTGCAAAGCGGTCAGTGCATCAGCCAGGGAGATTGGCAGCGTTTCTCGACGAGGTGCCGACGTGTCAGGGGACAGAGGCGTGTCAGCGGGATCACCGGGATGGATTTTGTTTTGAATCCCGTCGATTACCGCCATCAACAGGGCCGAAAATGCGAGGTAGGGATTGCAGCTCGGGTCAGGGAAGCGGAATTCAATGCGCTGGTCCTGGGAAACGGGGCTGTGGCTGGGTATGTGGCAGACGGACATCGCATCGTGACGCGAATAGTCCAGATTGACAGGGCCTTCGCACTCGGGTAGCAGGCGCGCGTAGCTGTTGGTTGTGGGATTGGTGAAGGCGGCCAGGCATGGTGCGTGTTTCAGAATGCCTCCGATCGCATGCAATGCGAGCTCACTAAGACCAGCATATTCCGTACCCGCGAACAACGGTGTGTCCTCTTTCCAGAGTGTCAGCTGTATGCGCATTCCGTTGCCACGCAGAGTGCGACTGGGCTTGGGCATGAATGTGGCTGTCTGGCCATGGCGGCAACTAATACTTTTGACGATGTGTTTGTAACGCATCAAAGCGTCCGACATAGTCACCAGGTCTTGACCTTGTAGTGCCGTGACCATCTGGCGTTGTGCGCCGAGTCGCTGCTGCTGACATTCCACCAAGAGACCACATGCGGACATGACTTGCAAAAGGTCATGCCGCAGTTCTGGCGTAGCGTCCGCAGTGGAGTAACTATCGTGGACGTGCGTAACTGAATCTTCAGCAGAGTTCAAGCCCGCAACACCGGGTGGTGCCAGGCCATGGTTGTGCTCGCGTGGGTGGCGCAATCGCTCCTCGCGGTGCGCGGAGAGCAGTCCGTCAAAAAGATAGAATTCGACTTCTGGGCCGAAATGCGCAGTGTCGGCAATGGATGTTGTTTTCAAGAAGTTCAATGTCTTCCAGGCCACATTGCGTGGATCGCAGACATCGTTGTCACCGGCAATCGGGTCGTGGATGTCTGCAATGATGGACAGTGTGGGACGCCCGTCGCAGGGGTCTAGAAACGCCGTTTCGGGTTGTGGAATCGCGACCCGATCGCTTTCTGACACGGAGTTCCAGCCTCGGAATCGCTTTCCGTCAAACCCGAGCCCATTTTCAAACAGCTCTTCATCCAGACGGGAAACGGGAATCGACAGACTGTGCCAATTTCCAGGTAGATCAACAAACCGTATGTCTACGGTTTTTACATCGTTTTCGCGGCACAACGCGAGAATTTTTTGAGGTGTCGTCACGAGAATGGGCTCACAGAAAGCTGACGGCAAAGTGTGGATTGGAGCGAGTCAGGGTAAGTCGTCACAGGTAAGGTAAAGCAAAGCAGGCGGGCAGCAACCAGAATACATCAAGAGCACAGGAACCTTTCAGATGATGGCCCACGTGACGGGCTCAGTTTGCAGCGTGGTGCCCGCGGGTTCCGGCATTCAGTCAGGAGTCCGATTCGCGGTCCAGCAATTCGTTATCGTAATCTTCTTCCCACTGACGAATCTGGCTGGCCAGTTCCGAGTTCTCATTCTCTTCGACAACCTTGGAAATCTCAAATTCCCAACGCGTAGTTTCTGTAATCAAAGGATCGAGTTTGACCGGCAGGTCCAGTAGTTTGGCCAGACGTCGTGTGACGGCTTCGATGCTGGCCGGATTGGTGACATTCAGATAACCGGGGATTTCTGCGACCAGAGACCCCATTTCTAACCCGACGCGGGGTGCTTGTGACATGAGATAGGTGGTAAATGAACCTGGGCCCTCATAGCCACTGCGCCGCATTCCGTAGGACTCCATTTCCGCCAGTACTTGTTCGTTGGAAGCGGTGATGTAGAGCCGCGGTTCACGGGTGTGTGGGACGGTGCCACCGAATGAACCGACAAACAAGATTCGAGAGATGCCAGTGTCTGATGCCAGTTTGAAGATGCACTCTCCAAAGGTTTCCCATTGCATGTTAGGTTCACGGCCGACGAACAGGGCGAGATTGGAGGGCTCGTGGCCGTAGAAGATGTTGGTCGGCATTTCGATTTTTTTGACCAGTCCCTCTTCGATCTCAATGTGGGGGCGCGTACGGACTGCGACTTCCATGTCTCCGGGAACATGATAGACGTAGAAGGGGTCTCCACTGATCTGAGCGAAAGGCTGGGCATCGAGCTGTTTACGAAGACGTTCTACCGTACCGGTAGAAGCGTCGCCGCCGTCCATCCAGCCATAAAAGGCCAGTACGAGCGTGCCCGATTCGAGCCGGATGGGGTTATCGATTTGGAGGAGATTGTCAGCCGGAGTGCGCATGCAAGTAGTATAAGAGTTTTGCAGTGTTTCACGAAATGCGGCGTTCCACAAAATGCGGCCGGTGACGAAGGCCTAGCCCAGGACGACGAGTCAGACGGCCGGCGTGACTTCCTGACGCTGGACGTATAAGATTGATGAAGTAGAGGCGGCGAGCTGACATGGGGCGCAGAAACGTGGGGCGCAGAAACATGAGCTGTCCAATACGTTCTGACTCTAACAGGAAACACGCGGTGGGTTTACAGAGCACTCGACGGAAGGGTGAAAGTAGTGAGGAATGAACATATGAAAAGAACGCATCTCGGAATCGTCGTGGTGCTCGTGGCGGGATTTTCTCTCGGGCCGGGGCGCGGAGGTCAAGCCGATGATGATGCTGCACGTCTTCAGCAAGTCGCATCCCGCGGAATTGGATTTTTGCGGAGTCGTGGCCAGGCCGCGGACGGTTCTTTCAGTGGCGCGTTAGGTCCCGCCGTGACGGCACTGACGACGACCGCCCTGTTGCAACACGGTGTCAATCCGCAGGATACAACCGTGTCACGTGCACTTCGCTACCTGGAGAAATTTGTCCAGCCAGATGGTGGTATCTACCAATCTGGGACCTATTACAAGAATTATGAAACGTCGTTAGCGCTGATCTGCTTTCAGGCGGCAAACAAAGACGGTCGCTATAAGAAACTCCTCGCCGACGCGGAGAAGTTCCTGAAAGACTTGCAATGGGATCAAGGAGAGGGGAAGGACAAGAGCGATTTTGCGTTTGGTGGTCAGGGATACGGGAAGAATAAACGTGCGGATCTCTCCAATACGTCATTTTTTGTGGAAGCATTGGTGGCTGCGGGTAATAAGTCCAATAGTGATGCGATCCAGCGAGCACTGGTGTTCATCGCACGTTGTCAGAACCATGAAAGCGCGGCGAACACGACTCCATTTGCGGCCAAGAATCCAGATGGTGGGTTTTACTACACTCCCGATTCGGGTGGATATAGCCAGGCCGGCAAGACACCGGATGGCGGATTGCGAAGTTACGGGTCGATGACATATGCCGGGCTCAAGAGCATGATTTACGCGGGGGTTGGGCCAGAAGATCCACGTGTGAAAGCGGCTGTAAAATGGCTGCGCCGTCACTATGATTTGAAAACAAATCCTGGCATGGGGACGTCTGGCCTCTTTTACTACTACCATACCTTTGCCAAGGCATTAGACGCCTTGGGACAGGAAGTTTTCGTTGATGAATCTGGGAAACGGCATCCTTGGCGCAAGGAACTTGTGGCGGAGCTTGCCCGCCGCCAACTTCAGGATGGGTCCTGGCTGAATTCCAATCAACGCTGGTATGAGGCGGATGCTAATCTGGTGACGGCTTACGCATTGCTGGCACTTCATTACTGCCGTCCAGCCAGTGAATGATTGACAGGCAGTTGGGATACGACCGAATGTGTTCCAACGGTGTTGTCTGGTCGCGGCCCTGGATCATCACCCACAGTGAATAATACGCGTCTTGGACGACTCGAACCCAAATGCTGACAAAGCGCCATTAGCTGGCCAGGTGCGTCAAGGCATGCGGTCGGTTGTGGCGGCGCAATTGGCATCGCAGCTGGTCTCTTTCGTCGTGCTGGCGGTGCTCTTTCGGCAGCTGGGGCCGGATCCCTTTGGGCTTCTTGGGATGGTCATGCCGCTATTGTTGCTGGCGCGAATGCTGGGTGGATTGAGTTTGCAGGTGGCGAGTGTGCAACGCCCTGATTTGTCGGCCGCCGAGAGCTCCTGGTTGTTCTGGACGCAGATTGCACTTGGTGGGTTGGTTGCGGTTGGTTTTGCCTTGAGCGGCCATCTCCTTGCCTGGGCGTTTTCTTCCACCGAACTGGTCGTATTGTGTTATGCCCTGTCGGCGACTCTTTTGATCCATGCCATGGGTGCCCAGCATTTAGCACTCTTGGAACGCGAGATGGCGGTCGGCCAGGTGGCAAAATATCGGTTTGTGGCATTGTTTGCCGGCGGTAGTGCCGCGGTCCTGGCGGCATGGCGACAATACGATGTGTGGGCGTTGGTTGTTCAGCAATACGTTGAGTTGTCGACGCTTGCCGCGTTAGCCTGGTGGAACCATCCGTTTCGCCCATCCTGGCCGAAGAAAATCGCATCCAGTCGTGCTCTCGTACTGTTTGGAAGTGGATACTCGCTAAGTGGCCTCTTGTTTTTCCTGGCGTGGAACCTGGACAAGATCGTGTTGGCGGTGATGTTGGGAGCGGTCCCCGGAGGCCAGCGCGTGTTGGGTATTTACACCCAGACATTCAACCTGATGATGCGTCCTGTGTACCTGGTGACGATGCCCGTCACCAGCGTGATGTTGCCAGCATTGTCTCGCGCGTCACGGCGGTCCGGAGAATTTTCTGACCTGGTGGTCAGTTTTTATCGGTTGGTTGCGATTGTACTATTTCCCTGTGGTGTCGGACTAGCACTCGTTGCAGAGGACGTGATGGGACTCCTCGGTGGAAGCCAATGGATTGCAGGCGGGACCGTTCTCAGTCTGCTTGCTCCGGCCATTCTGGCGTTGGGTTGGATAAATATCGCGGGGAGTGTATTGGCAGCTGCGGCGCGCACTCGCCATTTGTGTTGGTGCGCGTTCGTGGTCCTGGTGATTATGGTGCAGGGCTATTTCGCTGGCGGGCTACTCGGAAAACGGTTTGGTACTTCCCCGGACGGCCCAGCGATAGGGATGGCTGCCGCATTCAGTCTGGTATTGTTGTTGGTTCTCTGGATTCCGTACACACGATTCGTGTTGGGGAGCAGCGGTGCGCCATTTCGACAGCTGTGGAATGGAATCCGCGGTTCGCTATTGGCGACTCTGGTGATGGGCTTCGTTGTCTGGGCAATTCGTGGAATCCTACCGGAGACCATGATCCTGCACCTGCGTCTGGTCTTGCTGGTATTGTCCGGCGTTGTGGTGTACGGCTTTATTGCCCGCCGGGAGGTGCGTTGGGCATACGAGTTTTTCGGTTATTCTCGCGGTAGTGCAGGTCCACTCATCCAGTGAGTGGGAATACCTCGCTCGCCGAACCGTCCTTTGGCGGCGTTTGTTTGGCAGCGACGCGCAACAGCATCCGGAATGCGTTACACTAAGTTCTTCGTTGAAGCGAAATGGCAACGGAGTCCAGCGTGGGCGACTGGTTGCTGACAGCAGTTGTTGATCGGACCCCCTGATCCGTCCGTGCAAACAGACGGACATTATTGTGCCAAGGAGTAAGACTGATGCGCCAGAACCGCAGGGCGATGTGGGGCTTGGGACTGTTGTTGATGGCCGGGCTGGCGAGTTGGGCCAGTGGTTGGTTTGTGCCGACGGAATCAAAGATCTACAAATTGGCACCTGGCGTATACTTTCGTAAAGCGCAGACGGAACCGGAGTTTACAGGCTGTAACCAGGGGTGGGTTGTCTTTCGCGATTTTGTGCTGGTGATAGACGCAAACTTTCCTGATCAGGCTACCAGTGTGATTGCGGAGATTCGCAAGATCACCGACAAGCCCATTCGCTATGTTTTCGATACGCACTACCATGGGGACCATGCGGACGGAAATATGCGGTACACCGAACAGGGGGCCATCGCGGTTGCTTCTGAACGTAGCGGTCCACTTTTTGAGACCAAGGGGTTGGAGGGATTTCAGAAGTCGCAGAAAGAAAAACCGGATGAATATGGTCCGCTCACCTACAAACGGCCAGCTTTGTATTTTCCCCGCAAGTTGATCATCGACGATGGTGAGATGCGGGTGGAGTTGCTCTATTTCGGTCATGCCCACACCGCCGGTGATGCCGTCGCCTGGTTACCTCGGCAACGAATTTTGTTTAGTGGTGACGCTTGTGTTAACGGTGCTTTCAATTACACGGGAGATAGCGACACCGCGAGTTGGATTACCGTGCTCAATGCGATGGAGGAACTCGATCCCAAAGTAATTGCCGCGGGACATGGCGAAGTCGCAGGAATTGAGCTGATCGCAACACAGCGCAAGTACTTCGTTGAGTTGCGTGCGGCCATCAAGAAATTAGGAGATGGTGGCAAGACGCTTGAACAAATCAAGCAGACGCTCGACCTGCCGTTCTACAAGGAATGGACTGGCGTCGATGTGAAGACACGCGAAGAGAACATAGAACACGTCTACGGTGAGCTGTTTGGTAAGTAGATGTAAAGGGTGATTCTTTTGTCGCGACGGGTGCGTTCAACGCCGATAAGAGCACTGTCGCGTCGCTGAAATACGATCCATTGCTGGGTGCCGAACCGGCAGGGGCGCCGGGTAGAATTGCAGTTGCCGGGTTGGCTGGGCGCGCTGGCCGGTGGTGGCATTGCCCCGCTTTCGTTACATTACGAACTAGCATTTCTGTCGAGCAGGTGGTACCTGCATTTAGACGCTCATGCGAGTGAACGAAGAGGTCGGGCATGGCGATTCGAGTGTTAGTTGCCGACGATCATGAGGTCGTCCGCTGCGGTTTGCGGTCGTTGGTGACGGGCACGGAAATTGAGGTGGTTGCAGAAGCCTCGAGCGGTGAGCAGGCGCTGCGGTTGATCACTGAACACAAGATTGACGTCTTAATCCTGGACATTCGTATGCCGGATGGTGATGGACTGAACACGTTGGGACGTGTGAAGTTAGATTACCCCGAAATTCCAGTGTTGTTGTTGTCAACCTACGACAATCCTACCTACATCGCGCGGGCAGTTGCTTTGGGTGCAGCAGGTTATCTTCTCAAAGGCCGGGATCGTGAACATTTACTAGAGGCGATTCGTAAGGCTGCGGCGGGACAGGATGTCTGGACACGCGACGAATTGCGGCGCGTTACCGGGGCATTGGCGACACCTCGACTGAATGCGGACGTCGAGGGGCCTTTGACCCAGCGTGAAAGTGAAGTGTTGAGGCAGCTGGCGCTTGGGTTGACCAACAAAGAAATCGCCCAGGCACTTAGCATCAGCTATGAAACGGTCAAAGAGCACGTCCAGCACATCTTGCGGAAAGTGGGGGTGTCCGATCGCACACAAGTGGCTGTCTGGGCTGTTCGTAAAGGACTTGTTTAACGCTCTGACTGGTTGTGTGGGGCGTCGCGAGTTCAGTGCGGAAAGCGGTGCGCAAGACACCTCGACGCCAAACTTGTTGCTTGCCCGGGACATGTCTCGATTCGATTTGTTATGACAGCCTCTCCAGCCGCGTGATGCGTCCACTTGCTACCCATTCTGCCACAAAGATATTGCCGGCCTTGTCGAAACAGGCATCGTGTGGATGAATGAAACGCCCCGCTTGCCATCGCTTTTCGTCTCGACGAATAGCAAATTTGTTGTCATTGCGGATACGCTGGACATCGTCGCCGAGTCTGGCTACGACCTGGTTATCTTTGTCTAGCAGGGAAACGCGGGCGTAGAGTTCAGGGACGAGCAGTAATTCGCCATGCGTATCGAGATTCGCCGGGAGCCCGAAGCCGCTGAGTGTTTCGACGTGATTGCCTTCCAGCGTGACGTATTGCAGCGTGTGGTGTGCGCGGTCCGCAATGACTACCAGTGGCTCGCGTCCTGGTCGTTCATCAAACCAGATGCCATGAGGCAGGTTGAACTGTCCGGGCTTTTCCCCGGGGCCGCCAAAAGTGTACTTCCAGTTGCCATCTCGATCGTAGCGATGAATCCGCCACGACCCATAACCATCTGCCAATAGAAAATCGCCGTCAGGAAGAAAGGCAAAATTGGTGGGCATGAATCGATCGCGCCCCCACACTTTTTGAGGATTGCGTGCTTCCCCCTGAGCGTAGCCGCCGGCTTTGATCGGTGCGTGCTTTTGCCAAACGACTTCACCAGTAAGGCTTAGCTTGGCAAAGGTCTTGAGGTGCTGGTAGGCACAGACATAGAGATACTCTTCTCCTTCTTCCTCACGTACCTCGATGCCATGACCTCCGCCTTGAAATTGCTTTCCAAACGACCGGACGTAACGTCCCGACTCGTCAAACACGAAGATAGCAGGGTGTTCTTTTCGGGTCGCATCTCCTTCATGAATCACGTATAGATTCTGGTTGCGATCGATGGCGACGTTGTGTGTGGTCTGCCATTGAAAGCGATCGGGAAGCTGAGCCCACTGATGATTTACCTGGAAGCGGTGGGCCCCTTCGCCCACGACTGACGAATCGCTGCCTTTCGCCGCAGTGATGACATGTGGTGCGGTTAGCGTGGCAGTGCAACTGGCCGCCAGGAATCGACGACGCGTCACGGGAGCAGCGGTAGTTTGTTTCATTGTCAGGTTTTGTTTCATTGTCAGGTTTTGTTTCATTGTCAGGTTTTGTTTCATTGTCAGG
>MDTE01085621.1_pt1 | contig 79256 bp, 79 predicted proteins | sample 811231 | NCBI WGS metagenome assembly MDTE01 (sample SAMN05326651, study PRJNA326480) | marine metagenome | isolation source: seawater | place: Indian Ocean: Red Sea | collected 2010 | reverse complement strand
GCTGAGATCTCAATGCGGAAATCTTCGAAGAACCTCAGAATTGGCGCTGTTGGCAAATCAGTTGCTCATCAAAGCGATGTTATTAAAGCATTAACAAAGTCTTTGAAATCGACCATGACACACTTGGCGAGCCAAGCGGGCGAAGATTCTTTTGATATGGATGATGATTGGCTTCAGAGTGGCCAAAGCAAGAATGATCCATTTGGGCGACCTCGAAACTCAAAGCAAGGGGAAGGCGCAGGAGCTGCGCCTAATTTAGGCGAGGAAGTCGCAATCCCCGGCATTCAAGACATACACAGTGCCAAGAAAATTCGAGATGAGTTACGTCGTCGCGCGGGTGAATATAAGCGCCCGAAGCAAGAACGGGAATATTACAAACGTTTGTTACAGCGGTTTTAGTGTGCTTCTAACTCCACCAATGCCAAACAGATAATTTATCTTCATTTGGTCATTTTTTCTTGCGAGCGAAGATAATGGTTAGTTTAACCGAGCCAGGCGGTAGATTTTTGATTTCTGTAGAGTAGTTGATTCTTTCGGCTGGCAAGATGCGGGATTCGCTAGCCTTGAAGGTCTTTGTCGTCATCGTTTGCTTGCCCTTACTATTGTATAAAACGCCTTTAAGTAAGGGCACGTCGATCACAGAACTTGTCTTGTTCACAATTTTTCCTTTAACCCTGAGGAAAACAATGTTGCCTTCTTTACGGATCTCCGAAGTGGGCTCCAGTAATTCTAGACCGTGGCCAAGTGGCTTGGTTTTAACTCCGAATACTTCGTATACCTTGTTGAAAGGCGGATATAGGGCGACCAGATCTTTTCTTAAAAGAATCATACTCATGATGATGATGATGAATACAAGAATAAAGAACCCCCAGCCGATGAGAACAGTGCTGCTATACCAGTAACGGTCCGTTAGGAGAGTCTTGCTTTCCGGCGGTATGGGAGGCGGGTCGAAACTGACTGAATCATCCTTTTTTGCCTTAGCGGGGGCGATGTCTCTGTTGCTGTTGCTATCCGTGCCGCTGGCTATTGGATCGGCGTGTAAGGGGTTTTCATCTATGCCCTTTGCTCGCTGTTCTCTCATTGAGGTATCTTCACCTATACCTTCAAAAGTATCATTTTTCCGAGCCTGCGCCTTAGCTGCTGCATCGCTTGCCCCATCAGCCGATGTAGCATGCCAACGGTGATCACATTTGGAGCATTTGACATTCCGACCTGTTGTGCCAAGCACACTGTCTTTAATGTTGAATTTTGCGCTGCAATTGGGGCAAGTAAGAATCATCGTATTTAGAGGCCCACCAAAGGGTTAACACAAAATATTGTGGTAGTGAGTCTAAGAGTTCATGGGAACAGTTGCAACCATAGCTATGCTTTACGCAGAACAGTTTTGCGTGGCATTTTGACTTATATCCTATACAGAACAAAAATTCGTGGGAGATATCATTGTTTTGTGTTTACGTTCAATTTACCAAACTACACTTAAAGACCGGAGTGTATTGTGATTCGATTTGAGAATGTGGGCATGCGTTACGGCGCTGGCCCGGAAGTGTTAAGCGATATTACCTTTGGCCTTGAGCAGGGGGCATTTCGATTTGTAACTGGACCGAGTGGTGCCGGAAAAACGTCCATGCTGAAGCTGATGTATTTGGCACAACGGCCAAGCCGGGGTCTAATCAATTTGTTTGACCGAGACGTTCTAGCCCTTAAGCGCGAGGAAATGCCCGAGATACGAAGACGTATTGGGGTTGTTTTTCAAGAATTTCGTCTGCTCGATCATATGTCAGCATTTGATAATGTAGCTTTGCCGCTGCGCGTTTCAGGTATGCGCGAGGAATCGATCACTAAGCATGTGACGGAGTTGTTAAGCTGGGTCGGTCTGGCGGGCCAATTGAATTCGCGACCCAAGACTTTGTCTGGTGGCCAACAACAAAGAGTGGCTATTGCCCGAGCGGTGATCGCACGTCCGCGGTTGCTGCTTGCGGATGAACCGACGGGTAATGTTGATGATACAATTGCTGTTCGGTTACTCTATCTCTTTGAACAGCTTAATAAAGTGGGCACGACGATCGTTATTGCGACCCATAATGAGGGACTTGTATCTCATTTTAATTATCCAGTTCTTCATCTGGAGGATGGCATGTTGACCACCATCGATGCGGAACCGGTGGGCTGATATGTTTCGCGGCCGCATTGATCTTCCTCTCTCGACGGATCCTGCAACTCGGTTGTTGCCTTGGATTATCAGCGTCATGGTGTATTTAGCTATTTTGATGTTGGCGGGGGTCCTGGTGCTTGCCGGCGCTACCGCGTCTTGGGAAACAGGATTGAGCGGCCGTTACACGGTGCAAATTCCTCCTTTGGATGGCGAAACGTCCGAAGAATCTGAGCAGCGGTTAGGTCGTGCAATAAATGTATTAAAACGCAGCCCCGGAATTGCGTCGGCGAAAAAGGTGCCCCTTACAGAAGTCGCGGCATCATTGGAGCCTTGGCTTGGTGCCGGAACTTCGGTTTTAGACTTACCGTTGCCGCATCTTATAGACGTTACTCTAAATCCGGAGCAGACAGCAGACCTCAAACAATTGCGTCAACAATTAACCATTGCTGTTGAAGGCTCTTCGTTGGATGACCATGGGGTTTGGCGACAACAGGTCGCAGATTTTATTTTAGCGTTACAGATTTTGGCAGCTGGTGTCATTACTCTTATCGCAGCCTGCGCTGTATTTGCCGTTGTATTTGCAACACGCAGTGGCATTGCGGTTCATCGTGATGTTATTCAGGTTCTCCATTTGATTGGCGCAACCGATGGGTATATTGCAGGGCAATTTCAGCATCATGCGCTTAGATTGGCTTTGAAAGGTGGCTTTGCCGGCACTGGTCTCGCCGCGGTGACCTTGTCCATTTTTAAATGGGGAGTGGTTGAGTTTGATCCACTGCTTATGCCCGATCTGCAGTTTGCTGCTTGGCACTGGGCAGCGATTTCTATGGTGCCGGTTGCCGCTAGTATAATCGCCATGCGCGCAGCGCGGGCTACGGTGCTGCGAGCACTTGAGCGCATGCAATAATGTTCCGGCCGCGAAGAAAAATTTTTAGATGTTTTGCTCGATGGGCGATAGGTTTCTTTTTGTGCTCCGCAATTGCGTGGCTTTTTGGGTTTCTGGTGTTTGCGCAGAAAATTCCCGACAGGGTACAGAAGTCTAAGAAGAAGACAGATGCAATCGTAGTGTTGACAGGTGGGAGCTTAAGGCTTGAAGCTGGCCTAGAGCTTTTAGCACAAAAATACGCTAAAAAATTGTTCGTATCAGGTGTTCATCGTGGCGTAGATGTACGGCAGCTCCTACGAATAGCACGAAAGTCCCCTCTCTCTGTTGAATGCTGCATTTCACTTGGTTATGACGCTGATAATACTGAAGGGAACGCCCGAGAGACAGCCGTATGGCTGACCAAAGAAAAGTTTGAAACTATTCGTCTAGTCACTGCAAGTTATCACATGCCGCGTAGCTTAGCAGAATTTCGGTCGGTTATGCGCGATATTGAGATAACGCCGCACCCGGTATTTCCAAAGTCCTTTAAGACTAAAAATTGGTGGCTTTGGCCCGGTAGTACGGGGTTAATTATGGAAGAATACAATAAGTATCTTCTCGCTGTCTTTCGTAGGGCGCTCATGGGTTCAATTTTGTATTAGAGAGGCAATAGCGTTGGTTCGAGCAATCTTTTTTGCGATAATTTTTTATAGTTGGACGTTTTTACTGTGTCCACTTTACGTACCGCTTATGATATTGCCGCGCGGTTATTTCAGAAAAGCCACCCGATTTTGGGTTCGTGGAGGCTTTCTGACTATGAAGTATGGTCTTGGCATAACCCATGAAATCCGTGGATTGGAAAATATTCCTAACGGGCCAATCATGATCGCTTCAAAGCATCAATCCATGTGGGACACGCAAATTTACAATTTGATATTTTATGATTGTATCTTTGTGCTTAAACGCTCTTTGTTGGCAGTGCCGTTAGTTGGCTGGTTTATGTGGCGTGCGGGGATGATTGCTGTAGACCGAAGAGCGGGCGCTGCAGCTATGCGCAAATTATTGAGGGATGCGCGCACGTCGGTGGAGAATGGCCATACCATTGTTATTTTTCCGGAAGGTACGCGCATGCCCCCGGGCGAGCGAGGCTGTTATCAACCAGGCGTTGCTGCTCTTTATAAAGAGCTTGGGTTGCCGGTGGTGCCTGTCGCCCTGAACTCGGGCACTTACTGGCCTCGCCGAGCGTTCAAAAAACGACCAGGTTGTATTGTCTTGGAATTCTTGCCCGCGATAGAGCCGGGTCTTGATCGTCATGATTTTATGAAAGAGCTTGAAGAGCAGATTGAAACTGCAACAGCTTCTTTAGAACAACAAGCTAATCTTCAATAAACCCGGGTAAAAGGTATGGATAATTTATTGGTTCATCGCCAGTACCCCAAATGCGGTAGCGCCAGCTTGGTTAACGAAGAAGGGTGCGAATCTTGCGTCTTATGCGGCATATCAAAATATAGTTGAAAAATTGCAACGGGTAGGCATTCTGGCACAAATCTTTACCCAATTACTTATTTGTTCGCGCAGACCTTCGCCCAATACGAACTGGCCTTCATTATGTCGATTTTCGCCCGTAAGCCCATTGTCGGACCCCTTATGCTCTTGCTGGCTATCGCTATGCTATATCCGGTTTATTGGTTCTATGCAGCTACTCGCATGGAAACCCAATTTTCTTTATGGGTTGAAAACCTCCGAGCACGGGGTTTCACTATCACGCATGGCTCAGCAAGTACAGCGGGCTTTCCCGGCATTGTTCGATTCAGTATTGATAAACCAAATTTTAGGTCGCCCGATGGACATTGGGTCTGGCGGGGAAATGCCGTTCATTTAGGCATGCAGCCTTGGAACTGGCGGCGATATCGGCTTGAATTTTCCGGTCTGCAACAAATTCAGCTGTCATACCCAATACTAAAGCAGACTATTCGGTTGGTGCCAAAGAGTGCGGTGGCGGTGCTTGGCATTCAATCAAATGGTAGCTTTGCGGAAGGCGAGGTGACGCTTAGATCCATCAGTGTGATGGATGTGGAAAAGGCTTTGGTGCTATTTACTGAAGATATGTGGTTTAAGGTGACACAGCCCGAAAATAGAATATCCAAAGCGGAACAAACGGTAGTTTCTGTCGCGACCTCCATAGATAATTTACTTTTACCGGCGGTGGCCCAGGGTCCCCTTGGCGGCCGTCTTGCCAGAATACAGCTTGTTGCCGATTTGAAAGGGCCGCTACCTAAGGATATTACTCGCCAAGGACTCGATGAATGGCGTCAAACCGGCGGATCTATCGACGCAAGTTGGTTTAATTTGGTCTGGGGGGCTTTTGACCTTAGAGGTCGAGGGAGTGTTTCCATTGATAAAAGCATCACGCCGGTAGGCTCAATGACTGCTGATATTCGTGGTTATTCTAAAACCATGGATGCGTTGGAAGATGCTGGCATCATGACAGGAACTGGCGCTGCGGCTCTTAGAATGGGAATGAATGTTTTCGCCAAAACATCTTCGGCTGATGGCGCCAACGTACTTACCGTTCCGTTAACGATGCGCAGCGGTTATTTGCACGCGGGACCATTTCAAATATTGAAATTACCGCCGATTATTCTTCCTTCTCGGTAGGGTCGAAGGAACCAGCCTGCCCCATCTCGACTATACCACGACGAATTTCCCTGGTGCGCCTAAAGGTTTTTTCTAATTCACCACCCTCTTCCCATCGAATAGAGCGCTGCATCGCGGTTAAGTCTTCTATAAAGCGCCCTAATTGTTCTAACACTGCATCTTTATTATTGAGAAAAATATCTCGCCACATAACCGGATCTGAGGCGGCAATGCGCGTAAAATCGCGAAATCCGCCAGCAGAGTATTTTATAACATCAGCAGTTTTTATTTTAATTTTGCCTTCAGCTTTTTTCTCGCGAAGTTGACCTTCCAAGTCATTTGCGGTGCCGACAATTGTATAGGCGATTAAATGCGGTAGATGAGACGTAATTGCTAAAACTCTATCGTGATGGTCTGCGTCCATGAGTTCTACAATACTGTTGGCTGCCTTCCAAAGTTGCTGGATTTTTTCAACAGCGTTCTGATCCACCCCATCTGGTGGAGTAAGAATGCAGTAGCGATTTTCGAAGAGTTCTGCGAATCCAGATTCTGGGCCGGAATATTCTGTGCCTGCGACAGGGTGTCCCGGTACCAAATGAACACCGTCGGGCAAATGTGGCTGAACGTCGCGAATGACCGATACTTTGACCGAACCGACATCGGTTATGATAGCGCCTTTTTTTAAAGATGGTGCGATTTGTTTGGCTAATGTTGAATTCGCCCCGACTGGTGCAGCGAGTACGATAAGGTCGGCCCCTTCGGCGGCGGCACGGGCGGTGTCATGACCCGTATTGATAAAGCCAATTCCCAAAGCAGTATCAAGGGTTTTTTTTGTCCTTGCAGAGCCTGCAATTGAACCAGCCAATCCCTCGCGCTTCATCACATGACAAAGGGATGAGCCGATGAGGCCGAGGCCGATTACTGCAACTTTCTCAAAAAGTGGTTGGGTGTTCATTGTTTTTCAAAATGCTGCCGCAATGCCTGAATAAGTGCCTCGTTTTCTTCACCTAGCCCAACCGAAATACGCAGGCTTTCTGGTAGGTGGTAACTTTTCATTAGTCGGGTGATTATACCAGCTTCAAGCAGCGCATCATATGCCAGCTGGGCGCTCTCGACATCGGGAAATCTTGCTAGCACGAAATTTGCCACGGACGGCACTACCTCCAGGCCTAGTCTGTTGAGGTGCTTAGTGAGCCAAGGTAACCATTGTTCGTTTAGCGCTAAAGATTTTTTAGTATGCGCACGATCTTCCATTGCGGCTAGACCCGCGGCCTGAGCGGGCCCACTGACATTGAAGGGGCTTCTTATTCGATTAAGCGCGTCGGTAACCGCTAGTGGGCAGTAGGCCCAGCCGAGTCTTAACGCGGCTAAACCAAAAATTTTTGAACAAGTTCGGGTCATTACGACATTCTCATGGCGTTCCACCAAATCGACCCCGGCTGTATAATCATCTCGATTTACGTACTCTGCGTATGCTGCGTCAATCACGAGCAAGATGTCGTCTCGTAGGTTGTCACGCAGCCGTGATAGTTCTTCCGTGTTTAGGTAGGTTCCGGTGGGATTATTCGGGTTAGCTATAAACAATAAGCGGGTTTTATCGCTCACTTTGGCCAATAATGCATCGACGTTCGTAGTTAAATTCGTTTCTTCAGCTGCCACAGGGGTTACGCCTGCTCCAGTCGCGAATATCGGATAGATCGAGAAGCCATATTTGCTGTAAAGCAGTTCATCGCCAGGCCCGGCATAAGCTCGGATGAGCATTTGAATAAGCTCGTCTGAGCCGGCTCCACAAACAATTCTTTCTGGATCACATGAAAACCTTTTTCCGATGGATTTACGAAGCGCGCTGGCGTGGCCATCGCAGTATCTATGTATTTGTCCAGCAGCATCTGTGTATGCCTTAATAGCTTTCTGGCTTGGCCCCAAGGGTGTCTCGTTTGACGCGAGTACGATGACACGATTGACACCGCTAATGGTATGTAAACCGCCAATATAGGGAGCCACGTCTAGTACTCCCGGTTTAGGGATCGGAGTGGTCATTCTTCTGCACCATTTCTTTCAGATTCTGGTGGTTCTGCGTATGAGCCGATACTCACAGTTCGTAATACTTCGTCATTAGCGTTGAGATTTTCTATACGGCTATCGTTTTCTGTGACAAATTTTTCAACAGCTACAAGATGGAACCAATTGGCCTGTTGGCTAGAGGCAATTATTTTCGATTGTAGTTTAGCGCGATTTAATAATTCGTTAAGAGCGGTCCTGCTAAGGGGAGCTGCTGTCTCGATTACAATTAACGTCCGATCGTTTCCGGTAGGCTCAGGTAAAATGCGCCCGAGGGCGAATGCGATCGCGGTTCCGTTTGACGTGGATCGCGCGTTAGTGTCATTGATAAAGGGCAGTTTATAGGCGACACGAAGTCCGTCAGGAATCATTAAACTGATCCACCAGGGATCTACGTCGTCGTCTTGTGGAATTGGTACGATGCCCAGTGAAGCCTTTCTTTCGTCGACTATGCGTAACACATCGCGTGGGCTTGAGCAGGGGGTCATTGGCGTGATGCTGCCAAACTGATCACGCGCGATATCCCAATAACCTTGATCCCCAGCGGCGGCGTAAACTGCAACCTCATAGCTTGGCATTTCCATCCGGGTAATACCCGCAATTACCTCTCGCCAAATGCGAGTGATTGCACCCACTGGGAAGCGTCCTTGATGGCGGGCTATTAATTTACGTAATATTAACGCTTCTCGACCAGGGCGTATGGTGGCTATTGATTCTAGGCGCTTTACTTCCCGAATGCGTTCGACTAATGCAGCACGATTCATGAGAAGATCATGAACCTGTTCATCGATTTCATCAATCTCATGCCGCAAGTCATCTAGAGATTCTCTTTTATTAGCCATGGCAAACCTATTAATTGGGCGGCGATACTACTAATCCGTCAACGTGGATAAATCAAAGAAAACATTGACACTTACGGTCTCTACCCCAATATCCCGCCCTATTAATTGGAATTGAGGAAAAATCCTATCGCTCATAATCAAAATAGTACGCCGGAAAGTGGCATCGTGCATAGTGGTCACGGTGTTGTTTTACCAGGGCATCGGTTTGTTTTAAGCGCTGCTGACACTATGAAACTGGACAATGGGACTGTGTTTGGCCCATTTCAGCTCGCATACCAGACCTATGGGGAATTAAACTCCGATAAATCGAACGCAATTCTCGTATGCCATGCACTGACAGGAGACCAGTATGTGGCTGAGGATCACCCTGTCACCGGAAAGCCCGGCTGGTGGGGAGAGATGGTTGGAGCTGGAAAACCAATTGATACGGATCGGTTTTTTATAATATGTATCAATGTTCTTGGTGGCTGTATGGGATCTACGGGACCGCAGAATATCGATCCTAAGACCCGCAAACCCTATGGTCTTAATTTTCCAGTGATAAGTATTGCGGATATGGTGCGGGCGCAGGTGCTAGTGATTGACCATTTGGGTATTGATCAGTTGTTTTGTGTGACCGGCGGCTCCATGGGCGCTATGCAGGTTTTGGAATGGGCATCTCGTTATAAAGACCGTGTATTTGCTGCAATGCCTATTGCAGGTGCAGCGCGCCATACTGCTCAAAATATTGCGTTTCATGAAGTGGGACGTCAGGCAATTTTAGCAGACCCCGATTGGCACGGTGGTGATTACGCGCGCCACGGCGCTATTCCAAGGCGAGGTCTAGGTGTGGCGCGTATGACGGCTCATATAACCTACTTGTCTGAGCCGGCGTTGCATCGGAAATTCGGACGTAACTTGCAAGACCGTTCGGCTGTTAGTTATGGATTTGATGCGGACTTTCAGGTTGAAAGCTATCTTCGTCACCAGGGTATTTCTTTCGTTGAGCGGTTTGATGCCAATTCGTACCTCTACATTACTCGCGCGATGGATTATTTCGATCTAGCTGCTGAATATGATGGATCGCTGGCTGCGGCATTCGATGGAGTGAAGACGAGGTTTTGTATTATTTCCTTCAGTAGCGATTGGCTTTTTCCCACTTCTGAAAACAGGGCGATTGTTCATGCCTTAAATGCGGTTGCAGCGGATGTGAGTTTTGTTGAGGTGGAGAGCGACCAAGGACATGACGCCTTTTTGTTGGATGAACCGGAATTTCGTCGTGTCGCAAAAGGGTTCATTAATTCCTGTGCCGAGCATCGTGGCTTGCGGTAACTGGAAGGATAATTAAGAGATGAATTATCGATCGGGAATTCGGGGAGATTTGGAACTTATTGCCGGCATGGTTGGGGCAAACAGCCGTGTTTTGGATGTAGGCTGTGGTGACGGTACATTGCTCGGGCATCTAAAAAGCGAACGGCAAGTTGATGGACGCGGTATTGAACTTAGTATGGATGGCGTGCGCGAATGTGTCAGTAATGGCCTTTCAGTTGTCCAAGGCGATGCGGATACGGATTTAGATGCGTATCCGGAAAATGCGTTTGATTACGTCGTTCTTAGTCAAACACTGCAAGCCACTCGCCATCCTCGTCAGGTGGTGGAAAGTTTGCTGCGCATCGGGCATAGAGCAATTTTGTCGTTTCCAAATTTTGGGCATTTCAGTGTGCGTTGGAAATTATCGTTCGGTGGCCAGATGCCGGTGACGGGTAATTTGCCAGACCGCTGGTACGATACGCCTAATATACATTTGTGTACGATTACAGATTTCATTGTACTTTGCGACGAACTCGACGCCAAGGTTGAGCAGGCGATAGCATTGGACCGACAAGGCAATCCTTTATCTTATTCAGCACGGGCGCAGCGGGCAAATCTTTTGGCACCGCAAGCACTCTTTGTATTGCAAAAACACTAGTCCATTTCTTGGGCTACTCTGAGTGGTTTTGCGTCTCCGTTTTTATCTTCTCCAAAATAAAGTGTGCGTGCGGGATACGGTATTTCGATGCCCAATTCATCGAAACGATTCTTCAAACGACGATTAAACTCGCGGGTGATGATCCACTGGCGGCGTGGTTTAGTTTTAAAGCGTGCCCGAATAATAACGGCGGAATCGTCAAACCGCTGTAGGCCTTGGACCTCAATGTCGTCTAAAAGCTCTTTGGCGAATATTTCATCCTCGCGCAGCTGCATGCCTATATCGCGGATGACCTCGATTACTTCGTCTACATCTTCCCGATAGCTAACACCGATATCCAAAAGGGCGCGGGAAAATTCTTTGGTTTTGTTGATAACGGAAGATACTTCGCTAAACGGGACTCTGTGGACTTCGCCGGCAGCATCGCGCAGTTGAATGGACCGAATGGACATCGCTTCTACTAATCCCATATGGCTTCCGAGCTCCACGACGTCCCCGACCGATATGGTGTCTTCGATTAGAATGAACATACCGGTGATAATGTCTTTAACCAAAGTCTGCGCGCCAAACCCAATAGCAAGCCCGACTACTCCTGCGCCTGCGAGAAGCGGGGCAATGTTGATGCCAACTTCGGAAAGAACTGTAAGGACAACGATTACAACCAGAACTAACATTAGAAAGTTTCGAAAAAGCGGTAATAGCGTGCGAGCGCGTTGACTACGCTGTAATGTGTTACCCTCTGCATCCCGCGCATTCAGATATCGCTCTACGAGAGCGCACGCCAGTTCCCATAAAATAAGTGCCAGCACGATGATAAGGCCGATTGTAGTAACTTTGCTCAATAAAACCTTGCCACTGGCACTAAACAACCAGGAAATAAGCTCGACTCCCCAAACCTCGAATAAAGCAAACACTACGAACGTGAGTATCACGTATTTTGTTGTACTTCGCGTAATCGGCAGATAGCGGTTCGTCCTTGCTTCAAGGCCGGGAAAACGAGCCTTGATATCATCATTTAAGGCGAAGCCGCGATCAATTGCGGCTTGCAGTAAAAGATAGACGAACTTGCCGGCGCAGAGGATAACCAAACTAAGGATAGTCGCTTTGGCAACGAACTCGAAACCGCCTGGAATGCCCAGCGCCCAAACGCTGAAAATCGCCACCACATAGAGAATGGCAAGTATATGCCATATGTCTGCGATGCGATTCAGAATCACACCAAAATATCCATCTTTCTTTGTGAAGAATGTCGATAAGGCTCCACGGTTTTGTAAAATTACCATGATTGTAAGTAACGCCGTAGCAAGCCCCAAGAATTTTAATAGGGTTTGGTAAAGCGCTACCGGCAAACCAACTACAAAAGCCGCTTCTAAAATGAAATATCCATACACAGTGAGATTGGCAAAGCGCTTAGCCCACACGAAGAGGTAATTCGCTGTTTCATCCTTCAAAGGTAAGACTCGGAATAGAGCGATTTGGGGTGCGAGAAGCATTTTCGATATAGCCAGTATAGCACGCACGATTATATTGGCTTGAATGAGAGCAACTGCTGCAAGTCGTCCTTCGTCACTAATTTCCATTATTGTAAGTGTGCCGAACGCAGCGGCTGCAAAACCGGCAATTGCCAGTATATCTAAGAGGCTTCTGGCTAAAACGAGTAATGCTCCGGTTAGCCTGTTCTCTGTCTTTTGCGATTCTATATTTTTGCGCAGTCTACTCAAACCGATACGCAAGATTATTTCAACCACTAATCCAGCTAGAATGATGAGTATTATTTTAGCGATAAGAAAAGCCCATGCTTTGCGACGTTCGCCGTCGTTAAGTGTATTCTTTAGCCATAGTCCAAACGAAGGTAGGTCGAGGATAGCCTTGGTAGCAGCTGTTGTTTGTTGCCCGAGCACCTCGACCTTTTTTGATATTTCTCTGAGTAAATTTTCAACGAAGCTCGGATCTTTTTCAGACCATTGTTGAGGACGTTGGGTTGCGATAATCGCTTGTAAATCCTTTATCAAAGCGTCGCGCCGGTCCTTGTTCTCTAGTGTTTCAACCAAGGCCTCCAAATTTTTCGTATCGATAGTTTGTGGAGTTGTTTCTCCCACGGCCAATGTCGGCAAGAAGGTGAAAAAGAATGTGAAAAATATGAATAGCCTTAACATGAACTGACGCATGACCTATCGCTTCCGCACTTTTGAGGTTTCAGTGGCGAACTTTAACGCGCCTGGAGGAGGCTCACAACTTTTGCCAGCGTGATTGTCGGTACTCGAAAGAAAAAATTAGTGGATGCAGGATTTCTGCAAGTATCTCAGCGGAGTCGACAATCCTGGGTCCCGGTCGGTTGAAATACTGATTACCATCGGCGATAAAAGTTTGCCTGCGTTGGACGGCGTTGAGGGCTTGCCAGCCAGGCAGCGCAGTTAGGGCGGATAGCTCTGCGCGTGATCTATCAATTTCAAAGCCGCACGGAATGATTAAGATGATATCCGGATTAGCAGATTCTAACGCTGTCCATTCCATCCAGGGCGAATGTTTTCCTGCCTCACCTAATAAATTGATACCCCCTGCTAGGTGAACCAGCTCAGGTACCCAGTTGCCTGCTGCCATAAGCGGCGAAATCCATTCGATGCAAACGACAGAAGGCCGGATAGGAAGGGTCGCAGTTTTGGTTTCGATATCGTGCAAGCGTGCTAGCAAACTCGAGATTAACGTAGCGCCTCTATTTGGTACGCCAATCGCATCGGCGACCTTTTGAATGTCCGTCCAGATGTCGCTGAGGCCGTTCGGTTCTAGAGATATTATTTTAGTCTGGTGATCAATCCAATTGACCACAGCGGTTTGAAGTTGGGTTTCGCTGACCGCACAAACGTCGCATTGAGATTGGGTAATAATAATGTCCGGTTTTAGTGCCTTTAACTGTTCGGCATCGACGTCATAGATAGATAAGCCGTCAGTGACGATTTTCTTAATCTCTGCATCTATTTCTAAAGAGTTTGCCGTCACATCGATATTTCTGGCGGTACAAGCTGGTAGGCCATTTACCGTGGGCGGGAAGTCGCATTCGTGACTGCGTGCTACCAGCTGATCTTCGCACCCTAACGCGGCGACAATTTCTGTTGCACTGGCGATTAAACTAACAATACGCACCATGAAACGAAACCTTGGACCTGACCCACTATTCCTGTGCTAAGCGCAAAATACAGCTCTTTCGAGAGCTATAAAACTTAGTCTTCTTGAGCGCGTACTCGCCGGCGGCGAGTTCGGAATACGCCAAGCCCTAAGGCAAAACAGCCGACGAGAATAGGCATTAGGCCAATATTGGCAAAACGCACCCAGAGTTCCAGTTGTTCTATATCTTCGTTCAGCTTAAGCCGCACATTACGCAACTCTTTTCGAGTGTTGAGAAGTTCATCGAGAGCCGCCCTAATTTCAGCCTCGATTTCTTCCTTTTTATCGCTTGCGAGCTTCTTAGACTTATCTGACTGTTTGTCACGTAAGGTGCTCAGTTTCTTTTCGGTTTCCTTAAGTTTTAGTGCAAGGCTCTGTTCCACCTTGCGGTATTTGATTTCTGAGTCCCGGCGTAATTCTTCCACCTTCGTAAAAGGTCGCTGGGTGGTTCCACGCGACCGCAAACTAATCAGGTCAGAGTTACCGGTAAAATGGTCAACTGCATTAATTATGAAATCGCCATTATTTGAGGTAGGGACTAGGACGTTTTGGCCTAAAAACTGGCGTACTTGCACCCAAAAATGGTCTTCGAGCATGTCTGCATCCGAAACGAGCAGAATATTGAACGGTGCCTTGGATACATTTAAGTGAGATTCCATGCGTTTGGCATTCGCTGCCTTCTCTTCTGCCGCTTCTTTTGCCGCTTTCCTTATTTCCTCAACCGTTTTGGGCTTAACCTCAGCTTTTGGTTTTTCATCTTTCTGGGTATCCTTCTCGTCGGCCTTTATATCGTCTGGTTTGGGCGGTCCGTCAGGGAAGAGGGTATTGTAGGTGCCTGAGACACGCGCCGCTAAGATCATTGGTTTGCCGGACGGCTTAAATTTTGCTGCCATCTCTTCAACGTTAATTCGGCCTTTATGGGTTTTAGCCTCGATTTCCTGACTGTCGCTGGTGGTCTGAATAATCGGCTCGACTTTGATATTATCGGTTTTATTAATTTTGATGATGCCAGCGCTCTGGATGTTCAAACGACGCAATTCCGAAGTGACCGGGTCATCTCTCGACATTAGGTTTCCTTCAACACCAAGCCAGGTGACGAATGGGACAGGAAGTATTTGGCTTGCAGTACCCGCGTTGACCATCCTTGCTATTGAGCGGTCCGCGGCGATAACCTTGTCGGAAATTTCAATACCCCAACGGTCCAAAAAGTCTTTGACGTTGACGACGGAGTTAAAGACAGGTTGTCGCCCTTGGGGGGCTGGTGTGCCGGCTGCGGTCTCGTTGAAGGGATCAACGATAAGAATAGCTTTGCCACCACGCAGTAAATATTGATCTAGTTCGTATTTCTCGTCTTGCTCTAGCTTTAAAGGGTGGACCACCATCAAGACATCTGGCTTCTCATCTGGCAGGTCGCGCATGCTGAACATATGATTGATTTGGAACCTTTTTCTGAGCTCCGGTACAATCCGAAAGGCTTGTGTAGGCATGCCGGCCATCATTCGTCTCATGTCTCCGAACAAGGGACGCCCCGTATAAACCGCTACTATAGGTTTTTTCGCGTTATCGACCGAATGGATCATACGAGCCAAATCATACTCTAGAAAGTTCTCTCGTTGAGTCTGGAAAAAGGGTATGACTTGGCTTTCCTCGCCGGATTGGGCTTGTAGACCAAAATAGACTTGATCTCCGGATTGGTCGAATGGTGCACCTTGAAGACCAGCTTCTACCGCTTGGTCTTCGGTCTCCGAAAATGCAACTGGATCTTCCTCGTTAATAATTATCTTGCCCTGCGCGGAGAGCTCCATTTCGCGCAACATATCGCGCACTCGTTTTGCATAGCTGCCGAATGACGGTGCACTGGTACCCAACTTCTTAGAAAAATAAAAGTTTAATGTGACTGGCTTTTTAAGCTTACTCAGCATGTTGCGGGTGCCATTGGAAAGGGTATGTAACTTTTCTTCGGTCAAGTCCAGACGCGCATTTGAAATAGGCGCAACGATCGCGTTTGAGATGATAAATAGGGCTAGTACACCGCCGATAGCGATCAGCCAGCCAATGGGATTGTTAAGTAGTTTCCGCATGCCGATCCCTCCTTTAACTTGATCGGACGCGATCAATCACGATCGCATTCAAGGTTAGAAATAGACCGATTATACTAACGAAGAAAACAATACTTCGAAGATCAAGAACACCTTTGGAGATGCCGACAAAATGATTTAGGAAACTTAAATATCGAATAAATTCCAGAATGCTATCAGCAAGCCAGCCATCAAGGAAATCGATTACAATCGCTGACCCCAAGGCCACGAAAAAGAAGCAAGCCGTGACTGTCACAACGAAGGCGATTACCTGATTGCGAGTGAGCGCTGAAAAAAATCCGCCGATGGCGAGGTAACTGCCTGCCATAAGCCAACTGCCTAAATAACTTGTTAAGATGACCCCGTTATCTGGGTTACCAAGGTAGTTGACTGTAATCCAGAACGGGAAAGTTAACGCCAGAGCAATACCGGCGAACACCCAAGCCGCCATAAACTTACCAATCACGGTTTCACCAAGCTTTAGTGGTAACGTCATGGTGAGTTCAATGGTACCGGTTTTTCTTTCTTCGGCCCATAACCTCATCGAAAGAGCGGGGATCAGAAATAAATAAAACCACGGATGAAGTCCGAAAAAAGACTGCAAATCTGCTTGACCTTGCCCAACGAAATTACCGATGAAGATCGTCAACACACCGGCCATAACGAGAAAAATAATAATGAAAATGTATGCTAGTGGGGTAGCAAAATAGCTAGCCATTTCGCGGCGAAAAATAATCAATATATTGCGCATAGTTCAGCTCAGCTTTTCGTCGTAATTGTTCGGAACACATCATCAAGGCGACCGGCCTCTAAACGAATTTCATTCACTTTGAGCCGTGCAGAGCGCAACGCCTGGGCAACATCCTCGTTAATAGGATTTTCACCTTTTGGATAAGCCAAAAGCCAGTCTTTGTTGGTAATATCGACACTTCGAACAGGATCAAGAGCTTCTAATACTTTCTTTGCTTTCTCTGTATTAGAAACAGAAACAGAGACACTATTATAGTGATCAGAGCGCTTAAGTAGCTCATTAGGTGTGGCATCGGCGAGCAACTTTCCTTTAGCAATAATGATTGCGCGAGTGCAAACAGCTTCTACTTCTTCGAGAATGTGAGTGGATATGATTATTGCCTTTTCCCCGGCCATCTTCTGAATGAGGCGGCGAACTTCGTGTTTTTGGTTGGGGTCTAAGCCATCGGTAGGCTCGTCTAAGATTAAAATTTCTGGATCGTGTAACAAAGCTTGCGCGAGGCCAACGCGGCGCTTAAAGCCTTTTGATAAAGTTTCGATGGGTTGGAAGAGAACGTCTTTTAAATGGGTTTGGTCTACGGCGTCTTCGACTTTTGCGTCCGCCTTCACACCCTTAAAGCCCCGAACATTGGCGATGAAACTCAAAAAACTCGCCACGTTCATGTCAGTCCACATGGGGGCGCCTTCCGGCAAGTATCCAATCGATTTTTTTACTTCAATTGGATTTTCTTGGACGTCATATCCATTTATCCGTGCCGTGCCGCCGCTGGGCGGCAGAAAACCTGTGATCATTTTCATCGTGGTTGATTTGCCGGCACCGTTTGGGCCCAAGAAACCAAGCACTTCACCTTTTTGGAGACTAAAGGAAATGTTATCGACGGCGAGATTTGGCCCAAATTTCTTACAAAGCCCCTCGACTTCAATCATTCTTTTCTCCCTCCCATAATTTTGCCCGCCAACTTTGCGGTTGCGGCAGAAATTAGTAGTAAGCCTTTCAAACCGAAGTAAGAATTATTCGGAAGATTGCAAGGGGTTTACGCAATTCCAGCCTTGTGCGCAATGGAATTGGTTTACGTGCGTGAAATGGAAGGGGAGCGGTGTTTGTCTTATATTGAGGCCTAGTTGAATTTTACGCTGCACCGCAGCAAAGTCGTTGCGGCAGTGATTCAAGCAGTCTAGCATGTGGCAACTAACGACGGGGATTTTTTCTTGGAGCAATTAAATGACGATTGAGCGGGTAGGCATTATCGGCGCCGGCACCATGGGTTCTGGCATCGCAACCAATATTGCGGAAAACGGTATGGAGGTTAGTCTTATCGACCTTTCTCAGGAAAAACTTGATAGCGCACTTGAACGAGCCCGAAAATTTTACGCGCGCAATGTCGATAAGGAACGGATGAGCCAGACGGCTGCTGCGGCAGCACTGGAGCGTTTGAGCGTGGGGGGCAAGCTGGATGCTCTGGGGAACTGTGATTTAGTGATTGAGGCTGTATTTGAGCGCTTCGATTTAAAAGCCGAGGTCTACAGTAATCTTAGGGGCTTGCTTAAAGATGATGTGATTCTTGGAACGAATACTAGTTGCTTGAAAGTGAGCGCGTTGGGGGAGAAAGTGCACAATCCTGCACGCTTTTTAGGAATTCATTATTTTAATCCGCCGGCGGTTAGCCCCATTGTTGAGGTGGTAAGAGGGAAAAAAACTGATGATAGCGTTGTCCAGGAGGTATTATATTTTTGCCGTGAAACCCACAAAAGGCCCGTGTTATGCCGGGATAGTAGTGGGTTTGCGCTCAACCGATTTTTTTGTCCCTATGCCAACGAAGCCGCTCGTCTTTTCGATGAAGGACTTGGTAGCACCGCGGAAATTGACCGCGTGGCTACCCATGTTTTAGGAGCCGCTGCAGGTCCATTCGTGGTTATGAATTTGGTGGGAATGCAGGTGATGTTGCACGCTCAGGATAATTTGACTGAACTTGGTGCTTTCTATGCCCCAGCCACTTCGCTTGTGAATAAAGGCAAGCATGCCGAAGCCTGGTCTATTGATCCGCTTAATTCGGGACCGGATGAAATACGTGACCAAGAAATTGCTGACCGATTGATGGGTGCTATATTTCTGCCGGTTCTTCAAGAAATAGATGAAGAAGTCGCCATTCCAGCAGATATCGACTTAGGGGCTGCACTGGCGCTTAAATTTGGTAAGCCACCTTGTGCGTTGATGGATACGTTAGGCCGGGAAGCTGTAGAGCGCATGATTTTGCCATTAGCCAGCCAATATGATGCCCGGATGCCCGAAAGTCTCGAGCAGGTGGGGTCCTTAACGACTTAGCGCCGACTCGGAGGCTGGCTTCTAGTGGCAATTAGAATTTCACGCGTGTGAATTTTGTCGGTATTCATATGTGTGGTATTCTACTCGTATGTCCGCCACATCGACCATTTGTTGCCCTTTTTGTGGCCATATAACCCCCTTGGATTATGTCCACGGCCATGCACAATGCATTATTTGCAAAACAAATATAGCGCCTTGTTGTGATGGTGCTAGCTGCGAAGCTATTGGAGAACATACTCAAAATAGAAAAGGCGTGAATTTCAGCGCAAAAGAAACGCTGGATGTCTGAAGCTAAAAAGTGGGCTTGGATAGCGGTCACCATGGCATTATCTGTGCTGTTTTTGTCTTTTGAAGCGCGCGCGAAGGAAATTAGTGGCGTCGCGACGGTTTTGTCAGGTGATCTCTTGTCAGTTGGCAAGCAGAAAATCCGACTTTTTGGTGTTGTGGCACCGTCAAAGACCCAAAGCTGCCTTGTCAATGCAGCGATAATGAGGTGTGGCATCGTTTCCTGGGCTGCGCTGATCAAAATTGCGGATGGGGTATTCCTATCTTGCGACATTGAAAAAGTCACCTCGAAAACGGCGGGGATTATTTATGCAACTTGCTATGCCGGTGAGCATGATATCGCAGAGGAGCATGTGAGATCAGGCTGGGCAAAGGCATATGTTGAGCAAACGGATCGTTACAAAGTTGATGAAGATGATGCGAGACAGTCGAACCGTGGGCTCTGGGTTGGAGAGATAATATCCAAGAAAAAAAGTCACAAGGAGCCTAAGACATCAAAGAGGCAAAAAAATAATCAGCAATTTCGTCACAAAAAGAAAGTGAGCTGTTAAGGCCAAGCCACCTGAGAAAAATCAGGAGGCCAAAAAAGAGGATCGTACAAAAAATCAGCAAAAGAAGCCGTAACGTGAATGGGAAAACGTAGAGCCTTACGCCAGAAAAACCCAGCTTTTAAAATTATTTGGTATTGGCAATGCTGGGTTTAAACCTGACGAAGCTCTGGAGCACCTGCTAGCAATAGAGGTTGTATCGAACATATTTTCGAGGTTGCTAGTTTTGTCTCAAGAGGGATGGCGCGCCCGGGAGGATTCGAACCCCCAACCCCCTGATCCGTAGTCAGGTACTCTATCCAGTTGAGCTACGGGCGCCCCGCATTGGACTGTAGCCGATACAACTATAATCCACCAAAAAATAACTTTAAGGCGAAAATTTCTAGCAAAATACAGTACAACAGCGGCGCTCTACTTAGCCTAGCACTATCGGATTGTCACCCAGAAGTTTTCACCTATCGGTATTTCTGACTGGTGTGTTGATAAGTGGATTTTCGATTTCATTATCAAATCAATGAACTAAACTCTAAGGGAGCACTGTTTTCTCTACTGCAGGCAAAATAAGAACCAAAGGTCATTGCTAATCGGTGATTGGCAAAATCCCCTCGGGTTGAGTTTGGCTAAAACGGTCTTTTACCACAGGATTCGCTGATCGTGGCGTTCATATTTTATTAGTAAAACGGCAGATGCCCATGGTGCGTTGCAAAATAAACTACTCCTAAGGCTGGATTTTTCTTTTTTTGCCAAAAGGATATGTTGAGTCAATAATTGAGTACGCTGCACAAAAAAAATCTTCTCATCACGATATTGTGTTCTGAGTCAAAAGGTGGCACCATATCTAGGATTAGTGTTGTGTCTTACTTAAAATCTAAGGGGAATTTTGGATATGATTTCGAAGATTAAAGGTGTTGTAACCGATCTTACAGATATTGGTCTTTGCTTGCTCGCGTTATTTATCGTCGTCGCGCTGTTGATTGGTGCCGGCAATGTTGGCCCCATGGGCTCTGTCGTTGGAAATATTATAAGCCTTGTTGATGGGCTCGCTAAGGGTGGCTTAGCTGGCTTGATCGGTATCGGTATCATTCTTTGGTTGTTTTCTAGAAAATAGCTTTAGAGCAGAAGCATCCGTGTGATCGGATGCTATTCTAAATAGTTAGTGTCCAATTTGATTGGACAAGATTCGCTTACGCGATAGGTGGGGGCGTTTACGCTCCCACCTGACTATTTGGTATATGGTTTTAGACTTCAAGGGGCATAAAATGTCACAGATGTTGAAAAAATTTGGGAAATTAAACCAAGCCCTGTGGATGTTTGCGGAATTTGGGTTACTGCTTGTATTAGTTTGTATTTTGATATTTTTGGTGCTCGGCCAGCAATCTGGTGCCTTTATAATGTCAGTTATGGAAAATATTTTCACAGTAACGGGTAAAGTTGACGCCGCGAACTTGATCGGGATCTCGATTCTGATAGCTCTAATTTATGCCTTAAAGGCTAGGCTTGAGCGGTAGGGTGAACCAAGTGATAATATGAGGCAGTACTGCGAATTTTTTTGAGAAGGCAGTTTGAGAAAGATTTTTTAGCGCGACTAGCCGGTTGGCGCCAATAATGGTTTGTTTGATTGAAACCTCATGATTTATGGGGTTCTAAAGGTAATTACTGTGGCCCAATTTAACGCAGAATTTCCATATGATATTTGTTGCGATTTGTTGCTTGTTTAGCCATATTCGCTCCGGTAGAATCATTGTGGTTGCTGTGAAGGTAAAAAATACTTACGCGGAACCCGAGTTATTTATAACCTTAGGCTCAGAGCGGTGATAATATAGTATGGGGTTTGATGAGTTCGTAAATCGCAAGGTGGTTTTGTAAAGATGACATTTTCACGAACAACGTTCGTTTTAATTTCGAGCGGCTTACTCCTCGCAGGTTGCGAGTCGAATAGTATGTGGCCGTCATTGTCAGGCGAAAATCCGAATCCAGCTTCGGCTCAAACTAAGCAAACTGCCAGTTCGTTAGTGTTGAAAGCACCGACACCATCAGCTGGAACATCAGCTTTTAGCGCTTACAAGCCACCCACAGCGACTGCAGCAACCTCTTCAGCCACTCGCGTTGCTGCCGGTCCCGCACTGAAACCCACAGGCACGTTTGTTGGCAAGAAAATTGTTTCAATGCGCGGTGATTTAGAAAAATTAAGAGGCGCGGTAAAGCGTCTCAATGTTCGCATGAATAAATTAAGGACCGAAAATGAGTCTTCGACTCAACGTTATCACGGTATCGTGGCGGCTATGAATGCCAAGTTGCAGGCTGGTACTACTCCGGGTAATCCTGTTTTGGTTAAGCAATGGAATGAGGCGCAGCAGCAGCTTGAAAAAATTGAAGATAATATCTCTAAAATGAACGGACTATCGAACGATTCTGGTTCGGAGGCGACAGTCGCTGGTTATTTGTTGGATAGCGTTCGTGCCACATACACTTTGAGCGGCGCTGTCGATGAAGATCATGTGCATCTTCGTGGTGTTGAAGATGAGGCCAATCGTACAGTTGTGGTTATAAACCGCCTGTTGAACGAGCTTAGTAATGATATTAACCGGCAATCTAGTTATCTCGCTAATGAACGGCGAAATCTCACAACCATGTCTATAGCTATTAAAAATGGTGAGCGTTACGGCGCGAGCTTGATGAATCGCGCTTTTGCGCAAGCTGAAATTAAGGCCCGGACGGCAGCTCGCTCTGGCAAACGCCGCGCCTCGAGTCGTCCTTTAGTGGTTATCAGATTTGATCGGCAAAACGTGGCGTATAAGCAAGCACTTTATAATGCGGTGAGCCGTGCTGTAGAACGAAAGCCTGATGCGGTCTTTGATCTTGTGGCGGTTAGCCCCAAGGTTGGCTCACCCTCAGCGCGCATTCTGAACACCACTGCCGCTAAGCGTAATTCCGAAGGCGTTTTGCGCACCCTAACTGATATGGGGCTACCATCATCCCGGGTTAATTTGACCGCAACCAACAGTGCGACTGCACAGGCGAGCGAGGTTCGCGTTTACGTCCGATAGGTTTGCGGCGAAAATTGTGAAATCGGCGTTTTGACAAGGCCGAACGATTTTATTGATTTTAGCTTCGAGAAGATCTCCTTTGAGCAATTAAATTATCAACGGCCTATGATTTTTCTGTCAGCGCTTGTGATGGTAAATATAAGTATTGGCCAAACTCGATTCCCTGTTGCGGCCATTATTGTCCAAAACGATCAACTTAACCGTTTTTTAGATTTGAGTGAGCGTAATGGCCAGTTTGTTTTGACTTTGGTCAAGCCGGATGATTGGGTGTTATTTTCTCTGGGATTAATCGGATTGCGCTTCTTCCGGCGTTGGCTAGCCTTGCGACGTAGCCGTGACGTTGTCAATCAAGCGAGTTGTGCCGAGGTATGCAGCACCAAATACACGTGCTCGCGGTGATCTCTCATTTATCATGTCGAGAGATTCTAACGTTTCTTCTCTTCGGATATCTACGTATTCAACTTTGGTGAAACCGCGTTGGATTAGTTCATTCTTTGCCCAGGCTTCTGCGGCCCGGCAAGGCTCGCCTGCTTTGGCGCGTTCAGCTGTTTGCTGAAGTATTTTGAATAGGGCCGGTGCGGTTATCCGGTCCCTCGTCGATAAATAAGCATTTCTTGAGGAGAAGGCCAAACCGTCTGGTTCCCTGATTACCGGGCAACCGATGATATCTACCGAGATGTCTAAATCTGTGGCCAATCGGCGTATAACCAACAATTGCTGAAAGTCTTTATCGCCGAAATAGGCTCGGTCTGGTAGCGATTGGATAAGTAGTTTTGTGACAATGGTTGCGACACCGCTAAAGAAATTTGGACGCAATTTTCCGCATAGGTGTTCCGTTAAGCCGTCGACTTCAACGCGGGTCGAGAACCCCGGCCCGTACATTTTTGTAGCATCTGGAATATAGGCGAGTGCAGTATCGAAGGCTGCCAGTTTTTGCAGGTCACTCTTATTATCTCTTGGATAAGTTTCCAGGTCTTCCGTCGGCCCGAACTGTTTAGGATTAACAAAAATTGTGACAACTACCCGATCGCATTCAGATATAGCCCTTTGCACAAGAGACAAATGACCATCATGCAACGCGCCCATTGTCGGGACCAATCCAATTTGTTCTCCGTTGGCGCGCCATGTAACAACATTTTCGCGTAGCTCAGTAAGAGTATATATACTGCCGGGTGATGAGCCCATTACGCTTGGCCCGCTCAGCCGGAAATTTTGCGTGGTTCCGCTCTGAAGCAATGCTCCGATTCAGGAAATCGGCGGTGACGCACATCGTCTGCGAAAGATTGTACCGCTTTAGATAGCTGGTCCCCTATTTCCGCATACCGTTTGACGAATTTAGGGCGAAAGGTGTTGAACATGCCGGCTAGGTCTTCAGTAACTAATACTTGGCCATCGCACCGAGGAGATGCGCCGATACCTATTACCGGTATGGGCGTTTCTTCAGTGACGCGCGCCGCTACAGGCTCAACGGTACCCTCCACGACGATAGCAAATGCGCCCGCGTCGGCGATTGCTTTTGCATCGTTCACGATTTGTAATGCTTCGTCATGTTCTTTGCCATGACTCCTAAAGCCACCGGCAGTGTGCATATTTTGTGGTCGTAAACCCACATGCCCGAAGACCGGCACACCCCTTTCGGATAAAAAGCGCACTGTCTCTGCCAATTCTATTCCACCTTCTAATTTTACGGCTTGGCAGCCGGTTTCGCACATTATTTGTGAAGCATTGCGGAAAGCCTGTTCTTTGCTCTCCTGATAGCTCCCAAAGGGCATATCGACCGCCACAAGGGCTTTTTGGGATGCCCGTACGACGGCGCGTCCATGTCCGATCATGGTCTCCAAAGAGATACCAAGCGTCGATTCCATGCCATAAAGAACCATCGCGACGGAGTCACCAACAAGGATTAAATCAACATGTGGATCCACCATTTCAGCGACAGGCGCCGTATAGGAAGTAAGACAGACGATTGGTTGAGCGCCTTTTCGTTCCCTAATCTCAGGAACGGTGATGCGCTTAATTGGTTTTTTACGCGCCATTTATCCGAAAATCTCCTAATTCACAACGCTAGTTAGTATCGGGTCATTTGTTAGGACAAGGTTCATCTCATAACTGCTACGCAGCGGCAAGGGTTTTGGAAGAGATTTAGTACCCCTTTTCTACGGTCATGTTTGGTTGGTAAGCTTAAATGGAACCATATTGCTTTTCCGGCTGTGGAGCATGAGAGCAGGGTAGTAACCATGTAAATTGGTACGTCTTCGGTAATTGATAGCCTGAACTTCTTATTGTCGATGCGGTTAAACCCCGGGAAGGTATGATTAGATTTCCCTTTGCTCGCTCTATATTGTCGAGGTCGTCATCAACGACGTCGATCACGGTTTATCCATATGTAGTGTAGACGGGGAAGCCTATTTCATTGCGTTTGTATTTGCGGCATTTCGCACGATGTTTCTGAGTCCATGGTATGAAAAATCTCGGTCTAATATGGCCTCAGGCTTCGCATGTGAAGATTTTTTTTGAAGTTAATTATTCGTTTTCTATTGTGCCCTTATGGTTTTTGACCTTTCTGTAAAATACAGGCATCGACACTAGTACTAATAGGCCAATCAATGCGGCTATAATTTCCTCGGCAATTAAGTTTTTGAGTTCCATGGACTTGCCTTGATCGAAAATGGACCCGACCCCGGCGCCAATTGTCACATAAAGAAACGATCCGGGTATGATGCCGAAAAATGTGCCGATTATATAGCTTCGGAGGCTCACTCCTAAGAACGCTGGTACCACGTTGACCATGAAAAACGGAAAAATCGGAATCAACCGCAGCATGAGAAGATAATTCAGCTCATTCGATTGGAATTTCTTTTGCATTGATTTGATGGTTGGCCCCGCTTTAGAGCGCAAAAAATCTCCGAATGAAGTCTGGGCGATTAGAAACAGGCAGGTAGCTCCAATAGTTGCAGAGGTGACCGCATACAATGTGCCGAGAATTTGGCCGAAAGCAAAACCGCCGGTGATGGTCAAGATGGCGCCAGTGGGTAATGAAAATATAACAGCTGTTGCATAGACCGCCATAAAAACTAGTGCGGCCAAAACTGCATGTTCAGAAACCTGTGTGAGTATCCACTCGCGATTATTACGCAATGTGTTTGGTGATATATACGCGTCCAAGTCGAAAATAAAGAACAGGGCTAAACCGATACCCAAAATGATCAATGGAATTAATCGTTTAAAAGAGAATATTTCATTTTCCTCGGACGTTTGATTCAGACTTTTATCCGCTATACCACACCTTTGCGTCAGTTTATTTAAACTATTAACTGCACTGGCACGCTAGGTTTTTTATTAATAAAATGCAGATTCGCAAGGTGGGTTGTGGTTATACCAAGAGGTTACTGAGAAGTGAGTATGCGCAATCGTTGACTTCGTATTCATCAACTTCTATATACCGAGCCACTAAGTTCTGGGTATCGGAGGCCTAATGTGAAACGTACATTTCAACCAAGTAATTTGGTTCGCAAACGCCGTCATGGCTTTCGCTCGCGAATGGCCACGAAATCAGGTCGTCAAGTGCTTTCCCGCCGCCGTGCGCGGGGTCGCAAAACCCTCTCCGCATAAGTATGCCGGTCGGCGTTGAGCCGTTGAAGCGGCGTGCGGAATTTCTGCGCGTTGCAGCCTCTCGGCGTAAATGTGTTATGCCTGGATTGCTTCTTCAGGCGTCTGAGCGTGAAGCAGACCCTCTATCTGTGCGTGTTGGCTACACGGCAAGCCGCAAGGTGGGTAATGCGGTTGCACGGAATCGTGCAAAGCGGCGCTTGCGTGCAGTGGTCAGTGAGGTTATGCCTCTTCACGCTATAGCCGGGTATGATTATGTATTAATCGCGCGGCGGGCAACGGTAGCGCGCTCTTTTCTTGCGTTGCATAGGGACTTAGTGACGGCAATGAAGAATCTAAAGGCTTGGCGGAAAACCGGCGACTAACCGGCGACTAGAAGTAGTCTAGCATTTTTTGGGGAGGGGGGTTTCATGAATGTAATTGGCAAGTCGCTACAAAGCTGTATTCGTACTTACCAACTGGTTTTATCTCCGCTTTTGGGCGCCAGTTGCCGGTTCCACCCCTCGTGTTCAGCCTATGCTATCGAAGCAATTGGTAAACATGGTCCCTTAAGGGGCACTTGGCTTGGTGTATGCCGTATCATCCGATGCAACCCCTGGGGCAGCACGGGTAATGACCCGGTTCCTCCTGTTCCACATTCTCGATAACTTTGGATAAGAATGATGATACCCGACCAACAAAAAAATCTTCTGCTCGCGATTGCGGCATCGTTAGTCATCGTTGTTGGTTTCAATATCATCTTTCCGCCACCGCCAGTTCCTGGAGAAGTTGAAAAGTCAGAACAGGCGGCGGACCCAAAAGTGGCACCATCAGCCGGTTCACAAGGCGATAATAAAATTGCCCAACAAGAAACATCTAATAAAGCTAAATTTTTGGATGACGGGCCTAAACTGGGTTCAGACGTAAGTGATGTGATGCCGAAGGCAGCACCCACAAGTGCCGAAAATACCGCGATGAGTCGTGGGGCGGCGTTAAAAAAAGGTCCACGTGTCCAAATTACTTCGTCTCGTCTGAGCGGTTCTATAAATTTAACGGGTGGTAGAATTGATGACTTGGTGCTGAGGAACTATCGCGAGACACTTGACCCGACTAGTGATGAGATTGTTCTCTTGTTGCCCGTTGGTTCTGACCGCCCCTATTACGCGGAATTTGGCTGGCTTGGAAATGGCGTGAAAACGCCAAACAGTAAGACGGTTTGGCAGACCTCTAGCTCGAAATTAAGCCCGGACAAACCTGTAACGTTGAGCTGGAATAACGGCCAAGGGATGGTCTTTGAGAGAGAAATCTCTTTGGATAAAGACTATGTCTTCGAAATTATCCAACGGGTAAGAAACGTAACCAAGAACTCTTATTCTTTAGCGCCCTATGGACTGGTGTCGCGAACAGGCACGCCGAGCATTCTCGGCTTTTATATCCTTCATGAAGGCCTTATCGGTGTATTGGAAGGGGCACTACAAGAAGTTGATTACGATGACTTCGAGGAAAGTGGTCCAAAACGTTTCGAAACTACAGGTGGCTGGCTGGGGATAACTGATAAATACTGGCTTGCTGCGCTCATCCCTGATCAAGAGAAAATGGTAAAAACGAGCTTTGTTAGTCACACGCGTGGTAATCACCAAGCCTATCAAGCGGATTTTCTTAGCCCGGCTTTGACCGTTAATCCCGGCGGCACGATCGAAACTAGAAGCCATTTCTTTGCTGGTGCTAAAGAAAAGAAATTATTGGATAGTTATAATAAAAGCTTGAATATTGATAAGTTTGACTTGGCAATTGATTTTGGATGGTTTTGGTTTTTCACCAAGCCGTTTGCCGAAGCACTAAGTTACTTCAATGGTATGTTTGGTAATTACGGCATTGCCATTTTAATTTTGACCGTCATCATCAAATTAATTTTCTTCCCTTTGGCTAATAAATCCTACCGCGCTATGAGCAAGATGAAAGCCTTGCAGCCGAAAATGGAGGAACTGAAGGAACGTTTTGGTGAAGACCGTCAACGCATGAATACGGAGTTGATGAACCTTTATAAGACAGAAAAGGTAAATCCCGCTGCGGGTTGTTTTCCGATTATTATTCAGATTCCGGTTTTCTTTGCACTCTATAAAGTTTTGTTTGTTTCCATCGAAATGCGCCACGCGCCGTTTTTTGGCTGGATTCACGATTTATCCGCTCCGGACCCGTTGGGAATTTTCACCGCATTTGGTCTGATACCCTGGGATGTCCCGGAGACTTTGGCGCTAGTGAATATTGGAATTTGGCCGATTATTATGGGCGCTACGATGTTTCTGCAGCAAAAGCTTAACCCGACGCCAACAGACCCCATACAGGCAAAAATCTTTATGTTTATGCCATTTATTTTTACATTCATTCTGGCGCCGTTCCCAGCCGGATTGGTTATCTACTGGGCCTGGAACAATATTTTGTCTATTGCACAGCAATGGGTGATCATGAGGCGAATGGGCGTGAAAATTAGCTGAGCTATGTCCGGGAAAAGAAAATGCCCAGCTTCTGAAACCATGGACGCAGCGCTTTTAGAGCGCGGGCGCAATCTTTTTGCCCAAGATTGCAACTTTATCCATGGTGCTATGCAGTTTGATCAGCTGCCGGCGCCGGTATTACCGGAACTGGCGTTTGCCGGACGATCCAACGTTGGGAAGTCGAGTTTGGTAAACGCGCTGACAGGGCAAAAAACATTGGCGCGGATTTCTAATACGCCTGGTCGTACGCAGCAGATAAATTTTTTTGATCTTGGTCAGCGGCTCATGTTGGTTGACTTGCCGGGTTACGGTTATGCACGTGCTTCGAAAAAAAGTATTGCCGAATGGACGCACCTCATTCACCTTTACCTAAAGGGGCGGGTTAATTTACGGCGCATCTGTTTGTTGATAGATAGCCGCCACGGTCTTAAAGACAACGACCGAGCCTTGATGACAGAGCTTGACCACGATGCCGTTGTTTTTCAAATTGTGCTGACTAAATCAGATAAACCAAAAGTGGTTGAACTGGAAAAGACTGTGGCAGCCATTACTGCGGAGCTGAAGAAACACCCCGCTGCCATGCCTGACGTTCATGTTACTAGCTCTTTTAAGAAACTCGGTATTGAGCAATTACGAGCTGACCTTGTACAATTGGCGACAAACAAACCTTTGAGGTAAAGTTCGTTGCGAGAGTGTCAAGTAACGGAAATACGACATGTCGTATAAATCAAAACGCCGATCTGAATGGCTCGAGAAAGCAGGAATTCTAACAGAAGCCTTGCCTTATATGCGCCGCTATGCGGGCAAGGCATTCGTTATTAAATATGGTGGGCACGCTATGGGGGATGCGTCTCTCGCGGCGAGTTTCGCTAATGATATTGTGTTGCTACAGCAGGTAGGCGTGTATCCAGTAGTGGTGCATGGCGGGGGGCCGCAAATTGGGGCCATGCTGGAACGATTAAAAATAAAAAGCGAGTTTATCGATGGCTTGCGTGTAACCGATTCGGCTACGGTAGAGATCGTCGAAATGGTTCTATCGGGCCAGATTAATAAGAAAATTGTTGCAGATATAAATGCTGCCGGCGGAACAGCTATCGGCCTATCGGGCAAAGATGGTGGGTTGATTAAAGTTCGGAAGGCGACCCATTTGCCAAAATCCAAAAACGAAAAAGAGATCGATTTAGGGTTTGTTGGAGAACCAAAAGAAATTGATCCCTATATTCTGGATGCTTTGCATGAAACTGAGATCATCCCCGTTATTGCGCCGTTGGGGCTAGATGAGTCGGGACAAACATTTAACATCAACGCGGACACGGTTGCTGGGGCTGTGGCTGGGGGTGTCGATGCGACGCGTTTATTGTTGCTCACTGATGTTGAGGGTGTTTTAGATAAAAAAGGTAATCTGATTCCAGAAATGACAGTTGATGAGGCGGCAGTGTTGATAGGTGATGGTACTATTTCTGGCGGTATGATCCCCAAACTAGAAACGTGCATTCGAGCAGTCGAAGATGGTGCTGAAGCGGCTGTTATCATAGACGGACGGGTGCCCCATAGTGTGCTGCTTGAAATTTTCACGGAGCACGGGTCGGGTACTTTAATTAGAAAGTAGAAACTGAAAGCGCTAGCCGCCTAATAGGAATTATAGTTGTCATTCTATCCTTGTGTCATAGATGGCCCTCGACGGAATTTACATAGCAAGTTTTTTGTGAGTGCGGGGCCATCTGAGTCATAATTGGCGAAATTATAAAATTTCTGCTTAGTGGGGTTTCGGGTCCGTTGCTTCGGTAAATTTGCGATCGGAACTGATTTTCGGTGTTTTATACTGCGCTTGTCTAAGGTACGCACAAAGCTTCTTTAGCTCCTATTGGTTTGTCGAACTAATTAATTCTTAATTTTGAGTCTGATCCTGGCTGCGGAAAATGCCGTATGTAAAAAGGGTTAAAGCATTTTATCGAAAATGTACGATTTTCTGCGCTGATAGGACGTGAGTTCGTGGTAGTGTTTTTGTATGCAGAATCAAGAATGAGACGTTATGCAGTCAACTCTAGCCAACGCGAAACACTGGGTTTTCGACCTTGATAACACGCTATATCCGCCTGGGTGTAATTTGTTTTATCAAGTTGATGTGCGAATGCGGGAATTCATTGCTAAGCATTTCGATATTGAGTTGGATGAGGCGTTCAAGCTCCAAAAGCGATATTTTCGCGAATACGGGACGACACTGAATGGTCTTATGCAAGTTCACGGCATGAAACCTGAACCCTTTCTTAATTACGTTCATGATATAGACGTGTCTGTCATTGAACCCTCCCCAGTACTGGACCGAGCACTCGCGAAACTGCCAGGGAAAAAAATAATTTATACCAATGGGTCATTCGACCATGCTGAACGTATTACTAACCGATTGGGTATACGTGACCATTTCGATAATATTTTTGACATTATCGCCGCGGATTTTCGGCCTAAACCTGATGAAAGTGCATACCATTCTCTACTTTCAAAGTATCACATCGATCCGTTAGAAACAGTCATGGTGGAAGACGTTGCGCAAAATTTAGAGCCCGCTAAAAAACTCGGCATGGCTACGGTGCTTATCCATACAGGGCATCGTTGGTCCGAGGATGCGGACGGTGTGGACTATGTCGACCACCGTATTGATGATTTGACAGTTTGGTTAAGTGAGTTGGTGGAAGAGAAAAGTGACGGCATCGCTTGACTTGAACGCTTAACTTAAAGAGGATCTTCGCGCTCTGAAGGTATTAGCGACAGGAAAAATTCATGGGACATGCAGATTTACAAAAGGCGGTAGACGCCGCTTGGGAAGATAAGGATTCGATCACGCCCGCGACTAAAGGTGAAGTGCGCGATGCCATTGAGAGTGCTCTCGAGTTAATGGATTCAGGGCAAACACGTGTTGCCGAGAAAGGCAGTGATGGTTGGCAGGTGAACCAGTGGTTAAAAAAGGCGGTTTTGTTGTCTTTCCGAATTTATGATATGTGGGCTATTGAGGGTGGCCCAGATGGAGCAGCATGGTGGGACAAGGTTCCGGCTAAGACTAAAAACTGGACAACAGCAGATTTCGAAAAGGCGGGCTTTCGAAGCGTGCCGAACGCCGTTGTTCGTCGGTCAGCTTATATTGCGCCTGGTGTGGTGCTGATGCCGTCCTTTGTCAATCTGGGCGCGTATGTCGATTCAGGCACTATGGTAGATACATGGGCTACGGTAGGTTCGTGTGCGCAGGTTGGTAAAAATGTTCATATCTCTGGCGGTGCTGGGATTGGAGGTGTGCTTGAACCTCTGCAGGCGGACCCGGTGATTATTGAAGATAATTGTTTCATCGGCGCTCGTTCGGAGGTGGTAGAAGGAGTTATTGTTGAAGAAGGCTCGGTACTTTCCATGGGAGTGTTTATTGGTCAATCGACTAAGATTATTAATCGTGAGACAGGCGAAATTACTCGCGGCCGAGTTCCAGCGTATTCTGTCGTCGTGCCGGGCTCTCACGCTGGTGACCCGTTACCGGACGGCACGTCCGGGCCCAACCTTTATTGTGCCGTCATTCTAAAAACCGTTGATGAAGGTACTCGGTCTAAAACCTCAATCAATGAATTACTGCGTGATTAGTCAGCAATGATTGACGCCATTGAATTCTCTCAGCGGCTTATTCGTTGTCCTAGTATCACCCCAGCCGAGGGGGGTGCGCTTGACCTTTTACAGGAAACCTTGGAAGAAATTGGGTTTTGCTGTTATCGGCTTGTCTTCTCCGAAGAAGGCACTGCAGATGTGGATAATCTTTATGCTCGGTTTGGTAATAGTGCGCCGAATTTCTGTTTTGCGGGTCATACAGATGTAGTGCCGCCTGGTGATTTGAGCGCGTGGACTTTCGATCCATTCGCTGCGGAAATTCGGGACGGAATTTTATATGGGCGCGGCGCCGTTGATATGAAAACGGCCATCGCATCTTTTGCTAGCGCGGCGGAGGCATTGATTTCTAATAGTAGCTTCACAGGGTCGATTAGTTTTCTTATTACAGGTGATGAAGAAGGGCCTGCGATCAACGGCACGCGAAAGGTATTAAGTTGGCTAGAGCAGGAAAATGAGACAATAGACGTTTGCGTTGTAGGGGAGCCTACCAATCCAACTCGACTTGGCGAAATGATGAAAATCGGTCGCCGGGGGTCGATGAACTCTATTGTTAAGGTGTTGGGCCAGCAGGGCCATGTTGCGTATCCACATTTGGCCGATAGTGCATCACATCGGCTAGTGCGAATGATGGATTCTTTACTGGCGGAACCGCTTGATGATGGCAACGATCACTTCCAAGCCTCGAGTCTGCAAATTACGTCTATCGATATTGCCAACCTCACAGAGAATGTTATTCCTGGAACAGCTGAGGCTCGGTTCAATATCCGCTTTAACGACATGCACAGTTCCGAATCGCTGAAAAAGTGGATCAAAATGAAATTGGACGCCTCTGCAGGCGGTGCTGAAAATTACGAAATTACGGTCCGGGTGAGTGGCGAATCGTTTGTTTTTCCGCCTGGTCCACTCAGTAATTTAGTTGCTGATTGTGTTGAACGTGTGACAGGGGAGCGGCCAGAAATGAGCACAACTGGTGGCACTTCAGATGCGCGGTTTATCAAAGACCATTGTCCCGTATGCGAGTTCGGTTTGGTCGGGCAAACTATGCATAAGGTGGACGAAAGATGTCGCTTGGAAGACATCGAGGCGTTGGTAGGCATTTATCAGGCTATATTGCAGGACTACTTTCGTAAGAGCTAATCATCGTAGGGAGGTGAACATTCCGCTTGTCAATTATAGTTTAGCGATATGAGTTGCGCGATCAGATTACAATACAATCGTTGGTTAAGTTGCCTACTTTCCTTTGATTTGCGGCCAATAGCATTTCTCATTTACGGTATTTATTGCATACTAATTTCTAATGGTCCCTCGTTTGGTTTGGTACCCTAGATTCTAGCCCCATACGTTTTAAGATCGCCGCAAATGCGACTATGTCTTGCGAAAGGCATAGCAGATGGACGCTTAAATTGAGTCACCCACTTGGTGTCTGTTCTGTTGCGTGTAGTGACGTTATTCGGCGTTGGTTAATTTATCAGCATAAATGATTTTAGATCGAGCAATAAAGTAGCGTTCGCCATAAGTAGCTTTGCAATTACCACGGCCTTTTAAATAGTTATTTTAGAAAATATATCGGTTTGCAGATGCTGGTGCCGATTATACTGGCCTTCGAGGTGTATTTTGAAGGTTGCGCCGGGCATGGCGTTACTTCACCTCGGTCGAGTGGGGTTTTAATAATCTACGCGCAGCAAATATAGTCCATCTGACGGTGCGGTTGGGCCTGCAGCTGACCGGCGTTTCGCATTCAACGCCTCTTTTACGTCCTGAGTCGACCATTTGCCATCCCCCACCAATTTGAGCGTACCGACAAAATTTCGAATTTGATGGTGCAGGAAAGAGCGGGCGCTGGCGTCTATTATGATTTCGTCTGCGTCACGGTTAACTGTTAATCGGTCTAAAGTCTTGAATGGCGATTTAGATTGACAGTTGGTAGCCCGGAAGCTGGTAAAGTCATGGTGACCAACTAGAAACTGTGCCGCTTCGTGCATAGCTTCCACATTAAGGGTCTGTGGCAAATGCCAAACCCGTCCAGTTAACAGTGCTGCTGGTGAGCGTCGATTCAATATTCTATATCGATAATGGCGTGAGATTGCCGATACGCGGGCGTTAAATGATTTGTCCACTACCTCTGCGGAAAGTATGGCGATAGGAGCTGGTTTTAAGTGAAAATTTAAAGCATCTCGTACCGTATCTGCACCAACTTCTTTGACGATCTCGAAGTGGGCGACTTGAGCCAGGGCATGTACGCCGGAATCTGTTCGTCCGGCGCCATATAGGGTGGCCTTCTCTTGGGAAAATTTCTCGATAGCGGCCTCTACTGAGCCTTGAACTGATAAGCCTTCAGCTTGCCGCTGCCAGCCGACAAAAGGCCCTCCGTCATATTCAATCGTAATTTTCCACCGGGTCACGGTAATTTAGTACCTGCTGGGATAGGACAGCCGTGCAAAAAGTCCTTGGTAGTCATGGCGCGTTTGCCGGGCCGTTGCAGTTTGAGGGGCCTGAGGCTGCCATCGCCGCATGCAATAGTGAGCTGGTTATCAACTACGGTACCTGGTGATCCCGTATTTTCCGCCTGTGATGCGGCAAGCACCTTAATACGTTCACCATTATATTGAAACCAGCTACCGGGCCAGGGGATAAATGCACGTATTTGAGATTCGAGATTTTTTGCTGACTTCTGCCAATCCAGTAAGGATTCTGTTTGATCTAACTTTTTGGCATAGGTAATGCCTTCATTAGGCTGTGGGGTTGCAGTTATGGTCTTCTCTTGTAACCCAGCTAGCGCATCTACGATGAGTGAAGAGCCCAACACAGATAATGTATCATGAAGGGTTTCTCCGGTAGTAGCTGGCATGATTGGCACCTTGTCGGATAAAAGCGTAGGCCCCGTGTCGAGCCCCTCATCCATCTGCATGATGGTAATGCCACTTTCGGAGTCGTTTGCTAGAATGGCCCGTTGAATTGGGGCCGCCCCACGCCAGCGTGGCAGTAAAGAGGCATGAATATTAATGCAGCCAAGTCGTGGTGCTTGGAGAATTGCTTTTGGTACGATGAGCCCGTATGCCGCGACAACGGCAACGTCTAGATTTAGGTCTGTAAATTCTTGGCAAGTCGAGTGGTCATTAAGTGTCGATGGAGTAAAAACGGGAAAGCCGAATTGGCGGGCGATCCGATCGATGGGGCAAGGCCGTTCTTTTTGGCCTCTGCCCGCCGGGCGAGGAGGTTGGCAATAAACCGCAGAAATTTTATGCCCGGCGTTATGTAATGCTGTTAAGGCTGGTACTGAGAAGTCCGGTGACCCCATAAATGCAATACTTAAGGCCATCAGTTTTCTCCCAAAATGGGTTGGGGCAAAGGATAGGCTACTTTTTGATTAAGATGCATTTAGCTTCTTCAGTTTTTTGAGCTTGCGCAGGATCATAGTGCGTTTCAAATGGGAAAGATGGTCGACGAATAATGTACCTGTGAGATGATCCATTTCATGCCGGATACAGGTAGCCAATAACCCGTTAGCTTCACACTCTTCCTGTACGTTTTTTTTGTTGAGAAAGCTCACACGAATTTTGGCAGGTCTAGTGACCTGGTCGTATTGTTTCGGAAGTGAAAGGCAGCCCTCTTCATAGGTCACAGTCTCGTCCGAACACCAAGTAATTTTAGGATTAGCCATGCAAATGGGATCGGGCGACCCTTCGCCTTTAGAGATGTCCAAAACGATAACGCGCTTTGATACACCAATTTGTGGCGCTGCTAAACCGATGCCAGGAGCCAAGTACATAGTTTCCAGCATGTTTTCCATCAACTCAACAATTTCGGGGTCGACAGCTGTCACAGCTTCGGCCTTCTTCCTTAACTTAGGATCTGGGGCGATGATGATCGGCAGTATAGCCATAATCTATTCCCTAAAAAGGTGAGTTCTAACAGCTTCCTATTGGTACCTTCTGAGGAAATCAAGTGCGGAGATGTGATTGCGAGAATCTTGTGTTATACTAAATTGTTATGCAATTCTCATTAGAGTCCTTTCTTGATAATCCCCTAATTCTTATTGTGTTTGGTGTTCTATTTTTAGTATTGCTGTTTATTTGCTTTGTCCTGGGAAAACGCCAGCGCGCCAATCCAATGGAATTATCTAATAAAATCAGCATTTTAGTAGAGCAACAAGCGTTCGCCCAAAACCAAATCACAGAACGTTTGCAGGCACAAGAAAGGGCGTTAACAAAATCATTAGACGAACGGTTGGATAAGGTAAGTCAGCGGGTCGGCGAGTCGTTAGTTAAGCAGGCTACAGAAAACACTAACACCTTGACCGAACTTCGTGAGAGGCTTGCTCTTATCGGTAAAGCTCAAGAAAATATTACTCAATTATCGACCGATGTAGTGAATCTTCAGCAAGTTTTATCAAACAAGCAAACTCGTGGTGCTTTTGGTGAGACGCAATTGGCTGACCAAGTCAAGAACGTTCTGCCACCATCAGCTTATAGTTTTCAGGAGAAACTATCTAACGGGTATCGGGTTGACTGTTTGTTAAAGTTACCAAATCCGCCAGGATCCATATCGGTAGACGCGAAATTTCCTTTGGAAAGTTTTAACCGCTTTCACGCAGCTGAAGGTGAAGGGGAAAAACGAGCGGCGCGTCGGCAATTCGCTGGCGATGTTATGAAGCACGTTAAAGACATTGCGAAGAAATATATTATCCCCGGCGAAACTTCGGACAGTGCATTGATGTTTCTGCCAGCCGAGGCAGTCTATGCTGAACTCCATTCGTCATTGCCCGAAGTTGTCGAGAAATCTCATCGGGTACGAGTATATATTGTCTCTCCGACGACATTGATGGCGACGCTAAATACAATTCGAGCGGTTTTGAAAGATGCGCAAATGCGCGAACAAGCCAGCTTGATACAGAAAGAAGTAATGGCGATGAATGATGATGTTGTCCGGTTGGATAAACGTGTTGCTAATCTGCAGAGCCACTTCGGTCAGGCGGAAGAGGATATCCGCCAAATTCGCATTTCTACAGAGAAGGTTCAAAAACGCGCCATACGAGTGGCCGAAGTCGAGTTAGAGGACCAAGACACGCCACCGGTACCTGACTTGCGAGAGACCGAGGAATTATGACGGTGGTATTTATGCTGATTTGTTGCCGACTGAACGTCTTGCGTGGAGTGCGGCAGTTAAAGTGCCGTCATCTAAATAGTCAAGCTCGCCGCCAACAGGCACACCATGCGCGAGCCGCGTGACCTTAACGCCCGTTGGCGCTAAGCGTTCGGCAACGTAATGGGCGGTAGTCTCACCATCCACTGTAAGATTTGTCGCTAGGATAATTTCGCTAATAGAATCCTGCCTAACCCGCTCCACCAAAGAATTAATGTTGAGATCCTCGGGGCCGATACCGTCGAGTGCAGATAAGCATCCACCTAAAACATGATAGCGTCCTTTAAAGGAGGCTGTCCTTTCCAGAGCCCATAAATCCGCCACTTCCTCTAAAACACAAAGTACTGTTGGGTCGCGTTTCTCATCGCGGCAAATGGCGCAAGGGCTAAGTGTATCAAGGTTGCCGCAAATCACGCAATTTTGAATATTTTCAGCCACATCTTTAAAGGCCTTAATTAACGGTAAAAGTAGGCTTTCGCGTTTCTTAATGAGAAATAAAGCAACACGCCGTGCTGAACGAGGTCCTAGGCCCGGTAATCGAGCTAAAAACAGAATAAGTTGGTCAATTGAGTTCACGTGTGTTTAGGTTCTAGAAAGGTAGTTTCATGCCAGGTGGCAATTGGAGGCCACCCATCATATCGGATGTTTTTTCCTGAACTTTTTCCTCGAGTTTTGATTTAGCATCATTATGTGCCGCCGTTAAAAGGTCTTCGAGAATTTCTGCTTCGTCCGGCTTTAATAGGGAAGGGTCAATGTTGACGCTGCGCATCTCGCCCTTACCATTCATTGTAACTGTGATCAAGCCGCCACCCGAACTGCCACTTACCTCCAGTGACGATAGATTTTCCTGGAATTCGCCCATCTTGGCCTGCATTTCCTGAGCCTGTTTCATGAGCTGACTTAAATTCTTCATGCTTTAATCCTCTTCTTCTAATTCATCATCGACTAGCAGCATGTCTTCATCGGCCAATAATAACTTGGGGTTAACTTTAGAAACCGTAGCCCCTGGAAAGGCTTTCTTGATCGATTGAACCAACGGAAGAGCTTCAACAGCATTTTTGGCTGCCTGCTCGCTCGCTTCGTCTTGCTGAACTAGGGTCGGCGCGCCCTCCTCTCCTGAAATGGCGACAACCCAGCGTTCCCCTGTCCAATCCGTCAATCGTGTTGCGGTTCGACTGGCTAGGTCCCGGGGTGCGTGTGGGCCGGGCCGAAGTTCGATCCGCCCGGGCTCAAAGGCAACCAAATGGACATTATTCCGCAGGCTAGTGCAAAGTGCCGCTTCGCGGTGTTTGGCGAATAGGTCGATAACTTCGCGAAATGTTCCCGGCACCGCTTTTGTTTGGGCTTTGGAAACAGGGTCTACCTGTGGTGTGGGTTGAAGCTGCGGCGCTGTGGCTGCGCTAATTGTATCTGGTGGTGCGGAATTCCGAGGGCTGTCTTCTGCCGATGGCGGTGCAACTGGTAGCGGTAGTTTTGTAATATCAGTAGTCGCTTGCTTGGGGGTGGAAACAGTCTCCTGTATGTTCTTGATCAAATCTCCGGTTGGTGGGAGGGTTGCTGCATAGGCAATGCGGACTAACAACATTTCCGTTGCTTGCAAAGGCGAGGGCGCCGATTGCACTTCTGCTAGGCCTTTAAGCAGTAATTGCCAAGCACGAGTTAAATCTGGCATGGCAAGCTTTTCGGCAAAGCTGCTGCCGCGAACACGCTCGATTTCAGGTGTGTAGTTCGCCTGGGCAATTTCCGGTGCTATCTTGATTCTTGTGGCCCAGTAGACGACGTCTAGTAAATCTTGAACTACCGCTGCGGGGTCGGCGCCTTTGGCATACATCGTAGATAATTGTTCTAGCGCCAATTTTGTATTGGCTGACATGATTAAATCGAATAGGTCGAATATGGCAGCGCGATCTGCTAGCCCTAGCATTGATTGAACTAGTTCGGCAGACACCGACTCGCTACTGAGCGCAATCGCTTGGTCTACCAACGAAAGGCCATCTCGTACCGAACCGTCAGCGGCCCGAGAAATAAGTTGTAAAGCGTCGTCCGTGATATCGACCTGTTCTTGTTCCGCAATCGACTTAAAGTAGCCATTAAGGACTCCTATATCGACGCGACGCAGATCGAAACGCTGGCAACGTGATAATACGGTCACCGGTACTTTTCGAATTTCCGTAGTCGCAAAGACAAACTTCACATGTTCCGGCGGTTCTTCCAATGTCTTGAGCAATGCATTGAAAGCATTCTTTGAGAGCATATGAACTTCATCAATGATGTAGACTTTATATCGTGCGCAAGCTGGTCGATAACGGACACTTTCGATCAATTCGCGAATATCATCTACTCCGGTACGACTCGCGGCATCCATCTCTATAACATCTACGTGGCGGTCCTCGGTGATAGCAATACAATTCTCGCAGACGCCGCAAGGTTCGGTCATAGATTCGCTTTGGCCGTCGGGACCAATGCAATTCAAAGCTTTGGCCATAATTCGAGCCGTGGTGGTTTTGCCTACCCCCCGTACCCCTGTAAGCATGAAGGCATGAGCTACACGGCCGGTTTTGATGGCATTGGAGAGAGTGCGTACTAAGGCATCCTGGCCTATGAGTTCGGCAAAATTGGTTGGCCGATATTTTCGGGCGAGGACGCGGTAAACGGCTTGGTCTTCAGTATGGGACATTGACTATCAGATTATATTAAATTTTCAGGTGGGTGACCGAACCAGTGACCCGGCTCGAACTCGTTACGGCTGCTTCCTTCCGGACCTGACCGGGTTAGCGAGAGATCCGTCCATTGGCCGGCCGCCCGCAGTTACTATACCAGTATGAGACGGGTTTTGGACAAGCCTCTGTGTGAAAGTTGCAACGTTTTTTCTACCATGCCAATTTGGGCGTATGAAAAGTCAAAATTTTTATGACCGTCCGGGATTTGACCGTGCCGGCCATTTGCGCCGGGAGCAAGGGTGGCTGCTTGAGCGTATCGCTGATAAGAAAAGCCAACTTGTACCGATATGGCGGAGCCGTAATTTGGTTGCAGATGCACAGCAACCTACCCTTACGACAATTTCGATGGATACGAGTTTGTTGGAAAGAAGCCCTGTACTGGTTTTTCTGGGTCTAATTAATGAAGTGGCACATTTTGCAATCGACCTGTCCGCAGAATCTGAGCCGCCGCTGAAGGAATTTGGGTCTTTTGAGGATTTAAGGCGAATTGGCCCTCTACTTCCCCGAGACGAAGGGTCGCTTATGGCATTCGCGCGGGCGCATATGACCTGGCATAAACGGCATCTTTTTTGCGGTGTATGTGGTTCAGCAACCGAAAGTCGTGAAGGCGGCCATGTTAGGGTTTGTAAGAATGAGAATTGCAATTCACATTGTTTTCCGCGTATTGACCCAGCAGTCATTATGTTAATTCACGACGGCAAGGATCGGGTCGTTTTGGGACGAAAAAAAACGATGCAGCCGGGACAACATTCAATTTTGGCGGGATTTGTCGAACCCGGCGAAAGTTTGGAAAACGCGGTGGCCCGTGAAATCTTTGAGGAAGTTGGTCTCGAGATTACTGATATCGAGTATCATTCGTCGCAGCCTTGGCCCTTTCCAGCAAATATCATGCTCGGCTTTACGGCACGCGCGACCACATTTGACCTCACTGTTGATTACAACGAGTTAGAAGGTGGAGCACAATGGTTTTCAAGAGATTTTCTAAAAAATTCGCCGGAAAATGATACTTTTAGGTTGCCACGTCGGGACTCTATTTCTAGGCGGTTGATGAATGAATGGATCGATAGCTAAACCGCATCCTAACCTTGCTTTGTCGGCTTAGTACTAAGCTTTGATTTCTAAAACAGCAGCAAAGAGCTCTTATATTGGTGATTGGGGTTATGGGAAATAGGGTCAAGATATGTGCCGTTTGCTGGGTAGAGTTTATTTTAGCTGAAAAGATGCGGGTGATGAGCCAACTGATTGGTTTGGACAGTGTCGGTTTAGCAGCCGGCTCTTAGCCGTTTTTGCGTTGTTCCATGCGGAATTGCGCGCCGGGATAAACCCCTAAAACTTTCACTTCACGACTGAAAAAACTCAATTCATCCAAAGCAAGGCGAACCAATTCGTCACCTGGATGACCTTCGATATCAACGTAAAACTGCGTTGCGGTAAACTCGCCGCGCAACATATAAGACTCAAGTTTTGTCATATTGACGCCATTCGTAGCAAATCCCCCAAGCGCCTTATAAAGCGCTGCAGGAACATTTCGGACCCGAAAGACGAATGAAGTCACAATAATACTATCATTTGGATCAGGGTCGATTGGCTCTTTGGCCATGATAACAAAGCGTGTGGTGTTGTGGTCTTCGTCTTCGATGTTCTCTCGTAGAATATCAAGTCCGTAGGTTTCGGCTGCAAGAGCAGAAGCAATCGCGGCCATACTTTCTTTGCCTGATGTTGCTAAATCCATCGCGGCACCTGCAGTGTCCGCATGGACAATAGCTCGGAGCCCTAATTCCCTGATGGTTTTCCGGCATTGGGAAAGTGCGTGTACGTGGCTGTGAACTGTTTCTAGTTGGTCCAGGGTCGTGCCTTTGCGTCCCAAAAGCTGATGCTGCACCCGTTGAAAATTCTCTCCAATGATATGGAGACCGGAATTTGGCATTATTTGATGAATATCCGCTACTCGCCCGGCCACTGTGTTTTCGATAGGAATCATCGCCCTTGTGGCTTTCCCATCATGGACCGCTTGAAAGGTGTCCTCGAAGGTCGCACACGGTAAAGGTGCCATGTCTGGGCAAGCTATTCGACATGACATGTCAGAGAATGCACCAGGCAGGCCTTGGAAAGCTATTTTGTTTTCATTTACCATAATGTTGGGACCGATTCAGGCGAGTAAGGCTAAAGCATGGTTTGGGCACGTTCAAGATCGTAGGGAGTATCGACACCCAATGGGACGGTGTCAACGAGTGCAATATCAATTCGCATGCCTGCTTCAAGGGCCCGCAATTGTTCTAACCTTTCGCGCTTCTCTAATATGGTTGGCGCCAACAAAACAAAACGATCTAGCGCGGCGCGACGATAAGCATAGAGCCCGATGTGGTGATAATAGGGGCCATCTCCAAAAGGCGCTGTTGCGCGGGTAAAATAAATACATCGGCCAACCTTCGAGTTAGCTCCGATTGAGGCGACTGCCTTGACCACGTTTGGGTCGGTACGCTCTTTGTCGCGGGTAATTTTTACGCCGATGGTCGCAATATCTACATTTGGATGCGCCAATGGTTCCAGGCAGGCGCGCACTGATGCCGGCTCAATGGTTGGTAAATCGCCTTGCAAATTTATGATCGCATCGAACTTTTGGTCAGGATCGTAAGATTCTAATGCCGCGTGAATCCGATCAGAGCCTGATGGCAGATCAGGGTTTGTAAGAACCGCGTCACCACCGATTTTTTTTATGGCATCCAAAATCGCTTTATCCCCGGCGGCAACCAGTACAGGCCCAACCTTAGCTTCCATTGCACGGCGCCAGACATGCACAATCATTGGCTCGCCATGGATTAGGGCTAAAGGCTTGTCGGGAAAGCGGGTGGCTGCTAAGCGCGCTGGAATGACGACGACTGGTTTCAGAGGTTTAATCATAATGTGCCAAGAAACATAAAAAAATTCGATGAGACAAATCGATAACGTGATGCGATATAAAATTTCTGCGGCATTATGCCGCTCCATTCTACGACGCCACGAACTTTGGCATTAGACCTCATTGGTATAGGCTACGCTAGTAGTGTGGGAAATATTTTTCCGCTGAAAGTTAGACTGGATTTAGAGATAGATCTGGCGGCCGTAGTTAAACATAGGTTTTGAGGACGAAAATGGGGAATGATCCGTTATTGTTCAACAAGATAGCAGCAGCAGTAATCGGCGCATTGCTTTTGGGCATGACGGCCGCATTTATTACGAGCTTTGTGTATAAGCCGAAGATGTTGGACAAGAACGTCTACTCAATTGACGGAGGTACAGTTGTCGCTAGCTCGTCCAGTACTTCTGCTCCTAAAAAAATTGGTCCTGAGCCGATCGCTCCTATGCTAGCTAAGGCCGATTCTGCTGCTGGTAAGAAGGTCGCTAAAAAATGTACGGCATGCCACACTTTTAGTAAGGGCGGCAAAAACCGCATTGGGCCTAACCTTTGGAATATAGTTGATGCCAAGCAAGGTGGTGTCGCTGGGTATAAATATTCTGGTGCCTTCAAAAAACTGGGCGGTTTGTGGAGTTATGAGGACCTTAATAAGTTCCTCTATAAGCCAAAGATCTATGTGAAGGGTACTAAAATGAGCTTTGTGGGGCTAAAAAAGGCCGATGATCGAGCTTCGATGATTGTGTATTTGCGCTCTTTGAGCGACAATCCCAAAGCTCTTCCCTGATATATGGTTTATGGCTGATCTGTATGCTCTATGATGAAGGGCGATGACGGCTGAACTCGAAAAAATGTCTAATTTTGCTGCAACGCTGGCAGACATCAGCGGGCCCATCGTGTGTGAGCATTTTCGGACACGATTGAATGTTCATTCCAAATCAGACCTTAGTCCGGTTACCATCGTCGACCGTAACGTCGAAGTGGCACTTCGAAAACGTATCGAAGAAACTTTCCCACATCACGGTATTATTGGCGAGGAATATGGCCCCGTACGCGAGGATGCTTCGCATATTTGGGTGCTAGACCCAATTGATGGAACCAAAGCCTTTATCAGCGGCCTACCTATTTTTGGCACATTGATTGCTCTTGCTATTGACGGCCAACCTGTAGTCGGGGTTATTGACCAACCTGTTTTGGGTGAAAGATGGGTTGGCGTAAAGGGATACGGCGCACACTTTAATGAAAAACCCATTCAGACCCGTGATTGCCGGCAGTTGGCTGATGCTGCTCTGTATGCGACTCATCCTAACATGTTTGATCAAGGTGTTGATGAAGATAAATTTGATGGTCTAGCTAAGATTGTAGGGCAGGCGCGTTTTGGCGGTGATTGTTATACCTACGGGTTGCTCGCTTCTGGGCATATTGATCTTGTCGTTGAGGCAAAACTGCAGTTCTACGATTTTATGGCGCTGATTCCGGTAGTAGAGGGGGCTGGAGGAGTGATCTCAGACTGGCAAGGTAATTCCTTAGGGCGAGGTTCCGATGGACATGTGTTGGCAGCGGCGAATGAGAAATTATGGGATTTGGCGCTCAATTACCTGCGTGCATAAAATTTATAACCTAGCTTGAACTAGCGAAGCGTTACTCTTAAGTGAATCTCATGGAATTTGTTGGGAAGGCGCAAAGGCTCAGATGCACAAAATACTGCTTTTAACGATTGCTGGTTGCCTGATGGCATTTACTGTAGCGCCTTTATCAGCTGAACCTGTATATCGTGGTCACGGCTTGGCCATGCATGGGACCCTAAAATACACGCCTAACTACCAGCATTTTGACTACGTAAACCCAAATGCGCCGAAAGGCGGCACCGTTCGGCTTAGTGCGATTGGTGGTTATGATACTTTCAATACCTTCATCGTGAAGGGCCGCAAGGCGGTGGGGCTGAATCGCATCTACGACACCTTGATGGAAAGCTCCAATGATGAACCATTTTCTATGTATGGGCTGTTGGCAGAAACCGTCGAGGTGCCCAAAGATAGGTCGTCAGTAACCTTTAAACTGCGCGAGAACGCGCGCTGGCATGATGGCAAGCCAGTTACTGCTGAAGACCTTATTTGGACGTTTAATTTCTTGTTGGAAAAAGGGCATCCTTATTATCGGTTCTACTATGGCAGTGTTGACACCGTATCGAAGGTTGGTTCTCGAAGTGTCAAGTTTACTTTCAAGTCGAAAGAGAACCGCGAGCTGCCATTGATTCTTGGCCAATTACAAGTGCTTCCAAAGCACTATTGGGAAACGCATGATCCAACAAAATCCACTCCCCTGGTCCCACCTTTGGGTAGCGGCCCCTATCGGGTAGCATCCTTTGAAGCTAATCGCAGCGTCACCTTCGAGAGAGTTAAGGATTACTGGGCGAGAGACTTGCCGATTAAACGCGGGCGCAATAATTTTGACAAAATAATCTACGAATATTTCCGCGATGGGACGGTTGCACTGGAGGCCTTTAAGGCTGGCCGGTTTGATTATCGCCATGAAAACTCGTCCAAAGCCTGGGCAACCGCATATGATATTCCGGAGGTAAAGAAAGGATTTTTGATTAAGAATGCTTTCGGGCATGAACGTACCCAGGGCATGCAAGGATTTGTCTTTAACCTACGCCGAGACATTTTTAAAGACGCTAAGGTTCGTGAAGCACTTGGCTATGCGTTTGATTTCGAATGGTCAAACGAGACCTTGTTTTATGGTCAATATAGGCGAACACGAAGCTATTTTGCCAACTCGGAGCTTGCGTCCGAAGGGCTGCCGACGAAAGAGGAGTTGGCAATTTTGGAGCCATACCGAAAAGATTTGCCGAAAGAAGTGTTTTCGAAAACCTTTGATGTTCCTAGAACTGACGGGTCGGGGAAAAGTCGTAGCAACTTGCGCAAAGCTCGTAAATTACTCGCCGAGGCGGGGTGGAAATTTGACCGCAAGAAGCGACAGCTGGTTGACACAAAGAGTGGCAGAGCATTAGCGTTTGAAGTGCTACTAGTTAGCCCGCTGTTTGAACGCGTGGTGCTTCCATTTAAAAAAAATCTCGAAAGATTGGGTGTCTTGCTACACGTGCGGACTGTTGATTCTGCCCAGTATCAAAAAAGAATTCAAAGCTTTGATTTTGATATGGTTGTGACTTCTTGGGGACAATCTTCTTCTCCCGGCAATGAGCAACGCTTATACTGGTCTTCTCTTGCTGCGGACCGCGAAGGTAGTCGAAATTTGGCGGGCCTCAAAAATAAGGTGATTGATGCGCTGGTTGAAAAGTTGATTGCAGCTCCCTCTCGTAAAAGCTTGGTTAATCACACACGAGCGTTAGATCGCGTGTTGCTCTGGCATCACTTGGTGATACCGCATTGGCATGCCGGCACTGATCGCACCGTGTATTGGAACAAGTTCGGTATGCCTACGACGCTGCCTAAAAACGGTATTTCCTTTTCCTCTTGGTGGGTTGATCAGAAAAAAGCCGCTAAACTCGCTGAGCGTCGCGCGAATGGCGGGCGCAAGTAAACTAATTGCGGCCGGGTCTTAATTCATGCTGGCTTATATCATTCGCAGAATTTTACTGATTATCCCGACATTGTTCGGGATAATGGTAATTAATTTTGCCATTGTTCACGTGGCACCAGGCGGTCCAGTAGAACAGATGATCGCCGAAATTAAAGGCACGGCCGTATCTGCGACGGGACGATTTTCAGGTGACGAAGGCTCTGAAGTTAGCGGCCAACAGCAAAATCAAACTATGGGACAAGGCGCAGGTTCCGTTCAAAGTAAGTATCGTGGAGCCCAAGGACTCGATCCGGAATTTGTCAAGCAGATTGAAAAGCAATTCGGCTTTGATAAGCCGAGCCATGAGCGGTTTTTCTTGCTGATGGGTAATTATCTAACTTTCGATTTTGGGAAGAGTTACTTTCTAGATAAAAGCGTTGCCAGCCTAGTCATTGAGAAAATGCCGGTTTCTATATCACTCGGTCTTTGGAGTTTGATTCTCATTTATATGATTTCGATACCGCTCGGGATAGCAAAAGCAGTGCGGGATGGGAGTCGATTCGATGTTTCAACCAGCGCCGCGATTATTGTTGGTAACGCGGTGCCAGGCTTTCTATTCGCTATTTTGCTAGTAGTTTTATTCGCTGGTGGTCGCTATTTCGATTGGTTTCCGTTGAGGGGTATTCTGTCATCTAATTGGCGTGAATTATCGACATTTGCGCTTATAGGTGACTATTTCTGGCATATGGCATTACCCATTATCTCCCTCGTAATTGGCGGGTTCGCCGGGTTAACGATGCTGACTAAAAATTCATTTTTAGATCAAATTAATCAGCAATATGTAGTGACGGCTCGTGCGAAAGGGTTAACGGAACGGGCTGTACTATATGGTCATGTATTTCGTAATGCGATGTTGATCGTTATAGCAGGTTTTCCAAGCGCATTTATTGGATTGCTGTTTACCGGATCGCTGTTGATTGAGGTTATATTTTCTCTAGATGGATTGGGTCTGCTTGGTTTTGAAGCAGCCATAAACCGAGATTATCCGGTTCTTTTCGGGACACTTTTCTTCTTTACGCTGATTGGCCTCGTTCTGCAATTGATCAGTGATCTGGTTTATACTCTCGTCGACCCACGCATCGACTTCGAAAGCCGGGAAGTTTGATCTGTGGATGTGAATTTTGCACAGGAGCGTTTTTGGGGCATGAAGGTTACCCCGATTACCAGCCGACGGCTCGGAAATTTTAAAAAAAATAAACGTGGATTTTGGTCACTCTGGATTTTTCTTCTGTTATTTATTTTATCTCTCTTTGCAGAGTTTATAGCAAACGACAAGCCGATCGTAATTTACTTCGATGGGGGACTCTACACACCGGTTCTTACGTTCTATTCGGAAACAGATTTTGGTGGTGATTTTGAAACTGAGGCTGATTATAAGGATCCCCATGTGGTGGCTCTAATAGAAGCCAAAGGTTGGATGCTTTGGCCGCCTATTCGCTACGGTTTCGATACCCACATAACTGACTTACCAGTGCGCGCGCCGGCTCCGCCATCAAAGCAAAATTGGCTTGGCACGGACGATCAAGCACGCGACGTCCTTGCGCGTATTATTTACGGTTTTCGTATTTCTGTATTGTTCGGCTTAGTTCTAACATTGGTTAGTTCTGTTATTGGTATTATTGTTGGCTCAATCCAAGGGTATTTCGGTGGTTTAACAGATTTGTTGGGCCAGCGATTCATAGAGATATGGGCCGGCCTACCGGCGCTTTATATGCTGATAATCTTGGCGAGCGTAGTCCAACCGAATTTCTGGTGGTTGCTGGGATTGATGCTTTTATTCAGCTGGCCCGCATTGGTGGGGGTTGTCAGGGCAGAATTTTTGCGTGGCCGTAATTTCGAATATGTAAAAGCAGCTCGTGCTCTTGGGCAGCCAAACAGTGTAATTATGTATCGTCACGTTTTACCAAATGCGATGGTCGCAACGCTTACTTTCCTACCCTTCATTACGTCCGGATCGGTGGTGACACTTACCTCGCTCGATTTTCTGGGGTTTGGTTTGCCACCGGGATCTCCGTCCCTTGGTGAACTACTTAAACAGGGTAAAGATAATCTTGCGGCCCCGTGGCTCGGCATTAGCGCCTTTATTGTTATCTCAGTAATGTTATCTTTGCTTGTATTCATTGGAGAAGCTGTGCGCGACGCCTTTGACCCACGAAAGAATTAACCATATGTCAGTTGAGCCCCTCCTTTCCATCAAAGATCTTTCGGTAACCTTTCAGGTGCCGGGGGATGATATTGATGCGGTTAGGGGAGTGTCCTTTGATATTGCTGAAGGCGAGACCGTAGCTTTGGTGGGGGAATCAGGATCGGGAAAATCAGTTACGGCACTCTCTATCTTACAATTATTACCTTACCCTGTGGCTTTTCATCCGAGTGGTTCGATCATCTTTAAAGATGAAGAACTTATTGGCGCGAATGGGGACAGGTTGCAACGTGTTCGTGGAGGCCAGATTGCGATGATTTTCCAGGAACCGATGACATCGCTCAATCCGTTACATTCGATTGAGAAGCAAATCGGCGAGGCTTTGATTTTGCATAAAGGCCTTGCCGCAAAAGCCTGCCGCGATCGTGTTCTAGATTTGTTGGATTTGGTTGGTGTTCATAATGCTGCGCAACGGATGAGCGCCTATCCGCATGAATTGTCTGGTGGACAACGCCAGCGGGTGATGATTGCCATGGCCCTTGCCAATGAGCCAGATCTTCTTATTGCGGATGAGCCGACCACGGCCCTCGATGTAACACTACAAGCGCAGATTCTCGAGCTGCTAGCCAAATTACAAAGGAAATTAGGCATGGCGGTACTATTCATCACTCATGATTTAGCCGTTGTGGAGAAGATAGCTGATCGCGTTTGCGTTATGAATGAAGGGAAAATTGTTGAGACCGGAAAAATAAAATCATTATTTAAAAAACCAAAGCATACTTACACAAAGAAACTTTTGGATGCGGAGCCGAAGGGCATTAAAACCCCAACGAAAAAAGGCGCTCCCGTTGTTTTGGAAGGCGATGGCATAAAGGTATGGTTTCCCATTAAAAAAGGAGTTATGCGTCGAACCGTGGACCATGTTCGAGCCGTTGATGGGATTTCCCTTAAAATCCGTGAAGGAGAAACTGTCGGTGTTGTTGGAGAGTCGGGATCGGGGAAAACCACTTTGGGCATGGCACTACTGCGTTTACAATCAAGCGAAGGGGCTATTCAATTTTTCGGTCGTGACCTTCAGGGCCTGAAGAATAAAGAAATACGGCCTTTGCGACGGGAAATGCAGGTTGTGTTTCAAGACCCTTTTGGTAGCTTGAGTCCGCGCATGTCGGTGGGGCAAATCATTGAAGAAGGCCTACTGGTTCATGGAATTGGTGATGGTTCCCGAGAACGTGAACAATTGGTAATAGACGTTCTTGAGGAGGTCGACTTAGATCCTGACTCGCTCAACCGTTATCCACATGAGTTTTCTGGCGGGCAACGTCAGCGCATTGCAATCGCCCGCGCAATGGTGCTAAGGCCGCGGTTTGTTGTGTTGGACGAGCCCACTTCTGCGCTTGACAGGTCGGTGCAGGCACAAATTGTCGATTTATTGCGCCAACTGCAAACGCGCCACAAGCTCGCCTATCTATTTATCAGCCACGATTTGAAAGTAGTGCGCGCGTTATCAGACCATGTCATCGTCATGCGCGCTGGAAAGGTGGTTGAAGAGGGGTCTGTTCAGACAATCTTTGATGCGCCAAAAGAACCTTACACACGAGCGCTGATGGCGGCTGCGTTGGATATCGAGACTACAGATGCGACAATCTAGGCTGACTTAAATGCGGGTTGAATGATATGGCGCTGATTTTTTACTCGAAAGACGATCTTGATCGGTTCGAATTATGGAGTCAGGCTTTAAAGCAAGAATTACCGGACCTTGAGATTCGGCCTTGGGATGCCCCCGGCGACCTAGATGAGATTGAATATGCATTACTCTGGAAACCGCCAAGCGGCATCTTGAAAAAGTTCGCCAGGCTTAAAGCGATTTTTTCAATGGGCGCGGGGGTGGACGCTCTTTTGAGCGACCCAGAACTACCCAAGGACGTGCCTGTCTGTCGAATGGTAGATGAATCGCTAACTCAAGGCATGATAGAATATTCAGTGCTCCACGTGCTTCGCCATCACCGAGAGCAGCCATTTTTGGATGAGTTGAAACGAGCTGGTACTTGGGATGCATTTGCCTCGCCGCTTGCAAGTGAGCGCCGGGTTGGCGTGATGGGGCTCGGTGTGATTGGTGGAGCGGTTGCTGAAGCGCTTGCGAATTTAGGCTTCCGCGTGTCGGGATGGTCGCGTGGCCCGCGGAACATATCAGGCGTCCAATGTTACCATGGGCCGAATAGCCTACCGCATTTTCTGGAAGATGTCGAAATTCTTGTTTGCTTGTTGCCACTTACCGAGGAAACAGAAAGTATTCTTAATTCCGAACTCTTTTCCCAAATGCCCAAAAAGTCATGTTTGATCAACGCGGGTCGTGGTGGTCAGCAGGTAGAGGAAGATATATTAGATGCTTTAGAATCTGGACAGCTCGCTTATGTGACGTTGGATGTTTTCCAAGAAGAACCTTTACCCCCAGACCATGCGTTCTGGAAACATCCAAGGGTAACTATAACACCGCATAACGCGGCGGTTACCGCTGCACAGTCGGCGACGAAGATGGTGGCTGAAAATATCCGCCGACTTGCTTCCGGAAAGACGCCTCTTAATGAGGTGAATCTTAAAGCAGGGTACTAGTCGCCGTATCGGGATAGGGCTTAACCTTTGTATTTTTTGGCAAGCATTGCATAGACTGCGCGGAGTCCCATGGCCTCGCCACCAACTGGACGGCCGGGCCGTTTTGCGGGGTTCCAACCATAAATATCAAAATGGGCCCACGGGATGTGATCGCTTACAAACTCCTTTAAGAACAATGCTGCGGTAATAGCGCCAGCAAATCGGCTCTGGCCGGCATTATTAATGTCTGCCACATCACTGTCTAAGAACCGTCGGTAAGGCTGCCATAAGGGCAGACGCCATACCGGGTCCGCACAGTCCTCGGCTGCAGCTTCAATGTTTGCTGCAAGTTGGTCATTGTTCGAGAATAAGGCCGCCATATCCGGTCCGAGGGCGACACGGGCTGCCCCTGTCAACGTCGCAAAGTCCATGATCATATCTGGGTTTTCGGAGACGGCTTCTGTCAAAGCATCGCCAAGTACTAGTCGTCCCTCGGCATCTGTATTCCCAACCTCCACTGAGAAGCCGGCACGTGTTTTAAGTACATCCATTGGCCGAAAGGCATCACCGGAAACGCTATTTTCGACAGCGGGAACTAGAATTCGCAGTCGAATATCCAGCCGATTAGCCATTATTAATTGACCTAAAGCGAGCACATGGGCGGCTCCTCCCATATCCTTTTTCATCATCAACATACCGCTGGAGGGCTTGAGGTCCAGCCCGCCCGTGTCGAAACAAACACCTTTGCCGACGAGGGTAATTTTAGGGGATTTGGGTTTACCCCAGGTGATGTCAATTAATCGCGGCTTCCGGACAGAGGCGCGGCCAACCGCGTGGATCATGGGGTAGTCGTCGCGGAGTAAATCATCACCTAATACTACACTGCAGTCAGCATCGAAACGTCCAGCCATATCATTGGCAGCTGCGGCTAGTTCACCAGGTCCCATTTCAGATGACGGGGTATTGATAAGGTCGCGGGCAAAGTAAACCGCCTCTACTAAATTTAAGACACTGGGCAAGGCGGCCGCTTCTGGGATTAGTAGTTTTGGTGGGTTTTTGTTTGGATTTTTATATCGCGTAAAACGATAACTTCCGAGCGCCCAGCCTAAAGCAGCATTTTCTGCAGTTTCTTGGTCAATATTGCCTACAATCGAATAAGTGCCACTTGCTAATTCAGTAGCAGCTGCACCCCAAGACCAAATATCGCGGTTGTCTTCCACACCAAGGAGCACGCTTATGGAACCGCCCTCTTCCACTGGCGGCAAGAGTAGAGTTTTACCAGCCTTGCCTAAATAGCCAGATGCTTTGATCCAAGATTGTATTGAATTAGGCTGAGATTTTAACCAATCGGCAAAAGAACTCTGAGTCACCACAGTGATGGTGATGGCGTCTTCACCGGCTTCGGTTGTGAAACAATTGAGCAATAAAAGCGCTCCCCAATGTCATTCGTATTTTCGGATAGAGTTTTTGTTACTCTGAGTTCTAACCCCGTCGCCACGGAACGGCAATACAGACCTATTCATGAATTAAGTCTAAAAAATATTTAATATCCGAGGCTGGGTCTTCTGATCGCATAATTGATCCCATAATAGCGATACCGTTGGCTCCGGCGGCTAAAACCTCTTTTGTGTTAATGTGATCAATCCCGCCTAGGGCGAGAACCGGGATAGTCACATGCTTTGCGATAGCGCTAAAACCGCGCGGCATTAGGGCTGGGCCATAATTCGGTTTGCTTGGGCTGATGAAGAACGGACTAAGGGTTATATAATTGGCCCCGGCGTTTGCAGCGGCGTTTGCCTCCTTTAGGGTATGAGCTGATACACCGATGACTGCATCGGGCCCAAGTTGAGCTCGCGCTTTTGCTGGGCTGTGACTATTTTGTGGTAGATGCAGGCCATGGACGCCAGCCGCGGTCGCGGCAGTTAGGTCTTCGTTAACTAGAATAGAAGCATCGTAGGGGGTGGCGATTTCCGTTAGCTCGAATAAAAGCGCGATACGTTCATCTGTGGTCAAGTCTTTCTCACGTAGCATGATCCATCTACAGCCACCATCCAGTGCCGATGAAATGATTTCTATTAGAGGATGGATCGCTTGCTTGCGATCGGTTATCAGGAGGAGCGGCGGTTCAGGTAGATTCACGTGCCGATAATGCCCGATTCCGGACTAGATGCTTGGGCAAAGCGCTTTCTGGGAATGCGCCCTGCGCGGTGAGCTAGTCGACCTGCAGTGACAGCGCTTTTCATGGCGCGAGCCATCATGACAGGATTATGGGCGCGGGAGACGGCCGAGGCAAGCAGGACGCCATCACAGCCAAGCTCCATGGCTAGTGCGGCATCCGAAGCTGTGCCAATACCCGCGTCTACGATAACCGGTATGTTGATGATGCGCCGAATTATTTCGATATTGTAGGGGTTAAGGACTCCCATTCCTGATCCAATGGGTGCACCAAGAGGCATTACTGCTACACAACCGAGATCGGCTAGTTTTCGGCAGGTAATCGGATCATCTGTGCAATAGGGCATGACCTTAAAGCCAGAATCAACGAGCTCTTCAGCAGCTCTCAATAACTGTTCCACATCTGGATAAAGTGTATCTCGGTCGCCTATAACCTCAAGCTTAACCCAGTCGGTTTCTAGGGCTTCACGAGCAAGCTTAGCCGTCAGTATGGCATCCTTTGCAGTAAAACATCCGGCCGTATTTGGTAGAATAAAGTAATTGTCCTCCAGTAGGTCGAGAATATTCTCGCCGGCGCCGCCTAAATCGACCCGGCGAATAGCGACTGTTACAATCTGTGCGCTGCTGGCTTCAATGGAATCCAGCATTACTTGGTTGTTGGGAAAGCTTGAGCTGCCGATCAACAGGCGTGAAGCAAAGTTTTGCTCAGCGATCGTGAGCGGATCGTCTAAAGGGTTTGTCATTCTGTTCTCGCTTTTAAATCAACCGCCTGGGGCGGGACTTACGATTTCGACATCATCTCCTGGTTTTATCTCGGCGTTAGGCCAATTTCGGCGTGACACAACACTACCATTTATCGCGATTGCAACGAATTTTGCTTCGACATCAATTTTTTCGGCTTTGAGAAGTTCGACCACAGTTGAGGCGACGGTCATTCTTTTCTTACCATTTATCTTAATGGTGCTGTTCATTCATGCTGCTCCCTTCTGAAACTCGATATTCTCCGCAGTTTTATTATGCGATTGTTTCTTTTGGAACCGATCTAGGCCGAACGGAGCAATTTCTGCGGGCACGATACCATCGATAATATAACGACTTATGGCATCGGCAGTCACTGGAGTCAGTAAAATCCCGTTTCGGTGGTGGCCTGTCGCCATCACCAACCCTTTCAAATCTGTTGGCCCTAAAATAGGTGCATCGTCGCGGCTGGTAGGTCGATGGCCAACCCACATTTCGTCGATGGGTAATTCTTCTATGCCCGGCAATGCCTCCCAACTTTCCCGAAGCAAATGCAAAACGCCGCCTGCCGTTAAGTCAGCATCAAAATCTTTTTCCTCTACAGTGGCACCGATGAGTATCCGTCCATCCGTACGTGGGACCATGTAAATACCCTTTGGTGCCCACAACACATGTCGCAACAAGGGCTCATTTAAATCCATGCGAAGTGCAAGCATTTGGCCTTTTAGTGGTCGCACAGGCGGCATGAGTTCTTTTGGCAGACCCTTGATTGTCCGTGACCAAGCCCCTGCTGCGAGGACAACCACATCAAATTCCCGGTACTTTTCTCCGCAGCGTACGCCGGTAACGGTATCGCCTTTGATCTCTATAGCGGTGATTTCCGTATAATTATGGACCATTCCACCGGCCGCTGTGAAAGCAATGCGTAGAGCATCCACCAACAATCTGTTTTCCACTTGGTGGTCTAGAGAGCTATATACTGCGCCGGTGACATTGGGGGAGAGGAAAGATTCCCGCTTTCGTGCTTCCCGACCACTCAGCCATTCTACCTCTAAGCCAAGCTTGGATTGGAACTTGTAGTTGAAAAGAAGAGCTTCTGCATCATCTTGGTCGAGGGCGACTGTCAATGTCCCTTCGTCCCGGTAATCGATAGGCATATGTGCGGCTGCTTCGACCTCGTCCTTGAAAGATGGCCACATTTTCTGAGATTTGAGATTCAGTTGGAGTAGCGTTTCTTCCCCTGGCTCAGCCTCCGAGCGGGCGGCTAGCATGCCAGCGGCCGCCCAACTAGCTCCACGCCCGGGATCGCTTCGTTCAAATATTTCTACCTGCGCGCCGGCTTGAGCCAAACGCCAGCCAATACTGAGCCCTGACACACCCGCTCCGATAATGGCGACGGTTGGTTCTGACGCGTTCAGTTTAGAAAGACTTATCGACATATTGACTCCCTGCGCTGGCATAACCCAGATCAGGTTCCATGGGTGTATTCTCAGCCGGCCAGTGAAGGGTCGGCACCCCAGCTAAAATTGCTATTGGTTGAGAGTACCGTTTTGCACTACTTAATTTCAAGTGATCAACAGCCTATTCGAAAATTGGAAATCGTCTCTGGTGAATAACGATACGAGGTTGACTTTGCCTTTAGTAAAGGTTTCTTTTGCACCCTCCATGCGGTCGACCACGGTGATGACAGTGTTGACAACCAAACCAGCGGTGCGCACTGCTTCTACCGCCTGCATCGCCGAACCACCGGTTGTGGTGACATCTTCAAATATGATCGCAGTCTTTCCTTTTAGCAGGTAACCATCGATTTTCTTGTCCGTACCATGGCCTTTTGTTTGCTTTCGGACAAAAAAGCTCGGAATAGGTTTCTCAGGGAAACTTCGCATACTGAGCTGAGATACGATCGGTACAGCGCCCATCTCGAGCCCCCCAATGCAATCTGCAGGGCGATCTATGAGCAATTCCCATAGAGCATTGGTCAGCAGAGACGCGCCTTCCGGGTCAAGCATGGTTTTTTTCATATCGAAGAACATCGAGCTCTTCGCACCCGACGCCAGGGTAAATTCACCATCTTTTAAGAGCGATCTATCTGCAATAATTGAGCGTAATCTTTCGCGCGCGACACCGTCGGATGACATAGTTTCCTTTCCTTTTTATAGTCGGTTATCTACTTCCGTTTTACCGTGATTCGCACGCTTGAACAGCCTTTTCCTGTTACTTGGATGTCAAAATCTATACACCATTCCAACTATCCCCAGGAGGATTAGCTTCCAGGTGATCACACCGGTCAATGTAAATTTTGCACGGTGTGTCCGGAGGGTTAAGAGAAGCGCTGCGTTGGAAAAAGATTTATCATCGTGATAATCGAGGACTTCATGGATGCTAAGCGGTTCGGTTTTCCCTTGTACAATAACCCTACACGGTTGTTGCAGGTAGAAGAATTCAGTTTTGACGTGAGCGGAATAAGGGTTTTTAGGCTGCCTGTTCGGCTTCTCTGTAGAAGTTCATCAGTTCAGGTGATGCGTTGTAAATAGGCGTATGCCCGCGCAGGAGAACCTGTGTAGAGCGTTCATATGCTGCGCTCGGCATGATTATGTTTCCGGACTTATCTTGTGCGCCTTCAATTGTTGCTTTCAAAATGCCAGCGGGATTCGCCATTTTCACTTCATGCTCCTTAAGATTCGGACCTAATTCAGAAATGTCTTCAGCTAATTCATGGGCGACCGTACCGGCAGTCAGACAACCGGCGGCAAGACAGGCACCACCTGTAACAGCTAATGATTTATGGGCGTCTTGCGGGGTAAAGTAACGAACTCGGATGTTTGCACCACGGGCCTTTTCCTCATTCGAAGGGCGCGCGATGATACAGGCTTTTGGTATGGTTTCACTGACGGCTAATTGTTCCGGTGTAAAGGGGGTGCCGTCTGCTCCCTTGAGTCCCATTTTTAGGCCCGCTTCAATCCAAATTCTTTGAATCTTGGTCTTAAAGCCGGTATCTGCATTTAGGTCCTCTGGCGCTTCCGCCGCTGTTTTTCCGAGGTCAATAGCACGAATTATGACCATGGGGACTGCTAGGTCCACACAGGATACCTCGATGCCATCCAGCACATCGACTAAATTTCCGGTTGGAAGCAGCTTGCCTGTTTTAGAACCTACTGGCTCCAGTAATGCTAGCTGTACCCCTGGCCACGTTCCGAGAACGCCTGGGATCTCGGTCTTAGCTTCCATGGGGCTTCCCGCATCGGGTATATCGACAAGCGCATGAGCGACGATGCCTGTATTGGTATTGTGGATTCGGACCCGTGAGCGACCTGGCTCCAACGGCAGCAAACCAATTTCGTTAGCGAAGATGGGCAGGGTCGCAGACATGTTGCCGCAATTAACACTCCAATCGATTGCCGCTTTTGTGGGAGCGAGTTGGGCCAGAGTACTGTCTATGTCAGCGTCTTCGCGATCCGAGGGAGCAACAATAAAGACTTTGCAGCTCTGAGGAATGCCGCGCCCGAGACCGGTAATTTGTCGGTTTGAGTTCACTTCACCTTCTAGTGGAACACCCATAATGCGCTTGATAACTTCTTCGCGCAGCTTGCGGTCGGTGGGTAAATGATCGTCGAACAAGACGATGCCCGTCGAAGTGCCGCCACGCATATGATAGACTGGTACTTCCAAAACGCCGTTTAAGAAACGCGGTGCCAGGCCAAGAAAATGGATATTGCTGTTAGTTGTGGGCATATCAAACTCCTCAAGTTTTCGTGCGGCCTTACTGCTTGAAGATTGGCAAGTCTAATCCAACGCCTTTTAAAGAGCCGAAAAGATTATATAGCCTTTGAACAGTTTGCTCGGGCAGGGGCGGCGATAATATTGAAGTCAAATTACTTTCCAAATGATCTAAATTGCCGGTACCGAACAGCAACACATCCACACCAGGCTCATGGCGGACGAAACGGTAAGCGGCATCGATTATGCTTTTTGCTCCGCCTTCTTCCATTAGAAAGCTTAGTGGATCACCATCAGTTAGTTCCGTTGGAATTTCGCCTGCTTTGGCAAGTGCTTCCAGTGTTTCGGCCAAATAAGTTGGGTCACTGAATATGCTTCGTACTGCATACATCAACAGGGTGCCAGCCCCGCCATTCTGTGTGAACGGAAACACCTGCGCACGGGCGTTCTGACACATCATATGGAAGGCAACCATACACACTTCCCAATTCTCGTCCTGCACGGCCCGATGGAGCATAGCATGTTCGGCGTCGGAGGCTGCAGCTTCGGTAACGCCGAGGTGAAGAAATTTACCTTTTTCTTTTTCGCGCAGGAGAATAGGCACGATTTCTTGCATCGCATGGTCATATTCGAGTGGTTTCACGCCGTGCAGGTTGAAGACATCGACATAGTCCGTACCTAAGCGTTGCAGGGAGGCTTCGAGATGCTTTACCACCTCTTTCCCGGACCACAGTCGCTCTTTATCGCTGATGTGGGATTTGGTAGAGACGATAACGCTGTCGCGCGGAATTGACTTCAAGGCTTCGCCGACGAACGGCTCTGTGCCATAATTTTCCGCCGTGTCGATGAAATTTATGCCAAGATCGACTGCAGCATGAATGATCGCAACGGATTCTTTAGTACTTCGCCCAGTTTTGCGGCCCAAACGGCTGTTCCCGCCGGTTCCGAGACCGGCGACGCTGACCTCTAAGCCGGTTTTGCCAAGAGTAGTGTAATCCATTTTACCGTCGTTAATTGTTATTTAAATAGGGTCTGAAAACTACCTTATTAACCTCTCGACCACGTAATCGATTAGCTGTCGGGGCGGGCCGTTGCGGCCATGGACGGGTGACGTTCTATCTTTGTCATCCACGTATCAAGTCTCGGATGACTATCACGCCATTTATCTTCCGCACCCCGCCAATCTGCATAGGATAGCGAGGATGCGACGGTGAGTGCGCCCATATGGGTTTGCCCTTCCAGATCGCTGACGAGTGCCTCGAGCGCGTCGTAACAGCGATTGGAACGGATAATTTCCTTTTTCAAGATAGTCGGGGATTGTTCCGATGGATCAAGTCGATTTTGGCCGCTTCGCGTAAACATTGAATCCATTAATACTGCACCTAATGCTTCAAGTCTGTAACAAGTCAGTCGAGCACCCGGGTCGGTGGGGTAGAGTTTTCCGTCTGATATATCGTCCATATAATGCGCGATTAACATACACTCTGAAAGTCCGATGCCATCATCCAAAACCAATGTTGGCGCTTTGCCAGAGGGGTGAGCTGCCAACAGCATGTCGAGATTATCGGCGATCGGCCCAACATCGATTTCCTCGCATTGGTCTGCGTACCCCGCTTCAAAAACGGCAATACGTGCTCGGCGGCTATAGGGCGATGTGGGCGTGATATAAAGTTTCATGTTTTTCCCTTTCGATTTTTCTCTTATTTAGCATAACAATACACCTGGCGGGCTCTAAACCAATTCTCCTCACCCTAGCTGATAGCCTTCGCCTAAACTGTGCATGTCACTGTCCTGATGGTCTTTGCCGCACCCGCGGCCAGGCTGGGTCAATTGTGTGTGCTCAGATTGAGATATTGGGTGGTGTCGCTTTTCGCCAGATAAATTTTTGCTCTCTGCTAGCTTATGCTTCCCCGTAGTTTTATTATTCTCTACACCCTAGCATTTTGCCGCTTTAGGACGATCAAAATTGTATTTGATCAGAAAAGATTAAGTTTTATGGGTCAAAGCCATAGAGCCTGCCTGGATTATCTGCCAACACCAACTTGCGCGTCGTTTCTTCTGGTATCCAGTCGAGTAAAGGGTCCAATACATCGGCACTTTCTGCAACACCATTGAACTTAAAATGCGGATGAGGCCAGTTGACACCCCAAATGATGCGGTTGGGTCGCGTTTGGGTTAATACACGCACCCTATCACCGACATCTACGTAGTCTGGTGGTCCGGTGTTCGAGTTGGAATAAATGGCCGCAATTTTTACCCAAACATGGTCATTGTCTTCCAACAACTTCACAAGTGCGCGGAATTCTTTCCCGGTGGTATTTTCATTTATTGGAGATGTGCCGAGGTGATCAAAAATGGTCGGGATTGGTAAATTTTTCACCATTGGGGATATCTTTTGTACCCATCCGGGGGTTGGTTCCTGCAATTGTAACGCCCAACCGAGATCTGCGATTTGAGCAGCAATCTTATCGGCGTCGAAGGCAGAAAGGTCAGTGCTGTGCCCTGATACTCGGACACCTCGCATGCCACCCGCATGCAGAATCTGTAGCTCTTCTTTACTGATATCTGATGGAATAACTGCCATGCCGCGCGCCCGGTCTTGGCCGATTTGAGCAATCGCATCCAAGGTGACGGAATTATCAAAACCGTATGCGGAAGAATGGACAACGACGCAGCGTTCTATGCCGAGCCGGGTTAACATGCTGCGATAGGCTTCTAGTGTGGCTAAGCGAGTACTGCTGTTGGTCCGGGGAAACTGATCTAATGGCCCATATATATGGGAATGGGTGTCGCAAGATTTTGGCGGAGCGATCAGTTTTGGCTTTCGGCCTTTATCAGTCATGAAGTCTGGCTCGCTCACAGTAATCCCTTTTTGCTCAATTCTTCACGTAACCCTTGTTCGACAGTAATGGTAGGTGTCACATTTAAATCTTCTCGCATACGGTTGGTGGCCATCCGTCCGCCGCCGCGCATGCAACGACCAGTAAATTGCACTTTACCGGCATTAGGCACTAATCTTTTAATAAGGGCATAGTATTCTTTGAAGCTCACGCAATTCTCGTCCGGGCCGGCGACGTTATAGACAGGATATTTAGGGTTGGGATGGCGGAGTGCAGCTAGTGTCGCGTCAACCGCTTCCGATATATAAGTATATTGGGTGCGCTCATCGCCAGAGACCATCGAAATTTCAACATCATTACCGTCAACGGTGCCTTTAATTTTGTCTCGAGTTGCTGCCATGCCTTCTCCTTTTACTGATGCAGGCCCGATAACGCCTGAATAACGGAGTGCTGTATAAGAAATGTCGTGCTGCCTGGCAAAGCGACGTCCGGAAATTTCTGAATAGAACTTACTGGCGCCATAGACCGAGCGTGTGCTTGGGTCCATACTTTCTTCGAAAGGTCCATCGCCGCCGCCATAGACGGCGATAGTGCTGGCGAATATGAAGCGTTTGACTTTAGCTTTTGCTGCTGCGCGCAGAATGTGCATCGTACCGTTCACATTGATTTCGTGGGCTGCCGCCGGATCTTTTTCACACCCGCCGATTAACATAGCAGCCAAATGGATGATGCCAGTTGGTTTGGTTTCGTTAACGACACTAGATACAAAATCGGTATTAGTAATATCCCCTTCGTGGAATGTGTATTGGCCTGCCAATTCTAATAATTCACCGTCATCCGGCTTTCGGCGCGCAACAACGGCCACGATTTCCCCATCTGCGCAAAGCTGCGCGACCGTGCTCGTGCCAATTAATCCCGTGCCACCAAAGATAAGTATGGTCATGATTGGTGCAGTCTACCTGAAGTCATACATTTGTCATTAGTGCTCCCATTACCCATTCCCAAAGGCGCTGAGAAGCCTATAATCGAGCTAAATAAAACTTCCAAGAGAGGATTGCGTAATGGCTATTAAACCGATTCGTGTCGGTCTCATCGGCGCCGGCGGTAATATGCGGAACCGTCATATTCCGGGGTTCAAAAAAATAAAGAGTGTTGAATTGGCTGCCGTGGCGAACCGCTCGGTCGCATCGGGCCGAAAGATTGCTAATGCTTTTGGAGTAGAGAAAGTTTGTAAGGACTGGTTAGAGATTATTGAAGACGAGACAATTGATGCGGTGTGTATCGGCACTTGGCCTTATATGCATGAGACATTGACGGTGGCCGCGCTTGACAATGGGAAACACGTATTGTGCGAAGCGCGAATGGCAATGAACTCCGCTGAAGCACATCGCATGTTAAAGGTATCCATGGATTATCCGCGCCAGGTAGCGCAAGTCGTGCCGTCGCCGCGGACTTTTGCTATTGATCGTACGATCATGGATATGATGGGCAAGAGCTATATTGGTGATCTGATTTCGGTCGATGCCCGGGTCAATACGGGCAGCACTTTCCCTAAAAATGGCGCGCCCATGCATTGGCGCTATGAGCGGGAGTTTTCTGGCAATAATATAATGGCTATGGGTATTCTCTATGAAGCCATGATGCGTTGGGTGGGCACGGCGAAATCAGTTCAGGCGCTTGGCCAATCGGTGATTAAGCATCGCGTCGGGGCAGACAAGAGTCGCGTGCAAATGACAATTCCTGACCATGTCGATTGTATCTGTGAAATGGAGCAGGGTGGCACTATGCGCTACAGCATCTCCTCTGTGCTCGGCCATTCACCAATGAGTATCGAATGTCATATTTTCGGAACTGAAGGTACTATTTCCGTGCTGGAGAAGCATGGCGGTAAGCTGGAGGTTTATGCGGGGAAGCGCAATGATAAAGGCGTTAAACGGGTTAATATTCCGAAATCGAAGCAAGGCATTTGGCGTGTAGAAGAAGAGTTCATCAACGCTATCCGTGGCAAGGAGGAGGTCAAGCTCACCGACTTCACTACGGCGACCAAATATATGGAATGGACCGACGCGGTCACACTTTCTATGCGGCGCGGCAAGAAGATTTATTTGCCGCTGGCCGATCGGGACTAAGCAAAAGATCGATTTAAAGACCGGAGGATGTCATGGATAATAATCTGTCACTTTCGGGTGTCCGCGTTGTTGATTTCACTCACGTAATATCCGGGCCTTTTTGCACAATGATGTTAGCGCATATGGGCGCAGACGTAGTGAAGGTGGAGCGGCCTGATGTGGGAGATTCACTTCGCAATATACCGGGCTATGAAGGTCGGGAGGGACATCCGGATTATTTTAATTCAGTCAACAATACCAAGCGGAGTGTCGCGTTGGACCTTAAAAATCCGGATCATCATGCGGCTGTCGTCGATCTCATCCGTAATGCGGATGTGGTAGTAGAAAATTTTAAGCCCGGAACAGCGGACCGGATAGGCCTCGGCTACGAGGCGATGAAAAAGGTCAACCTCAAGCTAATTTATTGCTCCATTTCTGGTTTTGGGCAAACCGGCCCCTACGCTCAGCGGCCCGCTATCGATCCTATTATTCAAGCAGTCTCCGGTGTGATGAGTGTGACCGGTGAGCAAGACGGTCCACCTATGATGGCGGGCTATCCGCTTACTGATACGGTGGCTGGCATGTATGGTGCTTTTGCGGTGGTAACTGCCCTGCTGAAGGCGCGCGAGAGTGGGGTCGGTGAACACCTGGATGTGAGTATGCAGGGTGCCATGCTCTATGTGTTGGGTTGCCGAATGGCGGAAACTTTGCAAGCTGGAATTGTCACTGAACGTGTCGGCAATCAAAATCCTTTCCGCGTTCCGTCAGAAGTTTTTCTCTCTAAAGATAAGAGACCGACTATCCTCCACTGCAGCAACAACAAGCGTTGGGAAGCTTTATGCCGTGCTTTGGAAGTTCCCGAATGGGCAGAGAACCCGAAATACGACACGATGCAGAAACGTCAGGAACACAGACAAGAACTTCATGCGATGGTGGCGGCCCGATTTGCCGAGCGCGATCAGGCGGACTGGATGCCACGTTTCGATGATGAAGATACCACCTGCATTCATGTACATGACTATCAAGAGGCGTTAGATCACGAGCAGGTACGGTATCGGTCACAGTTGACATCACGAGACCATCCTTTAGACGGTGAGGTATGGACGGTCGGAGTACCGTTAATGGACCCTGCCTATAATGAAGCGGTCACGCGGCCACCGACGTTGGGGGAAAACACCGCTAATGTATTGCAAGATTGGCTTGGATGGGATGAAACGAAGAGCAAGGATATGCTGAAAAAACAAAACGGATAGAAGAGATCACTATGACAAAACCTAGTAAAGTCCGTATGGCGGAAGATGCTACTGGCAAGCGTACTACCTACGAAGAAATTGAAGTGGGTAAAGATTTAGGCTCTTTTGAATGGACGGTCACCGAGGCGGATATTGAGCGGCAATGTTTGTTGGATGAGCATTGGCATGAGTGGTTTGTCAGTGATTCACCATGGGGTGGAGCGGTAGCTCCGCCGCAAATACAGTCTCGTCCGCCGCGCTGGCTATTAGGCCGCACTTATAATATTCGTGGTGTCAGCTACAAGCATGATTTTGAATATTTGAAAGCTATCAAGGCAGGTCAGACGCTCACTATCTCGGGTAAAATCTCCGACAAATATGTTAAGCGCAATCGAGAATTTATGCGCTGGGATACTTTCGCTCATGATGAAGACGGCGAGTTGGTGTTTTCCGCGTCTCGGGTTCAGTGCATGGATATCATCGAGCGCGACGCCCCGCGTGAAGGCGTGGGTGTAGATGGCGGCCCAAAGCCAGAAAGGATTTAGAGGAATCCAATGGCTATTATTACAGAAGACACACCGATCGGTTATACGCTGCCGGCAATTTCACGGAAACTCGATGTGGGTCTGAATCAAGTTAAAACCGATGACGGTAAAATAGACACCATCCATACAGACCCGGACGCCGCTGCTCGTGAAGGTCTCAATAAACCCATTGCGGTGGGTTCTCGTATATTTGGTGTCATTCCGCGCATGATGATGCTCTGCTTTGATGACGGGTGGGTTGTGGGTGGTAAAGGCTCTGTTACGACGCGTCGGTCAGCTGGTGTCGATGATTTGGTGACGGCGAAAGGCATCGTTATAAGTAAGGTGCCTGAAGGAGACGAAAAGCTCCGTGTTGAATGCGAGGTATGGGTGGAGACCGACAAGGGTGAAAAGGTAATGGTTGGCCAGTGCAGCGGTTTGGTTGCACGGACGAAATAGGCAAGTCAAATTTTTAAAAATATTTACCTTTGAAATTAATCGGAAGTCTCTGTCTGGTAACATTATCTTGTAAAAGGTGAGCAACTAAACGTCGCCGCACTAATGGTCGCCAGTCGCGAAGATGGGCATGCTGTCAAAGGAATTCCCGCAGCAAAAGAGATGATGCTGAAGCAAGTGTCGTCAAAGCCAGGAACATCTCATAGGCTAGACGCTTTAGATAAGTGCTTGCTGATATCATTGCTGATAAAGCGTTAAAATAGGGAATTCGGCTTTGATTTGTGAGCAATAAAATTCGGAAATAGACGGTCATAGGTCAAAACTTATTTTTCGAGAAAATAATAATTGAAGATTTCTCCGGCATGCCGTTTCGGCAATTAATTGCTTACCCATGCCTGTCCATTTGTGCGACCCATCGAATCTAGATTTTAGATATCCGGAGCACTGCACATGATGCCGACTGAACTCGATCTCTCAAAAGATAAAAAAAGTCTGACCGTGCGGTGGCCCGATGGCAAAGCGACAGCGATCTCCGCGTCATACCTTCGTCAACATTGTAATTCTGCTAGTGCGAAACGCGCGCGCCTCGATGAAATCGATACGATACTAATGCCGGAATTGACAATTAATGATATCCGCGCGATTGGGCGTTACGCTGTGAATCTAGTTTTTTCCGATGGTCATGATCGGGGGATCTATCCTTGGGCATACTTACGTGATCTTGGGGAAAAGTCGGCAATTGGCAATTAATTGCTCAACAGAATGATGATCAATCTCAATAATATTATCGAAGCATTCGTAAAACTCGATTAGCCAAAAAGGATAAAAAATGGACGAAATCGCAAATGGTACGGAAACCTTTGACTGCGATGTACTTGTCATTGGCGGCGGCACGGCCGGCCCGATGGCGGCCTACAAGGCTAAGAAAAAAAACCCGGACGCGACGGTAGTTTTGTTGGAAAAAGCTAATGTTAAACGTAGTGGTGCGATTTCGATGGGTATGGACGGCCTCAATAATACCGTAATCCCAGGTCACGCGACACCGGAGCAATATACAAAAGAAATAACAATTGCGAATGACGGCATTGTCAATCAAGGGGCCGTGTATAAATACGCAGAAAATTGTTTCGACATAATTCAGGAATTAGATTCTTTCGGGATTCGTTTTTTGAAGGATGAAACTGGCGATTATGACGTCAAAAAGGTGCATCACCTTGGTACTTATGTATTGCCAATGCCAAACGGAGATACGGTAAAAAAAGCGCTTTATCGCCAACTTCGGCGCGCGAGGTTGCTGATTACTAACCGATATATGGCGACCCGTCTTCTGACAGCCAAAGACGGCAGAATTGCTGGGGCAATTGCAGTCAACACACGCGATGCAACATTTCTAGTTGTTAGGGCGAAATCGGTAATCCTTTGTATGGGTGCTGCTGGACGTCTCGGTCTCCCGACATCGGGATATCTTTTTGGCACTTACGAAAATGCTGCGAACAGCGGTGACGGGTATGCGATGGCCTACCACGCAGGCGCCGAGCTTTCCAATCTAGAATGTTATCAAATTAATCCTTTGATCAAAGATTATAACGGTCCCGCCTGCGCCTATGTGGCTGGGCCCTTCGGTGGATACACCGCTAACAATGAGGGTATGCGGTTCATTGAGTGTGACTATTGGAGCGGACAGATGATGCAGGAGTTCTACAACGAACTGCAAAGTGGCAAAGGACCCGTATTCCTGAAGCTGGATCATCTCCACGACAAAACCATCGAGGAAATCGAAAGTACGCTTCATAACGTCGAACGGCCAACGCGTGGACGGTTTCAGCATGGCAGGAACATCAATTATCGCCAAGAAATGATAGAAATGCATATTTCAGAGATTGGATTTTGTTCCGGTCATAGCGCTTCAGGTGTTTTTGTGGATGAAAATGCGCGGACCACGGTGGATGGCCTCTATGCTGCCGGCGATATGGCCAATGTGCCTCATAACTATATGTTGGGAGCATTCACAAACGGACGTTTTGCCGGAGAAGATGCCGTGGAATATGCTGGTGAAGTGGAGTTTGCCGAGATTGACGAAGATCAGGTCGCTCTCGAGAAGGAACGCGTATTAGCGCCAACTAAGTTGGATGACGGCATTCCTCCTAATCAGGTTGAGTATAAGATCCGGAGGCTAGTTAATGATTATCTTCAGCCACCGAAAGTGACTAAGAAAATGCAATTGGCTCAGGAACGGTTTGCTGAAGTACGTGAAGATTTAAATCATATGGTGGCGCGTAATTCCCATGAGTTGATGCGAGCTATGGAAGTCCATTCGATTATTGACTGTGCGGATATGGCGGCTTTTGCCTCGCTGTTTCGTACTGAAAGTCGCTGGGGTCTATATCACAACCGGACTGACTATCCAGAACGTGATAATGAGAATTGGTTTTGCTTTAGCCAGTTATTCAAAAACCGGGACGGGTTAATGGACATCAAAAAACGCGATGTAGACCCTTATCTGGTGCCGGTCGATGACTCCGAAAAAGATCTTTACGACAAGCAGCGCGTCGAAGCCCAGGCTTAGCTGAGTCGTTCCAAAGGTATAGGAGAAATAAGAATGCCACTAGCTAACTCCCCAACCACAGTGCCTGTAACCGTAGATGATGAAAAGTGCATTGCCCACAAGGGTTGTACGGTCTGCGTCGACGTTTGTCCGCTTGATGTTCTTCGTATTCACGACGAAACCAAGAAGGCATATATGAAATATGATGAGTGTTGGTACTGCATGCCATGCGAAGCGGACTGCCCGACGGGCGCAGTAAACGTAAGCATTCCTTATTTATTGCGGTGATGCGTTATGCCAGTGTTTGAAGTGTTCGAAGACGAGGACGGCCTAGAGGAAATCCATGCGCGACTTAAGGATGATGATGCCATGGTGCGCCGGATTGCTGTGCTTGATTTGGCTGAAAGCGCCGAGCCGACGGTAATTGATACGCTGATTGATTGTCTGAAAGATAATGCGGCGGAGGTTCGACTAGAAGCGGCTCGCTCGTTAGAATCTTTCGATGTGCCCGAGGCAGCGGCAAGCTTGGCCGAAGTACTTTCTGATAGTGATGAGGCGGTTAGAAAGGCGGCCGCATACAGTATGGCAGAATTTAAAAATCCGGAATGTGCCGTACCGCTACTTGATGTTGTTGGGCACAAAGACGCATTTGTGCGAGCCTCCGTTTTGCATGCACTGAAAGAGCTGCGTAATCCAGCGGTTCTTGGAAGCGCCCTCAAAGCGCTTGCCGACCTTGACCCAGGTGTTCGAATGGAAGCTGTTGGAGTGCTGGGTTACCTAAAAGATATTAATGCTTTGCCTGCACTCATACATGCGACCCACGACCCAGATCCCAAGGTGCGTCGTTCAGCCCTCGGCGCTATAGCGTTTTGCGGTGAAGATTTGGTTGTGGATGCGCTTCTTGAGGGGTTAGGCGATGATGAGTGGTCGGTACGCGAAATTGCTGCTGAAACACTGGGGCGTGTCGGAGCAGTGTCGGCGGCTACTTCGTTGATGGGGGCAATGGAGGATAGCTTTTGGCAAGTTCGTGTAAAAGCAGCTCGTAGCTTGGGCCAGTTTAAGTCCGTATCCGCAGTTTCTGCTTTAGCACCGTCGCTGCAACATAATATAAGCAACCTCCGCAAAGAGGCGGCTGCAGCGCTTGGTGAGATCGCTCACCCAGATGGGCTCCCATATCTAAAGAGTGTGGAAGATGATCCAGACCCTGATGTTCGGAAAAATATTCGCTGGGCTATTGGACAAATTCAGGCCGCTTAAGGCAATGAGTTTCGCTTTAGGTCACTAAACCACTGGAGATTCCGGCGTGGCGCAAACCACGAAACCATTATCAGCCTCGGCCGCCCCAAATTCGACTGGGCCACTTTATCGCGTTATCTATAATGATATTAAATACCGTATTGGTAATGGCGAATACTCTATGGACCAACGGCTGCCCTCGGAAAGGAGGTTGATGGCGAATTATCACGCTAGCCGTGTAACGGTGCGTCATGCATTGCAGCAGCTGCAAGAGGAAAATTTAGTTCACAGTAAAAAAGGCAAAGGCCATTTTGTATCCTCCCCCACAGCGGTGCAAAATTTAGGTCGTTTGCTTGGGCTGGGAGAGTCCTTATCACAGGCCGGAATGATTGTTACCTCCAAGGTATTTGCGTTAGAGGAGGTGCCTGCATCTCCGGAAGTTGCGGATGCACTTGACGTGGGAATAAATGACCGCGTTACGTGCTTACAGCGATTGAGATTTATAAACTCTCAACCTGCCTCTTTCGATACTAGTTATTTTCCGGTCGGTATTGGCAGCTATTTGGGTGAATACGACTTAGAGCGTCAGGACGTATTTGTGTTGATTGAAGATCGCCTCGGAATAGAACTTAGCACAGCGGATCTAGTCATCAAGATAGGTAAATCAGATGAAGCGTTGGCAGCAAGGCTCGGAATTGAAATAGGTGGGGCTATAGTCGAAATAGAACGGCTGACTTTGGATGCCCAGGGAAGCCCAGTTGACTTTGAAATATTAAAAGGCCGTAGCGATGCCTTCCAGTTTCATGTGCGGGTGCCGAGGTGGTGAAACTCTCGGCTTTATATATAACTTTGTTCTCTCTTGGAGTTTTTGCTAAAGCCCATTCCGCATCACTTGGCCTAATTGAATTTCCGCAAAAGCCAATAGCGCCTGCGTTGGGGCTCGCGGATCTTACCGGGAAAATGCATAAATTAGAGGATTATAAGGGAAACATTGTCTTAGTCCATTTTTGGGCAACATGGTGTCCACCTTGTCGACGTGAACTGAAGGCTTTGCAAGAAGCTTTTGAAAAACTAAGGCCGAAAGGGGTTGTGATACTGGCTATCAATGTCGGTGAGGGTAGGGAACATGTTCGTCGGTTTCTTTCCAATCGGAGTTTGACGTTTCCCGTGTTGACTGATCCTAGCGCAGAAAGTCGCCTACGGTGGCAAGTAACTGCTATGCCGACCACGTATGTGGTGAATCAGGATGGGGTAATTTTTTTCGGCGCTATAGGTGAGCGTAATTGGGCCAAAAATCTCCTGATTCAGCAAATTTTGTCTATTCAGGACGCACCACTATAAAAACTGGCACCTGACTGGACGCCGGTATCGGCGGAATGATTGGGTAAGCCCTGTATTAAAAACGCATTTTTAAAATGATTAAATAATACACAGCATCTATTAATAGATTAAAAAGTAGGCAGAATAGATAGCCGGTTGGTTTGGCCTATATGCCTCTAAGCCGAATATACCATATAAAACAAAGATTTATAAATTATTGTGCGCCACACCATTTTTGGCACGGCATTAGCAGTGTTGAAGGTAGAAACCATCATAGTTGGGTTAAAATCAACTTAAAATCAACAAGGAGCTAATTTTCATGCGAAAGACTGCGCTTATTGCTTCATTAGCCGCTACGGTAAGTTTGGCCGGCGTTCTTGAAGCTAAAACCATAAAAATAGGGATCGGTCACCAAAGTATGTGCACCGATACATATACTGCCGGCATCATCGTCAAGGAATTAAAATTACTTGAAAAGCACCTGCCCAAAACTGGGAAATATAAGGACGCAGACTATCAAATCAAATGGGCTGATTACAGCTCAGGAGGCCCAATCACTAATCAAATGATGGCCAGTAAACTCAATATTGGTGTGATGGGGGATTATCCGCTGATTGTTAATGGCGCTAAGTTCCAGGCTACAAAAAGTCTACGAACTTATTACTTGGCGGGCACAGGGTATAATCTAAAAGGCTCGGGAAATGCGGTCGTTGTGCCTGTCGCTTCTAAAATTCACAAATTCTCCGAACTAAAGGGTAAGGCAATTTCGGTCCCAGTTGGAAGTGCTGCTTGGGGTATGACACTCAAGGCATTACAGGATGCGGGAATTAAGAGTTCCGAAGTAACTATTAAGAATCAGAGCCCTGCTGTGGGTGCGGCTAATATTGCAAAGGGAAAAATTGATGCACACGCTGATTTCTGCCCCTGGTCAGAGCTAATGGAATTTCGCGGTACGGGCCGAAAAATTTTTGATGGGAGTGAAGCCGGTATTCCCTACCTCCATGGTGTGGTGGTACGCAAAAAATTGGCAGATGAGTATCCGGAAGTCGTAGTCGCCTTCCTAAAAGCAGTAATTGATGCCGGTAATTGGGTCTTGGCAGATCCGATACGTGCAGCCGAATCTCTCGAGAAATGGACTGGTATCGAAAAAGAGGTTCAGTATCTATATTTTAGCAAGGGCGGCCACTTGACCCTCGAGCCGACTATCAAGGCAAAATGGATCGAAGCATTAAAATTCGACCATGGTGTGTTGGCGCGGGAGAAACAAATTCCGCCACTTGATTTGAAAGAATGGATTCAAGACCAGTATATCCGGAAGGCATTCTCCGAAATGGCGATGGATTATGACAAACAGGTGGGCATTATCCACGACCCTCAAAAAGCCCACGCTGGTTTGGGTCCGGAAGTCTGGCACGCTAAGGAGGGAATTAAAAATTATAAAGACTTGGCATCATACCTTAAAGCCGTCGGAAAGTTCCAAGCCAACGCACAGAAACTAAACGCAACATATGTCTATGATGACGTCACCGGCCTCAAGCTTTTTGGCAAGATGGCCTACTACGTTAAGACGAAAGATGCATACAAAGCATTCTTGCGAAAACAGGATGCAGAATCGTATGCGAAGAAAGTTGGCAGTGTACCGATTGATTTCGAAAAAGCGATTTTGGCTTCAACTAGCTAAGTGAACCTCCCTCGTCCGGCGCCTTCTTTCATTTCCCCGTTGGCGCCGGACTTCTCTTAGTCCGAATTAGGCACAATCAAAATGTCAACAAATAAGCTGGTGGCTAATATATCACCGCCTACAAAATCAAATGTTGAAGCAAATGTCTCCGCTCTCTCCACTGCCGAAGACAGCGATAATGAAACAACTATTCCGCAAAAATCGATACAAGTTCCCGACGCCGTAAAACGATGGGCAGTGCGGGGTTTTGCTATCTGTTTGGCCATCGCTTTATGGCATTATTTGACGGAAACAGATTTCAATAGAGTTCTCAATTTCGAGAACGTGCCGGAGCCATGGAGGGTAGCAGTTAACTTTATTCAACACGCTCAAACGGTGGATTTTTATCTTCATATCCTCGTTAGCATGAAGCGCATTTTGATTGGCTATGTAGCGGCAACTGTTCTGGGTATTATTGTAGGCTTATTAATGGGTCGATTTCGGACTGCCGAAGATATTTGTATTCCCTATATTGAAGTTTTGAGGCCAATCCCGGCGGTCGCTTGGATACCACTTGCTATCCTGATATGGCCAACAGAAGAATCCAGTATAATTTTTATAACTTTTTTAGGCGCGTTTTTTCCAATCGTACTCAATACAGTGCAAGGCGTCGAAGCCACACCTGAAATTTTGGTCCGTGCTGCACGGTCTCTCGGCGCGACCAATGTAGAAATTTTCTGGCATGTGGTCTTTCCTTCAGCACTTCCCAGCATTGCATCGGGATTGGCCATAGGTATGGGTGTGTCCTGGTTCTCTTTGTTGGCCGGTGAAATAATTTCGGGACAATATGGAATTGGTTACTTCACCTGGAATGCTTATTCCTTGATCAAATACACCGACATTGTGGTGGGCATGTTAATAATTGGTGGATTGGGAACGTTCTCCACATACCTTATTCGGCTTCTGACCCGTCCTATGATGCGATGGCAGGCGTTGGAGGCAGGCCGATGAGCAGCCGCTTTCATAACCTAGCTCGTGCAATCAGAGAGAATAAGCTGATTTGGTTTGGGAGCGCACTGGGGTTTGTCAGCGTTTATTATTTATTTTTGCTGGGCGCAATGGTTGTCCGGTTTGGCAATATTCCTAACTATGTGACGTTTTACGATTATGTCGGCAATGTTGCGACTATCTTTTTAGAGACGCCTGCTCTCAGTGACGCCTTTAGAGTTATTGGCGATGAGTGGTTAATTGAGATTGGTTTTATGAACTACGATTATGGCCATGGCGTTTCGGAATGGAGCCTGAATGTCATTCCCTCATATTTTCTTGTCCAGCTACTGGCTGGATTCTTAATCGCAGCTGCAGTCACCCTGATAGTCGAACGTAAAAAGCAATCCTGCCCAGTTGCATCAAAAATGCGTGCTATGTCTTTTACGAGCAGTGGAGCATTTCTGGTCGCCTTCACGACCGCAACATTGAGCTGGGTGGTGTGCTGCGCTGCTTCTACGTGGGTCGTTAGCTTGGCCATGCTCGGCATGAGCGCTTCGCTTGCGCTATGGCTCGAGCCAGCAGGGACAATATTGTCTGTCCTGGGATTCATTCTCCTATTTGGCGGAATTGTTTTGCTCGCGAGCGATCCGCCAGGCACCGACCGTATGGTCGCTTAGCGTGAGTGAAGGAAAGGAAGGTTCGCTTTGTTGCAAGCTGTGAACGAACTCATGCCCAAACATGCAGAAAAGAAGAAAAACCGTATCGACCATGGTCATATTTCAATTGATGATGTAAGCGTCATCTTCTCACGCGGTGGTGTGGACAATGTCGCTATCGACAAAGTTTCTGCAGATATCACACCTGGGGAATTTGTTTGCATTCTTGGCCCTTCAGGTTGTGGGAAGTCCACTTTACTTAACGCGGTGGCTGGATTCATCAAGCCAACCAATGGCACGGTTGCTGTCGATCGCGAAGCAATTGAAAAGCCTGGCCCCGACCGGGGCATGGTATTTCAGCAATATTCACTTTTCCCCTGGAAAACCATTCGTGAGAATGTGGCTTTTGGACCAATGAGGACGGGCGCGGGACGGGCGGCGGCAGAAAGTACGGCTAATACATTTCTGTCAATGGTAGGGCTCTATGACTATGCCGACCGTTTCCCTGCAGAACTTTCTGGTGGCATGAAACAGCGGGTTGGCATTGCGCGAGCCCTGGCGAATTATCCTAGTGTCCTTCTTATGGATGAGCCGTTTGGTGCACTGGATGCGCAGACGCGATTAATGATGCAGGAGAATCTACTCGAAATTTGGTCAGAGTTTCGCATCACCGTATTATTTATCACTCACGATATTGATGAGGCTATCTTTCTGGCTGACCGCGTGTTGGTGATGAGTGCATCACCTGGTCGAATAATTGCAGATATCGATATTGCTCTCGACCGACCTAGGACAATGGAAATGGCGACCGAAGATCAATTCATCCGTGCCAAAAAACAATGTATCGACTTTATCAAAGCAGAAAGTTTGCGCGCTTTTGAACAGCAGAACCCAGGATCGAACCGATGAATTGGCGCCGTATATTTAAGGGCCCTATTCCTGCTCCTCTTGGCCTCGGTTTGCTGGGTGCAGCACCAATCCTCGGTATCATGCTGCATTATTTATTCCTAACGGAAAAACCGGCAAACCAAATGCTAAGCAATATTCCTGAGGAGTTGATTGATAAACCTCGCACGCTCCAACCGTTTAACCTTCTGGACGGCCGCGGCGAACCATTCGATTTGACGTCTCTTAAGGGCAACTGGAGTTACTTGATTTTAGGTTTTACACATTGCCCCGATGTATGTCCGTTCGTTCTCGGCAATTTGGCCGTGGTTTATCAAAAAATGGCAAAAGAATTATCTCGTGATATGATCCCTCAAGTAATTTTTTTGTCGGTTGACCCAGGTCGTGATACCCCGGAAACGTTGAGGAACTATGTGCAACACTTTAATCCTGCCTTTAAAGCTGCGACTGGCAACAAACGAGCAATTGATAAATTTGTCGATCAAATAGGTGGTCACTACAAGTTGGGCGCTAACCGGGGCGAGGGGGAATATGACGTCGTGCATAGTGCAGAAATCTTTGTGATTGATCCGTCGGGAAGAGTATTTGCCAAGCTCAAACCACCTCTTGAGCCAGCCCTCGCAAAAAGCGCTTTCTTATCATTAAAGGCGGCTTACGAGCCTCATTCTGTTTCCTCTGTTTCCGATTTAGATAAACGAGAATTTAAAGGAACAAGTTAAGCATGCAAACTATCACGAAAAGTGACGGAGGCTTTTTCTGGCTTCTACATTTACTCATAGGAATGAGTTTAGTTTCACTGGCTTCGATAACTGCTTTTCAGGCCCGTGCCGAGACTAAGCTCTTGGTCTTAGAGCCTTGGGTGCGAGAGGCGCCGCCTAAAATGAAAATTCATGCTGCCTACGCGGAGTTGATTAATAAAGGGACTAAAAACGTTGTGCTGGTATCGGCAAAAAGCTCCGATTATCAAAAAGTTGAATTACACCTTTCGAAGGTAACGAACGGCATCGCGACAATGGTTAAACAACAACAAATATCTATACCGGCCAAAAGTAGTGTGAAGATGGTGCCTGGTAGCTTCCATTTTATGCTCTTTTATCCAAAGCGGTCCTTGAAAGTGGGTGATGAGATTCAACTTTCTTTGGAGTTTGCAGACGGATCATCAAAAACTTTCTTAGCTCCTGTAAAAAAGGCACCCGGAATGGCGCATAAACACCATCATCATATGGGCCATTAGGCAAAGTGTGAATGTGCAAGGATTGGCTTCCCTATACGCATTACTGTCCGGCATGCTCACATTACTGATCGCGATGGGTAACGTGCAGGGAGATATGATTGATACTAGTGGGCTGAAAGCATGGGAAACTTGTGCTATGTGCCACGGCGTTGACGGGGTTAGCCACATGGATCGTTTCCCCAAACTTGCAGGGCAGCCGTTAGCCTATCTTACTAAACAGTTGCGTGATTTCAAGCTAGAGCGTCGCCTCAACGATAATGGTACTATGACGGCAATGGCAGGATCGAAAATGATGAAAACATTGCAGCAAGCCGCCAAATATTACAGCCGTTTGCCTCCACCGCCCGCGTTTAAACGTTCGCCAAGTGCGATTGATCGGAATGCCCAGATATTGTTTGAGAATGGTGATCCAAGGCGAAATTTACCTGCTTGTCGCAGTTGTCATGGCACTGCGGCTCAATTTCCACGATTAAAAGCACAACATGAGGCCTACCTAGCAAAGCAACTTTTGGACTTTCGTGGCAACGCACGGCGAAATGATCCGGGTGGAGTGATGCGCAAAATAGCTAAAATATTAAGTCCCAAGGAGATCGTTGATCTTGCGATGTATCTGGCAGCGCAACCAAGACAGAAAGAAGTGCGATGATTAATGTTATGCCGTCAAAGACACCAGTGCGAGACCTCAGTGCAGATTGCGCGTGTGTGGGCGACAGTAAGGCTTCTGAGGAAATTCCGGCGGCATTATTCTTGGCGGAAGCTCCGGTAGAAATTGGTATGCGGACGACTTTTTTAAATCGAATGAGTGCGGAGGAATACTGCGCACTTAGGGATATTGGGGCAGAAATTTATGTCCGGTCTGACGAGACAGTGTTTTTTCAGGGCGAGCGTCATGATGGAATTTTTTTAATTGAGTCTGGGTCCGTTAGAACTTTCTATGTTGGTCCGACTGGCCGTGAGATTACGCTTGCCTATTGGACCCGCGGTCATTTTGTTGGCGGTCCCGAAATCTATGGTGGTGGCGAACATATTTGGTCAGGTGTAGCTGCAGAGGATTGTCATTTGCTAAAAATCGGCGGCGAACCCTTGCGTCGTCTTGTTCAGAAGTCATCAGTTCTCGCAGCGGGATTGCTAGAGGGTTCTATCCAAAAAGGTAAATGCTACTCAGCGCTGCTTCAAATGCTTGGGACTCGTTCCGTGGTCGAAAGGCTGGCACAGCTTTTATTGCTTCTGTCGGAGGCGGGATCGAAAGAAGATGACGCAGGAGTCTTGATTGATCGTCATCTAACCCATGAAGATTTAGCCAACATGGTTGGCTCTACGCGGCAATGGGTTACTGCGACTTTGGAAAAATTTCAGGCTGCGGGTGCTATCTGCTATGTCGATCGCAAAATACTAATTCTTAAGAGTGATTGGCTTCGAGAAAAGTCTGGAATGTAGTTTATTCCCCCCTTATTGAAGTGGTCCATCGTGAGGTAACTGATTTAGCAGTAGGGCCAAAATCTCAAAGTGGATATGTAAATCCGAATAGGTTTTAATGAGGTTGTGTCAGTGAGGGTATAAACCTAAGTGCGCCTACCCAATGTAAATTCACGATGGTAAATGTGCAGCGCACCCATTTTTCTATAATCAATTGAAAGGGTATGCTGTGGCTGCGAATCAAATAACAGGACGTTCGGCATTCCTCGCCTTGCTAAAAGCGCAGGGCATCACTCATCTTTTTGGGAATCCCGGAACCACTGAATTACCAATTATGCATGCCCTTAAAGAGCATACTGACCTAACCTATGTAATGGGGATGCAAGAATCTGTTGTAGTGGCGATGGCCGACGGCTATTCGCGCGCTACTGGCGAACTGGTTGCCTGCAACGTGCATGTAGCCCCGGGCCTCGGTAACGCAATGGGTTCACTCTACAACTGTAAATTTACGGGCACACCGTTGATTATTACGGCAGGGCAGCAGGAAATAGGACACGGTCTTACAGAACCATTGCTTTATGACAGTTTGGTGCCAATGGCAGAACCCTTAGTAAAATGGGCTACGGAGATCACGCGCCTTGAAGACATGCCGCGTATTATTCACCGCGCCGCTAAAATTGCTATGACGCCACCTACTGGTCCTGTTTTTTTGTCGTTGCCTGGTGACATACTAAATCGTAAAGCCGGAATCGATCTTGGCTCGGTGACAAGGGTAGATACGCGTAATCGGCCATCGGACGAAGCACTGGAAGTTATCGCTGAACGGTTACTGCGTGCTGAGAACCCAGTGATGATCTGTGGCAATGAAATAGTGACTAGCGATGCCTTAGCTGAGGCTGCAGATTTCGCGACTGTGCTGGGCGCCACGGTTTACCAGCAAACTGTACCCTACGGCTCGCACTTCCTTTCTGAGCACTCGTGTTTCATGGGTGCGCTCTCACGCAGCCAGAAGGAAGTCCGAGGCGTGCTTGAACCCTTCGACCTAATGATCGTGATAGGCGCTGATGTGCTTCGTATGTCGGTTTGGAGTGAGGTCGATCCGCTGCCGGATGGCCTTCCGATTGTACAGATTGGGCTCAACGATGGGGAGATGGGGAAGAACTATCCAACAGAGTTAGCGATTAGCAGCGACGTTCGGGAAACTCTCCGAGCGCTGTCCCCCGTTTTACGAAAGAAAGGAGGCGCGGCCTTAGCCGCAAAAGCAGAAAAGCGCATTAGGGCCTTGTCGAAAGCCAATTGGTCCGCAAAGCGATTGAAACTTATAGAAAAAATTTCTAGCGAGAAAAGCGTTATGCCGATCAATCCTGATTGGCTAATGTTGCAAATCACTGAAACGTTGCCGGAGAACGCTATCGTCGTTAATGAAGGATTGACGGGGGCACGATTTTTTAATGAACTTTGGCCGTATCGTGATCGCCATGATTACCATGGTCTTGCGTCTGGTGGCATCGGTTGGGGAATAGCTGCGTCTGTTGGTGCCCAGTTGGCTCATCCAAATCGTCCCGTTTGCGCTATCATTGGCGATGGCAGTTCCATGTACAGCATCCAAGCGCTTTGGAGCGCTGCCAATCATAAGCTCCCCATGACATATATTATCGTAAATAACGGCGGATATCGGATAATTAAGCAGCGGTTACTAGCTTTTCATAAGAACGATCATTTTATCGGCATGGATTTCAAGGATCCTGCGGTTAATTTTGCGAACCTAGCGCTATCTATGGGGGTTGAAGCCGAGCGTGTGGAAGACCCTGCAAGTTTGCGCGGTACTCTTGAAAAAGCGTTTGCCAATAGGAAGGGGCCAAACCTGGTCGAAGTTATTTGCGACGGTAGCGTCTGACTATTTGAATTTTTTTAAAGCAAACTACTGCTTTTGTGAGGGGGGAGAATTGCGATTGCGGAATAGGTACCGGTTTAGGATAGCGCATGGTGCTAAGTTTTAAATAGAAACCAG
>MDTE01149004.1_pt1 | contig 79518 bp, 74 predicted proteins | sample 811231 | NCBI WGS metagenome assembly MDTE01 (sample SAMN05326651, study PRJNA326480) | marine metagenome | isolation source: seawater | place: Indian Ocean: Red Sea | collected 2010 | reverse complement strand
GTTTCATCTTCTATCAAGATATTTTTTTGTATATCTACATTTATTTCAGTTATAGGTAGGTCACCAAAGAGCATGTCTAAAGGAACATCTACTGGGTTACAAGTTAAGTGCGGATCCTCAACAATAATTTTTTTCTCTTCTATAGTTTCTCCAACAATAGAAAATGGACATCTCTCTCTTTTACATATTTTTTCAAATGCTGAGCGTTGATCTTGATGAATGGCTAACACATATCTTTCTTGAGATTCGTTACACCAAATCTCCATAGGAGTCATACTCTTATCTGCTGTAGGTATTGCATCTAATTGGACGCGTATGCCTAGCCCGGTGTCCTTTGCTAGTTCAGGGATGGCGTTAGATAGACCACCAGCTCCAACATCATGAATAAATTCAATTATATTTTGATTGGCATTCGTGCAGGTATTAATGACTTCTTGGCATCTTCTTTGCATCTCTGCATTATCTCTTTGCACTGAAGCATAATCTAAGAATTCATCACTTTCACCAGACGACATTGATGATGCAGCGCCACCACCAAGACCTATTAACATGGAAGGACCACCTAAGACAATTATTAAATAATTAGTAGAAATATTTTGTTTAAGACTATCTCTATCTCTAATTTGACCAATTCCACCTGCTAACATAATCGGCTTGTGATAACCAAATGCTTTTGCTGATTCAAAGGCAGTCTCTAAAACTCTGAAGTATCCTATTGTGCATGGTCGCCCAAACTCATTATTAAAGGCAGCTGCTCCAATGGGTGCCTCAATCATAATCTGCAATGGGGAAGCTATCCTTGAAGGTGAATGACTTGTTCCTTCCCATGCAAGATCCTTGTTTATCCTTAAATTAGAAACATTAAAACCCACAATGCCTGTCTTAGGTTTTGCACCAATACCTGTTGCACCCTCATCACGAATTTCACCACCAGACCCTGTTGCCGCACCAGGGTAAGGAGAAATTGCAGTTGGATGATTATGTGTTTCTACCTTAATTAGTGTATTGATTTTTTCAGCTTCAAATGCATATGAGTTCAAATGATTAGGGCGGATAACTGAAACCTCTTCACCTTCAATGACTGCAGCATTATCTTTATAGGCGGATATCAAATCATCTCTTTTACTTGTGCTAGTTTTTTTTATTAAGTCAAATAAGGAATCTTTATGCTGTTTACCATTAATTACCCATTTAGCATTGAATATTTTATGTCTGCAATGTTCAGAGTTAGCTTGGGCAAACATCATTAATTCTGCATCCGTTGGGTCTCTTCGTTCCAAACGATAAAACTCTGCTAAATAAGCTATTTCTTCATTGGATAAAGCCAAGCCTAAACTTAGATTAGCTTCTTCAATTGACTGAATATCATTTTCTAAAAAATCAATTGATAAAGAATCTTTTTGCTCTCTAATATTTGTAAAAAAATCTGTTGGGGCTTCAAAATATACCTTTTGCGTCATCCGATCATGAATACGATCAAGATTTAAGTCTTGATCGATTCTTTGATTAATTAAAAAACCATTAAACTTTTCTATTTGGATTTTTCCAAAACCAACATTCGACATGATCTCAGATGTTTTAGATGACCATGGAGTTATGGTCCCAGGTCTTGGTCCTATAAAAAAACTTGGGTCATTAAAAGACCTGTTAGCCCTTAAAACTTCAAGAATTCCTTCAAAATCAGTATTGGGGTTGTCAGATTGAATTAAATAGAAATCATTTATTTCTATTTCTAGATAATCTAATTTTAAAGATTGAGACAAAAAATCTTTTAGTCTTTCATTGTGAGACAAAGAAAAACTCGGTTGACCTTTAACAAGCAGATTTAAAGTCTTTGACACAAGTGCTCTTCTAAAATAATGTATAAGTAATTATAGGTGGGAAAAAAATTAATAGAATAAAAAATATGCCTTTATTTAAATTAATTCCTTCTGGATTAATTCTGTTATTAATATTCAGTTGTTCAAATCAAAAACCTGAAATAAAAGAAGTCTCAGATTACTGTGAAATCATTGAGTCAAAATTATGGTCATTTTCTCGATTAAGCAAGTATGAGAAAGAAAAATTTAAAGAGCTACAAGAGAAGCGACTCTCAAAATATATAGATTTATTTATGGAAGCAGGGGAATTGAATAATATTGACTGGGAGCTTATTGCAGCAGTAGCATTCCAAGAATCTCAGTGGAACCCAAAGGCTCGATCTGCAACTGAAGTAAAAGGCATGATGATGCTTACATTGCCTACTGCTAAATCTCTAGGGGTCAACAATCGTTTAAATGCTAAACAGAGTATTATGGGGGGAGGTAAACATTTAGCAAATTTATCTAATCAGGTGGAATATGGAACCTCCTCTGGAGATAGAATTGCTTTCGTACTAGCTACCTACAACCTTGGATTTAGTAATATCAAAAATATTATTGATTCAACTGGTTTGAATAGGAGCGAGGTCAGATGGTTAGACTTAGAAGAGAAGCTATTAAATGATGTTGATAATAATGCCTTGCCTGGTAACTCCAAAGATTATTCTAGGGGGCAGCAAACTGTAGATTTTGTGGAAAGAGTAAGAGATTACTATTATTTATTGCTGTCTGGGAATTGCGATCAAGAATTGATTAATTGATATCGTAAATTTTTAATTTTATCTCTACAAAAAGCTGCTTTTTCAAATTCTGTTTCTCTAGCGTACTGGTACATTTGTTTTTCAAGCAAATTAATTGTTTCAGATATTCTTTCAGGACAGTCAGTTTTAATAGCAAATGGGAGTTCAGATTCAAATTTACGAGGTTTATTTTTATTTTTTCTTACGTTGGGTTTTGCTCCTTCAAGAATATCTTTAACATCCTTAATAATGGATTTTGGCTTGATATTGTTAGCCTGGTTATACTCCAACTGGATCTTTCTTCGTCTATTGGTTTCTTCTATGGCTCTTTCCATGGATCCAGTTATCTTATCTGCATATAAAATAGCTTTGCCTCTAATATTTCTTGCTGCCCTGCCAATAGTTTGTATCAAAGTACCTTCAGATCTTAAAAATCCTTCTTTATCTGCATCTAAAATTGCTACTAAACTAACTTCAGGAATATCTAAACCTTCTCTTAAAAGATTAATACCTATCAAGACATCAAATTCCCCCAATCTTAGATCTCTTATAATTTCAACTCTTTCAACAGTATCAATATCAGAATGCATGTAGCGCGACCTGATCCCATTATCATTTAAATAATCTGCTAGATCCTCTGCCATCCTTTTGGTTAAAGTTGTAACTAGGACTCTCTCTTTTAAATTAGCCCTCTTATTGCATTCAGCAATAACATCATCAACCTGGCTTGAGGCAGGTCTTACTTCTACTTCAGGATCCACTAAGCCTGTCGGCCTAACTAATAACTCAACGACATCATCAGAATGATCTAGCTCATAGGGGCCTGGAGTGGCTGATACGTATATCCTCTGAGGTGTCATTGCCGCCCACTCTTCAAATCTTAGAGGCCTGTTATCAAGTGCAGAGGGTAAACGAAAACCATATTCAACCAGAGTTTCTTTTCTAGATCGATCTCCTTTATACATCCCTCCTATTTGTGGAACAGAAACATGTGATTCATCTAAAAAAACAATAGTATTCTTAGGAATATAATCGAATAGGCATGGCGGTGGCTCTCCACTCTTGCGTCCAGATAAATATCTAGAATAATTTTCTATTCCCTGGCAATATCCAAGCTCAGACATCATCTCTATATCGTATGATGTTCGTTCTTTTAATCTTTGAGCTTCAACAAGCTTATCCTGTGATTTTAAAAACTTGAGTCGTTCATCTAGCTCTAATTTAATATTGCCCAAACATTTTTTAACAGTATCCTTTGGCGTCACATAATGGGTTTTTGGATATATAGTTGCCCTAGGTACTTCAGAGATTAATTCTCCAGTTAGAGGATCAATTAAAGACAGTTTCTCAACTTCATTGCCGAATAATTCTACCCTTAATGCTTCTTTATCTGAATCAGCAGGATAAATATCAATCACATCACCTCTAACCCTGAATGTTGCTCTTCTGAAATCTAGATCATTTCTCGTGTATTGCATCGAAGATAACCTTCTTAGAATAGCTCTTTGTTTAATCTCATCCCCTCGGTTTAAATGAAGGATCATATTAAGGTAAGATTCAGGAGCACCAAGACCATAAATAGATGAAACAGTAGCTACTACAATAGTATCATTGCGCTCCAATAAAGCTTTAGTTGCAGATAAGCGCATCTGTTCAATATGTTCATTAATAGAGGCATCCTTTGCGATATAAGTATCAGAGGTTGGGACGTAGGCTTCTGGCTGATAGTAATCATAATAAGAGACAAAATACTCAACAGCATTATCTTTAAAGAACTCCTTAAACTCGCCATATAGTTGAGCAGCTAATGTCTTATTGGGTGCCATGATAATTGCTGGTCTTTCAGTAACTTCAATAATTTTTGCCATGGTGTATGTCTTACCAGATCCTGTGACACCTAAAAGTACCTGGTGCAGCAATCCATCATTTAAACCCTCAACGATTTGATTTATTGCCTCTGGCTGATTACCAGCAGGATCAAAATTAGAATGAACCTTTAATGCTTTTGTCATATGAATATATTACTTTGTTATTTTTTTATTTATAATGCCTTCCTTGTTCCCCGATAGCTCAGTTGGTAGAGCAGTTGACTGTTAATCAATTGGTCGCAGGTTCGAGCCCTGCTCGGGGAGCCAGTTATTCCAATCATTACTCTATTGATAAAATTGCATCAACTAATAATTCAGGTTGATTCTCTTGTGAAAAATGGCCCGCGTCAATGATGGTGTGTTCAGCTCCTTTTGCACCGGGAATCATCTCAATTAATTTTTTTTCAGCACCAAGAAAAATTGGATCATGCTCACCAAATGCAGTGATGGTGGGCTTGTTAAATTCTTGTAATAGCTTCCAAGCACTTTTATTCTCCTCAACTTGATCATGCTCAGGAGTGATAGGAACAAGTGTGGGAAAGGCTCTTGCTCCAGCTTTATAGGTATCATCAGGAAAAGGAGCATTATAGGCAGCCACTGTTTCATCTGATAATTGTGATAATGAGCCCTGATTCACAATCTTACCAGCATTAAAGTCTGGTATATTCTGACTAAATTCAAGCCATTGATCAAAACCAGCAGATCCGCCTTGACCAACCGGTAAACTAGTATTGGATAACACCATTCCAGCAAAGAGATCTTGATTTTCTGCGAGGATTCTTAACCCTATCAAGCCGCCCCAATCCTGCCCAAACAGAATAATATTCTTGATCTCTAAATGCTTGATTAAGGATAAAGTCCAATTAAGGTGGTTTTTATAAGAGTATTTTTTTTGATCTGTCAATTTATCAGACTTTCCAAATCCAATTAAATCAGGAGCTATAACTCGCTTACCTTTGGATATGAGCGGTGGTATGAATTTGCGATAAAGGTAAGACCAGGTAGGCTCACCATGCAATAATAATACTACCTCATCCGACAGGGTGTTTTCATCTAAATAGTGCATTCTTAACGCTGTCCCTGAATCAGTCTCCAATGTAAAGTAATGCGGGTCAAAATTGTAGTCTAGTAAATTGTCGAAGCTTGCTTCAGGGGTTCTAATTACATCCATATATAGCCTTTAAGCTAGCCTTTTTTCCATGTGGTCGTTCCATCTTCTAAGTCATCTAAAACAATGCCGTCCGCTAGGAGCTCATCTCGTATTTGATCAGCTTTACTAAAATCTTTATCTGCTCTTGCTTGGTTTCTTGCCTCAATCTTTTTAGCAATCAATTGATCATTAATATCGATTCCAAATTGCATGAAGTTATCAGGAGAATCTTCTAATAGGCCAAGAATATTGGCTAGCTTAACTAAGTCAGTAGCATCTTGTGGGATTGTATCAGCATTATCTGACGTATTAATTTTCTTAGCTAAATCAAACAAAACACTGATTGCTTGCGGAGTATTTAAATCATTATTCATAGCCTGATCGAACTTCTCTCTGATGCCTGCACTTATCTCCATCTCAAGATCTAAGCTTGTTGATGCTTTACTGTAAGCTTGATATAAGCGAGTCAGAGCAGTCTTTGCCTGGTTCAGGGAATCATTATCATACCCCAGCTCACTTCTGTAGTGACTAGATATCAAAAAGTATCTAATCACTTCAGGATGAAATTCATTTAATAAGTCCTTTAATAAAGCAAAGTTACCAAGCGATTTAGACATTTTCTCTCCATTAATTTTTAATAGCCCTGAATGAATCCAATAATTTGCAAATTCCTGATCAGATGAGCATTTAGATTGCGCAATCTCATTCTCATGATGAGGAAAAATTAAATCTGGTCCTCCGCCATGGATATCAAAATGACTACCTAATTTTGCTAAAGACATAGCTGAGCACTCAATATGCCAACCTGGTCTACCCTGCCCCCATGGAGACTCCCAAAAAGGTTCATTCGGTTTAGAGCTTTTCCATAAAACAAAATCTAGAGGATCTTTTTTTTCATCATCTTTGGCAACTCGAGATCCTGGATCTAATTCATCTAAAACCCTATTAGAAAGTTTTCCATAATCTTCATATTGCCTGACTGCAAAATAAACATCTCCGTTATTGCCCACATAAGCAAAGTCTCTTTGAATCAAAGCCTCAATCATTACGATCATCTCATCAATATAGTCAGTGGCCTTTGGTTCAGAACTAGGTATGAGTAGACCAAGATTCTGGAAATCTTCCTGCATACTCTTAATATTCCGCTCTGTGAGACTATAAATGGATTCAGAATTCTCGTTAGCTCGGTCAATAATCTTGTCCTCTATGTCTGTGATGTTTCTAACAAAATTAATTTCATGCCCTAAATGGACTAAATATCTAGCTAATAAATCAAATGCAACATATGCCCTTGCATGACCAAGATGGCAATTATCATAGACTGTGACGCCACACACATACATACTAACCTTATTTTTCTTAATAGGAACAAATGGCTCTTTTTTGTTCGTAAGAGTGTTATAAAGATTTAGACTCATGTGTATACTTATTTCTTAGTCTTTATTATAGAGGTATTAAAATTCGAAATCTGATCTTAACAATGAATAATTTAAAAACTTTCAGAATGCTTCATATCAAGCCATATAAGTTGCTGATATTCTTTCTGATCATTCCTATATCATGTTATGGTCAGGGGCTTGCCCAACTTGTCCAAAATCAAACATTTATTAAGGAGAAAATTATGTCCACTGCAACCATATCAACCTCAATAGGCGATATTCAAATAGAGCTGAACTTAGCTGATGCGCCAATCTCGAGTCAGAATTTTATTGATCTAGCGAATAATAGCTATTATGAAGGAACTATTTTTCATAGAATCATAGAAGATTTTATGGTGCAGGGTGGGGGACTAGATATAAGTATGAGAAACAAGCCATCTAATACAGAACCCATCCAAAATGAAGCTAACAATGGATTAAAAAATGATCGTGGAACAATTGCAATGGCTAGAACATCAGAACCTCACTCTGCCACTAGTCAATTCTTTATTAATCATAAAAATAATGACTTCTTGAACTTTACAGCGGAGACTCCTGAGGGATGGGGATATGCTGTCTTCGGTAAGGTGATCGAGGGTATGGATATTATTGATAAGATTGCAGTAAGTGAAACTACTAATGTTAGAGGTTATGCAGACGCGCCAATTGACCCAGTGATCATCAATAAAGTTTTAATAAATGAGTGAATGGCTTTAAGTTTTATCTCAGATCTACACCTCAGCGAAGATAACTCGAAGACTACTGAGGGTTTTATAAATTTTCTTAAAGAACATAAATCTGATTTAGATCAGCTATATATACTAGGAGACCTCTTTGAGGTATGGATTGGTGATGACTATACATCAACATTTATTGAGAATATAAAAAACCACTTAAAAAAATTATCTGATTCAGGCGTGGATGTATTTTTTATGCATGGCAATAGAGATTTTCTAATTGGAGATCAATTTCTGAATGAAACAGGTATCTCTCTACTAACCGACCCTTACATATTTGATTTTTTTGATCAAAGAATTGCTCTATCTCATGGCGATATGTTTTGTACCCAAGATACTGACTACATGTTATTTAAGAAACAAGTGCGTGATTCTAACTGGCAAATAGATTTTCTTTCTAAAAGCATCACAGCGCGTCAAGATATTGCTATAAGTATGAGAAATGAAAGCAAGGCAAATAATATTAATAAAGATATCAGCATCATGGATGTTGAAAACAGCACTGTTGAAAAGTTTCTTACTAAAAATCAGATTGATCTTCTGATCCATGGTCACACACATAGACCAGCAACACACATACACCAATGCCACCAAAGAGAAAGTACGCGAATAGTTCTTGGGGACTGGCAAGATACAGGCTGGTGCGTTTTGCTTGATGAGCAGACTCAAGAACTATCTGAATTTAAAGTTTAGTTGATAAATCAATATAATACTGTATATTTATACAGTATTTTTCTATGAAAGTAAGCTATATCGATAAAATATTCGCAGATGATTTGCCCACCCAATTTACCCCTCTTTTGATAGAGAAGGTTCCTGTGGGTTTTCCAAGCCCAGCCAATGACTATCTTGAAACACCGATTGATCTAAACAAATATCTAATTAAAAATCCAACAGCTACATTTCTGGTTCGGGCTTCAGGTGACTCTATGATCGGTATTAATATAGGTGATCAAGCTGTACTCGTGGTCGATCGGAGCATTAAGCCTACTCATAATAGTGTTGTTGTAGCATCATTAGATGGAGACTTCTTGTGCAAGAAATTACAAATGAAACCGCGCATAGCTCTTATATCAGAGAACCCAAACTACCCGCCTGTTTATATTGGATATGGTCAAGATTTAAATATTATTGGTACAGTTACTGCTGCTATTAATAAATTCTAATGAAACTACTAGCTTTAGTAGACTGTGATAGTTTTTATGCTTCATGCGAGCGTATTTTCAGGCCTGATCTCAAATCCAAACCAGTGGTTGTACTATCCAACAACGATGGCTGTGTCATCGCCAGAAGCAAAGAAGCGAAAGATCTAGGCATAGAAATGGGTATCCCCTGGTTTAAAGTAAAACAAAAATTCTTGGCTCATAAAGGACATGTATTTTCTTCAAATTTTGCTCTATATGGAGATATTTCTAAAAGAGTTATGCATGTGCTATCTAACATAGCTAAAAGCATTGAAGTATATAGTGTCGATGAAGCATTCTTGGACTTAGATAACTTAGATCTCAAGAGCTATCGTGCTGGAACTGATTTTGCAATTTATTGTAGAAATCTTATATGGCAGTGGATTGGTATACCAGTACGCATAGGGATTGCGCCAACAAAAACACTGACCAAAATAGCAAGCTACCTTGCCAAAACAAAAACCAAATATCCTGGTATATTCTGCATTACGAATAAGAAACAAATCCAAAGCGCTTTAAAACAAGTCCCTTTGCGCGCAGTATGGGGTATTGGCAATCAATTAAATAAAAAATTAGGTATGGCTGGGTTAAAAACAGCTTATGACTTAGCTAATGTTGATGCAAGGCTAATCAGAGATAAGTATAGTGTAATGCTTGAACGGACTGTTAGAGAGTTAAATGGAGAAAGGTGTCTAGAATTAGAAGAACATCCGCCTACCAAGAAACAGATTATAGTGAGTCGAAGCTTCTCAAAGAATATTATTCACTTACAAGATCTTAGTCCAATCATGAAAGATTTTGGAGTGAGAGCTGGAGAAAAATTACGGAAAGAAAAACAACTCTGTTCACAAATAGGTGTATTTATTAGAACCAGTCCTTTTAGAGCAGGCAATATGAAGCATCAAGCCTCTAAACTGTATGCTCTACCAGGCCCAACCAACGATACTAGAGACATCCTGCATGGCATAAAATATATATTGCCTAAAATATTTAAGGAAGGTTATCTATATGCTAAAGCAGGTGTTCTATTAAAAGGCTTTGTTGATTATCATGTTAAGCAATACTCTTTATTTGATGATCAGCTATCATTAAAACAGAATGATGTGCTCATGACACAAATAGACCAAATTAACGCTGAAGAATATAGGATTAACTTTGCTGCCCAAAGCAAAATAAATTACACCAACATACGAAGAGCAAGAGTGTCTCCAAGATACACAACCAAGCTCAATGAATTACCAATAGTTAATCGGAAATAAAGTATCTATCAAAATGAGCTTGAGACAATTCAAAAAATTCAAGATTAATTGCATTCTTAAGCTCATGAAGTGGAACTTGATCGAAAGCAGGCAAAACCTTAACTCCAAAGTCTTCAAGATTTAAACTCTGTGATCCAGAGGCTCGAAGTAGATCAAATATCCAAGTTAATGGTTTGAGTGAATCATTGAAAATAATTGAATTCTCATGAAGTTTCTTAGCAAACAAATTAGCATCAATGATTGCAAATTTATCTTTTAATATGGTGCACTTAAATTGCTCCAGTCTACTATTCACAGACTCTTTTTCATCAGATTTATAAGAATTCCAATTAATGACCTCATGAACAAACCGCTTGCACCCCCTACAGACATCATCACCATAAGTTGTTGAGCAAATGCCAAGGCAAGGAGTTGATGATCTTGTTCTCTGCATAGAAAAATCATACATCAAATCATAAACATTATGTGTATCTTTTCTGGAGCTAAACACAAATGAGAAGTAAAATGACAGCCCAATAAAACCAAAAATAATTATTTAAAGGCTCTAGTTAGAGAGTTTTGATAGTAAAATGATCAGTAGAAAATGTTAAAGGAATATCAAGATCACTGTAAAGAGAGATTAGAGAGTAATATTCCTCCTTTACCGCTATCGCCTGAGCAAACCTCTGAATTAGTAGAATTGCTTAAATCAGAACATCCTGAATCTGATATTCTGCTTGAACTCATTACAGAAAGAGTGCCTGCTGGAGTTGATCAAGCAGCGTATATAAAAGCAGGTTTTTTAACTGATATTACTCAAAAAGAATGCTCAAGCCCTTATATCACTAGAAAAGATGCAGTGAAACTACTTGGTACTATGTTAGGTGGCTACAACATTAGCCCTTTAATAGAATGTTTGAAGATTGATGATTTAGCTGATGAAGCATCAGATGCATTAGCAAATACGTTGTTAATTTTCGATGCATTTAATGAAATTCTTGAGCTATCAAAATCAAACCCTCATGCTAAAAAAGTAATAGAAGAATGGGCAAATGGGAATTGGTTTACATCGAAACCTAAACTACGAAAAGAAATCAAATTAACTGTTTTTAAGGTGTCAGGAGAAATTAATACTGATGACTTGTCTCCAGCACAAGATGCTTGGTCAAGACCTGACATACCATTACATGCTTTAGCAATGTTCAAGATGCCTAGACAAGGTTTAGAGAAACCGCTCCAAACAATTGAGGACCTTAAAGCAAGAGGTAATCCTATAGTATTTGTTGGTGATGTTGTCGGAACCGGATCTTCTAGGAAATCTGCAACCAATTCTTTGCTGTGGCATATTGGTGATGACATACCGTTTATACCGAATAAAAAAGAAGGTGGGTTTGTTTTAGGAGGCAAAATAGCTCCAATATTCTTCAACACTCTTGAAGATGCAGGTGCTCTTGCAATTGAGTGCGATGTGTCAAAGCTTGAAATGGGTCAAGAGATTATTCTCATGCCTTACGAAAATCGTATTACTGATCTTGAAAAAAACAATTTAGTTAAATTTAAATTGAAGACGGATGTAATCATGGATGAGGTTCAAGCAAATGGAAGGATTCCTCTGATTATTGGTAGACAACTGACAGATAAAGCCAGAGAAACACTAAAATTAAAACCAACTAATATATTTATTAGACCTAATACAGATATATCTAATAAAAAAGGTTATACCTTGGCCCAAAAGATTGTAGGAAAGGCTTGCGGTGTTAAAGGAGTGAGGCCTGGAGATTATTGTGAGCCTAGAATGACAACCGTAGGATCACAAGACACCACTGGTCCAATGACTAGAGATGAACTAAAAGAGCTTGCATGCCTAGGATTTTCATCAGATCTAGTGATGCAATCGTTTTGTCATACAGCTGCATACCCAAAACCTGTAGATATTGAAACTCAACATAGTCTGCCAGACTTCTTTATGACACGTGGTGGAGTATCTCTAAAACCTGGTGATGGGATCATACACTCTTGGATGAATCGCATGCTCTTGCCTGATACTGTTGGAACTGGTGGTGACAGTCATACACGATTTCCTATTGGTATTAGTTTTCCTGCAGGGTCCGGTTTGGTTGCTTTCGCTGCAACTCTTGGTGTAATGCCTTTAGATATGCCTGAATCAGTGTTAGTTAGATTCAAGGGTGAAATGCAGCCTGGAATAACCTTAAGAGACCTAGTTAATGCTATTCCATATGCTGCAATCCAACAAGGTTATCTCACAGTTGCAAAAGAGGGTAAGAAAAATATCTTTTCTGGAAGATGTCTAGAGGTTGAAGGTTTGCCGAATCTAAAAGTAGAGCAAGCTTTTGAAATATCTGATGCATCTGCAGAAAGATCTGCATCAGGATGCACTATTAAACTGTCAAAAGAACCAATTATTGAATACCTGAATTCTAATATTATTATGCTCCGATGGATGATAGCTAATAATTACGGGGATCCAAAAACTCTTGAAAGAAGAGCTAGAGGTATGGAAGAGTGGATAAAGAACCCAGAGCTTCTTGAGGCAGATAGTGATGCAGAATACGCTGCTATCATTGAAATCAACCTAGATGATATAAAGGAGCCTCTATTAGCCTGCCCCAATGATCCGGATGATATAAAACCCTTATCTGCTGTTCAAGGAACTGATATAGACGAAGTATTTATTGGCTCATGCATGACCAATATTGGTCATTTTAGAGCTGCAGGACACTTATTAAAGAAATATAAAGAAATTCCAACACGATTATGGATTGTTCCACCCACTAAAATGGATCAAAAACAATTAATGCATGAAGGAATTTATAAAGCTTTTGAATCAGTAGGGGCTAGAACTGAGGTTCCAGGATGTTCATTATGTATGGGCAATCAAGCGCGTGTTGAACCAAATTCTACTGTAATATCAACGTCCACTAGAAACTTTCCTAACAGACTGGGTGATGGTGCAGATGTATTCCTAGCATCTGCAGAACTATCAGCAGTGTCTGCCGTTTTAGGTAGACTGCCAACTACACAAGAATACCTGGATGTTATGAAAGACATTGATCCATTCAGTAAAGATATTTATAAATATCTAAATTTCAATGAAATTGATGATTATGTAAACCAGGCTAGCTCAGCCAAGATTCCAACGATCAGTGTGGTTGATGTTTAATTTATAGCGTGTTCTCTTTTTTTCTTAATCTCGTCATTTCTAGAGGCTTCAAGATCATCTAAATAAGATTGATCTATTGGAGTAGGATACTGACCGGTGAAGATAGATATTTCAAATTGCTTGATATTTGGATTACCTTCATAAGTTGAAGCAAGCAAATCATCAAGCTCCTGATATATTAACCAATCAGCACCAATAGCATCAGCAATTTCTTTAGTGCTTTTATTCGATGCTATCAGCTCATTAGTAGCTGCCATATCTATGCCATATAAATTTTGGTATTTAACAGGTGGTGCAGCCGAAGCAAAATAAACTTTTTTTGCACCAGCTTGTTTGGCAATCTCAATTATCTTTCTGCTGGTTGTGCCCCTAACAATTGAATCATCAACCAGCAATACATTCTTATCTTTAAATTCTAGCTCTAATATATTTAATTTTCTCCTAACAGATTTCTTTCGTTCTTCTTGATATGGCATGATAAAAGTTCTGCCGATATATCGGTTTTTTACAAATCCTTCTCTGTAGGGTTTGCCTAATTCAGTTGCAAGTTGTAATGCGGCAGTTGTAGAGCTATCTGGTATGGGGATGACTACATCAATATCATGATCTGGTTGATTTCTAATAATATTTTCAGCTAACTTCTTACCCATTCTCATCCTTGATTTATAAACAGAGATTTCATCCAATGTAGAATCAGGTCTAGATAAGTAAACATACTCGAAGATGCATGGGGTTCTCTCAAAATTTTTTGAGCATTGTTGAGAAAATAATTCGCCCTTTTTATTTATATATATAGCTTCACCCGGCTCTACGTCTCTAAGAGTCTTAAAGCCTAAAGATGCAAATAACGCATTCTCAGAGGCAACAATATATTCGGTTCTATTCTTTCCTTCTCTTGCTCCTATTATTAGAGGCCTTATTCCTTTTGGATCTCTAAAAGCTAAAATTCCAAATCCTGTAATCAGTGCAACTACTGCATAGGCCCCATCACATCTAATATGGGTTTTAGTAACAGCATGAAATAAATTCTCAGGAGAGGGGACTATCGCTTTTTGTTTAGATAATTCATGTGCAAAAATATTTAATAAAACTTCTGAATCTGAATCAGTATTTAAATGCCTCATTTCAGCATGAAAAAGTTCCTTAGATAAGCCTTGGGAGTTTGTTAAATTTCCATTATGAGCAAGACTTATTCCATATGGGGAGTTTACATACATCGGTTGAGCAAACTCTTTACCCGCACCCCCTGCAGTGGGGTATCTAACATGACCTATACCAAAGGAGCCAATTAATCTTTCCATATGGCGTTGCTGGAAAACATCCCTAACATAACCTTTAGACTTTCTACTGTTAAGTCGACCATTGCTATCGCAAACAACCATGCCAGCTGCATCTTGACCTCTATGTTGAAGCATCAATAAAGATTCGTAAATATCTTCAGCGACGTTTGATTCCGATGAGATTCCCACTATCCCACACATTTAAAGCGCTTCTCCTCTTTGAGTGTATTGCTAAGCATAACCTAATTATTGATCTGTATCATGGTTTTACTAATATTCATTATGAAAGGGTTATATTGAATAATGACAGGATAAATTCGTGAATCTTGACCTAAAGCAGATGAGCCGAAGTCTTTTGGTAAAAATATAGATAAAATGCTCACTAGTAGCACTCCTCTGATCAGACCAAATATAATACCTAAAAATCTATTAAATACACTAAGTCCAGACAATTTGATAAGTTTATCAATCATATTCACTAAAAGCTTGCCTACAAAAAGCAAGGCAATAAATAAAATGATATAAGATAAGTGTTCAATAAAAACTGATTCTGAAAGCGCATTACTTAGTAAAGGTTGTATCCAGACAGTCAGAATATATGCAAAGATCCATGCAAGAATTGAAAATAATTCTTTAATAAAACCTCTAAAGATAGAAATTATGGCTGAAGCAACAATTACTCCAAACACAGCAATATCAAATAGGTTAAATATCAAGTCCATGACAAAATTTACTTAAACTATAATTAATTTCAATACTGAAGAGCTTATTTCTTTGCATTACTTTTATGATGCAATTTACTTATCAAATCACGAATAGTAGATCTTAGATTTGTGCGGTGTGTAATCATATCAATTGCTCCATGTTGCAATAAGAATTCTGATCTTTGGAAGTCATCAGGCAAGTCAACCCTAACAGTCTCTTCGATCACCCTTCTACCAGCAAACCCTACTTGTGCGCCAGGTTCAGCAATATTAATATCTCCTAACATTGCAATGCTTGCAGAGACACCACCAAATATTGGATCTATCATTACAGATATATAGGGTAAAGATGCTTCCTTTAATTTTTCCAAGGCTGACGCAGTCTTTGCCATCTGCATCAATGAAATCATGGACTCTTGCATCCTTGCACCACCACTTGTAGCAAAACAAACTAATGGTAATTTATGCTTTAAAGCAAGGTTCACTCCTCCAACAAATTTATCACCCACAATACTCCCCATCGACCCGCCCATAAAACGAAATTCAAATGCAGCTACAACTATATTTATAGAATCTAGTTTCCCTAAACCTACTAACAATGCTTCCTTTTCTCCTGTAGAAGCAATAGCCTCTTTAATTCTTTGGTCATAAGGTTTCACATCTTTGAACTTTAAAATATTCTTAGTAGTATGGTCTGAAGCAATTTCTTTGAAACTTTTAGGATCACAAAAGATTGAGATTCTTTTGCGAGCACCGATTCTGAGGTGATAATCACATTTTGGACAAACGAATAAAGATTTTTCTAATTCAGGTTGATAGAGAATAGCTTCGCAAGATGGGCAATTGTTCCATAGACCATCTGGTACTTTACTCTTGGTATTTGTTGTGTCGTTTTGATCCTTTCTAATAGAAGGTATAAGTTTAGTTAGCCAATTCATGGATTTATTGCTGTAACTAGATCAGATAAGTAATTATATATTCTTTTATAATTTTTGGTGCTTGATTCTTCATTTATCATTCTAACAAGTGCTGAGCCAACTACGATACCATCAGCTGCTTGGCTTATCTTATAGGCATCATTCTTGTCTTTAATACCAAAGCCTGCCATAACTGGAAGTTGTGTATAAGACTTAATGTTCTGAATATTATTTTGAATTTCTTTTAAGTCCAAATTATCTGACCCTGTGACACCTCTTAAAGTCACGTAATATAAAAAACCTGAGCTTTGATCACAAATGCGTTGGATCCGTTTCTTTTCTGTTGTTGGAGATATTAAAGAAATAGAGGTGGTGCTATTACTTTTAAAGCCTAGATCAGTTAGAGAAAACTCTCCAGGAGCATCGACTATGAGTACGCCATCAACTCCTATCTTATGGTAATCTTCAAAATAAGACTCATTCATTAAAAATGTATTCAAGTAGCCCATAAGAATAATGGGTGTGAGCTGATCTTCATGCCTAAACAACTTGATCGTTCTGATGATTGAATCAAAAGTAACCTTGCGTGATAAGGCTCGATGATGAGCAGATTGAATGATAGGTCCTTCGGCTATTGGATCTGAAAAAGGGATACCAATTTCTATAATATCAACGCCTGCACTAACAAAACCATGCAAAAGCTCAAGGGATTCTTCAATTGAAGGATCGCCAGCTACTAAATAGGCAACTAAGGATTTTCTGTTGATCGATAGATTTTTTTTAAAAATTGAAGATAGTCTATTCAAGGTGGATGCCTTCGAGTGCTGCTACTGATGAAATATCCTTATCTCCTCTTCCAGATACATTTAAAACTATGTTCTGATCTTTACTTAACCCTTTCACTAACTTCTTAAGTGCTGCAAAAGCATGTGCCGTTTCAAGAGCTGGGATAATGCCCTCTAACCTACTTAATTGATGGAATGCATCTAAAGCATCCTTATCTTTGACGGCTATATATTCTGCTTTATTATTATCCTTGAGATATGAATGTTCAGGACCAACTCCAGGATAGTCCAATCCAGCGCTGATAGAAGAAGTTGCTGAAACTTGGCCATCTTTATTTTGAATTAAATAACTTTTGGCGCCATGTAAAACACCTGCTTCACCAGCATTTAGAGTTGCTGCATGCTTACCTGAGTTGATGCCCTGACCAGCAGCCTCCACTCCAACCAATCGAGTATTTTTATTATCAATGAATGGATAAAAAATACCTATTGCATTAGATCCGCCACCAACACAAGCAACAATCATATCTGGGTCTTTACCAAATGACTCTTTTGATTGAAGTTTTAATTCTCTCCCTACTACAGCATTGAAATCTCGAACAATCATTGGATATGGATGAGGGCCTGTGACGCTGCCAATAATATAGTAAGTATCATCTACATTTGTAACCCAATCTCGTATTGCTTCATTTAATGCGTCTTTTAGTGTTGCAGTTCCTGAATTAACAGCATGGACATCAGCACCTAACAGTTTAATTCTGTAGACATTCAGTGACTGCCTTTTAATATCTTCAGAACCCATATAAATATGACATTCCAAACCCAGTCTTGCTGCAACTGTTGCAGTTGCAACACCGTGTTGGCCTGCCCCAGTCTCAGCAATAATTCTTTTTTTACCCATCTTCTTTGCTAGAAGAATTTGGCCAATTGTATTATTGATCTTATGGGCACCTGTATGATTTAAATCTTCTCTTTTTAACCATATTCTTGGTCCTTGATAGAATTCTGTAAGCCTACTAGCAAAATAAAGAGGAGAAGGTCTACCAACGTACCTTGAAAGGTCTTGATCTATCTGATCTTGAAAAGATTTAATTTTTTTAATCTTATTATAGGTTCGTTCTAGCTCTTCTAGTGCAGACATTAAAGTCTCTGGGACAAACTTACCACCATATAGTCCAAAAAAACCATCTATATTTGGTAAATTGTCATGCTTAGAGTTCTTCATGTGCTAATTTAATTTTAAAAATTTCTTTTACTCTTTTTATATCTTTTGTACCAGAACTATTTTCTACTCCAGAATTAATATCGATGCACCAAGGAGTAAGCATTAATGCATTATTCAAATTAGTGCCATTTATACCGCCTGCCAAGATAAAATTATCTGACAGCTTTAAACCCTTTAAAACACTCCAATCAAATGATTTACCAGTTCCACCGTAATGATTATCTTTATAAGTTTCAAGTAATATTGCATCGGCTTTGAAACTATCCTTCATTCTTAAAGAATTGCTATCCTTTATGCGAATAGTTTTCCAGAAATCCTGATTGAACTGATTACAGAATTCTGGGCTCTCATCTCCATGAAATTGTAAAATAGCATTGGGCAAGATCTGTATAGCATCTAAAATACTGCTTTTACTCTCATTGACAAAAACTATCACTGGAGTCGTATGCTTAAATTGTCTTTTTGATACTTCTACTAAGAAATTTAAATCTATTGACCTAGGGCTTTCTTTATAAGTTATGAATCCAACAAAATCTGGCTTAAGTGTTAGTAATTCATCTAGGATATCTAAATCATTAATCCCACAAAATTTAATTTTTGACTTATGCTTAATCATAATTGAAGTGATTGATTAAGCTCAAAATAGGGACTTTAAAACGATCTATTTCTTTATATCTCGCACCTAAAAGATAAAGACCGTGAGGTGAAGCAGTTTTGCCAGCATTTGATCTAATTTTAGAATCTAAGACTTGCGTTATAGAGCTGAGGTGTTTGCTCGATGCAGTGCATATATCAATTAGTGTTCCTACAATAATTCTTATCATATTATGTAAAAAAGCATTTGCTGTTATTTCTAAAATATGGATTTTATTAATAGTATATAAATTTGCTTCGGTAATTTCTTTAATTGAGTTTTTGGCACTGCACCTACTACTTCTAAATGCTGAGAAGTCATGTTTGCCCATAATAGATTTAAGTTCTTTCTCTAAAAGCTCCCTGTTAATTTTATCTCTTACATAACAAATATTCTTATTCATTAGAGCTGGTCTTTTGCTGGAGTTATAGATGATGTATGCATAGGTTCTATCTAATGCTGAAAATCTTGCATGGAAATCTTCTGGGGCTTGTTGGCATCTCTTAATTGATATGTCATTTGGTAATTTTGAATTTAATGCTAAAGCCCAATCAATATCTTCAGGATATGATGCAACATTAAAATCTATAACTTGTCCCAATGCATGGACACCAGTGTCAGTTCTTCCTGCGCAACTGACTCGACTATTTAATTCAGCGAAGCTTGCAATGGCCTGCTCAACCTCATGCTGAATGCTTCTTGCATTATCTTGAAATTGGAAACCAGAGTAATTGGAACCATCGTATTCACAAAGAGCTACAAATTTAGTCAAAGTATTAATTTTTCTTTTAAAGTATTTGCATCTTCAATCAGTCTTGAATCAGATGAGTTCTGAATTAAATCATCTAAGATTTTTGCTGCATCTTCAAAAGCATCCATTTCAATATAAGTTCTAGCTAAATCAAGTAGCTGAAGCTCTTTATCATTTTCTATGCATAAATCCTCATCAAAGATAGATATTTCATGTGGTTCTTCCCCTGCTTGAATCTCAGTATTGCCTTTTGACAAAGTATTTGATTTTCTATTTATAAGGAACACGGCAACTAGAAAACCTATTACTAAAGATATAAAAGCTATTAAAGTAATTGCTCTATACGATAGACTGCTGTCTTCTTGATTGGTTGATCTAGCACTTTGTAGTGCTGAAGGTTCAAAATTAATAATCCTAGTATTTTTTTTAATTAACGCTTCTGGTGATTCATCTTGCATCAGAGTTAATGCTTGAGTGCTACCAATTTCATCTGAACTATCTAGCCCATCTTCAGGTATTCTCTCAGATTGAATAAGGTTCTCATCCCTTTCATCAATCTCAGGCACAGTTAACACTAATCGTGAAGATTCATTTATATTATTGCTAGCTGGATCCATTAAATTTATAGAATCTTTTGCGTTCATTGGATCAATTGAATTAATAACTTCTTCTGGTGGAATAATTAAATCCGTATCAGATCTTACTTTGTGGATATTACCATCGATAAAAGCATTTGGATTTGAAATAAATAATGACCACATAATTTGATAAATGTTAGCATCGTAATCATTGGTTAGATTTCTAGAAACAGACCAAATAGTGTCTACATCTTCTGCTTCAACTAGCATATTTGGTGGCTCTTCTAATACCTGGGTTCCTTCAAAGACAGGAGTCTCATCAACTGCCTCTTCAAGAATGAAATTTTCTTCAGTATTAGTATTGATTTTCTCTTCAAATATTCTTGGTTCACCAACTATTTTCTTGGCGGGTAATTTAAAGCCTGGGTTGGCTCTTCTTTGAGCAATAACCCTTCTCGCGTCTGAAGGTAGAAAAATAAAAATATCTTTTTTTGTATCATTTTTAATTTGTAATCTAAAAGATAAATAGTCATCAAGAAAAGTGTTATCTAGTGCAATGGTGAGTCTCTGGAATTTATCCAAGGTTTCTAATAAAGTATATTTAATTCCATCTTGATTAAATGGATTATTAGATTTATATGCATAAAAAGATATTTCTTCTTCTAGAAACTCTTGGTCACCTGAGAAATTAATCTTAACTAAAGTTTCATTATTAGCATTTTGTAAAATTTCTGGGGCAGAAAACTTAATGTCACTCAATAGTGATAAGCTTAAAAAAATAATTAAAGAAAAGGCTAAAATTTTCATTAAGTATTAGACCTTATTTAATGCATAAAGTTTTTCAGCTATTTGGATTGCATTTAAAGCAGCGCCCTTCCCAAATACATTATCTGCAACAATCCATAATGCAATCAATCCAGTACCATCGATTGATTGGGTTGATCTAATTCTTCCGATGAAAACATCCTCGGTATCATCAGTGTATTCCAAAGGCGTTGGATATTCATGATGATTAAAAACTTTAATTCCTTCAAAATCATTAAAAGATTGTAATAATTTATCTTTTGATATGTATTGTTTTGTTTTAATGAACACTGCTTCAGAATGCCCATTAAAAACGGGAACTCTAACGCAGGTTGCAGTGACATCTATATTGGGATCTAGAATTTTTTTTGTTTCCCAAACTAATTTCATCTCTTCTTTTGTAAAATCATTATCCAAAAAATTATCGCAATGAGGTATCACATTGAAGGCAATGGGTTTTGGGTAAACAGATGCATTGGTTTCTATTTCTTTAAGATAAGTTTGGTTATGTAGCTCTTCTACTGCTGCCTTACCAGTGCCAGATACTGCTTGATATGTGGCTATATTAATACTTAAAATCGTATCAATATCATGAATCGGTTTAAGCGCCATTAGCAATTGAGCTGTAGAACAATTCGGGCTTGAAATAATTGAGGCTTTATCTAAGCTTTCTAGTAAATCTCCATTGATCTCAGGAATGATAAGCGGCACATCATCCTCATATCTATAAAAAGAAGAAAGATCAATCACATAGGTTTCTTGATTTGCTATTGTTTCACAATGCTTTTTTGCAACATCAGAGCCTGCACTAAAAAAAGCTATATCAATATTATTAAAATTTACTTCATCTATAGCTTGAATTTTGATATGACTGCCGCCCACATCTAATTCATCACCAACCGTCGTATTTCCAAGAAGATATAGATCCTTAAGCGGGAAATTTCTTTTTAATAATAGGCTTGATATTTTTCTTCCTACCATGCCTGATGCTCCTATAATAGCAATATTGATATTTCTTTTACTCATTTTAAAATTTCAATTATTTCTCTTGAGACTTCGCTAGTCTTTAGAAAAGTCTGGCCAGCTGCAATGTCTTTTGTTCGCATCCCAGAAGAAATAAACTGCTTAACTCCTTTATCAACCTCATCAGCAATTTTATCTTGATCCAAGGAGTACCTTAGAGCCATTCCAACTGATAGGATCATAGCCAAGGGATTGGCTGTGTCGTGTCCAGCGATGTCAGGAGCGCTCCCATGACATGGTTCATACATTCCTATTTTGTGATCATTAAGAGATGCTGATGGCAACATTCCTATAGACCCTGTTAAAGTTGCTGCTATATCAGATAATATATCTCCAAAAAGATTGGAGGCAAGTATTACATCAAACTGGTTAGGATCTAATACAAGCTGCATAGCAGCATTGTCCGCTAACATATGAGCTAAGTCTTGTTCTTTATAGTTGGCTTGATGTACTTCCTCAACTACTTCTCTCCAAAACTTTGATACCTCTAGTACATTTGCCTTATCAACTGAACAAACTTGATTTCTTCTTTTAGATGCTGATTGGAATGCAACTTTGGCTATTCTAGATACTTGATCACGATCATAATACATTGTATTAAATGCATAATGAGGCTGCGACTCCTTCTTTATACCTCTTGGTTGCCCGAAATAAAGGCCGCTGGTCAATTCTCTAACGATCAAAATATCTAAATCTTTAATAATTTCCGGTCTTAGGCTTGAAGCGTCTATTAGATCATTAAAAAGAAAAGCTGGTCTAAGATTTGCAAATAAATCTAGTTCTTTTCTAAGAGCTAACAGAGCATGTTCTGGTCGATGATCCCAATCTAAGGAGTCCCATTTTTCTCCTCCAACTGCCCCAAAAAGAATAGCATTTGAATTCTTTGCTTGCATTAAAGTTTCTTCAGTTAGGGGGCTCCCATAAAGATCGTATGATGCTCCTCCAATCTCTGTAGATACTATATTAATAGCTAAGTTATGTTTGGAGATTAAGAATGCTAGTACTTCAAGTGCAGAGTCCATCACCTCTGGACCAATCCCATCACCAGGTAAAGCTAAAACTTTCATCATTAATCAAACTAACCAAGGTGTCTTAGACAGCCTTTGTTCCTCAAAAGATTTTATTTCGTCAGAATATTGTAATGTAATATCAATATCGTCTTTACCGCTTATAATGCGCTCCACTAAATTCTTCTCAATTTTAAAATTGACTGTTGTAGCATTTAAATTAATGCACATTTTCTTTAAATCAATTGTAAGGTCTGGATCGGCTGGAAGTTCATTATGAATATGCTCTATTTCACTTCTTTTTAATGCAATAGGAAGAATCCCATTTTTAAAACAATTGTTATGAAAAATATCTCCAAAGGATTCTGCTATAACTGCCTGAATACCAAAATCACGTAAAGCCCAAACGGCATGCTCTCTACTTGAGCCGCACCCAAAGTTCTTGCCGGATAAAAGTATCGTGGCTTCATCATATGGTGATTGATTAAGTATAAATTCGTCATTTAATCTTCTTTCTTTGATAGGGGTATTTAAATTCCCTTCATCAAGGTATCTCCACCCATCAAATAAGTAATCACCAAATCCAAATTTTTTTATAGATTTTAGATACTCGGTCGGAATGATTTGGTCTGTATCTATATTATCTTCAAGCAATGAAGCAACAATACCAGAAATATTTATTTTCTTATTCATATTGATGTGGGTACATGACCATTGATTGCGATTTCAGCTGCTAATGCTGGACTGACTAAATGAGTTCTTCCTAAACGACCTTGCCTACCTTCAAAATTTCTATTTGAAGTTGAAGCGCATCTTTCTTTTGGTCCTAGTTGATCCGAGTTCATGCCTAGGCACATTGAGCAACCAGGATCTCTCCAGCTAAAACCAGCATTTAGAAATACTTTATCTAAACCTTCTTTTTCTGCACTAGCTTTAACAGATCCTGAACCTGGCACTACTAATGCTTCTTTAATATTATCAGCAACTTTATTACCTTCAATGATTTCAGCAGCTAGTCTCAAATCTTCAATTCTTGAATTAGTGCATGAGCCAATAAACACTTTATCAAAACTAAGATTGCTTAAAGGGTCGCCAGGTGTGAGGCCCATATAATCAATAGCTTTTGAATATGATTTTTGTTTAGGGTTGTTTTGATCAATCATTGGGACTGATGAATCATAGTCCATTGTCATTTCTGGTGATGTTCCCCATGAAATCTGGGGTTTTATAGTGGAAATATCAATATCTATTACCTTATCAAATTTTGCATCTGAATCGCTTTTTAAAGTTTTCCAATATTCGATAGCTTTATTAATGTATTCACTATTAATTTTCATATGCTCCAATAGATAACTCTCAGTGACTTGATCAAAAGCAATTAATCCAACCTTTGACCCAGCTTCAATAGACATATTGCATATAGTCATCCTAGCTTCCATGGATAGCGAATGAACATAATCCCCAGCAAACTCAATAGCATGGCCATTTCCCCCATCAGTGCCAATGGTTCTAATAATAAATAAAATTACATCTTTAGAGCTAACAAATTTACTTGGGGTTCCGGTTAAATTGATTCTAAAATTCTTAAGCTTATTTGTTTTTAAACATTGTGTTGCTAGAACATGTTCTACCTCTGATGTTCCAATACCCATAGCCAAGGAAGCAAAAGCGCCATGCGTAGATGTATGAGAGTCACCACAAACTATAGACATACCAGGCAAAGTTAAACCATTTTCTGGACCGACAACATGAACAATCCCTTGTAAGGGGGAATTAAGATCAAATTGATTAATATTGAATTTCTTACAATTCTCATCCAATTCAAGAATTTGGATCTTGGAAATCTCATCTTGAATTAAATCAATATTAAAATTATTCCCTCTATCTGTTGGTACATTATGATCTGGTGTTGCGATATTGGTTGATAAACGCCAGGGTTTTAATCCTTTATTTGTTATGCCTTCAAAAGCCTGAGGAGATGTAACTTCATGAAGAAAATGCCGGTCAATATATATCAGGGATTCACCATCAGGTAACTTTCTGACCTCATGCTCATCCCAGAGCTTATCGTACAGTGTAACAGGCATTATTTTCTAAATGGTAAAGTTTGATCTACATTAAAACATTGAGCTTGATTTCTTAAAAAATGATCTAGAATACAAATTGCTGCCATTGCTTCTGCAATAGGTACAGCTCTTATTCCAACACATGGGTCATGCCTTCCTGTGATCTCCAACTCTAACTCATTACCATCTCTATCAACAGATTTTGATTTGCTTTTAATGCTTGAAGTAGGTTTTACAATAAAATTAAGCTCAATATCCTGACCAGATGATATGCCTCCCAGAATACCTCCAGATTGATTACTTAGATAACCATTAGAATCCATTTCATCTCTAACCAAAGAACCCCTTTGATCTAGTAGATTTTGGGATTGTCCAAATGAGATAGACTTAACTGCATTGATACTCATGATAGCTTTTGATAGATCTGCATCTAACTTATCAAAAACAGGTTCGCCAAGCCCAACATTGCAACCTGATATCCTTAAACCAAGCTCTGCACCTGCCGAATCACCAGATTTAACTAATTCAGAAAATAATGTATCTATTGCCTTAATCTTATTAGGATCACAAAAGTTATATTTGTTGTTCTGACTAATATCAACTTTATCAGCCCGAATAGTTTCAATTTGTTGGACCCAAGAATGAATCTTGATGTTTTCTTGTAATAGAATCTTTTTAGCTATCGAACCAGCAGCTACTCTCATGCATGTTTCTCTAGCGCTAGACCTGCCTCCTCCTCTATAATCTCGAATACCATACTTCCCTTGATAAGTAATATCAGCATGATTTGGTCTGAATACATCCTTGAGTTTAGAATAATCTTTAGATTTTTGATCTTCGTTATAGATTAAAAGTCCAATCGGAGTCCCAGTAGTTTTGCCTTCAAAAACACCTGACAGTATTTGAATTAAATCTTTTTCATCTCTCTGTGTTGTTACATCAGACTGGCCTGGTCGCCTTCTATTTAATTCTTTTTGTATATCTTGCTCAGTAATATCAATTCCTGGCGGACAACCATCTACTACACAACCCATAGCACGGCCATGACTCTCTCCAAAAGTCGTAACTTTAAATATTTTTCCATAACTATTTCCTGACATGGGCGCAATTATAGACGAAAATAAAGTTCAGCCCTATTTTCAGATATTAATTAATATAAAAAAATCATTGCTATTTGGTTTTATATTACGATTCAAAACAATTTTTTAAAGATACAATAAGATATCAAAATATTAATCATGAAAATGAAAAAAAGATTTGCATGTATATCAACGATAATATTTGTCTTAGTTTCTTGTGTGTCCGTGAATGATGATCAAGAAATAATACAGCATAAGTATCAGGTCCAAATTAATAGAGATTTTTGGGGCATACCTCATATAAGGGGTGTCAGTAATGCTGATGTTGCTTATGGTATAGGTTGGGTGCATGCTGAAGATGCTTATGATGATCTAACTGAATTAATACCCCTCTATAGAGGCAATAATGCAGAATTCAATGGTTTTGATGGGGTTGCATCTGACTACCTAGTAAGGCTACTAAAAGTTCATGAAAAAGTTAAAAGCATTGCTTTGTCAGAACTAGATCCTGAAATCCTCAATATGGCCAAGGCATATGTTCAAGGAGTCAATGATTTTTCAAGAAAACATCCTGAAAAAATTAATACAGAATTGCATCCTTTTACAGTAAAGGATGTAATTGCTGGATCATACATTCAGCATATGATTTTTGCGGGCTTAAATAGAGAAATAGCTAGTCTGAATAAACGAAATAACTCTGAAATACCTACTGGATCAAATGCTATTGCTATCAATGGAAATAAAACTAAAGGTAATAGCTCTTATTTACTTATAAACTCTCATCAGCCTCTTGCTGGGCCTGTAGGTTGGTATGAGCTGAATGTTAAAAGCAAGGAAGGTTGGCAAGCTCATGGGGGGAACTTTCCTGGATCATTCCTCATTAATATTGGTTTTAACAAGGATATTGGTTGGGGTGTAACCGTGAATAGGCCTGATCTCATCGATATATTTAAATTAAATATAAATCCTGATAATAAAAATGAATATCTAATTGATGGTAAATGGAAGGGTTTTGAGAAAGAGACAGATTATTTAAAAATCAAGTTGCTTGGGATTTTTAAAATTAAATTAAAAAGAGATTTCTTATACTCAGATTTTGGTCCTGTAATTGATGTCAATGATAATCAGTATGCTATCAGGGTTTCGACTGCATTCTCTTTTAAAGAAATACAAGGTTGGTTTCAACTGAATCAAGCCCAATCAGTAGATGAGTTTGAAACCATATTAGAACAAAGGTTAATTCCGAGTTTTAACTTTGTAGTGATGGATAAGAATCAGAACATTGGATATTTTTATAATGGAATAATACCAATGAGAAGAGATGCGGTAGGAGCAAGAAACATTATTGTATCTGATGATTCTGATTATATTTTTGATCATAGTATCTTAGTAAATAATCTTCCAGCTTTTATTAACCCCTCCAATGGTTGGCTCCAAAGCACCAATCAAGACCCCTATCATGTATCTCATAACTACTCAATCAATGCGCAAGAAAGTGATCTGACTATAGATTATGAGAGCAGGTTAACTAATAGATCATTTAGGGCCAATGAAATACTATCTGAGAATAAAGAAATGGGTCTTGATGATTTTATAGCATTAAAATTTGATAATGCATATTCTATTAATTCACGTCAATATAAATACCTAAAAGAGGTGGCTTCTTCTTCTAATTTAATTAATGGTTATTTAAAAAAATGGGATCTTAAAACGGACTTTGAGAATGAATATGCTGGAATTAACTCATGTATTATGGCGCAAGAATGGTCTGCTGAATTTAATAATGATTCTGTTCCCTCTCCAAACAAAACTATTAAAATCTGTTTAGATTTATTTAAGCAATTAAACAAAGGTCTGACGGTTCCTTGGAAAGAGATTACTACAATATCAAGGGCTAATAGAAGTTTTCCAATCCAAGGCTCGGTTGATACCTTAAGAGCTGTTTATGGATTACCGAACAAGCTAACCAATACTATAGATATGAATGGTGGGGATGGTCTATTTTTTATTCTTGGAGATGAAAATGGGGAAAGATTTCAATATGGAATGCATAATTTTGGATCATCAAGAAATTCAAGCTCCATTCATTTTGATGATCAAACATTCTTATTTAGTCAAGAAGCACTAAGATTTGTGCCTTTAGAACTATAAATACCTAAAAAGGATTTTTCTCCAAATAAAACAGATCTTGAAAATCTAAAACACTCATTTTAGATAAAGTATCAAGATCCAAGCATTGCTTAAGAATATTCTCAGCTCTTTGAGGATCAAAAACTTTTTGTAGATTATTATTAAATTTTTCTTCTAACAGAGGAATTCCTTCTTCCCTTCTAAGTTTATGGCCAATAGGATATTCAACCTCTATAGCATCAGAAGAAGAACCATCATTAAAGAAAACTTGTACTTTATTTGCAATAGATCGTTTATCTGCCTCCATATATTCTTGTGTATATCTTTTATCTTCTTTAATAACCATCAAGCCTCTTAGGCTGTCTATTAATGGATTAATTGCGGTCTCATCCTCATAATGCTCAGCAGTCAATTCTCCATAAATAAGACCTATTGCGATCATGTATTGCAAACAATGATCTCTATCTGCAGGATTGTTTAAATCTCCAACTTTCGAAATAATCCTAATCGCTGACTCATGAGTTGTAACCTCTATCTTCTTAATTTGATCTAATTTATCTTTAATAATTGGGTGAAGAGTAATGGCTGCCTCTACTGCAGTCTGTGCATGGAATTCAGCTGGGAAACTTATCTTAAATAAAACATTCTCCATGACATAAGAGCCAAAAGATTGAGGAAGAGAAATACTATTGCCTTCAAATAAAACATCTTCAAAACCCCATTTTGGAGCTGATAATGCACTTGGATAGCCCATCTCTCCAGATAAAGTAATGAGAGCTAATCTAACGGCTCTACTGGTTGCATCTCCAGCTGCCCAACTTTTTCTAGATCCAGCATTAGGAGCATGCCGATAAGTTCTTAAGCTTTGGCCATCCAACCAAGCTTGAGAAATTGCATCCAAGATTTGATCAAAACTTCCTCCAAGGAGTTTTGTAGAAACTGCTGTAGATGCTACTTTGACTAGAACAACATGATCTAAACCAACTCTATTAAAGCTATTCTTTAATGCCAGAATCCCTTGAATTTCATGAGCCATAATCATGCTATCCAATAACGTTTTAACTGTAAGTGGTTCTTTGCCAGAGTTCATATTAAGTCGTGATACATAATCAGAAACAGCTAAAATAGCACCCAAATTATCAGATGGGTGCCCCCACTCTGAAGCCAACCAAGTATCATTATAATCAAGCCATCGAATCATGCAGCCTATATCAAATGCCCCTTTTACCGGGTCAAGTCTAAAATTTGTACCTGGAATTCCAACCCCATTAGGGACTTTGGTTCCCTTAACAATTGGTCCAAGCATTTTAGTACAAGCCGGGAAGGTCAGTGCAAGCAAACCGCAACCGATAGTATCTATTAAACAGTTTTTAGCAGTTTCCAAAGCAAGTGATGATTCAATTTTGTAAGAGGTAACATATTCTGCTATCTCTGTTAAGATCGAATCTGGTCCAGAACGGACGTTAATATCGACATTATCGGACATTATGTTCTATCTTTAAGATCTATCCAGTCTGAAGATTCAGGTCCCGTATATTCTGCGCTTGGTCTTATAATTCTGTTGTTAGCTCTTTGCTCCATACAATGTGCTGTCCATCCTGTGACCCTAGACATTACAAAGATTGGTGTAAACAACTTTGTGGGTACTCCCATATAGAAATATGCAGATGCATGAAAAAAATCAGCATTGGGAAAGAGTTTTTTCTCATCCCACATTACCTTTTCTATCTCTTCGGAAACCTGATACAAAGTATCATTGCCGTATTCTTCTGATAGTGTTTTTGAGTACTCTTTAATGATTGCATTTCTTGGATCTCTCTCAGAATAGATGGCATGACCGAATCCCATAATTTTTTCTTTTTTTGCTAACATGCTTAAAATATTTTCTTTTGCTTCTCCACGGGTGTTCCAAACTTCGATCATTTCCATTGCTGCCTCATTCGCACCTCCATGAAGTGGGCCTCTAAGGGAGCCAATCGCAGCAACTACACAAGAATGAATATCTGACATTGTGGAGGCGCATACTCGTGCAGTAAAAGTTGAAGCATTAAATTCATGTTCTGCATATAAGATTAAAGAAGCATCCATGACTCTTCGATGTAATTCTGATGGGCTCCTACCATGGAGAATATGCAAGAAATGCCCTGCCATAGTGTCCTCATCATTTATAAGCGAAATATCATCCCCATCATGTGAGAATCGATACCAATAGGTAACAATCGACGGCATAGTTGCCACCATTCTATTAATTGAATCCAATTGATTATCGAAACTTCCTTCTGGCTCTAAATTTCCCAACATAGAGCATCCGGTCCTCATCACATCCATTGGGTGAGTTGAGGCAGGAATCTTTTTTAGAACATCTTTAAGCTCCTGAGGTAAATCTCTCTTCTCTTTTAATAGATTCTTGTATTCATTTAATTCATCTGTATTGGGTAATTTCCCATACAATAATAGGTAAGCTACTTCTTCAAAAGTTCCTTTCTCTGCAAGGATTTCAATCTTATGGCCTCTGTATGCTAACCCTTCTTCTTGACCAACAGTGCATAAAGAAGTTTCTCCAGCAACCTGACCTCTTAAGCCTGCTCCCTCTAATTTCTTAACCATTCACTACTCCTTTGAGAATAATTTATCTAGCTTCTCTTCAAACTTATGATAGTTTAAATAACCATATAACTCATCTCTTGTTTGCATTTCATTAATTAAACTTTTTTGAGTGCCTTTTTTTGCTATTTCTAAATATACTTTTTCTGCTGCTTTATTCATTGCTCTAAAGGCTGAAAGAGGGAAAAGCATCATATCAACCCCTGCATCACTAAGTTCATTTGCTGTGAATAGAGGAGTTTTACCAAATTCAGTAATATTAGCAAGCATAGGTACTTTAATATTCTTTTTAAGTTCTGAATAATCCTCTATCGAAGAAACTGCCTCTAAAAATATACCATCTGCTCCATTTTCTACATAAGAACATGCTCTAGAGATAGCACCAGATATGCCTTCAGAAGCATAAGCATCAGTCCTAGCCATAATAAAAAAATTTTTATTTGATCTTCCATCAACAGCTGATTTAATTCTGTCATTCATTTCATCAACTTTAACGAGGCTCTTATTAGGTCTATGGCCACACCTCTTTTGTGATATTTGATCTTCTATATGAACAGCAGCAACTCCAATTGATTCCATCTCTTTTATAGTTCTTGCAATACTAAATGACTCTCCCCAACCTGTATCAATATCAACTAGCAATGGCAAAGAAGATGCATGGGTAATACGCTTAGCATCTGCTAGAACATCATTCATTGTAGTAATAGCTAAATCAGGTAACCCATATGATGCATTTGCTACACCACCACCAGATAAATAGAGGCACTTATGATCAGCTGACTCTGCTAATTTAGCAGCATAAGCATTAATTGCACCAACAATAAGTAAAGGAGAATTCTCCTTTAATGATTTCCTAAACTTTGCTCCTTGATCAATCATTTGGTGGCTTATTGTACTGAATTATAAAATTTAATTCCTCTTATTATTCTTGGTTTATTATTTTCTTCCCTCCATCGGTTGGTATCTCTCAAGCTATAAACACAGCCGCAATACTCTTGTTGGTAAAATTTCTCTTTTTTTGAAATTTCGATCATTCTAGAAGACCCACCTTTCTTTCTCCAGTTAAAATCCCAATAATCTAAATTATCATATCGTTTAGCTGCCCTATGACCAGCAGCATTAATTTGATTCATATCTTTCCATCTAGAAATCCCTAAAGTTGTTGCGTATAAATTAAAATCATTTTCTTTAGCATAAAGTGCCGATCTTTCAAATCTCATATCAAAACATTTGGTGCACCTTAAACCTCTCTCAGGCTCATCTTCAAGACCTTTCACTCTATCAAACCAATTATCCTTGTCATAATCAGCATCTATGAAATTTAAACCTAATTTCTTACAAAATCTCTTATTTTCATTTTTTCTAATCTCATATTCATCTATTGGATGGATATTTGGATTATAAAAATATACTGTTGTATTTATTTTAGATGCTACAAGAGACTCCATAATTTCTCCTGCACAAGGCGCACAGCAACTATGCAATAGAAGAGCTTTTTCATTTTTTGGAGCTTTTAAAATTGGTCTCTGGTAACTGTCTAAAGATAGTCTATTTTCTTTATTCATATTAGGCCCTTAAAAGCCTCTAACAGATCTGAGTAATTATCATAGCTTTGATAAGATGAGAATTCTGAGCTTATTTTTCTTGGGGCATTAATAAAAAAACCCTGTCTGGCCACTTCAAACATTTGTATATCATTATATGAGTCTCCAGCAGCAATACAATCATAACCAATTTCTTGAAAAGCTAGTATTGCTTGTTTTTTTGCTTTCTGATGTCTTAATTTATAACCATCAATACTTCCATCTGAGTTGATGATAAGTTGATGACATAATAGTAGGGGGTAGCCAAGTTTCTCCATTAAAGACTCTGCAAATTCATGAAAAGTGTCTGATAAAATAACAACCTGATAATCTTTTCTTATCTCATTTAAAAAATCTACCGCTCCATCAAGGGGCTGCATTTTGTGAATTGAACCTTGAATATCACTTATTTTTAGATTTAATTCCTTCATTAGTGCAAGTCTGAAATCCATTAATTCTGAATAATTAGGAATGTCTCTAGTGGTTTTATTGAATTCATCAATACCTGTATCTGATGCTACTTGTTCCCAAATCTCTGGAGTAAGAGTTCCTTCCATATCAAAACAAGCTATTTTCATTTTGATTTATTTTTTACCCCATATAAAACATGACCTGAAGCAACTTTTCCAGAAGCATGTTTAATGTTCTTGATTTGGTCATCAAAAAAAATATCGGCATTAAAATCAGATAAAAAATCTACTTTTTTCATGCCGCCTAAAAATAATGATTCATCTATTCTAACCCCCCAATCTCTAAGAGTTTTTATCACTCTCTTATGCGATGGTGCAGATCGGGCAGTTACTAAAGCTGTCCTAATAGGGCATAAATCTAAATCTAATTCCTGTTGTAATTTATTCAATTCAACTAAAAAGGGTTTGAAAGGTCCTGCCTGTAAGACTTTTTTAGTTGATTTCTCATTATCTAAAAATGCTTTTAGCCCTTTCTCAGAAAAAACTCTTTCTGCTTCATCAGAAAAAATTACGGAATCTCCATCAAATGCAATGCGTAGAGTTTTGTCTTCTTTATCAATTTCGGTTGCTACTGAAGAAACTATTCTTGCCGCAGGAACATCATTTTTAATAGCTTGCAGAACATCATCTTTACTTCCAGATAAAAATAAGCTCACATCAAATGATTTTACATATTTATATGGGCTTTCGCCGCCACTAAAAACTGCTCGAGAGATATTCAGCCCATATTCTTCAATAGAATTAAAAATTCTCAATCCAGTATCAGCTGTATTTCTGGATAATAAAATTACTTCTATGCGATTCCCATCTTCGTAGAAAGAATTTAGATTAAGTATCTTCTTAACAAGATTGAAAGCTTCTCCGGGCTCCAAAACTTTATTTTCGTTATCTATTTGATGATCTTTATAGGCTTGAATACCTTCATGCTTAAAGATTTCATGGCTTGCATTTAAATTAAATAATGCCCTAGATGATATACCTATAACAAGTTTAGATTTAGTTTGTTGCATATTTCCAAAAAAATTCTTATACTGTAAAAATATACAGTATATATTAAGACTATGAAAGAATTAACTAATCAACAGTCAAAGGTGCTTTATTGTATCGAAGAAAAACTCAATCAAACAGGTTTTCCTCCCACTAGATTAGAGATTTGTAAGAAACTTGGCTTTAAATCACCTAATTCTGCCGAAACTCATCTTAGAGCGCTTGAAAAAAAGGGTTATATATCCATCCAAGGAGGTTCTTCAAGAGGTATTAGCATTATAAGAAGCAAGAATCAAAATAATCCTATAAAAAATTATTATGAAAATAATCTAATCCCGGTTGTTGGTCTTGTTGCAGCAGGATCCCCTACCCTAGCTGATGAAAATATAGAAAAGAGAATAGGTGTTGATACAAAATTTTTTAATAAGCCTGTAGATTTTTTTCTTCGTGTAAAAGGATTATCTATGATTGAGGCAGGGATCCATGAAGATGATTTGATTGCTGTTCACAAAACAAAAGAAGTTAAAAATGGGGACCTAGCAATTATTAGAATTGATGACGAAGTGACATTGAAATATTTCTATAAAAATCAAAATCAACTAGAGCTGAAACCAGCAAACAAAGACTTTCAAACAATCACAATAGATCTATCAAAACAGCATGCAGAAATTGAAGGGCTAGGAGTGGGCCTAATAAGAATGCACTAGTGCAGAGTAATTGTTTTAAGCTTTCTTTTTTGATTATCAAAAAATTCTTCAAAATCAATTGAATTTCCGCTAACACTCTCGATTCCAGCACGTATCATTTCTTTTGCTACTACTAACTCATCTCCGCTAAGAAAATCTCTTGACTCTTTACTAAACTCAATTTTTACAATTGGATTATCAGGATCATCAGAACGCCTTAACACTATTGTTCCATCAGGAAGCTGAGTAAGCTCTAGATAATTAGACATATTGAAACTCTAACATAAGATAAAAATTATAATAACCCCATACTATATTTATATAGGCTAATTGTTAATATTCAACTGTATCTAATCCTTTTCTTTGATGGTCCAATTCCCTGAACTATATGAACCAGTAATGCCTGTCCTTTTACCTTCTTTCTCTGATGCTATGTAATGCATATCTTCAGATTTGTTATATCTAATAATAAATGGATCTCCATTATCATCTAAATCAGGAGCAGAAATAAGGTAGAGGTGTTTTTCAGGCAACTGATCTCCTATTAATTTGATTTCTTTAACTGCAGGAGCTCGTGTCTCCCTATTTTTTGGGAACTGGCTAGCAGCTAAGAATAATCCCTTAAGACTATCTCTCAGTAAAAAATAATCTTCAACTTTTGAACATTTTAAATCCTGCATAATAATTGGATCCATAAAGATTGGAGCAGGTTCTCCATTTCTAAGAAGTTTTCTTGTTGTCTTGCAATTATCATTATTACAACCAAAATATTTCCCAAATCGACCCGTCTTCAGCTGCATGCTTCCTCCACATTTATGGCAGTCTAATGTGGGACCATCATAACCTTTGAGTTTGAATTGCCCTTCCTCAACAATAAAACCTGAACAATCCGGGTTATTAGCACATACATGTAGCTTTCTGGTTTCATCGATCAGGTAATTATCCATACTTAAATCACACTCAGGGCATCTTTTTTTAATAACTAAATGTTCTGCCTCTTGCTGATCATCAATACTAATGGCCTCTTCCCCAGAAATGAGATTTACTGTTTTTTTACACTGTTCTTCTTTTGTTAAAGAATACCCCTCGCATCCTAGAAATACTCCATTACTAGCATTTCTTATATTTAACTTGTTTTTATTACATTCTGGACAAACAATATTAGTGAGAGTCGCCTTATTTCGCCTCATGCCTTCATTTGGATCCATCGCTATGGCTAAATCATTTTGGAAAGCACTGTAATAATAATTAAGAACTTCAATCCAATCTGATTCTCCGCTTGCAATCTTATCTAACCTATCTTCAAAATTTGCAGTAAAGTTATAATCCATAATGTCATTGAAGCTTTCTTGAAGACGATCTGAAACTATGATCCCGATTTTTTTTACAAAAAATCTTCTACTTTCTATTGTGGCATATCCTCTTTCTTGAATAGTTGAAATTATATTCGCGTATGTTGAAGGTCGGCCAATGCCTTTCTTTTCAAGCTCTTTTACTAATGCGGCTTCTGAGTATCTTGCTGGGGGCTTGGTATATTTTTTTTGATTATCAATGTTTATAAGGTTGAGATTATCTCCTTTTTGAAGATTGGGCAGTATATCTACATCATCTTTTTTTGAGGGCAATATTCTTGTAAAGCCTTCAAACACCACCTCCCTTCCTCTTGCACTAAATTCGTAGCCATTAAGATTTATTTTTGCATTGGTGGACAAGTACTCAGCATCTGGAAGCTGACTTGCAATAAATCTTTGCCAAATCAATGCATACAATCTCTTCTCTTCTTCAGAAGATTTTAATAAATCACTATCTTTAATATAAGCGTTAGTTGGTCGAATTGCTTCATGGGCTTCTTGTGCATTTTCTTGTGATGAATATATTCTCGGTGAATCTGTTAAGTAATTTTCACCTAAATTCTCAGATATAAAATTCCTTGCATCATTGATAGACTCTAGTGATAAGGATGGTGCATCTGTTCTCATATATGTGATCAGTCCATTCTCATATAGCTTTTGGGCAACTCGCATTGTCCTATTAACATGAAAGCCTAATCTCGTGCTAGCTGATTGTTGGAGTGTAGAAGTAATAAAAGGAGGGTTTGGTTTAGATTTAGCTGGTTTCTGGATAACCTCTTCTAAAATTAATGACGTATTCTGAATTGATTTAACTATATTTAAAGCTTCTTCTTCTTTTAATAATGGATCAGATTTCTTGCGATTCAATGAGAATTTAATTATTTCTCCCATAGCGTTCTTTGATTCAAACGAAATTTCCCAGAACTCTTCAGGCTTAAACTCTTGAATACTTTTTTCTCTTTCAACTAGAAGCCTCAGTGCAACTGATTGAACCCTACCAGCTGACAGATTCCTAGCAATTTTTGCCCAAAGCAAGGGGGATAGCTCAAAGCCTACTACCCTATCTAAAAATCTTCTAGCTTGTTGAGCATTAACCAGGTTTTCATCAATTTCTTTTGGGTCATCAAAAGCTTTCAGTATGGAATCTTTTGTAATTTGATTAAATCTGATTCTATGATAGTTAAAATTGTTTGGACCTAAAGATTCTTTTAAATGCCATGCAATAGCCTCACCCTCTCTATCTAGATCAGTAGCTAAATAAATGTTTTCTACATCTTTAGCAGACGATTTTAAATCCCTTATGACCTTTTGTTTGTCAGGAATAATTTTATAAGTTGCGCTCCAATTATTGTCAGGGTCAACCCCCATTCTTCTAATTAAACGTTTCCTTTCATTAACTTTCTTGAGTCTATCTTTTTCTTCCTGTGGTAAATCTTTTGGGATAGAATTTTTTTTATTATTTGTTTTCCCGCCCTTTTTAGGCAGATCTCTAACATGACCAACGCTTGATTTAACTATAAAATCGTCTCCAAGATACTTAGAAATTGTTTTAGCTTTTGCGGGTGACTCAACTATTACTAAATTTTGCGGCATAAATATTAACTAATCATTATAAGGAATTTAATGAATTATGAATTTCTTGTAATTCTCTTTTACCCATTTTCTCATCCCAAAGGATTGCTATATTGAACTCAAAAAAAATAATTTCAAGTATTGATTTTGGTAAATGATTAATTTTTTTAAGATTTTGATCAAAGTTTTCAGAATGTTTTACATGGATCGGGTCATATAATTCAAGGGAATTGTTTTCTCTAAAATAATGTCCAATTTTTATGTTTGATGTATTTTTGAGCTGGTAAATTGCATATTCATTTTCTGCTTCGATTTTTTTGAATTTATGCTTTAATTCCATTGAGTTGTTAATTTTAAAACCTAATTTAATTGCTTCTAATCTTAAATCACTCAAAAAACGCATTTTTCTTGATGGTCTCAAATAACTAAAAGTTCCAATCAAGAAAACTGCTATAACTAAAGAAATAATTAATCCCATATGTAATTTATTGATCTAAGATGTCTTTAATTAACTTAGGTCCTTTAAAAATAAAACCTGTATATATCTGAACCAATGATGCGCCCGCATTAATTCTTTCGTTATAATCACCCTTATCCAAAACACCTCCTACAGATATTAACGTTAGGTCTGAATCAAGTTTATGTACCATACGAAGTGTTGCCATAGAAGGGTCTCTAAGGGGCTTACCAGATAAGCCACCTTTTTGATTGATAATCTTACTTTTAAGGTTATCTCTGTTGATGGTTGTATTAGTTGCGATTATGCCATCAAGATTATATTTTCTTGTTTCTTGTAATAAATTCTTAAGTGTATCTGCATCCTCATCCGGTGAAATCTTAACAAAAATAGGTCCCACAAACTGATGATGTTTACGAGCATCATCAAGTTTAGATAATAATTTGCCTATGTTGTCCTCAGATTGTAAATCTCTTAAGTTGGTTGTGTTAGGAGAAGAAATATTGATGGTTATATAGTCTGAATAATTTGCTACCTTTTTGAAGCAATATAAATAATCATCGATGCGCTCTTCTTTTTTAGAATCAGCATTTGCTCCAATGTTGACCCCAACAATTCCTTCAAATTTTCTCTTTTTCAATTTCTGAACTAAATAATCTACTCCTTTATTATTGAATCCCAGCTTATTTATAATTGCTAAATTCTTGCTATCACGGAACACTCTAGGCTTCTGATTGCCTGATTGTGGTTTAGGTGTAACAGTTCCAACTTCAACAAAACCAACTCCCAAAGCACCCAGCGGATCAATAAAATCTCCATTCTTATCAAGACCAGCAGCAATACCTAATCTATTTTTAAATAATAAATTTTTAAACTTGAAGGGTTTATGTTGATCAAAGTGCTTGAATGGTCCTGTCAGTAATCTTGCAAGCCCAATTGAATATAATACTTTAAGAAGATTTAGGCTTACTTTATGAGAAAGCTCAGGCTCTAAAAGTCTGATCAAATATAAAAAGAATCTAATCAACTTAACTCATTTATATTATTTTTTTGTGAAAAGTATATTGTTGCATCTACAAATCCTTGTTTAGAACCACAGTCAAATTTATTTGCATCATATAACAATCCTAAAACTTCTTCCTCTAAAGCTAATAACTGTATGGCGTCAGTTAATTGGATTTCATTACCAAATCCAGGATCTAAATCTTTTAAAATTGAAAAGATTCTGCCTGAAAGGATGTATCTACCAGTAACAGCTACACTAGATGGGGGATTGTTTTGCGGTTTTTCAATAATATTCTTAATTAAATAAATACTGTTATCTTCTGTTACTTCAAAATCAATTACCCCATAATTTTTTGTTTCTTCTGGGAGTACCTCGTTAATTGCAATCACATTCTTTGATGTGCGTTCATGAGCTTGATTAAGTTGATGTGTTACACCTGTTGTTCCATCAAATAAATCATCTGCTAATAAAACTGCAAAAAATTCTTCATCTGCTATTAAATCTTTTGCTTTTAATACTGCATCGCCCAGACCTTTAGGTTTCTTTTGTTGTATAAAATGAAATTGTAGATTCTTGAATTTCTCTAAATTAATCTCAGAAATTAAGTTTGATTTATTTAAATCCAATAAAGTTTCTTCTAATTTTAAATTTCTCATGAAGTACCTTTCGATTGATTTCTTGGTATGACTAGTAATAAAAATAATTTCTTTGATGCCAGCCTCCATAGCTTCTAAAACTGCATACTCAATCAAAGGTGTATCAACAATGGGGAGCATTTCTTTGGGTATAGTTTTTGTTGCCGGTAAAAATCTAGTTCCAAGACCTGCAACTGGGAGTATTGCTTTTGTAATTTTTTTCATTCTTATTACCTACATTGCTTTTTGAGGTCCTTTTAGGATAGCAATTATAACCCCAACAAGAAGACCTGCTAAATGAGCAGTATTGGCAATTTTGAATCCAAATATCTCTAAAAAACCTGTATAACCTAATAAAAGCCAAGCCAACATAAAAATATAAAGTGCTGGAGGTAATCCATAATTAGTCTTATGAAAGATGAACTCTCTGATATAACAAAACCCTAATAGACTATAGACTGCTCCGGACAAACCACCAAAGAGAGGATTATTAGAGACATAATATTGACTAAAATTACTAATAACGCTTCCGATAAGAATTAAACATGTAAATAATAATAATCCATCTAGCTTTTCTATTCTTTCTCCTAAAACAAAAATCCAAAGACAATTAAAGACAAGGTGAGTTAAGCTAAAATGTAAAAAGGTTGGACTGACCAACCTCCAATATTCACCAAAAACAAAGTAAGTTTGATTAAAGTCATAGAAAGAATAGAGCCCGAAGCTGTTACTAATCTTTAAAAAGTATAGGAATTCAAAAAAACGCGAGTTGCCAAAAGAACCAACAAGGGTGAGAGTAATTGCTATGACAATGACAATCTTTGATATAGAAATATTCAATTAATTACTTTTTAACACTTAAATCAAGACTCCATCCTAATTTCTCACGACAAGATTCATAAAAATTATTGTTCTCAGGATGAATAACTTTGAGAGTTAAATCTTTTTTGCTAACTCTAATTTTCTCTCCAAACTCTACAGACAGATCCTCTTGTCCATCAACACACACTTTTCCCGACTCTAGAGGTCCTTCAACTATAGTCACTTCTAAGATATTCTCATTAGAACAAATTAATCCTCTAGAAGATAAGCTATGAGACATCATAGGAATAATATTTAATACATCCAATTCAGGGTGAATAATAGGTCCGCCAGCTGATAAAGCATATGCAGATGATCCTGTAGGTGTTGCAATGATTAGCCCATCAGATCTTTGTTCATAAACAAAATCCCCATCGATCTTGAGGTTGTATCTCATTAGTTGGGCGTATGATCCTGAATGAATCAAAATTTCATTTAACCCAAAGACTTTGTTCTTACCAAATTCTGCTTCTATTAAATCTCTTTCTTCTATAAAGGATTTGCCAGAAATTATTTCTTTGAGTGAACTCTCTAAATTATCTATGTTGATATCTGTCAAAAAGCCTACTGACCCAAGGTTGACGCCAGTCATAGGAATAGCGCAATCAATATACTGTCTTGCAGAGCTAAGAAAGGTGCCGTCTCCTCCAAAAATGCATAATAAGTTTACACTATTACAAAAATCATCATGACTAAGCTGTTTAAGCTCTTTAAAGTCTGGATTTATTGATAAATCTGTATATAAATCAACTTTTAAATTTTGTAGGGCTGGAAGAAAAGATCTCACAGCAGATATATCGCTACTAGATAAATTTTCTTTTAAAACTATGCCTATACTTGCAAACATTAGACTATTATAACCCTCTGAGGTATATCTATGACTATGATAGGGAAAATAGAAGCACTCAAAAGCTTGATTGATGGATCATCAAGAATATTAATATTAACTGGTGCAGGCATTAGTACTGATTCCGGTTTACCTGACTTCAGATCAGATAATGGCTTTTGGAAAAATAATAAGCCGATCTACTTCAATGACTTTGTAAGAGATTTAAACGCTAGAAAGCTTTCTTGGAAAAGAAATATAGAGCTGAACCTTCTATTAAAAAAAATATCTCCGAACTCTGGACATGATTTGGTAAGAGAGATTCTTGATATAAGTGAAAATAATTTCCTTGTAACTCAAAATATCGATGGCTTGCATCAAAAATCTGGTGTATCTGAGAACAGAATGATAGAAATCCATGGAAATGCAACTAAAGCAAAGTGTCTTGAATGCAAAAAAGAATTTTCTTTAAAATTATTCCATGATGCTGTAAATGATGACAGAGACATACCGAACTGTGATGCATGTAATAGTTTAGTAAAAGTTGGGACAATATCATTTGGACAACCCATGAATGTTGAAGATATGGAACATGCAACCTACCTAGCAGAAAAATGTTCCCTATTAATCGTTCTTGGTTCTTCTCTGGTGGTTCAGCCGGTGGCTAGCTTACCTATGATAAGTATCGAAAAAAATTCAAAATTAGTAATTATAAATAGAGATCCAACTCCATATGACAATGATGCCAACTTAGTTATTAATGCAGAAATCAACGATGTAGCAAATGATCTGAAAGCTATCTAATCATGAATCAAAGCTACTCTACCAATGATTTTTCCATCTTTAAGATCTAGTAATGTTTGGTGGGCCTCTGAAGCATTTCGTTTCTCTATAGGAATTGGGTCCACTTTATTATCTCTGACTAAAGCCATGAGCTCTGTCATATCTTGAGGACTACCAACATATGAGCCCTGGATGCATCTTTCCATAAGAGGTATTAAAGGAAGTGGAAATCTTAACTCTCCTCCATACAAGCCAACAATCACATATTTCCCACCTTTTGCTAAAAGATTTATTCCAAATCCTACAGACAGTTCTGATCCAACAAAATCAATAACTGTTAAGGCGCCTCCTTCTGTTTGCTCCAAGATTTGCATCATAGAATCTTCCTTAGATGAGTTAAATGCTGCTGATGCTCCGTTTTCAAGTGCTAATTCTAGCTTAGCATCATCAACATCAACCACTATAGGATTACAATCAAAAGCTGCTTTAGCAATTTGTAAGCCCATCATTCCAACCCCACCAACTCCAACTATCACAACTTTATTATTCCCATAGTAAGGAGCTCCCTTTTTAAGGGCGCTATAGGCAGTCAAGCCTGAACAAGCATAGCTACCTGCCAAATGATCTTCAATGTCACCAGCTTCATAAAGATATTTTGAGTCAGGCACCAAAACATGATCACCAAAGCCACCTGATTTTTGAACACCTATATTCTGTGCTGCATTACATAAATGTTCTTCTCCGGTTGAACAGATTTCACAATCACCACATCCAATCCATGGATAGATAACAAACTTCATGCCCTTTTCAACAGAAGCATCGGCTCCCATATCAATAACCTCTCCAAAGATTTCATGCCCTAGAGTATATGGAACAGGTATGCCAGCAGCATCTAATTCCATCTTATTACCGTTCCCTAGATCAAAAGCACCCTCATGGATGTGAACATCTGAGTGACAAACACCACAACTTATTGTTTTTAATAGAACCTCTTGACCTGATGGTTTTGGCGTTTCTACTTCGTGTAGTTCTAATGGATCTCCTGGATTAGTAACTTGATATGCTTTCATAATCTTTCCTCATTACAATTTTTAATATTATTTTATTATAATACTCGCCCACGCTTTTAAATTAAATAAATGCGTGGAAGATCTTAATGGATAATTTAGAAAATTTTAGAAAAGAAGTAGCTGACTGGCTCGAAAATAACTGTCCACCAAGCATGAAAACTCCTTTAGTACCTGAAGAAGAAGTTTGGGGTGGTAGAGATGCAGAATATATAAATCCTGAATCTAAGTTGTGGCTTGATAGAATGGGGGAAAAAGGTTGGACTGCACCTGCTATCCCTAAAGAATATGGTGGGGGAGGTCTATCCAGTGATGAAATTAAAGTCCTTAATCAAGAGTTATTAAAGATTGGTGCTAGGCCTGCCCTGAATAGTTTTGGAATTTGGATGCTTGCACCAGTGATTATGGAATTTGGTTCAGAGGCACAAAAAATTGAACATATTCCAAAAATTATTAAAGGTAAAATTAGATGGTGCCAAGGATATTCTGAGCCTGGCTCAGGTTCTGATTTAGCATCACTGTCAACCAAAGCTGAAGACATGGGTGATTATTATCTTGTTAATGGTCAAAAAGTTTGGACTTCTTATGCGGACATGGCTGATTGGATCTTTGCATTAGTTAGAACAGGCCCTAAAGAACCTAAGCATAGTGGAATAAGTTTTTTGCTTATTGATATGGCTGATCCAGGTGTATCAACAAAAACAATAACTTTGATTAGTGGGAAATCACCATTCTGTGAGACCTTCTTTGATAATGTAAAAGTACCGAAAGAAAACCTGATTGGTGAGGAGAACCAAGGGTGGACTATAGCTAAAAAACTTTTACAACATGAAAGAAATTTTATATCAAACTTTGGACTTGCTGCTGGTGGTGGAGGTAGCTCAGGGTTAAAGGGTGTGGTAGGTACTGCAAAGAAATATCTCGGAGAAGAGGATGGAAGAATTGCTGACCCAAGCTTTAGATCAAAAGTTGCTACACACAAGATGAAAGAACATGCCTTTGGGCTAACTCTTCAAAGATCTGGTGATGAAGGTGCTAAAGCCTCAGCTGCGTCTTCAATATTTAAATATTATGGAACAGAGCATAATAAAGATAGGTATGAGCTCATGATTGAAGCTATGGGCAATAAAGCAATTGTGTGGGATGGAGATCAAGCTGAGGAGTCTGAAAAAGATGTAACTAGAGCTTGGCTAAGAACAAAAGCCAATTCTATTGAGGGTGGTACATCGGAAATCCAACTAAATGTAATTGCAAAAAGGGTTTTAGATTTACCAAGCTAATATTAAAGTTAAATAAAGATGAAATTAATATTGAGTCAAGAACAAGAATTCTTAAAAGAAACTGCTGCTAGCTTTGCTAAAGAAAAAGCTCCAATCTCTCACTTAAGAGCTTTGAGAGATAGCAATGATGATAGGTGTTGGGATGAATCAATCTGGCAAGAAATGGTCCAGTTGGGCTGGTCAGGCATACTTATCCCAGAAGAGTATGGCGGTTCAAATTTTGGGTTAGCTGGTATCAGTACTGTTATGCAAGAGCTTGGTAAAACACTATGTCCTTCGCCTCTATTTGCAACAGCAATTCTGGGGTCTAGTGTCATTAATGTACTTGGTAATAACGAACAAAAGGATAAATTTTTAACACAAATTGCTGATGGCTCAATAACAATGGCTTTAGCCATAGATGAAGGATCTCATCATAATCCTCTCAATATCTCACTTGAAGCACAAAAAAAAGATAAAACCTGGTTACTAAATGGCTCTAAAGTTTTTGTTATAGATGGGGCAAGTGCTGACTTCTTAATCCTGATCGCTAGAACGTCAGGAGCCCCTGGCGATTCGATTGGATTAACAGCTTTTATTGTAGAATCAAATAAAAAAGGTATTACTATAAACCAAGTCCCTACAGCCGATTCACGAAATTATGCAAATATAGAAATTAACAATTTAAAGCTTTCAGATGAAAGTGTTTTAGGAGAAATTGATAGTGTTTTTGATAGCATTGAAAAGATCTTAGATTTAGGGCGAATTGCGATTGCAGCAGAAATGCTAGGCAATGCAGAAGAAGCATTTGAGATTACATTGAATTACCTTAAAGAGAGAAAACAATTTGGAGTTCATATTGGGTCATTTCAAGCCTTACAACACAGAGCTGCAAAAATGTTTTGTGAAATAGAGCTAACTAAATCGGCAGTGATTGCAGCTATGCATGCTGCAGACGAAAACTCTAATCAGCAAGAAAGATTAGCAAGTTTAGCTAAATTTCAAGCCGGCGAAACCTTGCACCAAGTTAGCAATGAAGCGATTCAAATGCATGGTGGTATTGGCGTAACAGATGAATATGATATTGGATTTTATCTAAAAAGAGCAAGGGTAGCTGAGCAGATCTTCGGTTCTTCAAATTTCCATAAAAACCGGTACGCTACAATCAGCGGATATTGATTTGGCAAACATAAATCCTCTTCTAGAGCTTATGGCTAAGCTTAGAGATAAGGATGATGGATGCCCTTGGGATCAAGCACAAACATCAGACTCTATTTCAAACTATGCAATTGAAGAAGCATATGAGCTATTAGTTGCGATACAGAATAATGATGAAGAAAATATAAAAGAAGAACTAGGAGATTTACTTCTTCAAATTATCTTTCACTCACAAATAGCTGAAGAATCAGGAAGATTCACCTTTCAAGATATTATCGACGGATTGTCTTCAAAATTAATTAGAAGACATCCGAATGTGTTTGATGATAAGAAAATAAAATTGTCATCTGCAGTCGAGCAATCAAAAATATGGGAAGAGATCAAAGAGAAAGAAAAAGTTAGTCATCAAGATAAGAAAGATCAATTTATCTCTATATCAAACTCTTTACCAACAATCAAAAGATCTAAGGAAATTCAAAATATTGCTGCAAATAATAAATTTGATTGGGAAAATTCCTGTCAAGTTATTGAAAAAATAAGAGAAGAGATATTGGAGCTTGAAGAAGCAATGGAACACAATAAAGGTATTAAGGGAGAGCTTGGAGATCTATTATTTTCTATAATAAATCTTTCGCGTCATTTAGAAATGGATCTTGATGTTGCCTTAGAAAAGGCTAATCAGAAGTTTATGAAAAGATTTAATGCTATGGTTGCAAATTTTAAAAAAGAAGGACTAAATATAAGCACAAGTAATGCAAAGAAATTAAACGAAATGTGGGAGCAGGTTAAAGAAAATGAGGAAGGTCTATAAGAGTATTATTGGTGTAATAGCCTTCTTGGATATATTGTTGGTGCTGACCTTAGGAGTGATAATACTTGCAATCATTAGTATCCCAAGAATACTTCCAATAAAATTTATAAAGAAATTTATTACTAAAGTATCAAATGAAATTGGAAACCTGATAGTTAAAACTTTAAAAGTCTCGCTTAAAGTTATACATCGCCCTAATTGGGATATCAAAATACCAGATGGACTCTCTCCTAACCATTGGTACATAGCTATGAGCAATCATATGTCATGGGCAGATATCTTTGTACTTCTCTTTTTAGGACATAAGAAAATACCTCTTTTAAAGTTCTTTATGAAAAAAGAACTTAAATGGATTCCAATTATTTATCTTGTTAATAAGACGATAGATATGCCTTTTGTCAATAGGCATAATCGAGAACAAATTCAAAATAATCCAGACCTAAAGAAAATAGATTTTGAAAATGCAAGAATAGCTGCGAAAAAATTTACTCGCTATCCTTCAACTGCTTTTAGTTTTGCTGAAGGAACTAGATTTACTCCTTCCAAACATGCCAAGCAACACTCACCTTACAATGATCTATTAAAACCTAAGATAGGCGCCCTAACTACAGCCTTATCTGGAATGCCAATGGTCAATTATCTCTTAGATTTCACAATTGTTTATAAAACGAAAAAAAGATCTGCATGGGATTTTTTATGTGGTGAAATGCAAATTGCAAAGGTGGTAGTCAAAAAATATAGAATTCCTGAATCATTAAAAGATTGGGCTATTAAAAATGAAGATAGGTACAAAGAGGAATTTAAGATCTTTATTGATAAAGTTTGGGTCAAAAAACAGGCCTTAATTGATGAGCTAAGGTTTTAAATATGTTTCGCTTACTCCCCAACCATTAGAATCAGCATAAATCCAGTCATTGGGGCGTATTATGAGTCCTCCAAAAGATATCATGACACCAATTTTACCCAAGCCTATTTTTGTAGTTTTTTTAAATACGCTCCCTCTAGCGAGAATTAAAAAGGGTAAATCATTTATTGCATCTACATCTCTGATAAAGCCATTGGTTATAATTCCTTGCCAATCGTTTTGAATAGCCATTTTTGCAATTTGATCACCAACCATTGATTCATGCCTAATACCGGATGCATCTATCACCAATATCCTATTGTCACCCTTCCTAGACAACACTTCTTTTACTTTTGAGTTGTCATCAGAACAAAAAACTGTTTCTACCTTTCCAACAAGTGAAGGCTTAGCTCCGTAAGCTTTAAGTTCTAAATTTGAAACTTTTAACTGATCAGGATACAGGTCAGATAAATCGGGCAAACTCATTATAGTTGTTTCTTAATACAGTCCATTAATTCAATATGCAAATTTGAATCTCGTGAAAAAAAAGTGGGTGCAATTCTACTGGCAACCTCTTTATACCTAGCAATAATCATTTCTGATGCACTGGATACATTCCCCACTACCCCAATCGTTTCAAGCATCTCATCTGAAATAAGTTTTGGCATTTCATCCCATTTTCCCTTTTTAGTTAGATTATTAAGATCTCCCTGAATGCTGCCCCAACCGTGCTCATCTAATACAACTTTATAAGCTGGCGTTGATGCATAAAAACTAATTTGATTTCTTAATCCCTCAACTGCTTGATCAATTTGATCTTGTGTTTCACCAACAGCAACCATGATCCCGATAGATACTTTAAAGTCTTCATTATTGGATAGCTTTAATCCTTTTTGTATTGAAGGAATAGTTACAGAATCAATAAATTTATTGGTATGAAAAGGATGTACCATAAGTCCATCTGCTACTTCAGCAGCAACCGATGTCATCAGTGGTCCTACTGCTGCAAGAAAAATAGGTGGTAATCCATAGTCATGTTTGCCAGGGTTAAAAAATGGTGTCATTAAAGTATGAGAATAGAATTCGCCTCTGAAATCTAATCTCTCTCCTTTATCCCAAGAATGCCAAATGGCTTTAATGGCCATTATCATTTCGCGCATTCTTTTTGCTGGAGAGGACCATGGCATAGAAAATCTTTTTTCAATATGAGGCTTAATTTGTGAACCAAGGCCCATAATAAATCTACCTTTCGAAAGCAGTTGAAGGTCATAGCCTAAATTTGCCAGTATCATTGGATTTCTAGCAAATGCAATTGCAATTGACGTCATTAAATCAATCTTTTTGGTGCTGAGGGCAGCAATTGATAAAGGTAAAAATGGGTCATGGGGGCCTTCAAATGTAAATAATCCATCATAACCATAAGACTCTAATTCTTTAGAAAGATCAGCTGCATCCAGTGGATCTCTAGTAATTATCGGTGCATCAAATTTCATAATTGTTTCCAAATGCAAAAAAAAATAAATAAAGTTAAACTGTAGCAAAAAAAGGTGTCTTTATGAATTCAAAAATTTGTGATCTTTTAGAAATAGAATTTCCATTATTAGCCTTTAGCCACTGCAAGGATGTTGTAGCTCAAGTCTCGAAAGCTGGTGGCATGGGAGTATTGGGTGCAGTTGGGATGTCGCCGGATATACTTGAGCAAGAATTAAAATGGATCGATGATAACGTTGAAGGTAAGCCATATGGTGTTGATGTATTGATACCAAATAAGTTTGAAGGAAAAGATGAAGGTTTAGAGCCGGAAGATTGGGCTCAAATGATCCCGCAAGAATATAGAGATTTCAGAGCAGATGTTTTAAAACAATATGAGCTAGATGGGGAGGAATTAAGAAAACAGACAACAAGTAAGTCAGGCTTTGGAAGAAATTTAAGAGAAGAAGGTGCACAAAAACTTCTTGAAGTCGCTTTTAATCATCCGATTAAATTAATAGCTAATGCTTTAGGTGTGCCACCTCAGTGGATGCTTGAAATGGGTAAAAAGAATAATGTAGCAGTTGCAGCATTAGTTGGCACAAAGGAACATGCTATAAGACAGGTCCAAGCAGGAGTTGATATATTAGTTGTTTCGGGCACTGAAGGAGGAGGTCATGTTGGAAGCGTTTCTGGTATGGTATTAGTTCCAGAGGTTCATAGAGCTATACAACCGTTTGGTGATGTTCCTATCTTAGCTGCTGGTGGAATAGCAACTGGACAACAGATGGCAGGAATTATGGCTATGGGTGCATCTGGAGTATGGTGTGCTTCCGTATTTTTACCAACAAGTGAAGCTGAAACCTCACCAACTGTAAAAGAAAAAATGATTGCTGCTACTTCGAGTCAAACAGTTAGATCAAGAAGTAGAACAGGTAAGCATTCTCGCCAGCTTAGATCTGCATGGACAGATGCTTGGGAAGCTAAAGATGCTCCAGAACCCCTACCTATGCCATTACAAACTATGGTCGGTGAACCAGCTTTAGAAGTTATTGATAAAGCAGCTGAAAATGGTCATGAAGGAGCCAAACAGTTAGCTACTTACTGGGTTGGTCAAGGCATTGGATTAGTTGAAGAGACTATCACTGCTGGGCAAACAGTCCAAAAATTTAAAGAAGAATTCATCAATGCTTATGAAAGAGTTCAAAAGATCTTCAATGACTAATAAAAATTGAGATTGTCTTGAGAAGAATTCTTTTGATATTGCTCTTTGCAATCTTAATCTTGCTTGGTAATTTGATTTTTAGACCAATTGAGAGAATTAAAATACACTCTTCTTTATATGATCCAGTTCAAACTATTGATGTAAATAATTTAGAATTTAGGGACTTAAATAAGAATGGTCTTATAGATATCTATGAAGATCATAGGCTTTCTTCAAAACTAAGAGCAGAGGATTTAATAGCTAGGATGACGCTCGAAGAAAAAGTTGGGCAAATATTTCATCCTCCATTTACAGTAAAACCAGATATCTGGATGCTAATTTATGAGATTGCAATGAGAGGTAATCAGCTTATTGAATCTCAAATTATTAGAAAAAATATTACTCATTTTAATTTATATGGCAACCCAAGCCCTTATCAACTAGCATCAAGAATTAATACATTGCAGACTATTGCTTCACGTTCTAGATTGGGTATACCTTTAACAATTAGCTCTGATCCAATTCATGAGGTGCCCAAGGGAGGTGGTATAGCATCTTTCTCGCTAGATGGATTTTCGCAATGGCCCTCTCAACTCGGTTTAGCAGCTACCAGGGATGCTGATCTTGTAAGAGAATTTGCAAATATTGCTAGAAAAGAATATTTAGCTGTTGGCATAAGAACTGCTCTACACCCGATGGCAGATCTTGCAACTGATCCTCGCTGGGCAAGAAATTTTGGTACTTTTGGTTCAAATAATAAATTAAGCACTGATTTGACTTTAGCTTATATGGATGGTTTTCAAGGCCAAGAAATTAATTCAAAAAGCGTTATAACTATGGTTAAACATTTTCCAGGTGGGGGGCCTCAAGAAGATGGTTTAGACCCTCACCTATATAGTGGAAGAAATCAAGTTTACCCAGGCAATATGTTTGATTACCACTTAGAACCATTTCTTAAATCTATTGAGAATAATCTAAAAGTAATCATGCCTTATTATGGGATTGTTAAAGCAGAAGATAGTGAAAATGTAGCTATAGGCTTTAATAAAAATATAATTGAAGAGCTACTAAGGAAAGAATTGGGTTTTGAGGGTGTAATTTGTTCGGATTGGGGCATTATTCATGGTCGTCACTGGGGGGTTGAAGATCTTTCTGTCCCTCAAAGATACCAAAAAGCAATTAATGCTGGAATTGACCAGTTTGGAGGCGAGATAGATACTGAAATTGTAGTGCAATTAGTAAGAAATAGGTCTATCTCAGAAAAGAGAATTGAAGATTCAGTGAAAAGAATCTTAATAAATAAATTTGATCTTGGATTATTTGACAACCCATATGTTGATTTAGAAAACATTGATAGATTGGTAAATACTGAAAACAGTAAAAAACTTGCATTAAATGCTCAGAGAAAATCAATAGTAATGCTTAAAAATGAAAATATCCTTCCTTTAAAATCAAATACAAAGATTTACGTAGACGGCTTAGATAGAAATAAATTAGAAAGTATGGGTATCCATGTAGATAGTATTGAAGAGTCTGAGGTTATTATTGTTTATCTGCACACAGTATTTAATGGAAATCAACCACCTGGATTGGATAGAACTTTTGATAAATTCCTAAGTAAATACTTTCCCAATCAAGATCTGAACTTTAATGATAAAACTCTAAAAAAAATACAATCTTATTCAAAAGACAAGCCCGTAATTTTAGTAGTTGATCTTAATAGGCCAGCAATATTGAAAGAATTAAATATAATGAGTTCTGCACTTATAGGTACCTTTGGGGTCCTAGATGAAGTCATTTACGAAGTAATATTTGGTATTACAAACCCTACAGGAAAGCTCCCCTTTGAAATTCCATCATCTATGGAGGAGGTTGATCTTCAGCTTGAAGATGTCCCAGACGATACTATCAACCCAACATATAAATATGGGGATGGAATTAGCTTCTAATTTTTGTTAGCCCTCATATCTATGAGAGATTGTTTTTTTAAAGGCCTTTCTATCAAAAAGCATATCAGTCCAACGTTTTATATTTGGTTTGAATGCTTCCTCAATTTGTAGAGTTTTAGCCAAATAAATTGCATAACTAACGCATATATCTGCAATAGTGAATCTATCTGAACAAAGATATTCTCTTGATTCCAAAGATTGCTCTAGTAGCTTTAATCTAGCCACAAACCATCTTCTATATCCTTCTGCCGCTTTATCAGCAACTCCTATCTCTTGGAAGGTGTATCGTAATACAACGGTTTGAGGAAAAGTTAAAGTAGCATCAGAGTGAGCAAGCCAATTTAAATAATGATGATAATCAGCTTCATCACTGTTAACACTCAAGTCTGTGGGGCCATACTTATCAACCAGATATTGGCACATGGCGATTGATTCTGTCATTTCTACATCACCATCAATTAGGTATGGGACGGTACCAAGTATATTTACATCCATGTATTCCTTATGTAAAAACCTAGGAGGGAATGGCAACATTTCAGCTTCATAACTTACTCCCATTTCTTCTGCAGTCCACATCGGCCTAACACCCCTGGAATCATTACAACTATAGATCTTGATGCTCATTATTTTCTCCTAAAAAAGAAAAGTGCCATTTTTTTTAATTAATTTCAAAAATGGTAATAATTTGTATATTATATTACCATCCAATTTTATTAATTAAAAATGACTAGAAAAAATATAGCTCCTGAAATAAAAACAAATATCGATATTAATTCTGATGAATTTATGCATAACAAAAATGTTATGTTAAAAAAAATAGATTTTCTTGATGAGCTTTTAGACAAAGCTGAGTTAGGAGGTGGAGCATATCACCATGAAAGGTTAGCCAAGCGAGGCAAGATGCCCGTAAGGGAAAGGGTCTTTAATTTGCTGGATCCTGATACACCATTCCTTGAAATTGCTCCTTTTGCTGCGTATGGAACTGACTTTACTGTAGGTGGTGGATGTGTTGCTGGCATTGGAATTGTTGCAGGTACTGAGTGTGTAATCTTTGCTAATGATCCTTCGGTTTTAGCTGGAGCCATGACTGTTTATGTAGGAGAAAAATGGAACAGGGCTATGGAAATTGCTCGAGATAACCGTCTGCCCTATATTAATTTTGTTGAATCTGCAGGAGGAGATCTCCGCATGGGCACTGGTAAAAAAGGAGATCAAGCACCCATTGCACCAACCATAGGCCATACTCATTTTGCTGCCACTGGAAGATATTTTTACGATCTAACAGAACTTTCTAAAATGCGCATACCAGTTATATCGATTGTTTTTGGTTCATCTACTGCAGGTGGTGCCTATCAGCCAGGTATGTCAGATTACAATATCTTTATTAAAGATCAAGCCAAAGTCTTTCTTGCTGGACCTCCTTTGGTCAAAATGGCAACTGGAGAAGTATCAGATGATGAAACTTTAGGTGGTGCAAAAATGCATTCTGAAGTTTCAGGTCTTTCAGACTATTTGGCTGAAGATGAAATGGATGCTTTGAGGATATGCAGGAATGTAGTATCACATTTACATTGGGTTAAAGAAGGACCCTCGCCCCTTTTTAATGCAGATAGCCCAATTTTATGTCAAGAGGAATTATTAGGTCTTATTGATGAAGAGCTTAAGAGTCCGCTGGATATAAGAGAGGTCATTGGTAGAGTTGTTGACGGATCAAGATTTGAGGAATTCAAACCGCTATATGGCAAGACTATGATCTGTGGATGGTCAATGCTGCATGGCTATCCAGTAGGAATCTTGGGAAATAATGGCCCTATATATCCTGAAAGTGCAGAAAAAGCTGCTAGCTTTATCCAGTTATGCAATAAACGAAACATACCATTAATTTTTCTTCAAAATGTTACAGGTTTTTTAGTTGGAAAAGATTTTGAAAGGCAGGCTATTATCAAAAAGGGTTCCCAGCTTATTAATGCTGTTTCTAACTCTAATGTCCCGCACATTACGATCATTATAGGAGCATCTTTTGGAGCAGGAACATATGCGATGTCCGGTAGAGCATACAACAACAGATTCACCTTCCTTTGGCCAACAGCAAAAATTGCTGTCATGGGTTCAAAACAAATTGCTGGGGTGATGTCTATCGTTAGAAGAGCGCAAGCTGCTAGAAAAGGTGAAAAGTTTGATGAAAAGGTTGATGCTCAAATTGTTCAAACTGTCGAAGAAGCTGCAGAGCAAATGTCTGATGGTTTGATTGCAAGCAGCATGATTACAGACGATGGCATCATCGATCCAAGAGATACTAGAAGCATTATTGGATTTTGCCTTTCAATAGTATCTAACTCTTCAATTGATGGCGCTAAAGAATACGGGGTATTTAGATTATGAGGTTTAATTCTATTCTTATTGCCAATCGAGGAGAAATTGCCTGTCGAATAATTCAAACAGCCCAATTCATGGGTATCAAGTGTGTAGCTGTTTATGTTGATGCTGATAAAGATACTCCTTTTGTAAAAATGGCTGATGAAGCTATTAAGCTATCCACTAGCTATATGGATGGTTCTGCCATAATTGAATCAGCTAAAAAAGCTAATGCAGAAGCAATCCATCCAGGATATGGGTTTTTATCAGAAAATGCTGCCTTTGCTAGAAAAGTTAAAGCCAATAAATTAATTTGGATTGGTCCACCCCCTAATGTAATCAAAGTTATGGGAGATAAATTAAAAGCTAAAGAACTCGCTGAAAAATATGGAGTTCCCACTCTGCCAATGACCTCCAACACGAAAGATGTAAAAAGTATTGGATATCCAATTTTAATAAAAGCTGCCGCTGGAGGTGGTGGCAAGGGAATGCGAATTGTTAAAAAGGAAAGTGATTTAAAAGAATCAATTGTAAGTGCTAAAAGAGAGGCTCTTTCAGGTTTTGGTGACGATAGAATTTTTATAGAAAGATATGTAGAAAAATCACGTCATATTGAGATCCAAATTTTAGGTGATGAGCATGGTAATGTTATTCATTTGGGAGAGCGAGAATGCTCAATACAAAGAAGGCATCAAAAAATCATTGAGGAATCGCCTTCTCCAAGAATTGATCCTCTTTTAAGAGATGAGATTGGCCAAGCTGCAGTTCAATTAGCTAAAAAAATTAAATACTGCTCTGCTGGAACTGTTGAATTCTTATTTGATGATAAAACAAATGAATTTTGGTTTCTGGAAGTGAACACTAGACTTCAAGTTGAGCATCCTGTCACTGAAGAAGTTACAGGAATAGATTTAGTTGCCGAGCAAATTAAGATAGCCAGAGGAGATCAGCTTGAATTTACACAAGATGACATTGATTGGCATGGGCATGCAATTGAAGCAAGATTATATGCTGAAGATCCTAGTAACAACTTTCTTCCTGAGATAGGGACCTTACATGCTTATGATATAAGCCATGCCTCAGATGTAAGATGGGATTCGGGCGTGGAACAAGGCAGTATTATTGGTACAGATTTTGATCCAATGCTGTCGAAAGTGATTGCATGGGCTCCAAATAGAGTTGATGCTGCTAATAAGTTAGTGCGTGGTCTTGAAAAAGCTCATATGGGAGGCGTCGTTACAAATCGACAATTTTTAATTTCTTGCTTAAGAAATGAAAGTTTTTTAGATGGGAATACTACAACGGATTTTATTAAGCGTGAAACTTTAGAATCCAAAAAGAATTTATCCAAAAATCAGCTAGATCAAACCTCAATAGCAATTACTTTATGGAAAGCTCAACAAAATAGAGCCTCTGATAATGTTACAGGTTTTTTGCCTGCAAATTGGACCAATGGAAGAATGCCCTTGCAAAGAATTAAGTTACTGATTATGCAAAATGAGCTCGAGGTAACTTATAAATTAAATAAAGATAATTTATATGATGTTATGGGTTCCTCTTGTGAAATTCATCATTACGATAGGTCTGGAATCGATATAGAAATAGATTCTTATAGATTTTATGCTCAAGTGACTGAGGCAAAAGATATGATCCAGATTAATATGCCATTTGGTGACTTAAGTGCAAGTGTAATACCAAGATTTGTAGAGCCTGGAAATGATGTCCCTGAAGGAGGCTTAATAGCACCAATGCCTGGAAAAGTCATAGACGTAAAAGTTAAAAAAGGTAATAAAGTAAAAGCTGGTGATACTTTAGTCATTATTGAAGCAATGAAAATGGAACATTCAATCAAAGCAACTGAATCTGGCAAAATAGCAAAGGTAATGGTTCGACTCGGTGATCAGGTTGATAATGGTGCCACCCTACTAGTGCTAGGAAAGTAGTATGAAATCGCAAGCTTCTCTTTCAAAAAATCCTCAACAACTTGGAAAAAGACATCTTGAGATTATGGATGAGCTTGAAAAAATACTCGATCAAGGGCAATCTTTCTTAACAATGTCTGATCTTGCAAAAAAATTAAAAATCTCGCTAAGAACTCTATATGAAATTGCTCCAAGCAAAGAGGAATTAATAGTTACAACAGTTGATAGAGTATTAAAAAAGCATGGAAAGATTGCAATGGATGCAATGAGTGTCCATTCATCTCCAATAAAAAAATTAGAAAGCTTCTTAACTGTTGCTAATCAGGCAGTAGGGCCAAGATTGGAAAGATTTACTTTACCTCTTAATAGCCTAGATTCTTCTAAGTCAATGGTTGACTATCATGAGCAATACATAACTACAGTAATTAAAAACTTGCTAGATGAAGCCAAGTCTAATAAAGAAATCAGAGATATTGATACTCAAGCAACAGCACTTCTCTTGGGAGGTCTTGGTAGATACTTTCTATCTAAGAAACTTTTAAAGGATCTGAAACAGACTCCTGAGGAAACAAGCAATTTTTTAACAAAAATCATCATAGATGGAATAAAAGTGAATAAATCATGGCCGAAGACATAATTAGAATCGCAAATTGTAGCGGTTACTACGGAGATAAATTATCTGCAGCTAAAGAAATGGTAGATGGAGGACCTATTGATGTCCTCACTGGAGACTACTTAGCAGAACTCACTATGACAATTCTTTTTAATCAAAAAATCCAGAGAGGAGATGATAAGGGGTATGTTGGTACTTTTCTTAAACAAGTACGATCAGTTGCTAATACTTGCAAAGAGCAAAATATTAAAATTGTAACAAATGCAGGAGGCTTAAATCCCTCCTCTATGGCCAATGAAATAGAAAAAATCTTAGAAGAATTAAATATTTCATTAAAAGTTTCCTACATAAGCGGTGATGATTTAATGCCAAGAATGGACTCCTTAAAACAAGATGGAGAATTATTTTTAAACATTGATAAAAATATCCCCATTGATGAATCAGAATGCCAAACACTCACCGCAAATGCTTATCTTGGTGCATGGGGAATTAAAGAAGCTCTAGATAAAGGTGCTGATATAGTTGTATGCCCAAGAGTGACTGATGCTGCGGTAGTAATTGGTCCTGCGGCTTGGAAATTTAATTGGAAGAGAGATGATTATGATGCATTAGCTGGCGCCTTGGCAGCAGGTCATATTATTGAGTGCGGTTGTCAAGCAACTGGTGGTAACTATTCTTTTTTTAAAGAAGTTCCAAGTTTTGATAATGTTGGCTATCCAATTGCTGAAATTAAAAAAGATGGAAGTTTTTACATTACAAAACATCCGGGCACTGGTGGCCTAGTATCCACTGGAACAGTAACCGCACAACTTTTATATGAAATTAGCTCTCCTGCATACTTAAACCCTGATGTAATAGCGCATTTTGATACTTTGAAAATTGAAGAAGTTTCTCAAGACAAGGTCTATGTATCAGGCTGCAGGGGAAGTTCTCCAACTAAAACTCATAAAGTCTGTATTAATCTAGCTGGGGGATACAGAAATGGCATGGAGTTTATTCTTACCGGAATAGATATTGAAGAAAAGGCTCAAATTATTTCAGATGCATTATTCAACTCTGTTGGGGGCAAGGAACAATTTGATGAGGTTTCGATTTTGCTAGATAGAACTGATAAAAAAAATCCAGATTCTAATGAAGAAGCTATGGCTTCACTAAGAATTTCAGTAAAATCAAAAGATCCTGATTTAGTTGGTAGAATGTTTACAGCAAAGATGATAGAGCTAGCTCTAGCAAACTATCCCGGATTTTTTACAGGTGGTGGAGTTAGATCAGGAGGACCTGTTTTGGTCTACTGGCCCGCGCTAATAGATAGCAAACACATCAAAGAAATTGTTCATATTGATGGGAAAGAAATTGAGGTAATGCCAACAAATCAGATGGATTTAGAGGAAACCTATTATCAAAAACAACCAATAGAAATACCCCCTCCTCCATCAGATAAAATGATCAACAGACCATTGGGAGAAATTTTCGGAGCTAGATCTGGTGATAAAGGTGGTTGTGCAAATATTGGAGTTTGGGCAAAAAATGAAAATGCATTTTCATTTTTAAATAATTATTTAACTGTAGAAAAAATAAAAGAGTTAATGCCAGATGTTAAAGACTTTGAAATAGATAGGTATGAGCTTCCAAATATTCTTTCCCTAAACTTTTACATACATGGCATATTGGAAGATGGTGTCTCCTCAAACACTAGGAAGGATGGCCAGGCTAAATCACTTGGGGAGTATTTAAGAGCTAAATATGCAGATATACCTAAATCTTTATTTGAGGGAAAAATATGACCATAAAAAAGCTATCTTTAGAAGGTTTGAATTTTCAAGCAACAAAAATAAATATTAAAAATAATATTTTGACTATAACTTTAAATCGACCTGAGAAAAAAAATGCGTTAAATAATGTCATGGTAAATGAGCTTAATTATGCTCTAGCTTATGCAAAACAAGAGAAAGAAATCAGAGTTGTTGTGATTGATGCTGAAGGTGATATCTTTTGCGCTGGAGCAGACCTAAGCAGAGCTAAGGAGGATTCTAATGTCCCCAAAATAGAAAGAGCAGATGATATTAGCCTCTCCCTTCGAAAATTACATAAACCAGCAATATGTAAAATTCAGGGTTCAGTCTTAGCAGGTGCGCTATTAATTGTTACAAATGCAACGCATGCCATAGCGGTAGATACCGCTGAATTCTCTGCACCTGAGATTCATAGGGGTTTATGGCCTTTTATGGTCATGGCTGGACTGTTTAGAGTGATGCCTAAAAGAGCTGGTCTTGATTTTATTATGCGAGGTCAACCCATTGATGCTAATAAAGCTAAATCATGGGGTCTTATTAATGAATCTGTATCAGCTAATCAGCTTGATGAAAGAGTAAATGGGTTAGCTGATGAGCTAGCTAGTCTGGCACCAGGAACCATGCAATTTGGTTTAGAGGCATATGAAAAACAAGATGCTTTAGAGTTTGATAATGCTCTTCCCTATCTTCAAAAACAAATCGCGAAATGTTTTAAAGGAGAAGATGCTAAAGAAGGAATCGCAGCATTTCTAGAAAAAAGAAAACCTAATTGGAAAAAATAAAAGGATTAATATGGATTTAGAATACGGACCAGAGTACCAAGACTTCACAAAGGAAGTTCAAAACTTTTGTAAAAAGTATAAAGGATTAGTCTTCACAAATGATTCCAAAAACCCATTGGGAAGTTCTGGAGGGTCTGGTGGTCCAAAAATATCTAGATCTGAATGGCAAAAAATCTTAATTAAAAATGGCTATTTTGCTCGCTCTGTTCCAAAAGAATATGGAGGTTATGGTGGAGAGACTGACATTCTTAAGAGTAGAATTATTGCGGCAGAATTCTCAAAATCGAACACCCCAACAGCTATGGGTGGTCAAGGGATCGATATGTTGGTTCCTACATTATTAGAGATGGGTACCGAGGAACAAAAGCAAGCATATATAAAGCCTACACTGCACGGAGAAATGATTTGGTGCCAAGGATATTCTGAACCAAATGCGGGGAGTGATCTGGCAAGTTTACAAACCAAAGGAGAGTTAATTGGCGATGAATGGGTAATCAATGGTCAAAAAATCTGGACAAGTACTGCTCAATATTCACAAATGTGTTTTTGTCTTGTTAGAACCGAACCGGATGCTCCAAAACATGCTGGAATAAGTTACTTATTGATCCCAATGGATACTCCAGGAATTGAAATTAGACCGCTAGTGGATATGACTCTGAAGGCAGGATTTAATGAAGTTTTTTTTACAGATGTAAAAATTCCTGCCAGCAATATTGTAGGTAAAAGAGGTGAAGGCTGGGCCGTTGCAAATGCAACTTTAGGGCATGAAAGAGGGTCCTTAGCTCCTCCAGATGCAACGATGAATAGGGTTAATATGTTGATGCATCTAATGAAAGAAGAGATGCTAGACGGAAAACCATTAATTGAGCACTCAATTTATCGAGATCGATTGATGCAAATTCAAGGGAAGGTTTTAGCCCAACAATCTCATGCATTGAGACTGTTGTCAGCCAAGTTAAATCCTGGGGCTGATGTAAAGATAGGCAAAATGATTCAAAAGCTAACTGGAACAGAGTTAAGACATGAGCTAGAAGGCCTTGCAATTGATGTGTTGGGTGAAATTGGAACCTTGTATGAAGATAGCCCACATCTTAAAAATGATGGCACATGGCAATTTATATATATGTACTTTCTGGGCCTGATTATTGGCGGAGGTACAAGTCAAATTCAAAAGAATATTATTGCTGAGCGAGGGCTAGGCATGCCCAAAGAACCAAAAGTAGAGGGAGCATAAGATGTACTTTGGCTTATCAGAAGAACAATCCTTTTTTCAAGACAATGTAAAAAAGTATCTAGAAGAAAATGCCACGATAGATAATATTAAACATATTGCTAGTGGTGATGAAAAAAATCTTACTGCAGAGATTCATCAAGGCCTGCTTAATCTAGGAGTAAATGGGCTCTTGATTCCAGAAGAATTTGGCGGTCTAGGCCTTGATTTACTCTTTGCAACAGTGGTGTCAGAAGCTTTGGGGGGTGGTGTGGGCCCTACTCCATTTATTGCGCCCTATGTTATGGCACCAACGGCGATTAGGCATGCAGGAAGTAAGTCTCAGCAAGAGAATTATCTTACAAAAATCAGTACCAATGAATACCGTTTTGGTGTTGGATTTAGTGAATTCATCGGCAAAAGAAATGATGCTGGAATAACTTCTTCAGACAAAATTTTAAATGGTAGGTCAATGTTTGTACTCGATGCTCATGACGCTACTCATTTATTACTTTCAGATGAAAAAGGTCAAATATTTGTTGTGGATGCAAGATCTTCAAATATAGAAATAGTCCAACTAACGACAGTTGACAAAACTAGACAATATTCAGAAATCATCTGTAAAAACTTAGAAGCTGAACTACTGGAGAATTCTTCAGATTCTGTGGATCCAATCAACCAAGCAATTGATGCCGGTAGGATTATGCTAGCTGCAGATTCTCTTGGTGCATCGCAAACAATGATAGATAAAGCAGTTGATTATGCCAAAGAGCGAAAGCAGTTTGGCAGAGCAATAGGATCATTTCAGGCGGTAAAGCATATGTGTGCAGAGATGGCTGCGGATTTAGAACCCTGCTACGCACTGGTTTGGCATGCTTCGCATTGCCATGACCACTCTCCTGTTGAAGCTAGATTAATGGCCTGTCATGCAAAAGCGCATGTCTCTGAAATAAGTAAAGGCATAGCTAAGAAGGCTACCGAGGTTCATGGTGGCATGGGTTTCACAGACTTGCTTGGGTTGCATTACTGGTTCAAACGAATTGGATTAAATCGTCAAATACTAGGTAGTCCAGAACTTGTAAGAGAAGAAGCTTATAAAGCACAGGTTTAAAGAAAATTTCTTTTAATTACTTCTTCTAAGAGATGTAAACGATCATTGCCAAAAAACATTTGTTCTTTATAAAAAAAAGTTGGAGAACCGAACCCTCCACGCCTAATTAATTCATCAGTATTTTTTATCAAAAGATCTTTAGCCTCTTGAGATGCTATAAATTTTTTAAATTCTTCAGTATCTAAATTTGAATTATCGGCAATGTCAAATAATAAGTTTTCCTGACTTATATCTTGACCTTCACTCCAATAGGCTTGAAATACGTTATTAGCAAACTCAACTAATTGATTTTCTTTTTTAGCAAATAAACAACCACGCATTGCCTTAACAGAATTAACTGGAAATACTTTAGGAAAGCTAATACTAATTCCTCTAACCTTTGACCATAAATGCAGATCATCATTTGAATAGTTGAGCTTTAAAGGATTGGGCTTTTTTCTAAACTCATATACATCTTGATTAACGGTATTAAAAACTCCTCCCACAAGAACTGGCTTCCACTCTATTTCTAGATCATTTCTTTGTGATAATGATAAAATTTCGGTGAATGCTAAATATGTCCAGGGGCTTGAACAATCAAAGTAGAATTCGATATAGTTACTCTTCACAATTATATAAGTGTATTCCAAGTGAAGTATTTTAGAAATTTATTTATCTATTTTGGCTTACTAAGCATATTAGTAACATCGAAACTAAATGCATCAATAGAAGAGCTCAATCTTGTTGTTAGTGATGACAAATTCGTCCTACAAGCTGAAATCATAGAAAAGATTAGTAATGAGCACTTTTTTAAGACCAAAAACATTCAACAAATTAATCAGAATTTTTATGAAATATTAATCAAAGAGCTTGACCCTAATAAGATTTATTTTACCTACAATGAAATTAATGAATTTATAAATTCTCAGATTGTGAATGATTATTTTGATCTAGACTTAAGCTATAAAATTCTCAACCATTATTTTAATAGATTGATTGAATCAACTGAGTATAAGATTAAAGTAGTTGAGCAAAATAATTTTAATTATAAAAAGCTAGACTTCCTAGATATCTATGAAGAAGATAATATTTGGAAATCAGATATTAAAGAGCTTGAAGATGAATGGTTTAAGATTGCAAAGAATGATTTGCTTAACTCAAAACTGAATAACGATGCAGAAGATACTGTAACAAAAATCCTTAAAAGATACGAAAATAGAAAAAAAGGTATTTATCAAAGAAATCAAGAGGACTATTTCTCCATAATTATAAATACATTTACATCGCAGTTTGATCCTCACTCCTCCTATCTATCACCAAAGAGTGCAGAAGATTTTGAGGTACAAATGAGTCTAAACCTTGAAGGGATAGGTGCAATCTTAACTACTGAAGATGATTATGCAAAAGTGGTGAGCTTGGTTGCTGGTGGTCCAGCAGAAAAATCAAACCGGATGTCTCCTGAAGATAAGATTATTGCTATTAAACAAGAAGAATCAAATGAATTTATTGATGTGGTGGGTTGGAGGATTGATGAAGTTGTTAAATTAATTAGGGGTAAGTCTGGAAGTAAAGTTACTCTTGAAATTATACCTGCGATGGCAGAAAGTGATGCAGAAACCATTATCGTTAATTTAACTCGTGAAAAAATTGAACTGGAAGAAAGAAGTGCACAGAAAGAAATTTTTACCATTAATCGATATGGCAAAGAACTAAATATTGGAGTTATACATCTTCCTGCATTTTATATAGACTTCAAAGCATGGAGAGAGAACGATCCAGACTTTAAAAGCAGCTCAAAGGATGTTGAAAAAATCTTAAATGAGTTCAATCAGCAAAATGTTGATGCATTAATTGTTGATCTGAGAGGAAATTCTGGAGGCTCGCTGTATGAAGCTAATAAATTAAGTGGATTATTCGTTGCTGCAGGAGCCACAGTGCAAGTTAAACAAAGCTCTGGGAGTATCAGGCCTTGGGGAGATGGAAGAGCTAAGCAAGTATGGACAAAGCCCCTTGCGGTCTTGGTTGATAGATATTCAGCTTCAGCCTCAGAGATATTTGCTGGTGCCATACAAGACTATCAAAGGGGGATTGTAATTGGCCATAGAACATTCGGAAAAGGTACAGTACAAAAGTTAGATGATTTAAGTGAAGGCCAAATTAAAATAACAGAATCTAAATTTTATAGAGTGTCGGGTTCTAGCACACAATCCAAAGGTATTGAACCAGATATTATTCTGCCCGCATCTTGGGATATAGATGACTATGGTGAAAGCTCTCTAGACGAAGCTCTGCCCTGGGATACAGTTAGACCAATTAGACATAGGACATTTAATTTAAACGATTATGCTATTAAGAATGTCAAAATTAAACATAATGAGAGATTAAATATAGATCCTAATCTCATTTATATTCAGAAAGTCAGAGAAAGATATGACACACAAAAGAATAAAAAATTTCTTTCATTGCAACTAAACAAAAGAAAAGAAGAACGAGACGCCAGAAGATCTTGGATGTTAGAAACTGAAAATAATAGAAGAACATTATTGGGCTTGGTGCCATTTAAATCATATGAAGATATGGAAGAATATGATAAGAATTATGATGATGTCCCAATTGACCTAGAAAGGGATTTTTTATTAAAAGAATCTACAAATATTATCGTAGATTATCTGACTTTTAGTAATACATTATTAATCTCAGATATCTCTTCATGAAAATCGTATCTTTCAATATTAACAGTATACGAGCTAGGCCTCATCAACTTGAATATATACGAGATAATCTAGATCCCGATGTGATTGGTCTGCAAGAAACAAAAGTAAATGATCCAGACTATCCAGAGGAGTTAATAAATTCTATTGGGTATAAATCTCATTACTGGGGACAAAAAGGACATTATGGTGTGGCCTTGTTAACTAAGATTGATCCTCTAGATATTCAAAAAGGTTTTAAAGACGATACTCTTGAAGATCAAAAGAGATTTATTCAGGGAACATTCTCTTTTCATGGTAAAGAGTTAGTGATAATGAATGGTTACTTTCCTCAAGGGGAAAATAGAGAGCATCCAACAAAATTTCCGAAGAAGGTAAAATTTTATACAGATCTTGATAGACATATAAAAAAAGTAAAACGATCAAATAAAAATATTATTGTCATGGGTGATTTTAATGTAGCTCCAACTGCAAATGATATCGGTATAGGAGAAATAAATGCTAAACGATGGTTAAGAGAAGGCAAGTGTGCATTTCTTCCTGAAGAAATTTCTATGTATAACAAAATACTTAATCAGGGGTTTATAGACTCTTGGAGAACTAAGTATCCTAAAACAAATGATATTTATTCTTGGTTCGATTACAGATCGAGAATGTTTGACGATAATCCTAAAAGGGGCCTAAGAATTGATCATATATTGGTGAGTGATGCACTAAGAAATCAAATAAAGTCTGTTGGTATAAGTTACGAAGCTAGAGCGCTTGAAAAACCGTCGGATCACTGCCCTATTTGGCTTTACCTCTCATAAAGAGCTAAGCTCTCTTATCTTTAAAAAAATTCACTAATAATTCTGAGCATTTGTTTTGTAAAAAACCATGTGCGTAATTCACTTGATGGTTTAAGAAATCTTTATCAAGAAAGTTATCAATGGAGACTATGCAGCCGGTCTTTGGTTCAACAGTTGAAAAGAATATATTTGCAATTCTTGCATCTATTATAGCTTTAGCACACATATGGCATGGCTCTAAAGTAATATAAATATCAGCTCCTACCAACCTATAATTACTAATAAAACGAGATGCTGCATTGATTGCAACTACTTCTGCATGCATAGCAACCGAACAGCTACGAATCACCTGATTATGGCCTTTTCCAATAATTTTTCCAGCAAGCACAACAACTGCGCCTACAGGCACTTCATCGTTCCTTAATGCTATTAAAGCTTGGTCGTATGCAGCCTCCATAAAGCGAGATTCATACATATTAGAAATTAATTAAGTCTACTAAATCCTGAATGTGAAATAGGGTATGCAATAAGAGAATCTATATCTTGATCATCATGAATGCATTTTGCAATAATTGAAAGGATCTCTTCAAAGCTCTCAAGATACTTGTTCATAATTTCTTTAGAATGTTCAGTGCAAATATATAAAGCATTTGATGCCAAGAAACCCCTTTGAAGCATCTCATAAGTTATAAGGGTCTTGTATTTCATAAAATTTTTATCTTCTGATGAAAAGACTGGCAGTGGATCTATTCCAGATATTTTAAAATCTAAATTATAGGAATTAAATATTTTTTGCCATTCTTGCTTTACATATTGGCCTGTTTTAGTGAGAAATTCCCATGACTTAATATCTTGCATAACATTTAAAGACTCTAGGGCTGCTGATGGTCCTATTCGTTCAGTCCAAAAAGTGCTACTAATAAAACTACTCTGTGCATAATCCATCACTTCCCTTCTTCCAACGATTGATGTAATTGCATAACCATTCCCTAAAGCTTTTCCTAAAATACAGATATCTGGATCTACTTTAAACTTCTGATGGATACCACCAAAAGTCTCTCTAAAACCAGACGTGCATTCATCAAAAATAAGAACTATATTATTTTGAGTAGCTAAATCTCTAACTTGTTCTAAGAAATTATCTTTGGGGGGGTCATTTCTCATTACTTCCATCTTGATAACACCTATATCTTTTGTTGCAATCAAGTCTTTTAATTGATTAAGGTCATTATATTGAAAAGAGAATGTGGTATCTTTTAAGCTTCGTGGTACACCATTTGGCTCTAAACCAGGTAATAGATGTCCGTCCAAGTCCTTAGACCTACCCAAATTTGCAGATAAATACCAATCATGCCAACCATGATATCCACAGATAGCAACATTATCTTTACCTGAAGCAGCTCTTGCTATCCTTATTGCTATAGCATTTGCTTCACCTCCAGTTCTTGCAAATTTAACCATCTCACTCCAGGGATGAATTTCAACAAGCTTTTCTGCTAAATAAACTTCTTCAGGACAATTAAGAGTTGTCATGTTGCCAGCTTTAATGGTATTTAATACAGCTTGATCTACCCTTTTATTGTTATATCCTAGGGTATTGGTGCCTACACCCATAATTGAAACATCAATAAACTTAGTATTATCAAGATCCCAAACATAACAACCTTGTGATTTACTGTAATAGGCAGGCCATAGATCTGGTAAAAACATTTCTGGTCTTTTTGATAAAAGCATGTTCCCACCTGGAATCAATTGTTTAGCTTTCTTGTATAGTTTTTGACCAGAACTCATGTTTGATGTCTCATTTCGAGTGAGATGTTGGTTTGCTAAAAATAAATCTTTATTAGTTTTATATAAATTTATTATATCCTTCCAATTAAAAAAAATATTGGGTTTAAAATGATTAAAGATATTTTTAATAACTTCATAATCTGAAGACTCATCTAAAGTCCATCTAAGTTTAGATAAATCACTATCATTAACTACATTAATTTTCTTGAACTGGTCATTCTTTTTTATAAATGTTGTGACATGTTCCAAATCAAAGCTGTCAGTAATTTGATCCTTAATTTGCTCTAAGATTGATCTCTTAATAATCTCAATATCTAAACCATCAGGGTATGTTGGGGGATTTGTATTACTAAGATAGTCACACTTAGACTCATTAAATGAATCAATATATTCATCGATCATACCAGAATCTACAAATGGACAATCTCCGGTAATTCTAATAACAGTTTCAATAGAGTATTTTTGTGCAGTTAGGATAATGCGTTCAAGGACATTATCCTCTGAGCCAGTAAGATAATCATAGCCTTGTTGTTCTAAATATTGTCTTAGTTCTTTATTTGCATCATTCTTAGGAATTGAAACAATTACTTGATCAATCTTCTTGGAGCGCTTAAGCCTCTCCACTATTACACCTATTACTGTCGAGTTACCTAAGGTTTTCAGAACTTTGTTTGGCAACCGTGTTGAGGTTAGCCTTGCCTGAACAATAGCTGCAATCACTGTAAAGTAGACCAGTTTGAGGGATTGAGTAACAGTTCATCTTCACAAGAAAGGTCTGGAAAAATAAACGGCCTATTGTCTTGATCAAATGAATTAATTAATGCCTCTAGATGATTGATCCCGTCTAACCCTACAATTACTTTATCTATCTGAGGTATAGATAACGGATAATGCAAACATGCAGCTAATGGTGAGACCTCATTTTCATCAAGCCATGAATGCCAACTTGACCATAGATCATTCCATTTCTGAAAAGGTTCAGGGATTTGATGTTTATCTAATAGTAATAAACCTTGGAGAAATATTGACCTTGCATGAATCTCAACTCCAGCATTATGAAGTCTATTTAGCCAGCCAGATTGAATAAGCCGTCTATCTATTACATTAAAAGGCACTTGCACTATATCTAAGTTAATTAAAGTAGATGCTTTTGAAATCTCTTCAGGTGTATATGCTGATAAGCCTATCTTTTCAACTAATCCATCTTTTTTAAGATCTGTAAATGTATTATTAAAAATAAACCCTAGCTCATCTATTTGAGACGAGTCATGCAACAGCAAACCATAAGCTTTATTCACATTAAGTCTTGATAGTGATGATTTCACCTGGCTGAAAATCCAATCTGGTATATCAGATATGCCGCTTGGAATTTGTGGTAGTTTAGTTATAACAAACTTATTATTCATTCCAATTTTACCTAAACACTCTTCGCTTTCACCATATGAAATAGATGTATCATAAGTATCAATCCCATTGTCTGCTGCAATAGATACTATTTTCTGTGCTGTATCATAATCAACCTGACCTTTTTGATTAGCTATCCCATAAGGCATTCCAAATTGCACTGTACCAATTGCTATTCGGTTCATTTTCTGTTTTGAGAGTTGTAATTGAAAAAGCCTTTCAGCAAATTCAAAATCATCTGGGGTGTCTATATCAACCGCTCTATGTCTTGGGATAATTAACATTGATGAAGACGTGCTACTAAACTCATCTTCATCTGACAGAATGTGCTTAGTAGTTGAAAGATATAATTGAGCTGCATCATGATACGCTGGCTCACAATCTTGCGTTCTTGTAAGACTAAACTCAGGTTGGAACATTTCTATTTTCTGATCCTTGTTAATGAAAACGGCTCTTTGAATTGGATAAATATACTCTTTGCAAGCAACAATGCTTGAAGATCCAGTTTCATCTATTAGATTAATAGCATTTTCTATATCTTCTTCCTCAATGAAGACTGCTGTTGGATAAATGGTTAGTACTAGATCTGGTGTTTTAATATTCTCAACATACCATTCTGTCGCGTGCTTAATCACTTCTTTAGTTCCAGTTTGATCGTCAGCGAGCTCTTTGGGTCTAAGGAATGGTGCACTTGCCCCCCAATCTTCTGCAATCTGTTGAATGCGTTTACTTTCTGTTGAAACTAAGATGTCTGTTACATAATTTGAAGCTTTTAAAACTTCTATTGGCCAACTTATCATAGGACGATTACAAAACTCCTTAATGTTTTTTAAAGGTATCCGTTTGCTCCCACCTCTAGCCGGTATTATTGCTAGGATTTTTCTATTCTTTGTTGACATATGTGTTTATGAGAAAAGTTCCAAAAAGTTATTATAAATCCTCGTATTCTTTTCTCTTAGTGAATTATCCTTGATTTCTGTATATCTTTCCTTAAGAACTCTATCTAATAATGTGATTAATTTGCTGGCTACAAAGAAACATTGTTTTCCTTGATCTTGATTCTGCTCTATAGGGTGTAGCCTCCCAGAATGTAAGCCCAATAAAGAGTCAATACATATAATAGGCATCATACCCCCAATTTCATTTCTTAATTCATCTAATGAATTATATTCATCTGGATCAAACCTTAAAAAGGTCAGCAAAGGACCAGCATCAAGCTTCTTAACCATAAGATGCGTATGCAACGCAATGCTATTATTATTTCCATCAAGCAAGGGTGATTCAACAACATCCATGCCTTTGTAATATGGTAATAAGCCCATATGAGTATTAATTACATGATTTTGAAGTCTCTTGAGTGTTTGCTCATGAATCAACCCACCGCCAGTAAAAATAGTTAATACATTCTTAAGAGATTTATCAATACTCTCTATATCTGCAAAACTATTCACTGTTTTGCACTTAATGCCATTAGCCTTTGCAAATTTTCTAATATCTTTATATGAAGTTACAACTTGGGATAGTTTTTTCAAACTGATATGTGTAGTAACTTTATTTTCATCTCCTCTAACAAAGAGTTTTCTCCAAACACGCTTAGCAAATAACTTAAGACCATCTCTTCTTAACTCAAATAAGAATCGATTCATGGAAAAACTTAAAATATAAATCTTATGTATTTTAATTCCTAATTTTTTGCAAGCACCAGCTATGCTTAACGAAAATAAGCTATAGGGGCTAGGACATAAAATAATTATTCCGTTGTGTGTTTTAGACTCTTTATGCAAGTGATCTAGTTCATCTGGAAGCTCTTTGCCTAGATCATTTTTAAATATTTCTAAACTTTTATTTTTCTTAAGCTTTAATTCAATTAATTTGAGTATCTCTTCTAAAGCTTCTTCACTAGATTGATCTAGCCTTAAAGCTGAACTTATTACCACCAACGCATTAAGGTATGTATTGTTCATGGGCATGTTATTTGACTCTAGTTCTTTTTCAGTAGCAAATTTCATGATCAAATAAAACCATTTAAGATGATCAAAATAGCTCTTTCCAAATCTCTTTCTAGAAACTTTCTTTAAATTATGGTTGTAATAGGAAATAAAACGTCTAATTTTTTCAACCCATTGCTGTCCTAGCTTAGAATCGGACTGGACCTCTTTAAAAATTTGATCCATAAGTTCGGGATCAATCACACCTATTTGTCTTGGTACAGAAATATTATTCATTAATTAATTGAGCACTCAAAAGATGTGCCATCTAAGCCCTTTAATGCTTCGCCAGAGATAATAAAGCTATTTAAGTCCTGGTAACCATCTGAAAATGAAATCACTCCAAATTTAAACAGAATTTTAGGCAATATATCCTTTTTAAATCTATGTACTTCTGTCCAATCTAAGAAGTTATTTGAATAAAAGATTTTGGAATTATTTGTGGTGACTGCTTTTCCAGGCTCTATAGATGTTTGAATTAACGCGCCTCCAGCATCAAGCCTTTTAATATACCAAACTGGTGCATCAAAGCTTTGTCCAGAAGAAATAGTCTTGAGTTCTCTATCAAATATTTGAAGTGTAGGAAGTATGTTTGGCGAGTCCATAATCCAAATGATCTTATCTTCTGTAAAAAAAATAGAGACAGTTCTCCAGGACTGAGATCCATCTCCATACCACTTAAGATCTTTAAAATTATGATCAATAGCTTCGATTAAAAAACATTCGCCAGTCTTATCGCCTGTAGTTATCCAAAGTGATGATGAATATGGATCATCATAAATACCATGAATATGTTTAATCTTGCCTTGAGGAACTTCATGAATAATTGAAAAACTTTTACCATCATCATGAGAAGACCAAATTGGAACTCCTTGGCGACTTGTATTTCTGCCATACTCTCCAAAGTAAATACCATCTTGAGTGACTGAGATGGAGTTATGCAGAACACATCTGCACTGTTTTAATTGATTAATAAATTTTAAATGTTTGGTGTTAAGATCAAAGAAATATATTCTTGATGAATAGATAATGACTACTCCTGTTTTAGAGTAATTAAAGAATGCATTTGATTTGTCTAGTCTCAATAGTCGTCTTAGAATTCTAAAATTTATTAATATAGATTTATTAGGGACCTTTACATTAAACTCTTCTTTATTCAAAGTAATCTTGAAGTGGTTACCTGTGCTAGCAATCATATCCTTTGATCTAGAATCATAATAGTGAACAATTTCACTTTTAATTTCTTTATTGATTGATAATCTCATTTTAAAATTCTGATCAAATAATTAACTTATAAAAAAATTTAATAATAAACACATATAAATATCAGTGTCATGTCCTGGGTAGTAGGGCATTATATAAGATTTAAGTGATATAGATTAAATATGGCTTGATTGTCCTCCATCAACTTCTATAGCTGCACCATTAATATATGAAGCAGAATCCGAACATAAAAAAACTATAAGTGAAGCTACTTCTTCAGATGTTCCATATCGACCTATAGGTACTGACTGACCATTCTTGGCAATTACTTCTTTAGCGGTAGACTCAATAGATTTTGCTATCTCTCCTGCAGCTCTATCCCACATTGCGGTGTGGATTAAGCCAGGTAAAACAGAGTTAGTCAGAACGCCATCTCTACCATATTTCTTTGCTAGAGATTTACCTATAGATATCATAGCCGCTTTAGTTGCTCCGTAATCAACTAATGCAGCACTAGGGTATTTTCCAGCTGAACTTGATACCATAACAATCCGCCCCCACTTTTTTGTTCGCATCCCAGGTAAAAATGCTCGAGTGCATCGAACAGCTGATAATAAATTCAATTCATGAAGTGATTGCCAGTCTTCGTCAGACATGTATAGAAAATTTCGAGATGGAGATGCACCTACATTATTTACTAAAATATCAACATCTCCTTCACTTTTAATTGATTCAATAAAATCATTAGTAGAAGATTTATCATTCATATCTGCAATAATTCCTGTAATTGATCCATGCTTAGAGTCAGGTTTATATTCAACTAATTTGTTAATAGCATCTTTGTTTCTAGCGCAAAAGAAAACTTGGGCACCATGATCTGATAACATCTTTACTGCAGCTTCTCCAATTCCTAAACTACCCCCAGTGACAACTGCAACCTTCCCAGTTAGTTTTAAATCTAGCATTTTTTATCCTTGTTTAAATTTTCTCAGTTAATGATTGAAGATTTTTAAATAATTAGCAAATAAAAATAGTAAAGAAAATCTATTTTACATACTTATGTTTCCATATTAGATAATCATCTTCATTCACCAAATAAGACCAATGAAGTAATGACTGTTGTATCCTGATGCTCACCTTATCAGAGAATTTTATCCCACATCCAGCTTTAAAGATCTGACTATAAATCCTGTTTCTCCATCTGCCATTAGGTCCACAGAAAGCTAGCCATCTTTTAATTTGACGATCATCATCTTCATGCCTCCTGCCTAAATAATACTTACAATACCATTCAAACCAGCCCCTTGGATCATCAGAATGAATCCAGCCTTGGGCTTCCCATTCAGCTTGGCTCTGACCAGACTTAATTTTAAAAAAATTTACTTGGGGAAGGTATTTATCTGATAAATAATAACTATTATTTAAATCATCAAACCAATCATCAGGAAACTCTTTATGATCAACAAGTTTTGAGAAATAGGTGCCGCCAAATATACCCTTATGCAACATTTCTTTAGGAGTAAGCATGGGCTTAAATTCTATATCTAGTTTAGAAGTCATAGTTATAGTGCAAATGAAACAGAATTATAACTTTAGGTTTTATGCAGTAGTAAAGAAATTTAAATAATCTCGGACCTCTGTTCTGAAATTATCTATGGGTACCCTGATAGTGCGAAACTGTGATCCAACTTCAGCATTATTCCAGTGATAAACTGATGTGAGTAAACCATAAAAATATCGATAATCAATCATGATTTCTGAGAATTCAGTTGATTCTATAGTTTGGTTTAAGTCTATCTCATTAGTCACCGAGTCCAATGTTCTTAGATGAAATCGTTGAATAACACTTTCATCCTTATCTAATAAAGAAAAAATGAAATCATAATTTCCTTGAATTTCAGATTTACTTTGAGCTCTGCTTGCTGCAGAACTAATCAGGCGCTGGAAATTAATCTTTTGGAAGTCTAGGTCTATGTCTTCCTCATAATCAAGAAGATGTTTGCTCACTTCATCATATCTTCTTAACAAAGACTTCTGGTCATATAAAGATTCTCTAACATTAGTAATCTCGTTTGTATTTAGGTCTATGCTGCCACCATTTTCAAGAATCAAAGCCTTGCTATCTATTGCTGCAATCTCAAATGCATCTGCTGTGCCTCTGTAATCATTTAAATGCACAAGCTTGCCACCTAAAATATATTCACCTGCAAATGGTAAATTAATATCTGCTTTGAAAGTTTCAATAAATTGCTTGTATCTATCAAAAAATTTTAGTTTCTTATTGTTGGCCTCCTCTTTAAGTCGTTCTATGTCTTTCTCAGCATCAAAATAAGTCTGCGGGAATGGTCCAGCGCCTGTATATCCAACTGCAAGGAAGTTTAATTTCTTCGTGATGCTGTCAATGATCTGCTTGAGCTTATCAATATGCTTTTGAGTAAAAATACAATCATTCAGATTGAGCAAAACTTGGTTGCTAGTTAGATCTTTTAATATCATTGCGGAATCTATATCTGAAAGGCTACCGGTATCGTTCTCCTCAATATATAGCTCTATTTTGGAATTTTTAAAATGTCGAGATGGCTCAAGATCTAAGCCATCAAACTTACCCTTACGTTGAAGGAAATTATGCTTTAGATCGGGTATCAAAATAGGTATCTCACCATATTTTTGAATTAATTTTCTTAAAAAAACTGGATCGTAATGATCGGGATGTATATGAGAAATATAAATTAAGTCTGGCTTGGTAATGTACTTGAAAGGATCAATCTTTGGGAATTGATACCATGATCCATCATAAATTCCTTCTGTAAACCATGGATCGGTAAGCACTTTAAATCCGTCACAATCTATTTCTAAACAAGCAGAATATATGTACTTAATCTTCATAAATAAACTTTACTGCAAAATATCATAAAATTATGCATCATCACATGCAGATTCATTGATGTGTTCTAATTCTAAGGTAGAGTGATTAATATTAAACTCTTCTTGAAGTAATTTCTTAAGTTTTTGTTTGATTGATTCTGCTTTAGTAAGTTCATTGGTGGTTACTACTACATGTGCTTCCAAAGCAATACGATGCTCATCTAAACTCCAAATGTGGATATGATGCAGATCCTCAACTCCAGCAATTTTTTTTGCAGAAAATATAATATCACTTAAAGATAACTCTTCAGGAGTACCCTCCATCAACAAGTGAATAGTTTTTGGAAACATTTTAATTGCCTGCCATAAAATAAAAGTGACAATTAGGAATGTCATCAAAGTATCAACCCAATTCCATCCATATAAAAGGATCAAGGTGCCAGCAATGATTACCCCGATTGATGCTAATGCATCAGATAAATTATGTAAAAAGGCAGCCTTCATATTCATGCTATTTTTTGACATTCTAAATGTAATAAATGCCGTGATCATATCTATGACCAATGCACCTCCTGCTACTATAACAATAATCCAGCCAGATATTTGTTCGGGTAAAAATACTCTCCAAATCGCTTCATAAATTAGGTAAGAGCTCACAGTTATAAGTAGAGTAAGGTTAATTAAAGCTGCAATTACTTCCGCTCTCTGATAACCAAAACTCTTATCTTCATCAGCAGGCTTTAAGCCTATTTTCCTAGCAAATAAAGCTATTGCTAATGCAGCTGCATCACTTAAATTATGAAGAGCATCAGCTATAAGAGATAAACTCCCTGAAATGATGCCACCAACAATTTGAGCTATTGTTAATAAAGCGTTGATAAAAATTGCAAAGCCAAGAGCTATATTTCCTTCTGGCTTATGATGATGAGAGTGGCTCATAAAAAATTAATAATCAAACCCATCTTCTAAGATAACTGGTGCAATCGTCCAGGAGTTATTTGGATCTCTATACCAACCTGCAGCTGCTAAAGCACCGCCATCCAAATTAATTGTAGCGCCAGTAACCCATGCAGATAAATCCGAAGCTAAAAATAATGCACAACCTGCAGCATCGGATGGCTGTCCAAATCTACCTAAAGGATTCCAGCGTTTAATATGCTCTTGATATTTTTCTGGAATGGTCTTTGATGGCTGAACCTGAATAGTTTCCGTCGTTTCAGGTGCAATTGCATTTACTCTTATACCTTTTGGGGCTAATTCAACTGCTAAACTCCGGGTAAATCCAGTAATTGCATGTTTAAAACTAGAGTAGACTGCTGCAAGAGGAATGCCTCGAAATGCTTCAATAGATGATAGGTTAATGATGCTAGAGCCTTGGTTTTTATTCTTTCGAATTAAAGGAATTGCTGATCGAGTAACTAAAAACATTGATTTTAAATTGATTGCATACAGATTATCAATTTCATCATCAGTAAGATCCTCAAAAGGTTTGATCAATTCTAGGAAATCACCAACATTATTAACAACAATATCTAGGCTGGCAAACCTATTTTCAATTTCACCCATTAGAGATTTAACTTGTTTAGCATCCCTAACATCGGTTCTAGAAACTAAATAACTAGAGTTCTTATGGATTAATGATTTTTCAAGATCTTTACATCTTTTCTCATGCGTTTCTGCAACTACAATGTTGGCTCCTCTATCAGCAAACAACTCTGCAATAGCTCTTCCTATCCCTGCACCTCCCCCAGTGATCAGTGCAGTTTTACCTGAAAAATCTATTTCTTTCATTTCCATATCATAATGATTTATATACTATCAAGCTAATCAATGCTTTTAGGAACTCTCATAAAACGGCGCCACAAAGCGTCAAACATTCTATCGTTTAAGAGCCATCTTAAAAACAACATCATTCTGGCTGCCCTAGGAACAACATAACGAGCTTTAGGTTTGGTAGCACTAACTGCCTTAAGAATAGTTCTTGCCACTATGCTAGCTTCTACTTCCATTGATTTTGCATCTTCATAAGCTTTTAGCGCTGCCTTAGTTATAGGTTTGTAAGGTCCATTTCCAGACATATTGTTTAGATTCTCTCTCATTATGTCGCTCCATTCAGATTTGATTGCTCCAGGCTCAACTAAAATAACATCGATACCAAAGGGTTTTAATTCATTTCGAGTGCAATCTGAAAAGCCTTCAAGTGCGAACTTAGTAGCTTGATACCAACCGCCTAATATTGACCACAATTTACCGCCTATGGATCCTATGTGAACAATCTTTCCAAATTTCTGGTTGCGCATGGTCGGTAAACAAAGATTTGTGATCATCGCTAATCCAAATAGATTAACCTCAAATTGACGTCGAGCCTCATCCATAGGGATATCCTCTATAGCGCCATAAGAACCATAACCTGCATTATTGATTAAGACGTCTATAGAATTTTCAGATTCTAAAATGGTAGATACAAAATTTTTAATGCTTTCCTCATTTGTGAGATCAAGCGATTGCACAACAGCACCTTGGTCACTAATATCAGTCATCAATTCAATACGTCTTGAACCTGCATACACTTTGTATCCAGTTTTTAAGAGTGCAGATGTTGTGGCTTTTCCTATTCCAGAAGATGCCCCAGTTATAATTGCTACCTTGTTCATATATTTTTACTTACACACCGAGTATCTTATATAGCACTCTTAGCTTACGTGCCTCTTAAGCCAAAAAATTTGAGCAGTCATCCCTAGAAGATAAATAGATACAAAAGCTATATGAAAATTAACTATCAGAGGGTCATTAAAAGAATCAGCAAAAGGATCCTCGGTTGGGAGCCTTCTCAAGAAATCTGTAATGGCTGGTATCATATGAAATAAGAGTGTGCTTGTATAACCTAATGCTTGAAAATATTTGGAGAACGCTCCAAAGAACTTTAACTTCTCCATCATAATTCCTCCAGTAATAGCAATTAATGTTAGTACTGCAAGAATATGAGCAATCCCAAAACCTCCTTGGTTATAAATGCCTAAAGCGGATCCAGCAACAATAATCGTTAATAGAATATATAACTTGCCTGAAACTTCTTCTAACGATATGAATTTATATTTGAAGATGGTGTAGAACCCACTCAATAAGGCACCAATCCCTAGCACAGTATGAAACCAGCCCAATAATGTCATATCAGGCATTTAATCTTTTGCTCTTTTAGTTAACAGTTGAAGAGAAAATCTATCGGTATCAAGATCAATTTCTTTATGGTTTAAAGAGCTGAAGGTATGTTTATTGATTAAAGCAAAGCGATTTGAGTTTAAAAAAGCTTCAGATTGATCTCTTTTAAAGATCATTAAATTTTTAGAATGAGAGTCTTCTTTGGTACTGGGTTTCATGACATCAAAATCTAAGATTGAAAGAAAACCACCATTTTTTAAAACTCTAGAGGACTCACTTACAACAGCATCAATGTACATATCATCTACTAAATACATAAAAAAACCTAAATGTACGTATTCAAAACAATCGCTTTCTAGATCACTAAGGTCATCGGCTGTACCGGAAAAAACAGTAATGTTTGGAAAATGTTTCTGAGCATATTCAATAGAAAGTCTACTGGGCTCTATACCATAACCCTTCATGTTGAGAGATGCAGATAAAAAATCTAAATTAAAGCCAGGGCCACAACCAATTTCAAGCATATTATTTTGTGGTGCATTTTCGTAACTATTTAACCACTCCACAAGAATTGATGATGGATATGGGTTAAAATTTTTTTCTAAATCTTTAATGTTCCGCTTAAACCAATTATCAGCCTCGGAAGCTATGATCTGTTCCTTATTAGTCATATATAGTAGTTAAAATTGTAATTTTTTTGTAATAAATTTCAATGCTATAAGGCCAATACTAAGTAGAAATAAGATCCATTTACATTGATTAGCAATACCGGCATACACAATTTGTGTTATTGAAATGTCATCAAATGTCACAGCAGACATCATCCATGCTATTTGGATATTTTCAATGAGATCAATAATGCCAGTGAGTATTGGTACAAATAAGATAAGTCGTCTAGTTTCACCAAGTTTTAATAATATGGAAATAAAAAATAATGCATATAGCAATGGGAAGATGGTATCCAGGGTTAAGGCTGAATAGATATAGTTTCTCCTACCATCCTCACCGATCTTATCAAAAGTATTTTGAACATCTGTGGAATTAAATCCAAAGAATGAATCAAGCATATACATAGAAATATCATTGGGTAGGTTCTGGAAGATAACAACACAACCAATTAGAAGGATCAAAATACTCAAAAAGAATTTATTACTTGCAATCAACTTAGGGTTGATCATGATTTATTCCCTTTCATCATTATCAATAACTTACCATATTCTCACTACACAGTGTCGTGAATTTACATTTATACACTTACTAAGCTAGAATTCCTTGATGAACCTGCTGAATGATAAGAGTCTTAAATGGAAACGCTACACTGAGGGGGACGACTTTGATTACCCTATTGATTACTCTGATACTATTCTAGATGCGAGAGAAGATGGACGTTTGGAGATATTAGTTAAATGGGAACCAAATTGTTATTGTCATTTTCACAGGCATACTGCAGAAATTAGCTCTTTAGTTCTAGAGGGTGAGCTTCATGTCACAGATATCGATATTGAAACCGGTAAAGAGCTAAGTAAGAGAGTAAGAGTTGCTGGAGACTTTGTACATAAAGAACCAGGAGATGTGCATATGGAAAAAGGAGGAGCAAATGGAGCTCTAGTTCTCTTTAATATTTATGCTCCTGAAGGAGAAGGCAAACTAGCAGAATCTTTAAGAAAAGATGGAAGTATAATAAATGTCGCAACCATGGAAAGGATTCTTAGAAAACGTAAAAAATAATCTGTTAAAAGTTTTTTCATTTATTCCCACTCAGTAATAGCCTAATTTTAAACCCTTATAGAGAAAGGATTTCAGAGGTATTTTTTTAACTTTGTAACTTTTTCATGTAAGGTTTTTGTTCCGAATATAAACCAAACCACAACAAAACCCCACCATAGAGCAAAAAACCAATCG